>Ga0073899_10004748_pt1 | contig 11876 bp, 10 predicted proteins | sample KloWWTmetaKNB5Ph_FD_88975 | JGI IMG/M metagenome (GOLD analysis project Ga0073899, IMG submission 88975) | Active sludge microbial communities from Klosterneuburg, Austria, studying microevolution and ecology of nitrifiers - Klosterneuburg... | ecosystem: Engineered > WWTP > Aerobic digester >...
CCTTCCGGCTGCGCCAGGCGGTCGGCGACGATCCACAGCACCACCGGGTTGAAGCCCAGCCCGATGTGGCTGCCCGGCACGCGGATGTTCTCGTGCCGGGCGGGGTCGCCCTCGACGGTGGCCTCCTGCGGCGGCACCACGCCATCGCTGAGCGAGTAGAGGCAGGACAGCGGCATCGGCAGCGCCATGCGCTCGCGCAGCTTCTTGGCGCGCGGCTGCATGGTGTGCGCCGCCGGCCCCAGCGGGTGGGCGATGAGCCGGTACATCGCCTTCACGAAGGGCGGCGAGGCGCTGCCCTCCGGGTCCACCGTGATCGGGCTGCCCAGCGTGATGACGCTGCGCACGCACTCGGGCACCTGGTGCGCCTCGTAGAAGGCGAACACGCCCCCGAGGCTCCAGCCCACCAGGCTGACGGGGCGGCCGCTGCGGTGGTGCATGAAGCGGATCTTCTGCTCCAGCGCGTTGGCGTGGCGGGCGTGGAAGCCGACGTTGCGCCCCAGGCCCCAGGTCTCGACCTCGTAGCCGCGGTTCTTCAGGAAGACCTCCAGTCCGATCAGCGTCGCCTCGCTGCCCATGAAGCCGGGCAGCAGCAGCACCGGGTGGCCATCGCCGCGCGGGGCGGTGGCCAGAAGGGGCAGGGCCCAGGGCAGGGACGCCATCTCCAGCAGCGCGCGCCACTCCAGCGCGGAGTGCAGCAGGCTGGGCCGGCCGGTGTGGGGATGTCGTGTGGCCATGGCGACGATCTTAGGCCGCCGACCGCTCGCGCGGGGTCACGCGGGTGACGGGGTCGGCGCGGGCTCCGCCAAGGCGCCCGACGCGCCTTTCGGCGCGGCGCTCGGCAGCACTTCTGCCAGGAACCGGCCGATCTGCGCCAGCGCCTCCTCGGCCTCGGGCAGCTCCGGGTTGAAGATGGGCCAGGCGTGCACCGGGTGCCGCCAGGTCTGCAGCCGCACCGGCGAGCCGGCGGCGCGGGCCCGGTGGGCGTAGCGGCGGGCGTCGTCGAGCAGCATTTCGGCCTCGCTGGCTTGCAGCAGCAGGGGCGGCAGGCCGTGGAGGTCGCCGCGCAGGGGCGAGATCAGCGCGTCGCGCGGGTCGATGCGTGTCTGCAGCCAGGTCATCGCCTGTAGCAGCCAGCCCGGCAGCCGCACCAGCTGGCCGAGCATCGGGCCCAGCATCACGTCGCTGTGCCGGTTGCGCCGCAGGCTCGGGCTGGCCAGGCAGCTGTCGGTCAGCGGTGAGAGCGCCACCGCCGCATCCGGCAGGCGCAGGCCCTCGTCGCGCAGCCAGGCGAGCAGGGCGAGCGTCAGGTTGCCGCCGGCCGACTCGCCCGCGACGAAGACGGTGCTGGCGGGTGAGCGATCCGCCGCCCCGCCCGGGCCCTGCTCCAGCATCCAGTGGTAGGCGCTGCGGCAGTCCTCGATGCTGGCGCGGCGCGGGTGCTCGGGCATCAGCCGGTAGTCGATGGCCAGCACGGCACCGCCCGTCAGCGCGGAAAACCGGCTGGTCAGCGTGCGGTGGCTGCGCGGGCTGCCGATGATGAAGCCGCCGCCGTGGAGGTACAGCGTGCGCCGCGAGGCATCCGCACCCGGCGCCAGCACCCATTCGCCGGGCACGCCAGCGCAGTCGACCGGGGTGAAGGTGGCGTCGAAGGCGCGGTCCGCGAACGCGTTGTCGAGGTGGCGACGCAGGGCGGCGATGCGCTGCCGGCCGTGCGTCCCGCGCAGCGACTGGCCCAGCGTCGCCAGGGAGGCTTCCACGGCCCTCAGTTGGGCGCTCGGCTCGGGGCCGGTGGAGAAGCGCTCGGTGTGGGCGGCGTCGATCGGTTCGTCGAAGGCCGAGAGGTCCTCGGGACGGAGGCGCCAGGCCACGAGGGCGGCCAGCAGCCCGGCGCCGAGCACGATGTACCACCAGATCTCGACCGGCATGCCCGGGCCTCCCTCTGCCTTGTTCCCGTTCAGCGCGCCCGCACCGCCAGGCTCTGCGTGGCCCGCCCGACCAGCCCCTGCTCGTCGTAGAGCGCCGACTCGGCCAGGCCGGTGCCGGCGGGGCCGAGGCAGGTGCGGGCCTCCAGGCAGATCCATTCCCCCACCGGGCGGCGCAGGAAGTTGATCGTCAGGTCGGCGTTGACGAAGCTCCAGCGGCGGAAGTCCAGCACGCCGCTGATGCCGTTGCCCGAGTCGGCCGCCACCGCCACGCGCTGGTAGGGGCTGGGCGCCTCGTCGGCCACCAGCGGGTGGCTCATGCGGAACCACACGGCGCAGGGGCCGTGCCAGAACTCGCCCGCGGCCGAGCGGGTTTCGACCAGGTTGGCATAGCCGATGTGATCGTGGCCGAAGGGGAAGCGTGCCGGCGCACTGTCCGCCGGTGAGCGCGGTGCGGCGGGCAGCGGGTGGCCGGCCAGCGAGGCGGGCAGGTCCAGTGCCGGCTCCGCTTCGCGCTGGGCCAGCGCGGTGAAGCGGCCCACTTCCTTGCCGTGCGCCATCAGGTGGGCGGAGAAGTGGCCGGCGTTGCGGCCCACGTAGTCGGTCATCACCTCGACGATCAGGTCGCCGATCGGCACCGGCCGCAGGATGTTGGCGGTCAGCCGCGCCAGGTGCGTCAGGCCGTGCTCGCGCGCCACCGCCTCCACCGCTCGGCAGACCAGCGCCACCGGCGGGCCGGCGTGCTGGTGGCCCATGTCCCAGGGGCCGCGGGTCAGCTCGCTGGCACGCCAGACGTGGGTGTCGACCCTCGTGTAGGCCGCAGTCGGCAACTGCGGCGGGGTCTGCAGGGTGGGCTCGGAGGGCGCGTTGTTGGACATGGCGGTGCAGGGCGGGCGCTGAAGGGCGTTGACGGGCGGTGAAGGGGAGAGCGGGGTGCGATGGGCAGGCTCGGGCGAGTCACCGCCAGCTTAGGCGCAACCTCCGGCGTCGATTCGACACCTGGGTGACACCGGGGCCGCGCAGGCGGGTCGGCCGGGGTCAGCCCGGGTGGACCCGTGCCAGCGTGCGGGTCAGGCGGTCCAGGTTCTGCTCGTTGGCCGGTTCCACGATGGGCTGCACCGCCTGGGCCACCTGCGCGTCGTCGAAGACCTGGGTCCAGTCGAGGCGGGTGCCGCCGTCCGGCGCCGCTTCCAGGCGCACCGTCAGTGTGAACAGCGGCGCGTTGACGTGGCGGATGACGATCCGCTCGCCGGGTTCGAGCACCTCGAACCGGTTCTGGTTGGGGTAGTGGCTGCCGTCCGGCCCGTGCATCACGAACAGCCAGCGCCCGCCGGGCTGGAACTCGAAGACCTCGAAGGTGTTGGTGAACCCGTCCGGCCCCCACCAGGTGGCCAGGACCTCGGGCGCCGAGAAGGCCGCGAAGACCGCCGCGGGCGGGTAGGGCAGGGTGCGGGTGGTGTGGAAGGTGCAGCTGTCCATGGGGCTTCCTCGAATCGGTGGGTGGGCCCATCTTGCACCCGGACGGGGCCCTGTGGGCCACTCGGGAACGGGCGGGGCCCGCGACACAATGGGCCGCACGATCGACGCCACCCATCGCCCACCCTCCGCCTGCCACCGCCATGGAACCCTTCAAGAACTTCCTCAACGCTGGCGTGGCCGCGGCCATCGGCAGCCAGTTGCAGCGGGTCGACCCGGGCTTCGACCGCCGCCGCTTCGAGGCGCAGGCCACCGCGGGCCTGGACGCGCTGGAGCTCAAGGCGCGGGCGATGCAGATGGCCGATGCGCTCGAAGCCACCCTGCCGGCCGGGTTCGCAGCGGCCTGCGACCAGCTTGAAGCCGCGCTGGCCCCCGCCTGGACGGACGACCGGCTCGGCAGCGATGACGCCAGCCAGGGCGGGCGCCAAGGGCTGGAAGGCTGGGCCCTGTGGCCCGTGGGCGAGTTCATCGCGCGCCGCGGCAGCGCGGAGGTGGACCTGGATCGCGCCCTGCAGGCCCTGCATGCGATCACCCAGCGCTTCAGCGCCGAATTTGCAATCCGCCCGCTCATCGTTGCAGCGCCGCAGCGGGTCTTCGAGACCCTCCAGCGCTGGACGGCCGACCCCAGCGCCCATGTGCGTCGCCTCGTCAGCGAGGGCAGCCGCCCGCGCCTGCCCTGGGGGCTGCGGCTGCGTGCGCTGGTCGACGACCCCTCGCCCACGCTGCCGTTGCTGCGCGCGCTGCAGGACGATTCCAGCGAGTACGTGCGCCGCAGCGTGGCCAACCACCTCAACGACATCGCCAAGGACCACCCCGGCCTCGTCGTCGCCTGGGTGCGCGAGCACCTGCCCGATGCCCCACCGGCCCGGCGCGCACTGCTGCGCCACGCCAGCCGCACGCTGATCAAGGCCGGCCATGCGCCGATGCTGGCGGCCTGGGGCGAGGACCGGCCGCTGCAGGGCGAGGCGGCGCTGCAGCTCACGCCGACGCGCCTGTGCCTGGGCGAAACGATCCGTTTGGAGGTCGATCTGCGCAGCACCGCCCGGCAGCCCCAGCGCCTGGTGGTCGACTATGCGGTCCACCACGTCGGCGCGGACGGCGGCCTGCGCCCCAAGGTTTTCAAGGGCTGGACGCTCGACCTGGCGCCGGGCGAACAACGCCGCCTGCAGAAGCGCCACTCGCTGCGCCCCGTCACGATCCGCCGCTACCGCAGCGGCCGGCACGAGGTCGACCTGCGCATCAACGGGCGGGTTTGCGCTCATGCCGCCTTTGACCTGCAGGTCGACGACGGGCCCGAGGCAGGCTGATCGCGACAGGACCGGACGTCAGGTACCCCGTTCGGACTTCACAGTTGCACCAGGAAGTCCGCGCTGGTCAGCGCAGGGATGCCCGTCACTTTGGCGAAGGCGGTCGATGCCGCGCCGCCGAACCCGTCGGCGTCGTAGTAGAGCGTGCCGGTGCTGGTGTTGTAGTAGATGCCTGCACCCTGGCTGGCGGCGGTGCTGCCGGTGAGGCCGGCACCGCTGAAGAATTGCGTTGCCGACAGGGTGGTGGTGGCGCCCAGGCTGCCAAAGACTCCCCGATAGAGGGCGAGCTTGTCTCCAGCCCCGAAGTCCGCGACGGTGTCGGCGTTGGTGGCTGCATTGAGCGCGGTGTTGAAGACGAACTGGTCGGCCCCGGTTCCGCCGTAGAGGGTGTCGTTGCCGGTGCTGCCCAGCAGGGTGTCCGCACCACTGCTGCCCATCAACAGGTTGTTCAGCGTGTTGCCGTGGACCATGTTGTTCAGCGCATTGCCCACTCCGGTGACGGCACCCGTGTTCAGGATCAGGTTGTCCAGGTTGCTGCCGAGCACGTAGCTGGCGATGTTGCTGACCACCGTGTCGCTGCCCTGGCCCACGGACTCGACCAGCACGTCCGTGGCGGCGTTGACGTAGTAGAGGTCGTTGCCCAGGCCGCCGATCAGCGTGTCCGACCCCAGGCTGCCGTCCAGCGTGTCATTGCCGCCCAACCCATACAGTGTCTTGTTGCCACCGTTACCGGTCAGGCGGTTGTTGAGTTCGTTGCCGGTGCCTGTCAAGGCGCCAGTCATCAGAAAGAGGTTCTCGACGTTGGCCGACAAGGTATAGCTGCTCAGGGCGCTGAACACGCGGTCGGTGCCCGCGCCAGCGTTCTCGACCACCTGATCGGTGGTGGCATCGACGAAATACTGGTCGTCACCCACACCGCCGTACATCACATCGCTGCCGGTTCCGCCGTCGATGGTGTCGTTGCCGCCCGCCCCCCAGATCGAGTCATTGCCGGCCATCCCCAGCAGGTTGTTGCCGCTTGCGTTGCCCAGAAGCTGGTTCGCCAGCGTGTTGCCGGTCCCGGTGACGGCCGTCCCTTGCAGCGCCAGGTGCTCGACGTTGCTCGACAGCGTGTAGTTGGCAGTGCTGTAGACCCAGTCGGTGCCCTGTCCGGCGTACTCCACAACCACATCCGCCGTGTTGTCCACGTAGAAGCTGTCGTTCCCCAGCCCGCCGTACATCGTGTCGGCGCCCAGCCCGCCGGTGAGGGTGTCGTTACCGGCCTGGCCGTAGATCACATCGGCGGCCGTGGTGCCGGTGAGGGCTTCATTGGCCGCGGTACCGATGATGGTTGCCATCGGGCCGACCAGACCTGCTGGCGACAAGGCCGTGTCTGCGGCCGGCGCGGCAGCCTCGGTTGTCGCAAAGAACTCGGTACTCAGCCATGGGATTCGCTTGCTCAAGACAGTGCTCCACTGGAAGGTTTCACAGACTTCCGTCCCGCCCGGGTCACTTCGTCTCCATCGCGGATACGGACCGATAGCGGAAGGCGCACGTCGCCTCCTGGGGCACGTTCTGTTTCTGTTTCCTCCCGCCAGCCCGCAGTGTTGAGGCGCTGCCTCGGGCGTCGTGTAAGGGGATGTGGCCGGGTGCGAGGCTGTGTACCACCAGGCGCGCCTGTCTCATCGGGCGGGAACGCGGCCGAGCCCCTCACACGAGTGTGGGCAGGATTTCACACTTTTTCACTTTGATGGCAACGGCGTGGCGTGGCAGGTCCCGCTGCGCTGCGGTCTGGTTGGCTGCGGCCGTGGGCGCGCCTGTCCGTCCTGTCGTGTGGCCATCGGGCTGGCTGACAGAATGAATCTACCGCCAGTCCCATGTGGGGCGGCAAGGAGCCACTGCGATGATCTTCCGGCAACTGTTCGAGCCCCTGTCCAGCACCTACACCTACCTGATCGGCTGCCCCGCCACCGGGCAGGCGCTGCTGATCGACCCGGTGGTCAACCGCATCGACCACGACTTGGCGCTGCTGCAGCAGCTCGGCCTGACGCTGTCGCTCACCCTCGACACCCACATCCACGCCGACCACATCACCGGCGCACTGCACCTGCGCGAGCGCACCGGCTGCCGCATCGGCACCCCGGCGATGGACCGCCTGCCCTGCACCGACCTGCAGGTGGAAGAAGGTGTGCCGATCGCACTGGGTAGCCTGACCCTGCAGGCCCTGCACACCCCCGGCCACACCAACGGCCACCACGCCTATGTGCTGGGCGAGCGCCTGTTCACCGGCGACGCCCTGCTCATCGAAGGCTGCGGGCGCACCGACTTCCAGAACGGCAGTTCAGCCGACCTGTACCGCAGCGTCACCGGCAAACTCTTCAGCCTGCCCGACGAACAGCTGGTCTACCCGGGCCACGACTACCAGGGCCGGCGGGTGTCGTCGATCGGCCAGGAGAAGGCCCGCAACCCCCGGCTCGGTGCGGGCCGCAGCCAGGCCGAGTTCGAGCAGATCATGGCCGGCCTGAACCTGCCCTACCCCAAGTTCATCGACCACGCCGTCCCCGGCAACCGCCAGTGCGGTGTCTGCCCCGCCGACCTGCCGGAGCAGCTGCAGGCGTACTGCGGGCGGATGACGGAGAGTGTGCAGGGGTGAATTTGTGTACACATCTGCCAGAGTGCGGTCTCCGGTCGACCACCTTCCGAAGGACGCGCCCATGAAGCTCCCCGCCACTGAAGCCACCAGCGTCGGCCTCCGTGAATTCCGGGCTGCGATCGCGGAGTACATCGATGCCGATAGGCCGGTCACCGTGACCCGCCACGGTCAGACCGTGGGCCTGTTCGTGCCACCGCGCCGGCCCAGCGCCGAAGACTTCCAGCGGCTGACGACGGCTGCTGCCGACTAGCGCAAGGCCGTGCCATTGAGCGAAGACGAGGTCAAGCAAATGGTGGCGGACTTCGGCGCACTGAGGCGCGGCCGACCGCTGCCCCAGCGCAGCACCGAAAAGTGATTGCGTCGCGCGCGATCGTCCTGGACGCGAACATCCTGATTTGCTACGTCCTGGGTGCCAAGGTGCCTGCATTGCTTGCGGCCCATGCGGCCACGATCGACTTCCTGGCGCCCGACACCGCCTTCGCAGAGGCGCGCAAACACCTGCCTGCGATCCTGCGCGCACAGGGGGAGGAGGAAGCCGGCGGTGCGAAGGCGCTGGTCGAGTTCTATTTCACCGAGCCCGAGCCGGGATCGGCGGAACACTGACCCGCACGCTTTCGCTCCATCACAGGCCGATCCACGCCCGCCTCCTCTCGGCCAGCAGGTGCCGCAGCAGTTCTGCACAGGCCCTGTGGCTGCCGTGGATGCGTTTGCCCCGGGTGAGGATCTCGCCCAGCAGCGGCTCACCCACCACGCTCAGATCGATTGGTGCGGAGAAGTTACGCCAGCAGCAGCGGCGCTGCACCGTTGCTTGCTGTGAACACCCGATCTGGGTGGGTGCTTGGCCGCATTTCCGGTTTTGCTCGATTCGGCGCGCGGCTGATCATCGCTGTACCCATCTGAGGACGCTTGAGTCCGGGGGTTCAGGGACTGGCGTGCGGCCCGCCGTGCGCATCGACAACACGGTGAGCAATGAACATCTCCCACATGACCGTTGGCCAGCGCTTCATGATGCTGGTCCTTTTGTGCGGCCTCGCCATCGGGGTGCCTGCGGCGATGCAGACCCTGACGGCGTGGGGTGAACTGCGCTTCGTGCAGCGGGAAGCCGAGGGCCTGGCGCCCACCCGTTCGCTGCTGGAGGTGGTGCGGCTGGCCCAGCAGCATCGCGGGCTGTCTTCGGCATGGTTGTCCGGTGACGAGTCACAGGCGGCCGCTCGCAGCGCCAAGGCGGCGGAGGTGGAGCGGGCGATGGTCGCGTTTGAAGCCCAACTGCAGTCTGCGGGTGCTGGCGGGACAGCCGTCGGCAAGGATTGGCAACGGGCGGCGACTGCTTTGCGCGGCTTGGTGAGGGAAGTGCAGGCCAGACAGGTCGATGCCCCCACCGCCACGCGCAAGCACACCGCCGCCATCACCGCCATGCTGGACACGCTCGACGAGGTGTTGGGTCATTGGGGCCTGATCCTGGATGGCGATCCGGCTGGCTACTACACCGTGGCGGGCGCCCTGCAGGAAACGCCACGGATGATCGAGGTTCTCGGGCAGATGCGCGCCCGGGGCGCTGGCCTGCTGGCAGTCGGCGGCGTTCCCGCGCCGATCGAGAAGGCGCGCTTCGAGGCGCTGAGCAATGGCCTTGCGTTGCAGTTCCAGCGCGTCAGCAGCCAGCTGACCCGGTCGGTCGAGAGCCACCAAGGCGAAAGGCAGGCGCTGTCGGCGGCCGTGACCAAGCTCGATGAGCTGGGACGCGAGGGGATCGCCTATGGCCGTCGCCATGTGCTGGAGCCGGAGACGCTGTCACTGGCATCGGCCACCTGGTTCAGTGAGATCACCCGCACCATCGAGGGCATGTATGCCGAGCAGGCTCGGTTGATCGCCACCTTGCAGGCCGACTTGGCCGAGCGTGAGATGGGCAAGCGCAACAGCCTGCTTCTGATGTTTGGCCTGATCGTTCTGCTGTTCGGTTCAGCGATTGGCGTGGCCGTGGGCACCGGTCGCTGGATCCATCGGCAGCTGGGTGCCGAACCCGCCGAGCTGCGAGAGGCCGCCTCGCACGTGGCGGCTGGCGATCTCGCCGTGGCGCTGCACCTGCGCCCGGGTGATGAGCACAGCGTGATGGCCACGATGGCGCGCATGCAGGCGGCGCTGTCTGACGTGGTGGGCGCGGTGCGCGACAACGCCAGCCAGGTGGCCACCGCCAGCGCCCAGATCGCGCTGGGCAACCAGGACCTGGCCGGGCGCACCGAGTCGCAGGCCAGTGGGCTGCAGGAGACGACGGCGTCGATGGAGCAGCTGCGCAGCACCATCGGCCACAGCGCCGACAGCGCCCGCCAGGCCAGTGCGCTGGCCCAGTCTGCCAGCGAGGTGGCGAGCCGTGGCGGCGCATCGGTCGCTGCGCTGGCTGGCACGATGCAGCAGATCCAGGACAGCTCGCGGCGCATCGCCGAGATCATCGCCACCATCGACGGCATCGCCTTCCAGACCAACATCCTGGCGCTGAATGCGGCCGTGGAGGCAGCCCGGGCGGGTGAGCAGGGCCGCGGCTTCGCGGTGGTGGCTGGCGAGGTGCGTGCGCTGGCGCAGCGTTCCTCCTCGGCGGCACGCGAGATCCGCACGCTCATCAGCGCCAGCGTGGAGAGCGTGGAGCAGGGCAGCCGCGAGGGGGCCGATGCCGCGGCCACGATGCAGCAGGTGGTCGAGTCGATCCAGCGGGTGTCCGACCTCATCAGCGAGGTCAGCGATGCCGCCAGCGCGCAGGCCCAGGGCGTGGCCCAGGTCGGCGATGCGATCGCGCACGTCGATGAATCGACCCAGCAGAACGCGGCGCTGGTCGAAGAGAGCGCCGCTGCCGCGGAGAGCCTGCGCCGTCAGGCCGAGGACCTGCAGCGCTCGGTGGCGGCCTTCCGGACGGCGCAGACGGCCTGAACCACCTCGGCATGTGCGCCCCGCTTGTGCTGGGGCGCACCAGCATCCTCACAGGCTGGTACTACCATCTCCAGATGGATTCAGTGTCGGTTGAGGCCTGTGATGTGGTCAGTTGAGCCCTTGATGCTGGTCTGGCTGGAGTTTGCGGTCTGCCTGGTGGTCATCGCCATTGCAGGCCTGCGACTGATCCGATACGGCGATCGCATCGCCGCATTGACGGGCTTGTCGCGCAGCTGGGTTGGACTGGTGCTGGTGGCCACGGTGACCTCGCTGCCGGAGCTAGTCACTGGCTTGAGCGCCGTGACCTTGGCCCAGGCGCCGGACATCGCGGTGGGGGATGCCCTCGGTAGCTGCGTCTTCAACCTGGCGATCCTGGCCGTGGCGGACGTGCTGCATCGACGCGCGCCGCTCTACGCGCAGGCATCGTCGTCGCACATGATCGCAGCCGGTCTGGGGGTGAGTCTGAGCGCTGCCGTTGCGCTCGCACTGATGTTGTCACGCGAAGGGGTGGTGCCGGCCATCGGCCACATCAGCCTGGCCAGCGTCCTCCTGCTGATCCTGTATGCAGGTTCCATGCGACTGCTCTTCGTGGCCGAGCAGCGCAGCGGGGCCAACGCCACCGTCATGCCGGAACCTGGGACGATGACGCTCAAGCAGGCACTGATGGGCTACAGCATGGCCTCAGTGGCCATCGTCGCCATGGGGATCTGGCTGCCGCACCTGGGCGTCCAGGTCGCTCGGGTGATGGGCTGGTCGTCGTCGTTCGTCGGCACGCTCTTCGTGGCAATGGCCACCTCGCTGCCGGAGCTGGCGACCACCTGGGGCGCGATCCGCATCGGCGCGGTGGACCTGGCGTTTGGCAATCTGCTGGGCAGCAACCTGTTCGATGTGCTGATCCTGGTGCTGGACGATGTGGCATACACGCCGGGCCCGATCTGGTCGGCGGTTGCGCCGGTGCATGCGGTGTCCGCCGTGATGGCTTCCTTGATGAGCGCGGTAGTGATCGTGGCGCTGGCCAGTCGCCCCGCGCAGCGGGTGTGGCACCTGGCCAGCTGGGTCAGCATGGCGTTGCTGGCGCTCTACCTGTTCAATGCGGTGGTGCAGTACCTGCATGGACATTGAGCGGCCGCAGGAACCTTACAGCAGCCGGAACGCCAGCACGGCCACCATCGTCGGTGGCAGCGCTGCCACCAGCAGCCCCAGCGGGTGGATCGCGCCGTCCTCGAACTTCGAGCGCAGGATGGCCACGCCTGCCGGGTTGGGCGCGTTGGCGATCACTGTCAGGCCGCCGCCGGTGACGGCACCGGCCACCAGCGCCACCTTGAACTCCTCGCTCAGGCCGGGCACCAGCGAGCCGAGGTAGGTCAGCGCGGCGTTGTCGGTGATCGCGGTCAGCGCGGTGGCGCCGAAGTAGACCGTGGTGGCATCCATGCCCATCAGCAGCGGCTGCAGCCACCACTGCTGCTGCCCACCCAGCACCACCAGCCCGGCCAGGAAGAAGGCCACGAGCAGCCCTTCGCGCAGGATCAGCGTGCCCTGGTGCCGGCGATAGGCGGTGGCCACGCCCATGAAGAACAGGAAGAGCCCGAGGAACACCGGCGGATGGTGCGCGAAGGTCACCAC
>Ga0073899_10004750_pt1 | contig 11875 bp, 11 predicted proteins | sample KloWWTmetaKNB5Ph_FD_88975 | JGI IMG/M metagenome (GOLD analysis project Ga0073899, IMG submission 88975) | Active sludge microbial communities from Klosterneuburg, Austria, studying microevolution and ecology of nitrifiers - Klosterneuburg... | ecosystem: Engineered > WWTP > Aerobic digester >...
CCCGGGGCGCTGGTGGTGGGCATGGAGGACGTAGGCCTTACTTCGGCGGCGGTCGAACCTAGGGGTTCGTTGATGCTCGCCGGCCCACCAGGTAGCGGACGCACTACTGCCCTGGCTACGATCGCCGCTTCACTCGCGGCGACCGAGCTCGGATTGTCGACGGTCTTCCTGAGCGCCCGCCGCTCTCCGCTTTCGAAGCGGCGATGGTACGCCAGCGCCGAAGGTGCTGCGGCCGTGGCGGAGCTGGCGAACCGCTTGCTCACCGAAGTCCAGAGCGGGCGACTGGTTCGGGCCGCGGTCCTCATCGAACACGTCACCGAATTCAACGGCGGTGAGGCGGAGTTCCCGCTGGACCAGTTGATCAAGGCGGTGCTTCGCGAGGACGGCTTCGTGGTCGGCGAAGCCGAGACCTCGACTTGGGGACAGGCCTGGACTTTGGCCCAGCCGTTCAAGGCCGGACGTAGGGGGATACTGCTGGTTCCAGGAGAGCTGGACGGGGACTCACTGCTCGGTACTCCGCTTGGTCGGCTGCGGCGGTCGGACTTCCCGCCCGGCCGGGGCTTCCTGATTCAAGGCGGACGAGCCCAGAAGCTCCAGATCGCCGAGGGGAGGCAGTGATGGGGATCCCACCCCATCGACGGGTGGCCAGGCGGCCTCTTAGGTTTTCGTCAACAAGGTGATTCTCACCGAATTCGGTGAGGCAAACAGAAGGAGAAGGAAATGGCAGTTTGGGGTTTGGACGTCCAGCAGGTTCGCCAGTTGGGCCAGCAGCTGAACCAGAAGGCCGGCGAGATCGAGTCGATCCTCGGCTCGCTGACCAGTGCGCTCAACGGCACCCAGTGGGAGGGCCCGGATGCCACGGCGTTCCGCAACGAGTGGTCTGGCCAGCACACCAGCGCGCTGAAGCAGGTCATCAACGCGCTGCGCGATGCGTCCACCAAGGCGACGCAGAACGCCAGCGCCCAGGAGAACGTCTCCAACAACGCCAACGGCTGATCCGATTCGTGGGGTGGGGCACCCCACCCCACGAGCGGTTCCATCGAGTAGGGACCTGTAGATGTCCACAATGTACGGAGCTGACGTAGCCGAGTTGCGCACGCTGGCGACGGCATTCGACCGAGCGGCGGACGGGCTTGAGGCGATGACCGTGCTCGTCACCGACTCGATCACCATCAGCGCCTGGGCGGGTCCGTTTGCCGTTTCATTTCGATTCCGATGGAGCTCCGACTACCGCCTGAAGCTCGCCGGCGCTAGCGGGATCCTGCGCCGCAATTCTCGCTCGCTTCGCCAGAACGCGGACGCTCAGGAGCGCGCCAGCGCCGCCGACGCACCGATACGGGCCTGCACCGAGACCGGCGAGGTTTTCGGCTACCTCGACCCGAGCGTGGCAGCCGAATGGAAGCGGATGACCAACGCCGAGCGCGAGCAGGTGCTTCGTCGACTCGCTCAGCGCTTGGCGGACCGCTATGGGATCGAAACACCCCAGATCGCGTTTCGCGACCTTGACGACAGCAACGGGAATGCATTCGGCTACTACAACTCCGATTCGGACCTGCTCGTCATCGACACCACCGACTTGGACAACCCCCTCTACGCGATCAACACGCTGTCCCACGAGATGCGCCACGCAGGCCAACACGAGATGGTGCGTGACGCCCAGCTAGACCAAGGAGAGGTACGGCGAGGTTACCGCTCGGACGTTTGGACGCACACCGAGGTCAGCCCGGAGACGGCCAGGAAGTGGGCCGAGAACTTCAAGGACTATCAACGTCCGGAGGACGACTTCGACAAGTACTGGCAACAGCCGGTGGAAGTCGACGCACGAAACGCCGGGCGGGAAGGCGTGAACTCAATGACGCCGGAGTTGTTGCGCGAACTGCGTGAGGAGAATCAGTATGGCTGAGCCAAGGGCGACGGAGGCGGACTTCGTCGAGGCACTTGCCGACTATCTGGAACGTCCGTCCGACCGCGCTCGGGATAGGTTGCTGCGCTCGGTCCAGTCGGCGCCCAACTTCCGACCGGAGCTGAATCTCGCAGCGATCCTGCTTCCGATGCTGGATTCGGGTGACCTGAAGACTGCAGTGCGGGCGCATTCAGCGCTGCTTCCCGGGGCGTTTCTCAGCCCGATCTATCACGAACTGGCCGGCAAGATCGCCCGCGCAGCAGGCGACGCCGAGGGGGAGGCGCGCGCTGACTACTTTCGCAGGATGTGCCTCAGGCTGATCCTGGACTCCGGTGAGGGAACTCTGGCCGCGCCGTGGCACGTGCTGATGACGGGTGACGAGTATGCCGTGCTGGCCGACCAGGGCTTGGTTTCGAACGAGCAGCGTCTGGTTCGAACTGATGAGGGGTATTTCGACGTGCACACCATCGACCAAGACCGGATTGTCTGGTTCGCCTTGCCCGCCGGGATACTGGGGGATGCGCAATGAGCTCGATGTATGGCGCGGACGTCTCCCAACTGCGCTCGCTGGCGGCCCAGTTCGATCGCAATGCGGACAACCTCGATCGGATCCGGGGGACCGTTGGGTCGGTGATCCAGGTCAGCGCCTGGCAGGGGCCCGAAGCTGGTCGGTTCCGTTCGCAGTGGGCCGGCGACTACTCCAGCCGGGTCGCGGCGGCCTCGCGGCTCCTTCGGGATGGCGCCAACCGGTCACGCGCCAACGCTGATGGGCAGGAGCGCGCCAGCGCGGTCGACGGTGGCTGGGCTGGGCTGGCTCCTGGTGTGGGCGGGGGGACGGCCGCGCTCGGACTGGCGGGCTTGGCCTGGGTTGGCACGAGTCTCGACTGGGGCTCCAAGTCGCTCGACTGGGCGGCGAACCTCGCCAGCGGACCCGAGCACTTCCTGAAGCGCTTCGCGCCGCGTTGGCCAGCGGGATCGGCGAATACTCTCGGCGGTCAGTTCCGAAACGTCGGCGAGATGTCCTTCTTCAGCAAGCTCCGGGCCGCCTGGTCCGGCGGCAACTTCGTCGCCAAGCCTGGTCAGGCCACGAACGTGGCGAAGTGGAGCACCGCTTCGAAGGTGCTCGGCCGAGTCGGTGTCGCCGTAAGCTTCGCGACCGCGGCTTGGGGGTAGTGGAATCGAGATGCCTCGAACCCGTCCTTGTCTACCCAGGCTAGAGCGTCTCGCTCGGCGACGATGGGCCTGACCACAGCTGCCGGCGGTTACGTCGGAGGGCTCGTGGGATTGAAGGCTGGAGCTGCGATTGGAGCGGTTGTGGGCGGCCCGGTGGGGGCTGCCGTAGGGGCTGTGGTGGGCGGCGTGGTCGGTGGGGTGATCGGCTCTGGCTTGGGCGAACTGGCCGGCAACGCTCTGAAAGACCAAGCTGGCAAAGTGGCCGACGCAGTCGGTTCCTTGGTCTCGTCTTGGAGCATCTTCAAATGAGGCGGCAATGATTGGGCAATGGGCGTTTCTGGGCGTGGGATTGCTCTGGCTGGTGGGCCTGCACTGGGTACGGGACCGCTACCGCGATTGGGTAGAGGAGCGGTACCCAACCCGGATCTTCTTCGGTTACCTCGCCCCGTTGTTGGGGTGGGCGACGGTGTTCCTCAGTCTGGGCATGATGTGGTCGCCGGACGGTCCTCAGACAGCACTGAGCGTCGTGTTGCTGACCTGTTTCCTGCTCGGCGTGGTCTGCCTGGCGGCTTCGCTGGCTGCCATCTGGGGCGTACGGCTGCCTCGCCGTCTACTGCCCAGGTGGTTACGGGAAGACCCGAAGCGACTTCGTACATTCACAGAGAGGGCCGCGCGTGGCCGAACTAGGTAACCCGTTGCTCGGGCTGACCATACTTGTGTCGGGTGAATGGCAGTCCGAGCCCTCTGACCTCGCCCTGGTGGCCCGGGCTGCGTCGGTGTCGTCCAGCGGGTTTACCCCCACTCTGGTCGCCACCATCACGAAGTCCGAAGGGCTGACTCTCGACGACTGGTGCTCGATAACCATCGAGGCGCTACGGCGGACGCTCAATGGGTTTCTGCTCGTCGACGACTCGCCTGGCGTACTGGGTGATCGGGCCGCCAGGGTGCTCCTGATCGCATACGTGAACGACCAAGGAGTCGAGCTGACCTTGAGGCAATGGCTCACCAACGGACGCGCGGCTGGGCTTTCCCTCACCGCAACCTGCGCCACGGAGGACTTCCCCAGTTTCCGCGTGGTGGCTGAGGGTGCGGCCTCATCGCTCTCCTGGTTGGAGGCGCGATGAGCCCGGCACCGGTGCAAACCCACAATCTTCGGCTGGACGGACGACAGCTGGACGCGGTCATGTGGAGCCTGGGATGCCCGAGTGGTCCACCGAGGGACGGGCTGGACCCAGGCGTCGCGAGCGAACTGCAGGCTGCGTGTAGCGACCTGATTAGCCGCGGCGTGCTGCGCGAGGACGGAGGCCCAGGGGTCGAGTTCGTCGAGTTGCTCGGGCCACTCTTCGCTCCGTGGCTGATCGTGCAGGCGGCAGCCTTTGGCCCCGCCGGCGAGGAAGAGCACGTTGTTTGGGTTGCCCCGAGCGCGGCGAGCGCGGCAGGCGATTTGGGTGATGGACGGTATGACCTGATTTCGACGACTGCTGCCGGAGTACCTGCTGCTGTCGTTAGGCTGCTCCGCCTCGGGCCGAGTGCAGTGCTTGCCTCGGGAGAGGTCGAGCTTCCGTCCCGGTTCCTGGACGAACTGGTCACCCTCAACGGCGTAGCCGGCTCTGCGCTGGTCAAGTGGCTGCGGCCTTGGCCCGCGGTCGCTGAGTCCGTCTCGCAGGGTGACTGGCGCTTGGTGCACGTGAGCACTCAGTGGGCACCGGGGATATTCCCGCGCCCCGAACAGGCAGTCGCGAGGTCGAGCGGGCTTCTAGCCCTGGATACACCGACCGGATTGATCACCTTTCAGCCCGGATCCCCGGCGCTTGCCACAGCCTCGTCAGCCACGGACCTCTGGGAGTTGCTGATCGAGTTGACCAGCCCGCCCGCTGAGATCTTCGAGTCAGATCGGTAGGCGATGGGAAAGCCACATAAGTTCGCCTGGAACGGGATCGACGTCGAGACGACACTCTCGATCGAGCAATTGGCCAACATGGCGCAACGCGCTGCCCAGGAATGCACTGGCGACCTGCTTCACGGGAAGCAGCGGATCGCGTCCACGAAATCGACCGATCGGCAGATCGAGTTCCGGATCAATGACTTTCTGATCACCTTCAAGAAGTACCTGGTCTTCCACCTCGACTTCGCGGAGCGCTCCGGCCGCACGTGGATGTCCAGCGCCATCGATTGGTACATCACCACCCAGCCGACCGTCGGCGGATTCATCCCGGTCGCCTCGAAGGTGATGGTTGGCCACCACGTCTACATGGAGTTCGTCCATCACTTGGCCAAGCAGGTCAAGGCGGCCGACCCGCAGTCTCGGATCACCGTCCGCGAAGGCGTCGCGACTGCGTCCGCCAAGACCGTCGGCCCCGATCAAGGTCCAACCGACCCGACCAGCGCGCCGGCGGCGAGCATACAGCTAGCCGCCCCTGTGGCGACCCCGACCCCGCCGCTGTCCGCGCCACCACCGATCATCGCGCGGCCCGCTGTTCAACCACCGCCGCCGCCGATGCCACCCGTCGTCCGCCCACCCGCAGTTGCGTCCCCCATCGGGTCCGGTGCGACCACGCTGATTCCGCCGATGCCGGGCTTCCAGCCGGCCATACCCGAGGCTCCCCAAGGGCGCATGCCACTCGCGACCGGCATGGTCACGAGCGTGCCCGGCATGCCGTCTCGCCCCTCAGCCGCTGCGCCACCGCCTCCGGAACCGCTGCCGTCGCGGTACGCGTCCATCGCCGAGCAACTCTTCGCCGAGGACGAGTCCCTCTACAACACCCAGATGGTGCAACTCACCCCGCAGGCCCGTCCGTGGTCGGTGGCACTGCCGGATGGAAACGAGGTTCGGCTCGAGCCCGCCGCGGTGTTCGGACGCAACCCGTCCGCCCCCCCAGGTTCGGCGGCCAGAGCCGTCAGCGTCGACGATCCCTACCGCTCGGTCTCCAAGACCCACGCGCTGCTGGATGTGCGCGACGGCCTGGTCTGGGTAACCGATCTGCACTCGACCAACGGCACCACCCTCACCAACGACGTCGGCGAGGCAATCGCGTGCGACCCGGGTATCGCAGTCCCGGTTGGTGACGGATGGGTGGTCGGGCTCGGCGAGTTCAACCTGACCATTCGGCGGGGGTGAGCAACGACGTGGAGTATCTGCGACACCCTGATCTTGATAACCGGGATCACCTCGGCGGCGACCGCCTCTCGCGCATTTCGAGGGGGCTCCGAGTGCTGCCCGCTGGGCCTCGGCCCACCGGACTGGTGATCGACTCGATCAGCGGCGCGTCGTGACTGACCAACTTCAACGCCGGTTTCGTGCAGGTCTTCTCACCCTGAGCCCGCGTTCCCGAACTCTCGCTCGAAAGGTCCGCAGATGACAGTGCCTCCAGCAGACTCCACCGGCAGCTACCCGGCCCTGGTCGGCTACACCCCTATGACTCTGGGTCGACGGATCGGGATCGTGATGGTCGACATGCTGATCGTGCTCGGAGCGTATGTGATCGCGATCGTCGCGCCGTTCGTTCTCGGTTGGCGGGCGGGCCTGTTCGTGGGCCCGGTGCTGATGGTCGTGCTTGCAGTGGTCGAGCTGTGGGCCTTCTTCGCACGCGCGTCCCGACTCAGCGGGGCCTTCATGGGAGGTGTCTATGTCGATGTGCTGACCGGTCGTCCTACGCCTGGAAAGCTGTTTCTCAAGGGCCTGTTGTCGAGTGCGATCTCCTTCATCTCGTTTGGATTGGCCCCGATGATCATCGTCCTGGTCACCGCTCAGGAACCGCTCTATCGCAACTGGTTCGATCGGACTGTCGGTCTCATGCTGGTCGACACCCGAACTGGACGCGACCCGCACGGCAGCTCGAAGCCGGCCACGCAGTATCATCACCCAGCGCCGCAGCCGCCCGCGGCCTCGGGGCCCCAGTCGAAGCCGCCGCTCTCGGCTGCGCTGTCCACGCAGGTCGAACCGTCGAACGAAGAACTAGAGCACGTCCTCCCCAGGATCGGGTACACCGATCCGTGGCGGCAGCCAGTAGTCATTGAGGCCGTCCCCGGCGCGCGGTCCGTTGCTTCGGCGGAGCCAATCGATGAGACGCCTCCACTGCCGCATGAGTGGCTCGCACCCGACTCGTCTGCGCAGGTGTTCCTGCGTCCAACCACCGGCCCGGCCAACCCGCCCGTCGATGATCGCACCCTGCTGGCAACGCCGATCACGAGCGCCCGATCGGCGCTCGGCGCGTTCCTGGACGACGGCACTGTCATCTCGCTGACACCACCAACCGTGATCGGACGAAATCCCCAGGCACCGCCCAGTCATCCCTCCGCGAGGCCGCTGCCGGTGGCAGACCCGAGCATGGAGTTGTCCAAGACCCACCTGGTCGTCGGCATGGAGAATCGCACTCTCTGGGTCGTCGATCTCCACTCCACCAACGGGGTGTACGTCGCCGACGAGCCTGGGGGCGACCAAGTGCGTATCGCACCGGGATCGCAGGTGCTGCTTGCGGCAGGCACCTCCGTCCACTTCGGATCGCGCCGGATCGACATCCGCTGACCGCTCGCGGCAGGATCGAAGGCACAGAGGGGCGGCGGACGACCGACGTTCAGGACGTCAATCTCGGTTGAGGACGAATGACTGCGACTCGGGTGAGTCCTCTCCCGTCCAGCCATGGAAGTTCCTGAACGGAACGCTGCGTGCTTGCTGAAGGGCTTCGTGCAAGGACTCCTTTGTGTCGCCCTCAGCGCTGATCGAGAGGCGGTACTTCGGAATCCACACAGTCAGGGAGTGACTGGTGGTTCCCGTGGTCTTGTTCTCCACAAGTTCGTTGGCTTCCTTGACCCAGCCGGGCACGTTCTCGTTCGTGCCCGACAAGGACAGGTCATAGCTCGTGAAGGTTCCGCCCGGGAACTTGGTGGAGTAGTACCCCGTCGCGTCCGCCGCCTTCTGCCAGAAGCGGTAGCGCAGCAGCCCGGAGCCCAGGTCGCAATCCCACATCACGGTGAACCCGTCGTACTTAGCGCTGGAGTCGGCCTTCTCGCACCCACCGTGATCGTCGATCGAGGGGAATACGTAGCGCAGGTAGGAGTAGCTCTCGGCTTTGGTGGACGGAGCCGGGCATCGACTCGAGGCGGTTACGTCGTTGCCGTTCCAGCAATGGAAGGGCAACGGGGCCGCTGTCTCCCCGCGCTCGGTCGGGGCGGTGGCAAGGGACTCAGTGGGCTTCGGCGCACTAGTCGGGGCATCAGCGTTCGCCTGCTCAGACTGGATCACTTCGCTAGGCGTCGAAGTCGCCGCGGCGGGAGCGGCAGGAGTACCGGAGGGTGCGCCGATGGCCGGTTCCGGACTCGCTGGAATCGCGACCGCGCTTCCCGCCTGCATCCAGTGAGTCGCGGAAAGCGAAAGGACGACGAAGCCAAGTCCCGCGATCAAACCGACTGCCGCGAGGAGCGCGACCCGCAGCCCGCGTGCATTACCCGACCGTGCAGCTTCGGTTCTGACTGTTCCAACGACCTCCCGAGTCGGCGACGCCGTTCGCAGGAAGGTGGTTTCGACGGGCGCTTCCCCAGTCGGCGGCGGAGTCGAGGATGGGCCGGTGGCGCTCGGCAGCGACGCCTGCACGGCCCGGCCCGATGCGCTACGAATCTGGGTGTGGCCGAGGTCCTCTTGGGAGCTGAACAGCGCGGGTGTCTCGGCCACATCCAGCGGAGTCGGTGTGAATCCCTGGTCAGCCTGCACTCGCTGCAAGGCGTGGCCGAACGCGAGCGCTGATGGATACCGCTCGTTCGGCTCTCGCGCCATCGCCTTGCGTAACACGGCTTCCAGGCTGGTGGACACGTTCGGGCGTCCGATTGGTGGCAAAGCGCCGGCAGTGATGCGGTGCGCCAACTCTTGAGAGGTGCTCCTCGTGCCTGGAAGGTTGAATGGGCTGCGTCCCGCGAGAAGGGTGTAGAGAGTCGCCGCCAACGAGTAGACGTCGGAGCGAGCGTCTCCTGGGTGCCCGGCGAGCACCTCCGCGGGCGCCCACGGAATGGACAGCCCGTTGTGAGCAGAGACGGATTCGCTGGCGGCGATCCCGAAGTCGGTAAGTGCCGGGCGCCCGAACTCGGTCACCAGGATGTTCGCCGGCTTGATATCCCGGTGCAGGATGCCTGCTCGGTGCACGGTTTCCACTGCACCGGCGATCTGGATGCCGAGGCGCGTGACTTCGGGTTCGGTGAAGCGTCCGGTGCGCAGTCGATCGTCCAGGTTCGGACCTGAGCAGTACTCCATGACCAGGTATGGACGGTTGTCGGACGCAATGCCTGCTTGGTATACCGACACCACCGAAGGGTGGTTCGAGAGCTGGGCCATCAGGTTCGCCTCGTTGGTGAACGCCTGCTTCGCCGCGGCACCGAGTTGGTCGGCCACCAGCACCTTCACGGCGACAGCCCGCCCCAGTAATTCGTCCCGGCAGAGAAAGACGTCGGCGAAGCCACCGGAACCGAGGTGGCGGATCACCGTCAGGCCAGGTAGCTGTGGTGGTGCCGCCGGCGAGCGCGGCATTTCAGCGCTTCTTCAGCTTGAACACGAGCGCCGGCGCCTCGGCTCCTGCGCTGGACCCACGAAGATCCTTCAGCGGCACGATCCGGATAACCGTCAACGCCTTGCGCATGGCTTTGCGGGTGTCGCCTTCTGCGCTCAAGGAGAGCTTCTGTTTGGGCAACCAGATCGTGGTAACGAATCGGCTCGTGCCTTTCTCGGCATCGACGTAGCGATGGCGCGATTCCTTGGCCCAGCCGGACACCTTCTTGCCTGCGAGGTACAGGTCGAAGGTTGCCTTCGTGTCGGCGACCGAGTACTTCCTGCTGTAATGCCGCTTCCCGTCTTTGGCGCTCTCCCAGTAGCGGTATCGCAAGAGTGCCGAGCCGAGTTCACAGTCCCACATCACCGTGGTGTGGGTGTAGTCGCTCTTGTTGCTCGAGTCTCGCTTCTCGCAGTTCTGGTGACCGGCGATGGACGGGAACGCGTGTAGGAGGTACTTATAATCCTGCGCCTTTCCCTTGGGCGCTGGACAGTTCTTCAACTGACTTGTGGTCGACGAATCCCAGCACGCGAAGCCAGTGGGCGCGGCGGTGATCTGGTCGGGAGCAGGCTCTGACGCCGCAGGTGAGGCCGCTGGCGAGCTCACGTCTGGTCGCGCGACCACGCCGACCGCACCGCCACCTTGGTTGGCGACTCCTGATGCGTAGACCGTCGCCCCGCCGACAAGTAGCGCGGCCAGCCCGATCGCGGCGACCGTCACGAGATTGCGCTTCGGTCGCACCACGTTGAGTGAAGACCCGGACGTCGCCATTTCGCCGGTTGGTGGAACCGGTACCGACGGCACAGGCGCAGCAACCCCCCATGGTGAGGGGTTTGCCGACTGCCAGCGTCCAGTGCTCGGCGAGCTTGGCCGAAGGGCGGTCTGTTCGACTTCTGCCAGATCGGCCGCGGCGGGTATGTCCATCGCGCGGGGGAGGTGCGCCGCCACAGTCACATCAGGCTCGGACCCAGGCGGGTAGGCAGGCATGGACTGAAACGGCCTGCCCGACGAGACAGTCGCCGGGCTGCGCAACTGCGTGTAGGCCTCGTCGTCCGGGTCCTCGTGCTCCACCTCTTCGTCGATCACGTCGATGCTGGTCGGCGGTAGTCCGCGGGCGATCTGCACGCGTTGCAGAGCATGGGCCAGTGCGATTGCGCTGGGTTGGCGATTCTCGGGCCGATGGTCCAATGCTTGGCCGAGCACTGACTCGAGGTCACTGGAGACGTCCGGGCGACCGATGCTGGGCAGGTCACCGGCAGCGATCCGCTCGACGAGTTGGGTCGTGGTGTTGGACGCCCCGCGAATCTCGAACGGGCTTCGTCCTGCAAGTACCGTATAGAGGGTCGCGGCGAGGGAGTACACGTCAGACCGCACGTCACCGACCTCGCCCGCCAATGCCTCCGGCGACGCCCAAGGCACCGACAGCCCACTCTGGCTCGCGTCCCCCGTCACAGATGCAATGCCGAAGTCCGTCAGTGCGGGACGCCCGTAGTCCGTGACCAGGATGTTCGCCGGCTTGATGTCACGATGCAGAATCCTGGCACGATGGGCGGTTTCCACGGCGCCCGCGATCTGGATGCCCAAGCGAAGGGTCTCCAACTCGCTGAACCGAGACGATCTGAAACGGGCATGCAGATTGGGACGGGAGCAGTATTCCATGACGAGGAAGGGACGGCCGTCACTGGAGACCGCAGCCTGGTAGACGGTCACTATTGACGGGTGGTTCGACAATCGGGCCATCAGGTTGGCCTCATTGGTGAAGTAACGCAGCACGTCCGCGTCTAGGTGATCGGGCAGGAGCACTTTCACGGCTACTTTTCGCCCGAGCAGGTCATCTTCGTAGAGGAACACGTCCGCGAAGCCACCGGAGCCGAGATGCTGCAGGTGCGTCAGCCCTGGAATTCGGGGCGGCGCGGCAGGCGGTCTATTGGTCATCGCGCACCCCGATACCTCCCGAACACCGAGCTCCCGCTGCCGCTCAGGCCTGCCTACGCCGATCAGCTTCTCGCGAGCCTATCGGGACGGGTGTGGTACCGCGCTCGTCTGGACGGGTTCATACACCCCGCAATGCCAGTAGCGAGCGGCTCGGACACGCGGAACACTCCTTCATCTCCGACTGTCCGTATCACGGCATGGACCTGTCCCGAACATGATCGAACCCTCCGGGTTGGCGCTCACCTCGGTGTGTCGCCAATCCGGAGGGCTTCGATTGTTCAGCGGTACTACCCCCCGATTGACCGCTGAGTAATCCTCGGTCGGTCTCCCC
>Ga0073899_10004752_pt1 | contig 11871 bp, 7 predicted proteins | sample KloWWTmetaKNB5Ph_FD_88975 | JGI IMG/M metagenome (GOLD analysis project Ga0073899, IMG submission 88975) | Active sludge microbial communities from Klosterneuburg, Austria, studying microevolution and ecology of nitrifiers - Klosterneuburg... | ecosystem: Engineered > WWTP > Aerobic digester >...
ACCCCGGCTTGGCGAAGTTGCCCAGATCGAACGGTTCGACGTGGGAGATGATGGTGAGGTCGTAGTTTTTGTTGGTGTAGGTGCCGCTGAGCCACTGCGCCCACTCCACGTTCTCGATCTTGACGATGATGCCGACTTTGGCCAGCTGCGCCGCAATCACTTCGCCGCCCTGGCGTGCATACGGAGGCGGCGGCAGCTTGAGCGAGAGTTCCAGCGGCGTCTTGATGCCGGCCTCGCTCAGCAGGGCCTTGGCCTTGTCGGGATTGAAGGGGTTGATGCCGGTGGTGTCCACATAGCCAAACGCGCCGGGTACATAGTGGCTGCCGATGGGCGCGCCATAGCCGTCGCCGGCGCCTTCGATCACCGCCTTGCGGTCGATCGCCGCGGCAATGGCGCGGCGCACGCGCACGTCGTCCAGCGGCTTTTTCCTGTTGTTGATGGCCAGAATGGTCTTGGCGCGTGAGCCGCTCACCAGCACCTGAAACTTCGGATTGGTCTTGAACTGCGCCACGCTGCGCGGCGTGACGCGCGGGAAGGCGTCCACGTCACCGGCCAGTAGCGCGGCCACCTGGGCTGCGGGATCGCTGATGAAGCGAAACGTGACCTTCTTGAGCTTGATGGCGCCGGCCTGCCGGTAGCCGTCCCATTTGGCCAGGGTGATGGACGAGCCCTTGGCCCAGGCGGCAAGTTGGTACGGTCCGGTGCCGACCGGCTTGGTGGCATTGCCGTCGGCGCTCTTGGGCTCGACGATGATGGCGGTGGCCTGGCCCATCAGGAACAGGAAGTCCGGGTCCAGGCCCTTGTTGAGAATCACCACCGTGTGCTCGTCCACCGCTGCCACGCTCTCCATGCCGGCGAAGGTGCGCTTGTCCTTGTTGGTGCTCTTCTCGGCGCCGGCGCGTTCGAACGAGAACTTCACCGCCTGCGCGTTGCAGGGCTCGCCGTTGTGGAACCGGACGCTGCGGCGCAGCTTGAAGGTGTAGGTCTTCAGGTCGGGCGATACCTCCCAGCTCTCGGCCAGCAGCGGCGCGACCGAGCCATCACTGTTGATCTTGGTGAGTGTCTCGAACACGTTGTAGTGCACGATCTCGGCAATCGCCGAGGCCGCGCCGGCAGTGGGGTCCAGACCTGGCGGCTCCAGCGTCATGGCCAACACCAGGTTGTCCTTCCTGGCTTGTGCCGTCGCGCCCATCGGCAGCGAGGCTGTCGCCGCGGCGCAGGCGGTTGAAGTGAGCAGGGTGCGACGTTGGATCATGGTCAAGTCTCCGGACAAAAAGGTGGACGCGGCGGGCACCGCCGTGCCCCAGGCGTGAACCATACCACTACCGCAGCGCAAGGTTCAGCCGACACCGCCAGTGCGGGTCGTGATCCGCGCCGGCGTGTCGCTGCCACGGGGTCAGCGGCTGCGCGACAGCTCCAGCTCCTTTACCCGTCTGAGCAGGTCATCGCCGAGTGCCTGCAGCTCGCCCAGCCGTGCCAGTGCCAGATCGTCCTGATGCAGCGCCTTCTGGGCGCACAGTTCGGCGGCCAGGCCATGTGCGGCCCGATGCAGGCTGTCTATGGTGTCGAAGGAGGGGTGTGTGCCGTGACTGCCCAGGCCCTGGCCGCGCATCCAGCTGCCGAAGTGGCATTGCTCGTGGTCCAGTTGCGGCGGCGCCTCGCGCTCGTCACGCAGGAAGTTCTCCATCGCCTTGACCCAGGCGCGGTGCTCCACGCTGGCAAACAGCAGCGGCAGATCGTCGCGGCTGACCAGCGGCACATCGCGCCAGTTGGGTTCGGGCTGCCAGGTCCGCACCCAGTCCGGCAGGGCATGGGCTGGCATGGGTCGCGCGATGCCGTAGCCCTGCGCCAGATTGCAGCCCAGCTGCAGCAGCATCTCGCCATGCTCGATGGTCTCCACGCCCTCCGCGATCACCTCGCGGCGGAACGCGCTGGCCAGACCGATCACGCCTTCGAGGATGGCCAGGTCGTCCGGATCGTCGAGCATGTCGCGCACAAAACTCTGGTCGATCTTGAGCAGGCTCGCGGGCAGACGCTTGAGGTAGGTCAGCGAGGAATAGCCGGTGCCAAAGTCGTCCAGGGCAAAGCGCACGCCCATGGCGGCGCAGGTCTCGATCACCTGCGACACGCCGGCGATGTCCTCCAGCGCGCTGGTCTCCAGAACTTCGAGCTCCAGGCGCGACGGCGCGATCGCCGGATGCGCTGCCAGCAGGGCACGCAGGCGGTCGACGAACTCCTGCTGCTGCAATTGGCGCGCGCCGACGTTGACGCTGACCGTGATGCAAAGGCCGCCGTCCTGCCACGCCTGCATCTGTGCCAACGCGCTGGAGATAACCCACTCGCCGATATCGACTGCCAGGGGATGGTCCTCGATCACCGGCAGGAACACCGATGGCGGCAGCAAGCCTTGCTCGGGGTGCTGCCAGCGGATCAGCGCCTCGGCGCCGATCACCTGTCCGGTGCGCATGTTCACCTTGGGCTGGTAGTACAGCACGAATTCGTTTTCATCGAGGGCGCGGCGGATGTGCTCCAGACTCTCGTGGTGGCCGCGCACGCTGCGGTCCTGTTCGGCATCGAAGACGTGGAAGCGGTTCTTGCCGCCCAGCTTGGCCTGGTACATGGCCTGATCGGCCTGGCGCAGCAGGGTGTCGGCGTCAATGTCCTCGGCCTGCGGGAAGAAGGTCACGCCCAGGCTGGCCGAGACCTGCAGGGACAGCTCGCCTACTTGGGTGGGCTGCGCCGCCGCGCCGAGCAGCCGGCTGAGCATGGGTTCGCTGGCGGCGGGGTCGTTCAGGTCGGTGAGCACGGCGACGAACTCGTCGCCACCGATGCGCGCCAGCGTGTCGCCCTCGCGCAGCGACTGCTTCATCCGGCTGGCCAGCGCCAGCAGCAACTGGTCGCCGGTGTCGTGCCCGTGCTTGTCATTGATGGACTTGAAACCATCGAGGTCGAGAAAAGCCACCGCCAGGGTCAAGCCGCGCCGCATCGCCTGCGACATCGCCTGGTGCATGCGATCGGCCAGCAGTACCCGGTTGGGCAGGCTGGTCAAGGCATCGAAATGGGCGATGTGCTCAAGCTGCTGCTGGTGCGCCTTCTGGGCCGTGATGTCGGAGAACAACGCCACGTATTGCTGGACTCTGCCCTGTGCGTCGCGCACGGCGCTGATGGTTTGCATCTCGGCGTAGATCTCGCCGTTCTTGCGCCGATTCCAGACCTCGCCATACCAGTAGCCCTTGTCGACCAGGTCACGCCAGAGGCTTGCATAGTAGTCCTTGCCGTGTACCCCGGAGTTGAGAAAGTGCGGATTCTCGCCGACCACTTCGTCGTGGCTGTAGCCGGTGATGCGCGTGAAGGCGTCGTTGACGTCGATGATGCGGCCATCGGCGGCGGTGATCAGGATCGCCTCGCGCGCGTGGGCGAAGACGTTGGCCGCGAGCTGCAGGCGCTCGTCCGCTTGCTTGCGCTCGGTGATATCGCGGCACGATCCCAGCAAGTTGCCGTCCGGCAAGGCGGTGGCATGGAAGTCAACCGGCACCGTGCTGCCGTCGGCGCGCACCAGCCGGAATTCGGTGCGCAGCACGCCGCTGGACTTCAGTTGTTCGAACCCGGCGAGTGCCTCGGGCAGGTCCTCGGGCGGCGTGATGTCGCTCAAGTGCATGCGCAGCAGCCGCTCGCGCGGGTAGCCCAGCAAGGTGCAGGCGGCCTGGTTGAAGTACTGGTAGTTGCCCTGGCGGTCGGTGACGAACATCGCATCGGCGGCGCCCTCGAAGATGCTGCGGATGCGTGCCTCGCTGGCGTGCAGGGCGGCCTCGGCGCGCCGGCGCTCTGACAAGTCGATGTCCAGGCAGAACATCTCTGGCCGGCGGCCGTAGCGCTGTACCAGGGCATGGCTGGAGAAGACCGGCACGCTCGAGCCATCCTTGGCCTGCAGCACCAGTTCCCCGGCCGGGATGGGTTGGCCGGACTCGAAGCTCTGTTTCACCGCCGCCTGGACTTCGTCACGCATGGCCGGCGGGATGATCAGCTCCAGCAGGCTGCGGCCCATGGCCTCGGCGGCGCTGTAGCCGTACAGGCGCTCCGAGGCGTGGTTCCAGAATACCACCGTGCCGTCCGGCGCATAGCCCTGCACCGAGACGCCGGGTATGTTTTCCATCAGCGAGCGGAAGCGCTCCTCGCTGGCGCGAAGGGTCTCGGTGGCAAGGTTCTTTTCGATCGCGATGCTGGCCAGTCGCGCCGCCTGTTCGATGATGGCGATGTCGGCCTGGGTCGGTGCATTCACGCTGCGGTGGTAAATGGCAAAGGTGCCCAGGATTTGCCCATTGGAGGCGTGCACCGGCTGCGACCAGCAGGCGGCCAAGCCGGCGCTGCTGGCCAGATCCCGGTAGGAAGCCCAGTAGGGGTGCGTGCTGATGTCCTCGACGATGACGCGTTCGCCGATGGCCGCCGCCGTCCCACAGGAACCCACGCCCATGCCGATCGCCTCGCCGTCGATGCTGGCATTGAATGCATCCGGCAGACTGGGTGCGGCGCCCAGGACCAGGTGCTGCCCTTGGGCGTCGAGCAGCGACACGCTGCAGAGCATGGCCGGATTGAGTCGCTCCACGCCGCGGACAATTCCGTCCAGGATGCTGGGTAGCGTGGCACCGGTGGCCATCAGTTCGAGCGCGTGGCTGCGGAATTGCTCGAAGCGCTCGGTCTCGATGCGTGCCGTGACGTCGGCGATCACCCCCACCAGGCCCAATTCCTCGCCCTTGGCCGAGAAGAATCGCTTGCCCGTCAGGTGGCCCCAGAAGCTGGTGTGGTCGGCGCGCCAGTACAGACGATCCAGCGCGACCGACGGTATGGCACTGGCCAGCAGTGCCAGCATCCTTTCGCGACCGGTTTCGCGCTCGTCCGGGTGTACCAGGCTGACGTATTCCGCTCCGGCCAGATCGGCCAGCGTGCAGCCGAACATCTCGGCCATGCGCTGGTTGGCCTGCGTGATACGGCCGGTCTTGTCGACTACAAAGATCGCGACACTGGATGTGTCGAGCACCTGCTGGAGCAGGGCTTCGCGCTGCGCGATGTCCTCAAGAAGGTGATTGAAGCCACCGATCAGCTTGCCGATTTCGTCATCCCTGGCAACCGGCAGCGCAGCCGGTGAGGCCCGGGCGATCGACAGCTTGTCGATGGCGTCCACGGCCGACTTCATGGGCGCGAGCTGGCGCCTGAGCATCCAGTGCGTCAGGCCGCCGGCCAGCAGCGTCAGCAGCAGCGAGGCAAGCAGCAACCGACGCTGCAATGCATGAATCGGGGCGAAGGCCTCGGCGGTCGGCAAGATGGCGGCCACGTACCATCCGGTGGCCCCGACGCTGCGGGCAGAAGCCAGCACTTCGGTGCCGGTCGGGTTGATAAAGATGTCGGAACCCTGATATCCAGCGAGAAAGCGCTCCAATGCGGCGCTGATGCCGGGCCCCGGCAGCGATTCCATGACCCGACTGGGGTCGGACGCGGTGACAACCAACCGATCCGCGGCCGCCACCAGCAGGTAGCCGCCGGTCTTGCCATAGCGCCGGCTGGTCATGTTGTCCAGAAAACTCGGCTGTCCCAGACTGGTCATGCCGGTCATGGCGCCAATCACCTTGCCCTGAGCGTCGCGCATCGGTACCGTCATGCCGAACAGGGGGGCGCCACCATCACGCGCGCGCAGCGGCCGGCCGATGCCAGCCTGGCCGTGGCGCAGTGCAGCGGTGACGGCATCCGCGTCGCCCCGGTCTTGACCGGTCCGCCCTGCCACCGGCGCCGAATCGGCCGCGACGGTGCCATCGGACTGGTAGGCGATGATGCCCGCGTTGAACAGCTTGCGCAGGATCGGGTGGTCCTCCTGCAAGCTTTGCAGGGCGCCGGGGCGTCGCAGTTGCTCGGGGTTGGTCTTGCGCGCCGTCAGCTCCAGCGCGGTGAGGCGGTCGTTGACCTCGCGGGCGATGTCGGCGGCCACCACGTCGACGGTCGAAAACTGTTGCTCGCCAAGCAGGCGCTGCATGTCCTCGCGCAGGATCCGGTTGCCGTAAAACGCCAGCGACCAGATGCTCACCAGAAAGATGGCCAAGGTGAACAACGTCACCCGGGTCTGGAGTGATTGCCGGTAGAAATCGGGCGGTGACATGTGAACGACTGTCCTCCTTGACCACCGCTGCTTCGGCAGGGCTCGTTGCGTCTGCGAAATGATAGTCCCAATTTGCATATGCGGCGCCGCGGCGGCTCACTGCCGCGGCTTGGGCCGGCCAGCCACTCGGGGCTCAAGTTCGGATGACTCCGGCAAACGGCAGGTGGCAGGCAAGCTGGTGGCTGTTGTCCAGCGGTCGCAGTTCGGGGCGCGTGCTGTGGCACACGCTGCTGGCGTGCCGGCAACGTGGCGCGTAAGGGCATCCGGCGGTGCTCGGGGCTTGCGCCGTCGCCGTCGCGCCCGACCCATGCCCATGCCGGGCGGCAGGGCGGTCGATGCGCGGAATCGCCTCGAGCAACTCCAGCGTGTAGGGATGCGCGGCCTGCTGGAACAGCGTGGTCGCCGCCGCCTGTTCGACGATGCGGCCCTGGAAGATGACCGCCACCTCGTCGCACAGGTGGTCCACCACCGCCAGGTCGTGGCTGATCAGCAGGTAGCTGATGCCGAACTGGTCCTGCAAGTCCTGCAGCAGATTGAGCACCTGGGCCTGCACCGAGACGTCCAGCGCGCTCACTGGCTCGTCGGCCACGATCAGGCGCGGGCGCGTCACCAGGGCGCGGGCGATGGCGATGCGTTGTCGCTGCCCACCGGAGAACTCGTGCGGGTACTTGTCCAGATCGTCCTGACGCAGCCCGACTGCGGCCAGCATCGCGGCGGCCTGCTCGCGCTGCTCGGCGGCGCTGCTGCGCGCCAGAGCGGCCAGTGGCTCGCTGACGATGCGTTGCACGGTCTGGCGCGGGTCCAATGAGCCGTAGGGATCCTGAAACACCATCTGAAAATGACGCCGTGCCTGGCGCAGCTGCGCGGCACCCAGCGTGGCCAGGTCCTGGCCGAGCAGGTGCACGGAGCCTGAGCTTGGCGTCTCCAAGGCCATCACCAGCCGCGCCAGCGTGGACTTGCCGGAACCCGACTCACCCACCACGCCCAGACTGCGGCCCTGGTGCAGTTGCAGGCTGACCCCCTGCAGCGCGTGCAGCTGGCGTGGCTTGCGCCACAGCGCGTCGCGCGGCAGCTCATAGCAGCGCGTCAAGCGGTCCACTCGCAACAGCTCGTCCGTCATGGTTCGGTGACCTGCGGCGTGGCCTGCAGGCGCAGACAGTGGGCGCGGTGGCCGCTGCCCAGATCGGTGGCCGCCGGGGGCTGGTCGGCGCAGGCCGGCAGGACTACCTGGCAGCGCGTGGTGAAGGGGCACAGCGCACTGAGCTCATGCAGTTGCGGCACGGTGCCGGCAATGGTTGGCAAGCGCTCGCCGCGGTGCGCCCCGAGTCGCGGACGGGCGGCGAACAAGCCCTTGGTATAGGGGTGCGCCATGTGTGCAAAAACGTGCTCGCTCGGCCCGCTCTCCACCGCTCGCCCCCCATACATCACCAGCATGCGCGCGGTGTTCTGCGCGATCACACCGAGGTCGTGCGAGATCAGCAGCAGCGCCATCTGGCGCTCGCGCACCAGTTCGGCGATCAGATCGAGAATCTGGCGCTGCACCGTCACATCGAGCGCCGTGGTGGGTTCGTCGGCAATCAGCAGGTCCGGGCCGCAGGCCAATGCCATGGCGATGGTGATGCGCTGGCGCTGGCCGCCCGAGAACTGATGGGGAAAGGCGTCGAAGCGCCGGCTGGCGTCGGCGATGCCGACCCGGTCGAGCAGGGCAACCGCCTGTTGCCTGGCCTGCGCGGCCGAGGCGTTGCGGTGCACGCGCAGCGGCTCGGCGACTTGCCTGCCAATGCTGTGCACCGGGTTGAGGGCGGTCATCGGTTCCTGAAAAATCATGCCGATGCGGTTGCCCCGGATGTTCTGCAGCACCCGGTCATGCTGCCCAACCAGGGGCTGGCCGTCGAGCACGATCTGCCCCGTGACGCGGGCGTTGTGTGGCAGCAGCCCCAGCAAGGCCATGGCCGTGAGCGATTTGCCGCAACCGGACTCGCCGATGAGGCCCAGGGTCTCGCCCCGGTCGAGTTCGAAACTGAGGTCTCGCACCGCCCATGCCGCGCCGTGGCGGGTTTGCAGTTGCACATGGAGGTGGCGCACTTCGAGCAGGGGCATGGACTCAGCGCTTTCTGGTCAGTTTGGGGTCGAGCAGGTCGCGCAAACCGTCGCCCAACAGGTTCAGGCCCAGTACCGCCAGGGCGATTGCAACGCCGGGAAAGACCGCCAACAAGGGCGCCTGATACAGCAGGGTCTGCGCCTCGGCCAGCATGCGGCCCCACGATGGTTGCGGCGGCTGGGTCCCCAGCCCCAGGTAGGACAGTGCCGCCTCGGCCAGGATCGCCATGGCGAACTGGATGGTGGCCTGCACCACCAGCACCGAGGCGATGTTGGGCAGCACGTGGTCGATCGTGATGCGCCACGGGCCCTTGCCGCAGGTGCGCGCGGCCAGCACGTACTCGCGCGCCCAGATCTGCCTGGCCGAGGCGCGGCTGATGCGCGCGAAGGTCGGAATATTGAAAATGCCGATGGCAACGATGGCGTTGACGATGCCGGCGCCGAAGACCGCTGTCATCATGATGGCCGACAGGATCGCCGGGAAGGCGAAGGTGAAGTCGGCCAGGCGCATGATCAGTTCCTCCACCCAACCGCGCCGCGCCGCCGCCAGCCCGGCGGCCGTACCCAGCACCAGGCCGATGCTGACTGCGATCACGCCGACCAGGATCGAGCTGCGCGCGCCCATCAGCAGCAGTGACGCGACATCGCGCCCGAACGGATCGGTGCCCAGCCAGTGCTGCGAACTGGGTCCCTGCAGCTTGGCGGCCATGTCGATCTCGAAAGCAGACCACGGGGTCCAGACCAGTGAGAGCGTCGCCGCGCCGACCAGCAGCAGGCTCAGCAGGGCGCCGGCCAGCAGGTTGTGCTGCTGGCGCAGCCGGGTGATCAATCGAGCGGGCGCATCACCCAGGGTGGCGGGGGCCATTGTCATAGGTCGTTGGCCTTGACGCGCGGATCGATCACGGCGTACAGCACATCCACCACGAAGTTGACCACGATCACCATTGCCGCCAACAGCATGACGCAGTTGCGTACCACGATCACGTCACGGTTGGCGATGGACTGAAAGATCAGGCGACCCAGCCCCGGCAGGTAGAACACATTCTCGACCACGATGGTGCCGGCCAGCAGGTTGGCAAATTGCAGCCCCATGATGGTGACGACCGGAATCATGGCGTTGCGCAACACGTGACCCCATAAGGTGGCGCGCAGCGAAAGCCCCTTGGAGCGGGCCGTACGCACGTAGTCCTCGCGTAGTACGTCGAGTACCGCAGAGCGGGTGATGCGTGCCAGGATGGCCGACTGCACCACGGCCAGTGAGATCGCGGGCAGCAGCAACGCCTTGAGCGCCTGCGCCGGGTCCTCACCCCAGCCTGGGAAGCCGCCCGCGGCAAACCATTGCAGGTGCACGGCAAACAGCAGAATCAGCACGATGGCAAACCAGAAGTTGGGAATGGCAATGCCCAGCTGGGTCAGTCCCATCAGGCCGACATCGCCGATGCGGTTGTGATGGGAGGCGGCATACACGCCGATGACCAGGGCCAGTGTGCTGGTCAGCAGCATGCTCATGAGGGCCAGCGGGACCGTCACCGTCAGGCGCTCGGCTATCAGTTCGGCCACCGGCGAGCTGTAGGCGTAGCTGTCGCCGAGTTCGCCGGTCAGCAGTCCGCCAACCCATTGTGCGTAGCGCTGCGGCGCTGGCTGGTCCAAGCCCAGCTTGGCGGTCAGGGCGCGCACCGCTTCCGGTGCGGCGTCGGGCCCCATCATGATCAGCGCGGCGTCGCCGGGCAGGATTTCGAGCACCACAAACACCAGCGCCGACGCAGCGGCCAGGGTGGCGATCAGTGTCAGCAGCCGCTTGAGAAGGTACGAGCCCATGATTGAGTTGATGGCAGTGCGGTCCGCAGCCCAAATGGCCGACGCTGGACGGCCTGATTATCAGCACGTGGGCGCCAGGGTGATTGGCACGCTGGGCATCCGCTGCGTCGATAATCAGGGCATGTCGACTTGTACCAGATTTCCACGTTCAACCGATCGGGAGCGGCGGCCATGGCGCTGATGATCACCGATGACTGCATCAATTGTGATGTGTGCGAACCCGAGTGTCCGAACGAGGCGATCTACCTGGGCGCCGAGATCTACGAGATCGATCCCGCCAAGTGCACCGAGTGCGTGGGGCATTTTGACCAGCCGCAGTGCGTGCAGGTGTGCCCGGTGGCCTGCATTCCGGTCAACCCGCAGTTCGTCGAGGATCGCGAAACGCTGTGGCAGAAATACCTGCGTCTGAAGAATCAGGCGTCCGCCAAGGCCGGGCAGTAGACCGGCGCTGGACGGCCCTGTTCAATCCGGCGCGGGCATACCTTGGGCCGTAGCGTTGTCTTGCGGCAACTTTTCTCCGGCCTCGGTCGTGGTGACGACCGGTCTTGCGGGGCGTGGGGGTTTGGGGCGCGCAGGCTTGCTGGTGTGGACCAGCATGGTCGCCTTGGCCATGTCCCCGCTCAGAAGATGCGGTAGCGCCTTGAGGGCGCGGTCAATCGCCTGATCGATCGCGATGCGGTGGTCCAGCGAAGGCTTCTTCAGCACCCAATTGACCACTTCCGACTTGACGCCGGGGTGGCCCACGCCCAATCGCAGGCGCCAATAGTCGTCGGTGCCCAGTTGGTCGTGGATGTCGCGCAGCCCGTTGTGACCGGCATGGCTGCCGCCGAGCTTGAGCTTGGCTTCTCCCGGCACCACGTCGAGTTCATCATGGGCGACCAGGATCTCGCTGGGCGCAATCTTGAAGAAACGCGCCAGCGCCGCGACCGACTTGCCGGACAGGTTCATGTAGGTTTGCGGTGCCAGCAGCCAGACGGTCTGGCCGTCGATGTTGCCGCGGGCCACCAGGCCGTGGTAGCCCTTGTCCATCGCCAGGGTCAACTTGAGCTGGCGGGCGACGGCATCGAGCCACCAGAAGCCGGCGTTGTGCCGGGTCGATTCGTATTCGGGACCGGGGTTGCCAAGTCCCACAAAGAGTTTGATCATGGGCCGATTATCGGTTCAGGGATGCTGGCCCCAGCGGTCCCGCCGGTCGTGCAGCCAAGCAAAACGGCCCACGCAAGTGGGCCGTTTTCGTGTCAGCCGCGAGCTGGCTGGCTGGCGGTGCCGGGGTCAGTGTGTTGTGGCCGACACCGCGACGCCTGCAGGCGCTGGGCTCACTTCTTGGCTGCGGGAGCCTTGGCAGCTGGCGCGGCCTTGGCGGCTGCGGGAGCCTTGCCTGCGGCAGCCTTGGCGCCTGCGGCCGGAGCGGCCGCGGCGGCTTCAGCGCCTTCTGCCGCCGGAGCGTCCGTGCCAGCCACCACCACCACCGAGACCAGCACCGGGTTGGACTTGCCGTGCGTCACGGCGGTCACGCCCTTGGGCAGCGTGATGTCGTTGAGGTGCAGGGACACGCCCTTCTTCAGGCCGCTGAGGTCCACCGCGATGAACTCGGGCAGGTCGGCCGGCAGGCAGCGAACTTCGATTTCGTTGACCACATGGTTGACCACGCAATGGTCGGTCTTGACCGCGGGCGAGTTCTCGTCACCGCTGTAGTGCAGTGGCACCTTCATGCTGAGCTTGGTGTTGGCATCGACGCGCTGGAAGTCAACGTGCAGAACCATTTGCTTGTAGGGGTGCATTTGCACGTTGCGCAACAGGACCTTCTG
>Ga0073899_10004755_pt1 | contig 11866 bp, 7 predicted proteins | sample KloWWTmetaKNB5Ph_FD_88975 | JGI IMG/M metagenome (GOLD analysis project Ga0073899, IMG submission 88975) | Active sludge microbial communities from Klosterneuburg, Austria, studying microevolution and ecology of nitrifiers - Klosterneuburg... | ecosystem: Engineered > WWTP > Aerobic digester >...
CGTGCTGTACGACCTCGCTGGACAGCCGCGATCGCGCATCGGGATCTCCGCGAACATCGAACTCAGCCGCGCGCGCTGGTCGGACGATGGCAGCCTCTTGCTCAGCGGATTCAGCAACGACGAAGGCCACCTGTTTCGGATCGGGGCCAACGGCACTCTGGTCGGGCAGCGTCGCTTCGCCAACGACCAGCGCATCAGCGACGCCATCGATACCGGCAGCTCCGTGCTGGTCGCAACGCGAGCCGATGAAGGTCGCGCGGCACCGCAGATGCACGCGCTGTCACGCGACCTCGGCAGCGTCCTGCATTCGGAACCCGCACCCGGCGTCGATGTCCGTTTCTGGAAATCGAACCACCTCGGCGCTTGGCTGACCAGCACCGGCCCGGGCAACGTGTCGCTGTTTCGTGTCGATGCCGCCGGCGCGATCTTGCAGAAGCAGACGCTCGCGCTCACGCACGGAACGGTGCTGCATGTTGCCGGTGACGGCCTGCTGCAGGCGACCGACACAGATGCCGCAGCCGACCGCTACTGGCTGCGTCGCTACCAACCCGCGACGCCGACGTTCACCGGCCCCATCCGCCAATCCGCACTGACCGGCTCCTGGTACTCGCCAGCCTCCACCGGCCAAGGGCTGCTGCTGCAGTTGTTGAACGGCAACGTGCTGTTCGGCGCCTGGCACACCTACGCGCCCGAGGGCGGCAATGCACTGTCGAAGCAGCAGTGGTTCACCGTCACCGGCGAGGTGACGAACCAGCGCGGACGCATCACCCTGCCGATCTACCGCAACGGCAACGGCCGTTTCGATACCGACGGCACCACACCGTCTCAAGCGATCGGCAGCGCCGAACTGGTGTTCACCAGTTGCGACCAGATGGAGTTCTGGTACCGCATCGGCGAGGACACGGGCGCCTTCGCGTTGCAGCGCCTGACGCCGCGCACGCAAGCCTGCGACGACGGCAGCACGACGCAACCGCCGCTCGACGCACCGAAAGGTCTCGCCATCGACGGTGCCTGGTACGTACCCTCGCAGAGTGGCCAGGGCCTGACCTTCAACACCACCGGCGCGCGCTTCGGCAGCTTCCTCGCCGGCTGGTTCACCTACGACACCGAGACCGGCGTCGACGACGAAGCGGCCCAGCACTGGTTCACCCTGCAGGGCGCCACGCCGGAACACTTCGGTGAGTCGGTGATGGTGCAGATTCACCGCACCACCGGCGGCTCACGCAGCGGCGAACCCACGCGCAACTCGCATCGGGTCGGCGAAGCCACGCTCACCGTGCACGACTGCGCGCACGCGACACTGAGCTACCGTTTCGACGACAGCGTGATCGCCGGCAGCTTCGCCAACCTGCAGCGCGGCGTGCCCTTGCAGCGGCTCGGGGCCTGTCCCGAGTGAGTCGCACCGTGGCGGCCGCAACTCGCGGCCGCCACTACAATCCGGCCATGCACATCGGCCCGCACGCCATCACCCCGAACCTGATCCTCGCGCCGATGGCGGGCGTGACCGACAAGCCGTTCCGGCAGCTGTGCAAGCGCTTGGGTGCCGGTCTCGCGGTGTCGGAGATGACACACGCCGACCCAAAGCTGTGGAATACACGCAAGTCGCGGCTACGCATGGACCACGTCGACGAACCGGCGCCGATCGCAGTGCAGATCGCCGGCTATGACCCGCAGATGCTGGCTGCGGCAGCGCGCTTCAACGTCGACCACGGCGCCGCGATCATCGACATCAATATGGGCTGTCCGGCCAAGAAGGTCTGCAATGTCTGGTCGGGTTCGGCACTGCTGCAGGACGAAGCCCTGGTCGGACGCATCTGCGCGGCGGTGGTGCGCGCGGTGGCGGTGCCGGTGACGCTCAAGATGCGCACCGGCTGGGATCGCGCGCATCGCAATGGCGTGACCATCGCGAAGATCGCGGAAGCCAGCGGCATCGCCGCACTCGCCGTGCATGGCCGCACGCGCGAAGACCTGTACCGGGGTGAGGCCGAATACGACACCATCCGCGCGATCAAGCAGGCGGTGTCGATTCCGGTATCGGCCAATGGCGACATCGACTCGCCCGCGAAGGCCAGGCGGGTACTTGAGTTCACTGGTTGCGATGGCCTGCTGATCGGTCGCGCCGCCCAGGGCCGGCCGTGGATCTTCCGCGAGATCGCGCATTACCTCGCGACCGGTGAACTCCTGCCCGAACCGACGCCGACTGAGGTGCGCGACGTGCTGCTCGGTCACCTTGACGAGTTGTACGCGTTCTATGGCGAGTTGCAGGGCGTACGCATCGCGCGCAAGCACCTCGGCTGGTACGCGCGCGATCGCGCCGAGCACGAAGCCTTCCGTCAGGTCGTGGTGCGCGCCGAAACCGCCGCCGAACAGCGTCGCCTGACCGCGGATTATTTCGATCGCCTCGCCGATCAAGGCCTGCCGCAAGCCGCCTGAATTCCTCGCGACGTCCGGGTGCCGGCTCTCTGTAGGAGCGCCGGCTACGGCGCGATAGGCGATCGGCCGGCCTGGTCTTTTTCGACCGCCTCGACCACCGCATTGACCGGCTCGAACGCCTGCAACACCGAGCCCTGCACGCGCGCGAGTGCCTGCTCGTCGATACGCGGCCGCGGCAGTTGCTCGGCCGGGTGCACCGTGGTCCAGCGCGTGCCGTTGTCGCGTGCGATCAGGAACGAGAAGAAGTAGTCCGGCACCATGCCCATGCGCAGGTCGGTCAGCACCGCGGCACTCGCTCGTTGCTCGATGTGCAGGAAGCCCCGCGTGAACCAGCGCATGCGTCGCACCGCCGGCAGGCGTTCGAAGCGTCGCGCAAATTCGCCGTGTCGCGCGTGAAATCTCAGCGTGATCGGACGCTGCGGATAGATCGCGCTGGCAAAACCCTCGAAGTAACCGTCGTCGCGCATCACCACCACGCGCCAGCCGAGCGTATTGAACGGCGTCGGCACCGTCAGCAGCGGATCGTGCTCCAGCCCGATGCGTTCGAGCATCGGCACCAGCGCGTGTTCGACCCGCCACTTCGCGACCCATGACCAGCCCAGATACGCCGTCGAGAGCAGCAAGCCGATCTGCACCGCGCGCAAGGCCGCGGCACGCTCGCGCCAGCACCAGGCGCCGACGACGCCAACGAGCAACGGCAAGGTGTAAAGCGGATCGATGATGAACACCGTCGACCACATCACCGGCTCGCTCGGCAGCGGCCAGAGCAACTGCGTGCCGTACACCGTGTGCGCATCGAGCAGCGGATGCGTGATCAACGCCAACTGGAAACCCGCGAACCAGCGCCAGCGCTCGCCGCCCGCCCAAGACCAGCGCCGCTGCGCCAGCCACCACAACAAGCACCCGAGCAGCGGCAACACCAGCAGCGAATGGCTGAAACTGCGGTGCCAGGTCACGAACTGGACCGCGTCGCGCACCAACAGCAGCGGCAACACATCCAGGTCCGGCAGCGTGCCGAGCGCCGCACCCAGCACCAGCGCCCGCCGCCGCTGATTCGCTGGCGCCACCGCCGCCACACAGGCCGCCCCGAGCACGATTTGCGAAAGTGAATCCACGCTCGCTACTCGCCCTCGACCCCCGCGATGTCGAGCACGTGCTGCGGCACCGCGGGTTCGCCTTCGTAGAAGGACTTCGGCTTCTGCTCAGCCATGGCCCAGCGGTGCAGCCAGGAGATGCCGGCGCGGCCGCGATAGCCATCGGCGTGCGCATAGGCGGGATCGGCGAGGGCGTCGTCGAGACGGACGAAGTCATACCCGCGTCGGCGCAGGCGATCGAGCAGGGCCGGCAGCGCATCGGCATTCAGCGCGTTGGCGTGGATCAGCAGCACCTGGGCGATCTCGCGGCCGAACAGGCGCTTGCTGGCCTGCTCGAAGAACTGGAACTTGGCTTCGAGGTAGTCGATGTATTCGGGGATCAGCGCCTGCGCTTCGCTGTGCTTGCCGGTATTGCGCAGCAGCAGGTAGGCGCGCGCGTAGATCCACTCGCCGTTGTCGACCGTGACCGGCGCGATGCGATAGCCGTGTTCTCCGAGGAACGCATCGAGCCGCGCGCGTTGCGCATCGTCCTGTCCGGCCTGCAGGTAGGGATGGCGGAACCACTGCGGCGCTTGCCTGAACTCGGCGAGCAACGGACGCAGCTGGCGCTCGCCGTCGAGGATGGAGCGCTCATACGCCTCGATCGGCGTTGCGTGCAGGCCGTTGTGGTTATAGCAGTGGTTGCCGAGCGCGATGCCGGCCGCGAGCCAGTCGCGCAACCACTGCAGGCGCGCCGGCGAGACTGCGCCATCGACTTCGAGCTTGTTCTCGTTGACGAAGCCGATCGCGTTCGTGCCGCGCAGCGCAGCGATGATGCGCGCGTTGCGCGCGGCGAGATCGGCCTCGCTGCTCAGCGCGATTTCCGACGAGGGCAGGTCATCGATCGTGATCGCAGCCTGGCGGCGAATCGTGGCGGCCGACGCGACGAGGGAGAAGGACAGGCAGGCGAGCAACGGGAGCAGGCGACGCATCGACACCTCGCGATCGAATCGAGCAACGAGCATGCCATGGCCGGCGCTGAACGGCGATTCAGCTTGCACGAAGATTGGCTTTACTTGCCCGAAGGCAGCCGCCAGACTCCGCCGCGAAATCACCTGCCGCACGAATTCCCAGTGCTCGTATCACTCCGTCGCATAGCGATTGAAGTTCGAGAGCCATCGGGCAGCAGACCACCAGCGCGCAAGCGCCCTGTCTCGTAGCGCGGTTCTTGGGAACGCTCCGGGTTTTTCTTCTGGAGCCACACCATGTCCTTTTCCTCCCTCGGGCTCACGCCCGCAGTCCTGCGTGCGCTCGTCACGCTCGGCCACGACACCCCAACCCCGATCCAGACCCAGGCGATCCCGCTGGTGCTGGCCGGCCACGACCTGCTCGCCGCGGCGCAAACCGGCACCGGCAAGACCGGCGGCTTCGCGCTGCCGATCCTCAGCCGACTGTTCCCCGAAGGCGCCCCGCGCCATGCCGGCCGCGCGCCGCGCGTGCTGGTGCTGACGCCGACGCGCGAACTCGCGGCGCAGGTGCACGACAGCTTCAAGCAGTACGGCGCGCATGTGCCGCTGCGCTCGGCCACCATCTTCGGCGGTGTCGGCATGCAGCCGCAGGTCGATGCCTTGCGGCGTGGCATGGACGTGCTGATCGCGACCCCGGGTCGCCTGATCGACCACATGGGCCAGCGCACCGTCGACCTGCGCGAAGTCGAAGTGCTGGTGCTCGACGAGGCCGACCGCATGCTCGACATGGGCTTCCTGCCGGCGCTCAAGCGCGTGGTGCAGGTGCTGCCGCAGCAGCGCCAGACGCTGATGTTCTCGGCCACCTTCTCGGACGAGATCAAGCAGCTCGCCGGCCAGTTCCAGCGCAGTCCCAAGGAAGTGTCGGTGGCGCCGCGCAACACCATCGCCGAGACCATCCAGCACATCGTGCATCCGGTCGATGCCAGCCGCAAACGCAATCTGCTGATCGACTTCATGGCCCAGGATTCGCGTCGGCAGACGCTGGTGTTCGCGCGCACCAAGCACGGCGCCAACAAGCTCGCCGAGTCGCTCGATGCCGCCGGTTTCCGTTCCGCCGCGATCCACGGCAACAAGAGCCAGGGCGCGCGCACCAAGGCCCTGGCCGACTTCAAGTCCGGCCGTGTGACCGTGCTGGTCGCGACCGACATCGCCGCGCGCGGGCTGGATATCCCGCAGCTGCCGGTGGTGATCAACTTCGACCTGCCGATGGTCGCCGAAGACTACGTGCATCGCATCGGCCGCACCGGCCGCGCCGGCGAAACCGGCCAAGCGGTGTCGCTGGTCTCGCATGACGAGTCAGGCTTGCTGCATGACATCCAGCGCGCGATCAAGCAGGAAATCACCATCACGAATTTCGCCGGCTACGCGCCTTCCGGTCCGCTGCGCATCGACGCCGGCGGCCCGCGCCCGATCATGGGCAATCGCGGTGGTCAGCGTCCGTCGCGTGACGGCCAGCGTCCCGGCGGCAGCAAGCCCGGCGCGCATCGCCCGCACCACGCCAAGCCCGCCGGCACCGGCGCCAAGCCCGGCCAGCGTCGCAACCAGGGCGGCGCCAGCCGCGGCAATGGTGGTGGTGGCAGCCGATCGGGTTGGACGTCGCGGGCCTGACACGGGCGGCGCGAGAACCGACCAGGGCGACCACGGGGGGTCGCCCCTGCAAATCATGCATCGCGAATACCCACACCGGTGACCCCATTCACCGCGAAGATGTAGGGGCGCCCCCCCCGTGGCCGCCCGGTCGTGGGTTCCCCCTGCGCTGATCGTTGGCGCGCATCCGCGCGATTCATGCAACAGCACGCTGTTATCCTGCAGCCATGCCTCTGACCAAGTTCAATGCGCGTCTCGCCGAGCGCTTCCGCGGTTTTCTTCCGGTAGTCGTCGACGTCGAGACCGGCGGTTTCGATGCCGAACGCGATGCCCTGCTCGAAATCGCGGCAGTGCCGATTCTCATGAATGAATACGGCGAAGTCGTGCGCGGTGAAACCGTGTCGACCCACGTCGTGCCGTTTCCGGGCGCGAACATCGACCCGCGCGCGCTCGAGATCACCGGCATCGACCCGACTCATCCGTTTCGCGCCGCGCTCGACGAGAAGCTCGCGCTCGACCACATCTTCCAGCCGCTGCGCAAGCTGATGAAGGCCACCGACTGCACGCGTGCGGTGCTGGTCGGCCACAACGCTCACTTCGATCTCGGCTTTCTCAATGCGGCGATCAAGCGCACCGGCCACAAGCGCAGCCCGTTCCATCCGTTCTCGTGTTTCGACACCGTCACCCTGGCCGGACTCGCCCTCGGCCAGACCGTGCTCAGCCGCGCCGTCCAGGCTGCGGGCCTGGACTGGGATGCCAACGAGGCACATTCGGCGGTCTATGACACCGAGCGAACGGCCGACTTGTTCTGCCTGATCGTCAACCGCTGGAAGCACTTCGTCGACTGCGCCCCGGACGCCACGCCGAACCGCGCGGGGACGTCCGACGCCGAGGCCGACATCGCCGCGGCCACGCTCGAAGAGCCTTGATCCGCGCCGAGCGCGCGCCCATATCGGCGTCGAGGAGATCCGCCATGCCGACCTACGAATACGCGCCCGTCACCCTCGGCTGCTCCGACTGCGCGCCGAGCTTCGAGATCGTGCAGAGAATCAGCGACCCCGAGCTCAGCCACTGCGAGACCTGCAAGCAGCCGATCCGCCGCGTGATCTCGGCCAGCGCCGTCATCGTCGGCGGCGCGCATCACCTGCGCGAGAGCCACTTCTCGAAACGCGGCTTCACCCAATACAAGAAAGTCGAAACCGGCAAGTACGAAAAAACCGCAGGCGACGGACCGGACATGATTTCGGGCGATTGAAGGACCGCGCCGCATCAAGGCGGCGCGGTCGAACCCGCTACTACTTCAACGCTTCGTTCGCGCCGGGCACGCCGAGCACGCGCGGCGGCACGGTCTCGAAGCCGTCGCTGAACAGGCCGATCGGCACGATCGCATCGCTGTCGCTGCTGCTGTTGTTGCCGGAGCTGATCTCGGGCACGCCGGTCGGCGCGGTCAGGGTCGCGGTGTTGGTCACGAAGGCACCGACCGTGCCATCCACTTCCGCAGTGACATCGAAGCGCAGCCACTGGCCGACCCCGAGATCGACCAGGGCATTGAGATTGCCGCTGCCCGAGGCCGGGACCGGACAGGTCGCGGTCGATTGCGCCTGCTGGCAGGCCCAGCTGCCGTTGATCAGCGTCGCCGGCAGGGTGTCGGCAAGCGTCGCGCCGCGCACCGCATCCGGCCCCGCGTTGGTGACCACGACCGCATAGGTCACGGTCTCGCCGTCGAGCAGGCCGACGCGATGGTTGTCCTTGGCGATCTGCAGGTCGGCGCCACGATTGCCGTACACCGCCAGGCCCCAGGGCTTGCGCAGGGGCGCGCCGGTCGCCACCGAGGTAACGGTCGGACCCGCGAGCCCGACGCGCAGCACTTGGTTGGTCATCCGGCTGGAGGCGAACAGCTGCCCGGTGAAATCGACCGCCAGACCGGGCGTGCCGTCGATCAGCGCGTCGCTGATGGTGGCATCGGTCGATCCGTCGCTCGGGTCCACCACCAGGATCGCCTGCGGCGCGGCGCCGAACTCGGACAGCCCATCGCCCACCGCAACCCGGCCATCGGCGAGCCGCGCCACCGCCAGCGGCAGCACCAGACCGCTCGCGCCAGTATTGACCTCGGTGTTGTCCGCAGGATTGATCAGCAGCAGCTTGTTGGCCCCCGCGCCGAATGCCGCGGCTGCGTCGCTGACGATCAACCGACCATCGGCAGCCACGTCCACGTCGGTCGCGACCGCGAGCGTTGCGCCGGTGTAGGTCGCGAGTACCGCGCCGGTGCCCGGGTGCAGGCGCTTGACGCCACCGTTCGCGTTGGCCACCAGGATGCTGCCGTCGACATCGACGTGCACCCCGAGCGTCATGCCGCCGACCGCGGCCACCAGCGCGGTTGCGCCGCTGCTGGTGTTGACGCGGTAGAGATTGCCGTTCTCGCCGCTGACGATGAGGTTGCCATCGGCCTCGAAGGCGATGCCTTGCATCGAGGTGCCGGTCAGCAACGCATCGGCGCTGATCACATAGCGGTCGCCGCTGACCGGATCGACCAGCAGCACGCGACCCTGCGTGCCCGAGGTGTTGTCCGAGTCCGCGACCGCGAGATCACCGTAATCGACGATCGGCCGGATGTTGACGTCGATGGTGGCCGCAGACGAGGTCAACGCGCCGTCGCTGGCGGTGAAGCTGAAGCTGTCGGCCGCGATGCGATTGGCACTCGGGGTGTAGGTGAAGGCGCCGGTATTCGCATTGAACGCCGTGATCGTGCCCTTGCTCGGCGGCGTGGCGATGGCATAAGTCAGGGGCTGCGCCGGCAGGTCCGGATCGGTCGCGCCGAGCGTGCCCGCGTAGGCCGTGCGCTCGACCGCCTGGATGCTGGCCGCTTGCGCGGTCGGCACCTGGTTCTCGATCGTGATCGAGACCGTGCCGGTGACGGTGTTGGTGCCGTCGCTGACCTCGAACTGGAAGCTGTCGGCGCCGGATTGACCCGGCGTGGCGGCATAGGTGAACGCCCCGGTGCCGGTGTTGAACGCGGTGATCGTGCCTTTGCTTGGTCCGGAGGCGACCACGTGCGCGTAGCTGATCGGATCGGTGCTGAGGCAGTCGCCATCATTGCCGACCAGTTGGCCGTTGGCGCTGGCACCGAGCCCCACCGACATCGACAAGGGGTTGGCCGTGGGCGGGTCGTTGCGCAGGACCACATTGACGCCGGCGCGATACGGCGACAATGGCGCGCGGCCATAGCCACCGTCACCGTCGTCGATGTCGAAGTTGAACTCGCCAGGGCCATTGCAGGAATCGTCGTGCAGGAAGGTCACCAGCCCGTCGTTGATGTTCTGCTGCGTGAACGTGCCGCCGTTTCCGAGCGGCACGCCGGAGAGACGCACGGCGCCGAACAGACCAGCGGTACCGCTGGCATCGGGATTCAGGGTGTAGCGCATTTCGGTCGGGCCGGATTCGGCGTCGCTGCTATTGAGGTTGGTTGCGGTCAGAACCACCGACTGCCCCTGATTCACGCTGGCGGCGACGTTTGCAGTCAGCAGCGGCTTCGCGTTCACGGTCAGCACGAACGTTTCCACCGCGGTCAGCCCACCGCCGTCGGTTACGGTCAGGGTGACCGTGGCCTGGCCGGTCTGCGAGCCGAACGGGGTCGCGGTGATGGTGCGACTGGCAAGGCTTCCGCCAAGCGCGAGGTTCGCATCCGGCAGCAAGGGCTGGTTGTCGGAAACGGCGACCAACGACAGGCTCACCAGCTCGGTTTCGAAGTCGCCGATGGTGAACGGGATCGCCGCAGTCGGCGTGCCGACCTGGACCAACGTGTCCGCGATGGCGGAGATGGTCGGCGGCGTGTTCTTGGCGACCACGAAGGTCTCCTCGCTGTAGGCACCCGCCACATCGGTGCCGCGCACGGTGATCGTGCTCGGCCCCGGCTGCCCGGCGACCGTGGTCACCGTCACCGTGCGCGCCGCCCCGGTGCCTGCGATCACGATGTTGGCTTCGGGCACGAAGGCGGTGTCGCTCGATGTCGCAGTCAGCGTCACGCCGTCCGCGGTGGTCTCGACGTCACCGACACTGAGCGCCAGCGACGGGGTCGCGCCGCCATCGTTCACGACCTGATCGGCGATGCTGCCGAGCGCCGGCGCCGTGTTTTCGTAATAGAACGCGGTCGTGTAGTTGCTGTAGGCAAACTGGCCGGCGTAGGTCGGCGCGGCGTCGTACAGCGCCAGCGCCGGTTGCCAGGAACTGCAGCCGCCGCTGACGTAGGCGGCCTCCATGCGCAGGTTCAGTTGGAACTTGTAGCCGGGCGGGATCGCCGCCACGCCGCCGAGGCTCGCCGGCAAGCCGACGCTGGCCGCGTCCACCACCGGCACCAGCGCCGATGGAGCATAGGGCTGGAACTGCAGCACCAGCCGCGTGCACACCTGGTTGCCGGGGCCCCACGGCGCAGCAAGAATCATCTGCGAGGTGCCGCGATAGACAATCAGGCCGGCGCCGAAGTTCGAGTCGGCCGCGGAGTAGGCCATGATCTCGGGGCCGCTCGGCGCGTCGTTGTCCATCGAGATGCCGACTGCGCCCGCGGTGCCGAAATACACCCAGGTGTTGCCCGGCAGGGTCATGTTCTCGAAGGTGTAGTTCACGCCGCCGGCCTGCCCGAAGGCGTTGTCGTCGAGCGGCGAGAAGTTGTACAGCACGCCAAGCGGCAGGGCGCTGCGACCCACGGGACCGGCGAGCGCGGGTGCGGCGCTGCGCGCGACGTAATGGAACAGCGACGTGGCGGTGCCGCCGCCGGTGACAGCGATCGGGCCTGTGGTGAAACTGGCCGGCGCGGTCGCGGTGATCTGGGTATCGCTGTCGACCGTGAACCCTGTCGCGGCGGTACCCCCGAAAGACACCGCGGTAGCGCCGGTGAAACCGGCGCCGGTGATGGTCACCGTTCCTGAAACCCCGCCGTGCGGCGAGAAATCACTGATGGACTGCGCCCAGGCCGGCAGCGCGCCAAGCATTCCGAGCAAACCGAGTGCGACGAGCTGGAATGGGCGCGAGCCCTGCCGGAATTGCTGCAATGCACGCATGACGACACCTCCGCGAGAGCAGCGCGGAGTGTGCGCCGGCTCACAATCCGGCGCAATCGCAACCAGGTGACAAAATGCCCAGAGGTTCCGCTCTGCGGCGCAGCCGATCGGCTCAAGCCAACCCCGCGTAAACCGTCTGCACTTCGTCGTCGTCGTCGAGCGCGCGCAGGAAGGCTTCGACTTCATCGAGTTCTGCGCCTTCGACGCTGACCGGGTTCTTGGCGCGATAGCCGAGGTAGGCCTTCTGCACGGTGTAGCCGAAGTTCGGCAATGCGCGACTCACGGCATCGAGGTCGGTCGGGTCGGTGTAGAAAGTGACGCCATCGTCGATCTCGACATCCTGGGCGCCGGCCTCGATCGCGGCGGTTTCGGCGTCGGCGTTCGCATCTGCGGCCTCGGCCTCGATCATGCCGAGGTGATCGAAGTCCCAACTCACCGAGCCCGAACTGCCGAGCTGGCCTTTGCGGAACAGCACGCGGATCGCCGAGGCGGCGCGGTTCGGGTTGTCGGTCAGGCACTCGACGATGACCGGCACGCGGTGCGGCGCGAAGCCTTCGTAGGTCAGCTTCTCGTACTGCGCAGCGCCGTCGAGCAGACCGGCACCCTTCTTGATCGCACGCTCGACGGTATCGCGCGGCATCGACAGCTTGCGCGCCTGTTCGACCGCGAGACGCAACCGCGAATTCGCCGA
>Ga0073899_10004756_pt1 | contig 11863 bp, 8 predicted proteins | sample KloWWTmetaKNB5Ph_FD_88975 | JGI IMG/M metagenome (GOLD analysis project Ga0073899, IMG submission 88975) | Active sludge microbial communities from Klosterneuburg, Austria, studying microevolution and ecology of nitrifiers - Klosterneuburg... | ecosystem: Engineered > WWTP > Aerobic digester >...
AAAACGTTGAGGAACTGCTGCGCACCTCCCTCTGGGGCCAGTCGCTGACCGAGGAAGAAATGCTCAAGGCGCTGGCCGGCACCTGCGAACGCAGCTTCGCGGCGGGCGCCTTCATCTGCATGAAGGGCGAACCAGTCGATTACTGGATGGGCATCATCAATGGGCTGGGCAAGATGGCCAGCCACTGGACCACCGGCAAGACCACTTCGTTGACCGGCATCAGCTCCGGCGGCTGGTTCGGCGAAGGCTCGCTGCTGAAGAAGGAAGTCCGCCGGTACGACGTCATGGCGATTCGCGAAACCCGCGTCGCCTTCATGAACCGCAGCACGTTCTACTGGCTGATGGACCACAGCATTCCCTTCAACCGCTACCTGATCGCCCAGATCAACGAACGCCTCGGCCAGTTTATCGGCATGATCGAAAACGAACGGATGCTCGACACCGATGCCCGCATTGCCCGTGGCCTGGCCGCGCTGTTCAACCCGGTGCTTTACCCCGGCACCAACCGGCTGCTGCAAATTTCGCAGGAAGAACTCGGCTATCTGGCCGGCGTTTCCCGCCAGCGCGCCAATCAGGCATTGAAGGTACTGGAAGATGCCGGGCTGGTGCTCAGCGAATACGGCGGTATCAATGTGCTCGATCTCGACGGGCTGCGTCGCTTCGGCGAATGAACCTGAACGCCATCCGTATGGCTTAACCCCAAAACACTCAACTCTCTTGCATACACGTAATGACTGACCTGCTCCAGTTCTGGCAACTCAGCGGCGGCTGGATTATCGGCACGACACTCGCCGCCATTTTTCTCGGCTTCATGCTGCGTTTCGTCCTCCCCGCCTGGCAACTTGACCGGGAATTGCGCCGCGCCACCGACAAACTGCGCGCCCTGCCGGCCGAAGGCACGGCGACCGATCACGCCCAGTTCGGGCGCGACATCATGGCGACGCCCCATCTGCGCCACCTGTGGCGAGAATTTGCCCAGACCCTGCACCGCTATAACGAAAGCGGCCAGCTGCCGAAGTGGCGAACGACGGCAATGGCCAGCCAGTTTTTCACCGAGCAGGCGCTGGTCGACACGCCGCTCAAGACCGGGTTCTACAAGCACCTGCCGGGCATCCTGACCGGCATCGGCATCATCGGCACCTTCTCCGGACTGATTGTCGGCCTCGGCAGCTTTCAGGTGTCGCGCGATACCGAAGCCGTGCGCAGCAGCCTGCATGACCTGATCCTCAGCGTCGGCCATGCCTTCGAGATTTCTGCCGTGGCGATCACCCTGGCCATGCTGTTCACCTGGATCGAGAAATTCCTCAGCACCCGCCTGTATCGTCGGGTCGAAGAACTCTGCCAGGCGCTCGACAGCCTGTTCGAAAGTGGCGTCGGCGAGGAATATCTGGCGCGTCTGGTCCGGGCCAGCGAAGCGGCACTGGCCCAGGGCAAGCAGTTTAATCAGGCCCTGGTCGGCGAACTGCGCCAGAGCATGGAAGGCCTGGTCGCCCAGCAACAGGCCGCCGCCGTGCAACAGCAGCAAGCGCTGGCCAAGCAGCTCGGCGAAGTCATGGCGCAAACCATGGCAGTCACCCTGCACGAACCGCTGCAGCGCATGACGCTGGCCATCGAACGGCTGGGCAGCAATCAGGGCGCGACGCTCGGCCAGGCGCTGACGCAAACCCTGCAGCGCTTCAGCCAGCAGCTCGACCAAACCTTCGGTCAACGCCAAAATGAGCTCGAAAACCTGCTCGCCAAAACCAGCCAGTCGCTGGCCGGCGTCGCAACCCAGCTCGGTACCGTCAGCACCCGGCTGGAAGCAGCCGGCCAGGGCGCTTTCCAGTCCGCCGCCGGCCAGTTGCAGAGCGCCAGCGGCGACGTGCAGCGGAGCAGCGAGGCCTTCACCCGCACCAGCAACGACATGGCGCAGGCCGCCGCGGCGATGACGGAAGCCGCCAAAACGGCCAGCCAATCGCTGATCGAGCAGGGCCGCCTGCAGGAATCAATTGCCCGAATGGTTGCAGACTTGCGCGGCACGGTTGAAACCGCCCGCCGCGATGCCGCGCTGACCAGCGAACTGGTCAGCCGCCTGGAAAACGGCGCCGACGCGCTGGTACTGGCCGAAACCCGCGCCGGCGACTACCTGCTCGAAGTCAATCAGGTACTCGGTCAGGCCCACGCCGCTTTTGCCGACAATATCGAAAAGACCCTGACCCGCGGCAACAGCCAGTTTCAGCGCAGTGTGGTCAGCGCGGTGGAAGCCCTCGAAGGCGCCATCGAGGAACTTTCCGACATCCTGGCCAGCGAGCCGCGCTAGGCATGGCGCTATTCCGGTCAGTCGCCAGCGGGCGCAAGAACACCGATCGCGAGGCCGAGAGTCCGTTCTGGATTTCCTTCGCCGACCAGATGACGGCGCTGATGGTTCTTTTTCTCATCGCCCTGACCGTCGCGCTCTATGCCGTCACCGAAAAAGTCTCTGAAGCGGAGCAACAGAAAGCGGCCCGTCAGCAGGAGATCGCCAGCTTCCTGCAACGCCTGCGCCAGCTGACCGAAAGCCAGGTCGGCATCACCCTGCGCGGCACCGCCATCGATTTCGGTGAGCGCGCCCGCTTCGAACATAACAGCCACCGGATCAACCCGGCGCAGAGCCGCCAGCTCAGCAATTTCGCACCGCAAGTCCTCGCCCTTGCCCGCGACCCGCTCGGCCAGCGCTGGCTGAAACGAATCAGCGTCGTCGGTTACGCCGATGCCAGCGGCAATTACCTGCACAACCTCAACCTCAGCCTGCAGCGCTCGGAGCGGGTGCTCTGCGTTCTGCTTGTCCCGCCGCCCGGCAGCGAGCCGCTCAGCGAGGAAGATCGGCGTCAGGTCAGAGAACTGTTCATCGTCAGCGGCGCCTCGTTCAACAGCCAGAAAAACAGCCCGGAAGAAAGCCGGCGCATCGAACTGCGCCTGGAATTCTTTGAACTCGACGAGGCGCGACAACCGCCCGCCCTGCCGGACGGCCTGGTCGACAACCACTGCCCGCTGGACAAGCTGTGAAGCCGACGACAACGGATGCGGAGCAGCCTTGGCCTGGAGCCAATAGTCTTCCAGCGCAGACGGACAGCAAACCGCCCAAGACTGCCGAAAAATCCCGGCTGAAAGATGCCGATCAGCTGCGGCAGTTGCTGAACAGCCAGTTTCTCGCCCGCGGCCTGCGCGACCTCGGCGATAGCGAATTACTGCGCCGCCTGACCACCGCCCGTCAGGCGCTCACCCCGCCGCGCGGCCGTTATGCCCTGCCGCGCATCGCCCAGGGCGTGATGGCTTTCCGGGTACAGGGGCGCCACACGCCCTACCCGGATCTGAAATACGCCTGTTACGGCCTGGCTCGGGCGACCGACTGGGACAACCGCGTGCTGCTCGACGAAGCGCAAAAATGTGACGAACTGCTGGCTGCAGTCGCTGCGCTGCGCCCCCTCCAGCCACGTGCCTTTGCCGCCTGCTGCCGGGCCCTGCAACGCAGCTGGGATACCGACATTGCCCCAGGCAGCGCCAAACTGAATAGCGGTGCCAAAGAAAATGGCCGAAAGCTGGGGGCGTTTCTCACTCAGGCCAAGCGCTGAGTGCATTGCTGCGGTCGACCGCAAAAATCCGGCAAAAACACCCGAATTACTTGATATAACCCCAGCTCTTCAGCCGGCTGTATGAATACTCCGCTGCCTTGCCTTGCTGAGTGCGCTTCAGATAGGCCGCGTATTGATTCGCCGCCTCCTGCCGTTTGCCCATACCTTCCAGTGAAATACCTTTAAGGAAGGTGATACCGGCGTCACCGGGCAGCAATTGATCATAGCGATTGAGATGCTCGTAAGCCACAGCCGGGTCTTTCTGGCCAAGCGCGAGTACACCGACCAGCTTGTGGGCCTGGGCTTCCTGCGGGTAGATCTGCGACGCTGACTGGGCGTACTCCAGCGCCTGTGCGTTCTTGTCCTGAGCGGCCAGGCATTTCGCCATCAGCACATTGGCCGCATAGTCGCGCGGCGTGCTCTTCAGCGCCGTGCGGAAGCGCTCTTCGGCCTTGCCGTATTCCTTGCCGGCCATTGCCACTTCACCCTTCTGGCAGGCGTCGATGGTCGGCTTGATGCGGCGCAACGAGGCGGTGTTATCCATGAAACGCTCGCGGCCGAGATCACGCGTATTGCTCGCGGCGTACTTGCTTTCGGCCAACTGTTTCGCCGTATCGCGCCGCTCGCTGCTCATCGGATGGGTCGAGAACATGGTCTGCAACATGCCCGGCGATTCCTTCTGCTGCTCGACCAGCAACTGCTGCAAGCCGACCATGCCCTTCGCCGGGTAGCCGCCGCGCACCATGTATTCCTGCCCCAGCGCGTCCGCCTCGCGTTCGTTGTCGCGGGAATAGCTGGAAAGCAGCACGCTGGCGCCGAGCTGCGTGCCGAGATCGGTCAGACCGCCGAATCCGGCCGCGCTGCCGGCGATATTGACCCCAGTCATCGCCACCTGCGCCACCATCGCCTGCCCCTGCCGTTGCGCCGCGTGCCGGGCATTGACGTGGCCGAGTTCATGGCCGAGCAGCGCCGCCAGTTCCGCCTCGTCATCCAGATCGACCAGAATGCCGCGCGTCACCCCCATCGCCCCGCCCGGGAAAGTGTAGGCATTGACGTAATTGGCGTTCAGCACGCGGTAGGAATAAGGCATTTGCGGCCGGTGGGTTTTTGCATCCAGCCGCTGGCCAACATCACTGACATAACGATTGATCGCCGCGTCCTGCACCGCCCCCAGATCCTGAGAAAACTGTTGCGGCGAAGCCTGCTTGTCGGCCTGCTTTTCCTCCTCCTCGCTCATCCCGACCAGAATCGACTGGCCACCCACCGGCGAGGTCGCACAGCCGGACAAGCCGGCAACACCGACCGCCCCGAACAGCCAGAGCACCTGGCGCCGCGTGATGCGCTTGTGTTTAAGGTTATGTGCAAAATCGTCGTGAAATGTCATGGTGCCCTCCAGAGTCCAGCTTGAGTCGGAAATCAGTTTTATTATCCCGAAAATCCGCCCTGGATGCGCCCCCGCTTAGCCGGTAATCAGCATCGCAAACCAAACACTGCAACCATGGAAGCGACGGCTGACCCCAGGGTCAACGCCGAAAAATAGAAAAAACCCCGGTTGCTTGCGCAAACGGGGCTTCAAAGGACACATCAACAGGGCTTATCTTGCCCCTTCCTCAGTGATTACTGGCGGCGGACGCGCCGACGCATGCCCAGCATCCCAAACAAGCCGGCGCCCAGCAGTGCCATTGAGCCCGGCTCGGGAACATTCAATTCCGGATCAACCAGAATGCTGTCGTTGGCGCAGTTTTCCGTCCAATGGATGTTGAAGGCAGAACCATCCCAGCCGGCGCCGCTGAGCAAGCCCAGGTCAACGCTCATTTCGTAGAAATAATGACCGTCGTTGGCATAGCTGCCATAGCCCGTCTTCGCAGTGGTTGAATAGGCAAATGTCGCATCACCCAGTTTTTCGCCACTCTTGATCGAAGTTGGATGAGCTGGATCGGGATTGTTCGAGGTTTGGTTCCCCGCTGCATCCCATAAGCCGTAATACCAATCAGATACGGCATATACCCCGGCATGCTGACCAAAGCTGTCGATTGCCGAGGTCCCGTTCGGTACGCGGAAATTGATCCCCAGTTCGTATGAACCATCCTTGCCGAAATCAATGGCAAAATCGCCGGCGCCGTAATTATTGCCTGAGGTCTTGGTCAGCGGATTGTGCCCGGTGGCCAGTGCGATAAACAGTTTGCCGCTCTCGATCCTGGCGAAAAGCGCCTCGGCATCGTAGGCCTGGCCGCCATAGCCGGGATTCAAGCGAACGCCCAAACCGCCGTTTTGATCCTCAACGGTCGCGTGGATATCGGCACTTGAGGTCGCCCAGGTTGTCTTGTTGGAAAGCCATTCATCGATATTTCCATCGACGACAATCGCGGCGCTGGCCTGGCCGGCCATCGCGACAGCCAGCAAGGCAAGTGGAAATTTGGTGAGGTTTTTCATGAACGGCTCCTGGGGAACGGCAACAACATCGACGAGCCCAGTCTACGCAGCAACCCGAAACCGCTCCGTGAATTACCTCACAACACACTGAATATTAGAAATAAACCGCGAGTAAAAATGAACAGCAAATAAGCGCTCATGACTTGTGCCGGCTCGTTGCTTGCGCGATGCATGCCTGCATGGTTTCGATGTCCAGTGGTTTGTGCTGGACGATGATGCCCCGGTCAGCCATGCTGCGGATAAGCATCGGATCTGTATCACCGGTGATCAGCAGCGCCGGCAAGTCGTTGCCAAAAAGAGCTCGCGCCTGTTCGATGATCTGAAAACCGGTTTGCCCCTGGCCCAGCCGGAAATCGGAAACCACAATGTCGGGCGGCTGGGTTCCGAGTTGCGCGAAAAGCGCCGCCCCGGAAGTAGCGGCCGTTATTTGGTGCCCCCCCATCCCCTCGAGCGCACAGACCATGGCATGAAGGATAAGGGCATTGTCATCAACCAGGGCGATACGTAGCGGCCGCAACTCGTGCGTCAGTTCGGCCACTGCCTGGCTCTGTGCCCCCAGCGGCAACTCCAGCGCGAACATTGAGCCTTTTCCCGGTCGCGAGCGCAGGCGGATTTCCAGGCCGAGCAAGGCCGCCGATTTGGCGACAATGGCCAAGCCCAGGCCACTGCCGCGATTTCGCTCGTCGTGATCGAGCTGACTGAATTCCTCAAAAATATTGCCGGTCTTGTCCTCGGGAATACCGATGCCGCTATCCCATACTTCGATCCAGTGCTTGCCCTCCCGACGTCGGCAGCCGACGACCACGCCCCCCTGCTCGGTGTAGCGAACGGCATTGGCGATCAGGTTGCCGAGCATCCGCCGGAAAATAAGCGGGTCGGTACGGGCATGCAGACGGGGCATGACGGCACGCAAACGCAGCCCTTTCAACAGGGCTTCCGGTTCATGCACGGCCACCATGTTGGCGAGCAGGTCAGCGACTGAAAACTCACTCGGCACCGGTTTCACGACACCCGCATCAAGTTTCGAAATATCGAGCAAATCAGTAAGCAGCTCACTCAGGCTGGCCAGACAAATCGCCATGTTGTTGAGCAGCGGCGCATCAGCCGGTGCCACCTTTTTTTCCAGCACGCCGACATAAATACTGAGGGCCGACAGCGGTTGCCGGAGATCGTGACTGGCGGCGGCCAGGAAGCGCGACTTGGTATTATTGGCCTGCTCAGCCTCGGCCCTGGCGGCCTTGGCGGCATCCTCGGCTTTCTTGCGTTCAGTGACGTTCACATGCGCCACGACGACATTGCCGCTGTCGTCATGGAAACGGGTCACTGTCGCGACAAACCAACGCTCCTGATCGGGGCCATGACAGGGATATTCATAGGCAAACTTGCGGCGCTCGCCGGCGATGACCTGGCGGATGCCGGCCGCCATTGATTCGGTTCCGGCGGGGATCGGCTCAGGCGCGGCATCGCAGATATCGAGATAATTGCTGCCGACGCCGTAATCCAGGCTATCCGGGGCGGCATGATTCTGATCGTAGAAATCACGCCACGCCTGATTGACGGCCAATATCCGGCCGCTTTGGTCCAAAACACAAAGATGTGCCGCAATGGCATCGAGCGTGCCATGAGCGAAGGCTTGCGCCGCAATCAGGGCGTCCTCGGCGAGCCGGCGTTCGGTAATGTCGGTGCAAGTGCCGATATAGCCCAGAAACCGGCCGTCCGGACAGTAGTGCGGCGCAGCCTTGTCGCTCAGCCAGCGATACTCCCCGCTCGCCGAACGCAGTCGGTACTCCATCGTGAATGCCTGACGGCTGTCAAAGCTGCATTCGTAGGTTGCGAGACATTGCTCGACATCATCCGGATGAACCCCCTCGACCCAGCCGTTATTGAGCTCCTGCGCCATCGTGCGGCCAGTGAAATTCAGCCATTGCTGATTGAACCAGGAGCACACCTTGTCCGGACCCGACATCCAGATGAATACCGGCGCCGCATCGGCCAAAGCGACGAAACGTTCTTCGCTTTCGCGCACGGCGAACTGCGCCCTGACGTAGTGCGTTGTTTCCCGCAAGCTGAAGACCAGTCCGACGACCTGAGCATCGGCATCCTTGTCCGGCACCAGACTCCAGTCCCAGTAGGTAACCCCGCGCTCCGGCTGATCGGGAAATGCGAACGCCTTGTCCTTGAAAAAAACTGGCTGCCCGGTGTCGCGTACACGGCAGAAAGTTGCTTCATTCTCGGCATCCGGATAGAGGACGAAGTGGCTCTGGCCGATCAGACTTTGCCGCGCCATGTGACAGCCATCGGCATAGGCCTGATTGACCCAGACGAAGTTGAATTGAAGGTCAAGATAGACCAGCATGATGTCAGTGCCCGCCATGACGCTATCGAGCAGGGCTCGCTCATGCTGACGTTCAATCTCAAGGCGCCGGGCGGCGGAAATGTCGCGCAGGATGCCGAGCAAACGACCATCGGGCAATCGCCGCCCGACCACCTGGCCGGTAAAGCTTGAACCATCCTTGCGCCGCAAGTGCCATTCAGAATTAACCACGGCACCATCGGCCAGATGACCGAGTTCCTGGGCAATACGTCCGGCTTCCTCAAGGCAAATAAAATCGCCAATCCGCCGCGCCAGAATCTCGTCCCGGCTGTAACCCAGCATTTGTGTACCGGCAGCGTTGACTTCCAGGTAATGTCCCTCGGCATCGGTGATAAAAACGCCATCACCCGCCTGCTCAAGCATCACGCGATAACGCTCCTCGCTCTGCTGCATTGCCTGCTCGGACACAGCGCGTACAGCGCGCGAGGCGGCTTCGGCATCATAGGCAGCAGCCTTGGCACGTGATAGACGGTAGCGCTGCGTGACAACAATTATCAGCAGACCCATCAGCAGGAATAGGAACAGACTGAGCATATCGACCGGTTTCATCGCCGCAAAGCCCGCCGACAGCAACATCCCATAAGCCACACTGACGGCCACCAAGCCCGTTGCCAGCAGGCCCGGCCCCACCCCCAGCAAGGCAGCAACGATCAGGGCCGGAAAAAAAGTGATGTAAGGCGGTAATCCGTCGCCGATCCAGGCCGTCAGAATAATGTGCAACAACCAGGCGACCGCCACCGCCCCAACGGCAGTAGCATATTCGGCAAAGCCGGAATAACCTGGGCCACCCCCTGGCCACATGGTATCGGCTGGCCTGTCAATCGCTTGCTGGTCCCCATCAGTCATTGAGGTGACTCCGGCATATTTGAAAGGCAATGGCTTTAGGACAATTCATTATCCGGATCGGTTCCAGTGTCATTCTCTTGCCCAATAACGCTGGCAGTCGGCGGCGCACGGGATGATTTTACATTGTCATTAATATCAATAACGCTAACATCAGTATCAATATTCAATGCATTGGCACTAGTGTTAATATTAGTAAATAACGATTTATTTGTGCATGAACCACTCAGGCCAAACAGCCATCCGGATACAAGCCGCGCTCGCCGTCCTTTCTTTAAGCAATGGAAAACGGTGGGGTACATGGGGAGGATTTGCGTGGCATTCGCTCGCAGAGGACTTTGTTTTCGCGAAAACAAAGTGTTTCTGACACCGTATTTTTTCGGCTTGTGCGACGTCAATTACTCGGCCATTGCTGATATTCGACTCCGCTCATGAAACCGACCGCTCTGGAAGTTAAAGCAGTCCTCCGATGTATCTACAAGAGCCGGCCCAATTCACTTGTTGGTGCCCTCAGTTGCGCTCCGGCGCCGGTTACGTCCTCCGTTAGCGGTCGTGTCTATGACCATCTCGCAATCTAAAAGCAAAAAACTCAGCCAAGGCTGAGTTTTTTGCTTGAATTGCACGAGTCAGGCGGAGAACCCGCCATCGATCAACAGGCTGGCACCGGTGATGTAGGCAGCCTCGGGGCCGGCCAAATAAGCAGCGAGGCTCGCCACTTCCTCTACCTTGCCGTAGCGCGGCAGTGCCATCAGGCCCTTCAAGGTCTGCGCAAAATCTCCGCTGTCCGGATTCATCTCGGTGTCGATCGGGCCGGGCTGAATGTTATTGACGGTAATGCCGAGTGGACCCAGATCGCGCGCCAGGCCCTTGGTCAGGCCGACGATGGCAGCTTTGCTCATGGCGTACACCGAGCCGCCCTGGAAAGGCATGCGCTCGGCGTTGGTGCTGCCGATGGTAATGATGCGGCCGCCCTCATCCATGTGCTTGACCACGGCCTGTGAGGCGACAATCACGCTGCGCACATTCACGGCCAGCGTACGATCAATGTCTTCGAGCGAGAACTCCGCTTCGGCGACATTGCCCAAGGCCAGCACGCCAGCGTTGTTCACCAGGATATCAATCTTGCCATAGGTGTCAGCGGCAAGCTGCACGGCCGCCTTAACCTGCGTGGCATCGGCACTGTCGGCCTTTATCGCAATGGCACGCCCGCCGGCGGCTTCGATCTCCTTGACGACTTCCTGGGCCTTGTCGGCCGAGCTGGCGTAGGTCAGCGCCACGGTAGCACCGTCACGCGCCAGCCGCTTCGCAATGGCTGCGCCAATGCCGCGAGAACCGCCCTGAATGAAGGCGATCTTGCCAGCCAGATGATTGACTTGAGCTTGTACGTTTTTAGCTTGCTTCGACATGATGTTTCTCCTTGAGTGGTTTGGCTTCGCAATATCGCTGCGCCATAGAGCGAACTATCCGCCGTTCATTGCGTTGTGATAAGCCATCAATTTCTATATTCTTTTTAAACCAATGGTTTTAAATAGGCAGGCTGGATTCAGCCTGAAAAACGCATGGAAACATTAGGAAGCATCGAATGCTTCGTCCGCAGCGCTGAAGCCGGGAGCTTCTCCGAAGCGGCGCGGCGCCTGGGTTTAACCCCCGCGGCGGTGGGCAAGAACGTGGCCCGACTGGAGGCCGGCCTGGGCATACGTCTGTTCCAGCGCAGCACACGCAGCCTGCACCTGACTGAAGCCGGTACGCGCTTCCTGGCGGAAGTCAGCGGCAGCTTGGCAACCATACAGAGCGCGGTCGCCAATCTGGCCGATGCAGAAGGACAAGCCGCCGGCACGCTCAAGGTCAGTATGGGCAACGCTTTCGGGCGCGAGCACATCGTGCCCTTGCTAAGCGACTTTCTCGCCCTGCATCCGGCCATCGTGCCTGACTGGCACTTTGATAATCGCCAAGTCGATCTGATCGCCGAAGGCTTTGACGTCGCCATCGGCGGTGGCTTCGAGCTCCCGCCCGGCCTGGTCGCCCGCGAACTGGCGCCGGCGCACATCGTGCTGCTCGCCTCCAAGGCCTATCTCGCTGATCGACCGGCAATTACGCATCCGGAGCAGCTCAAGCAGCACCCCGGCATTTTTATCCGCTCACCGCAAACCGGGCGTATCCGCCCGTGGGCGCTGATCAACGGCAAGGACACTCGCCGCAAGGAACAGATGCCGATCGACATGCCGATCCGCATGACCATGAGCGACCCAGCCGCTTCGCTCGAGGCGGCCGAGCAGGGCCTGGGCATTGCCGTCACCAGCCTGCCCAACGCCCAGCCCTATCTCGCCAACAAGCGGCTCGTCCGCGTCCTGCCCGACTGGTATGCCGATGCCGGAACCCTCTCGCTTTACTTCTCGGCGCAAAAACTACTGCCGGCAAAGAGCCGGGCTTTTATCGATTTCGTCGTCTCCTATTTCCGCAAGCACAAGATGGCGCAGCGCTTCAGTGCATATTGAAAAGCCCCGGCTTTTTTAGGTGCCTTAAACCTATTTTCCTCAGTTGCTCATCTCAGAACTGCAGCAAACTCTGTTCTGGCAAGGGTTTTGAACGAAAAGGGAGGATCACCCGATGGGTGAAATGACAT
>Ga0073899_10004759_pt1 | contig 11860 bp, 13 predicted proteins | sample KloWWTmetaKNB5Ph_FD_88975 | JGI IMG/M metagenome (GOLD analysis project Ga0073899, IMG submission 88975) | Active sludge microbial communities from Klosterneuburg, Austria, studying microevolution and ecology of nitrifiers - Klosterneuburg... | ecosystem: Engineered > WWTP > Aerobic digester >...
CCACCTGGGCCGACAGGCTCACGTCCAGGTTCACATCCAGGCTGGCGGACAGCTCGAAACCGGCCGAGAGATCAAAGCCCGCGCCACCGTTGGCCCCGCCCCCCAGCAGGCTGTCGGCGCCGGCCGCGCTGGCCTGGCTGCGGGCATCGCTGGCGGCCTGCTCCACGGCCTGACGGCGCTGGGCGGCGTCGCTGGCATTCACCTCGTAGCGGAACTCCTGCTCGGTGAGGGTCAGCTGCACCTTGGAGCGCAGGGGCACGCCGCTGGGGCTGAAGTATTCAAACACCTCCTGGTGGGACGAGATCACCCCGTTGAAGATCAGCGTGCCCCAGCGGAACTGCACCCGCCGCGGCGCCTGCTCCTTGCCGCTGCCGTAGGTCTGCACCAGGTCGGCGATGGGCTTGGTGCGCACGCGCACGTCGAGCATCTCTTCGCCGCCGCCCTCGCCGGTGTCGTCGTCCCGCGGGCGGGTGGAGTCGAAGACACACTCGAAGGACAGGGTGGCCTTGGACGAGCCGACGTTCTGAACCTGCTGGCGGCCCTTGCGGCCCTTGTCCTTCTGCTCGCCGCCGGACACCTTGAGGGTCAGGGTCTCGGGGTTGAAGTCGAGGGGGATGATCCGGCCTTCCTCGGTGTTCTTGCCCCCCGCATCGAAGGGCACGAGCCTGGCGCGGCAGAACTGGGCAGTCGTCATGTCAACTCCCTGCTCAGTCCTTCATGGACGATGTGGAGCTCTTCGAGGGGCACTTCGCGGGCGTTGCCGGCGTTGAGGTCGGCGGACTTCACTTTGGTGACGATGCCGTTCTCGAAGCGCCACACGCCGGCATCGGGGGCGCTGCTGTCGGCCTGCAGCACGCGGATGGTGCCGGACACGTAGGGCAGCGGAAAGGTGCCGTCGATGCAGCGCTGTACCCAGGTCCAGAAAGCCGGGTCGAGGGACAGGCCGCGCTTGAGGATCAGGGGCGGGTTGGTGGTCTTGCCGACCAGCTGGCGGGCACCCCGGTTGTAGCCGCCCTCGCGCAGGCTGACCGGCTCCAGGGTGATCTCAAGGCCCTGCACCTCCGAGAAGGCGCCGCGGCGATTGCCCAGGGCCAGGCCCTCGTCGCCGCCCAGGCCGGACAGCTCGATATGCACCGCGAAGTTGAAGTGGGAGAGCATGGCCGGGTCGGGCATCACTGCACCTCGATGCGCGGGTCGTCCGCGCCGCTGCGGACGAGGCGGAAGACGATGAACTCGGCTGGCACGGCCGGGGCCACGCCCACGTGCATGATGGCCCGGCCGGCGTCCAGGTCGCCCTGGGTGTGGGTGCGGGCGTCGCAGCGGACGAAGTAGCTGTCGGTATCGCTGCGGCCGGCCAGGGCACCGGCGTTGAACAGGGCTTTGAGGCGGCGGCGGGCGGTGCCGGTCATGGCCGACCATAGCACCGCATCGTTGGGTTCGAAGGGCGCCCAGGCCAGGTCGGCGGCAAGCTGGGCCTTCAGCCAGTCGATCAGGCGGCGCACCGACAGGTGGGTCCAGTCCCGCTCGGTGGCGGTGCTGCGCGCGCCGAGGAGCATCAGGCCGCGTTCGGTGCGGCGGATCTCGTCGATGCGCTCTTCAAACAGGAAGCCGGGCTCCGGCAGGCCGGCGTCGTCGGCGCGGGCAAAGGTGCCGAGCACCGGGCGATTGGCCGGGGCGGCCCACACCCCGGTGTCGTTCTCGACCTGGGCGGTGATGCCGCAGGCGGCGGCCGAGGGGGGCACGGTGGCGGCGCTGCCGTCCGCATCCACCCGCAGCCACGGGGTGTACAGGGCGGCGCGGGGGCTGGCCACGCCATGGCGCCAGGCCACCACGTCACCGGCGCGCAGGCCGGGGGGCAGGTCGAGCAGGGCGATGCGGGTGCCGCGGGCCTCGCAGTCGGCCACCAGGCGGCGCTGGTAGTCCTGCAGCTCCGCCGCATCAAAGCCCAGGCGCGGCCAGTCGAAGGCGTTGGTGGTGCGCTCGGCCTGGCCACGGCTGCACTGGGCGGCAAAGCACAGCTCGTCGGGCAGGGCCGGCGGCACCGTCAGGGCGTCGGGGGGCGTGGGGTGGAGCAGATCGGGCATGCTGATCAGCGCAATCGGCTCGAAGGGCTGGGCCTGGTCCCACACGCCCAGCGCATCCAGGGCTGGCGGGCGGGCGTTGAAGGCGACGAAGCGGTGGTCGGCGTCCTCGATGGCGTCGGCCAGGGCCATGCTGGTGCCCTCGAAAAAGTGGTTGCGCCCGGTGCTGGCGGTGGCATCCCGGCCCTGGCGGGAGGGGGGCATCTCGGCAGCGGACAGCAGCAGGCCGGCCGGTGCGGCGAAGAGTTCGCGGCTGGGCAGCAGCCAGGTATCGGCCAGCTGCAGGCTGGGGCGCAGGAAGTCGGAGCCCCACGGGTCGTCGGCACTGCCCCAGCGGCGGTCGGCCTCGTAGACCGGGTCTTCGGGGTTGGCGGTGTCGGTGCGCGGCGGCAGCAGGGCCTCGGCGGCGGCGCGGCGGCCCAGCAGGCGTGGCAGAAAGCGCGGGTGGCTGGGGTGCAGGGCCGCGTCGTCCCAGCTCTCGACCAGCTTGCCGTCGAGGAAGACGTCCAGGCGCAGGGTGAGTTCGACGGCGGCGGCGAGCAGCTCGGGGTCGAGGTAGGGGGTGGTGGGCGTGGGCACCAGGATGGGCTGGCGGGCGGCATCCAGGTCCACCCGGAAGAAGCGGCTGCGCGGCGTGGCCCCCGGGCCCGAGGCCCGCCGGGTGAGGCGCAGGGTGGCGCCGACGGCGGGGCGGTCGGGCGGGATGCGCAGGGCCTTGGTGACCGGGTCCACCCCCAGGGCGATGGGGCGCTGGATGAGCTGGCAGCGCACTTGCAGGCGGTTGCCCCAGCTGCCCGGGTTACGGGCGGCCAGGCGCACCTGCTTGCGGGAGTTGCCGCGCACGGCCTTCAGCCCGGGCAGCAGCAGGCGCGTGGTGCGCACATTGACGTGGTCCACACAACGCACCACCACGCAGCGCCGGCCGCCATTGGCGAAGAACAGGCGCACCGCCAGGGGCAGCTTGAGCCCCGGCAGGGCGCGCCCGAAGGCGGCCTCGAACTGGCGGGCGTCGTCGATGACCACCGGGGTGTTCACCGGCCCGCGTTCGGCCAGCCCGATCAGCGCGGCCACGTCCAGGCGCACCCGCGCCCGGGAGGCCACGGCAGGTTTCTCCTCGTAGATGCCGGGCGGCAGACCGGGACGCCACAGGCTGCCAAGCAGCGCGACGCTCATGGGGTGGGTCTCAGTTCAGGCCTGGAATCACTCGAACTCAAGGTCTTCGCAGACCAGGGTGAGTTCTTCCATGGCCACGTCGGAGGCACCCTTGGCGGCCAGGGTCGGGCCTGTCCACTTGGAGGGGCGGGCGTTGATGAGCTTCCACTGGGCCACGGTGCTGGCCCGGTCTTCGCTCATCAGCTCGATCACCACGGTGGCCCGGGCTTCCATGTTGCCGCGGCGCACCTGGTTGACCCAGTTCCACAGGTCGAGGGAGGCGATCATGCCGCGCTTGAGGGTCACGTCGCCGGCCTTGTACATCAGTGGCACCTTGCGCGGACGGTTGAAGGCATCGGTGCCTTCCCGGTAGTCGGCGTGGGTGATCTCGGTGGACAGCCCCGAGACATCCGAGAAGCCGCCGCGAAACTCGCCACCGCTGGCAGGGTTGATGGTGACCTTGAAATTGAACGGGCCGTAGGGGTCTTCACGCAGAGTGGCCATTGCCGGTCTCCTTTGAGGATGCAGTTATCGACGGGAGGGCGGGCGCTTAGATGATGGAAGCGTCGGCAGTCCATTGACCGATGCGGAAGATCACGAACTCGGCCGGCTTGGTGGGTGCGACGCCGATCAGGCACACCAGACGGCCGTTGTCGAGATCGGACTGGCTCATGGTGGTGCGGTCGCAACGCACGAAGTAGGCGTCTTCGGGGCGCGAGCCGAGCAGGGCGCCGGTGCGCCACACGTCGTACAGGAAGCCCTCGATGGTGAGGCGGATCTTGAGCCACAGCTCTTCGTTGTTGGGCTCGAACACCGCCCACTGGGTGCTGCGGTCGATGGAGTGTTCCAGGTAGATGAACAGCCGGCGGACGTTGATGTAGGTCCATTCCGGGTCGGAGCTGATGGTGCGGGCGCCCCACACCCGGTAGCCGCGGCCCTCGAAGAAGCGCAGGCAGTTGACGCCTTCCGGGTTGAGCACGTCCTGCTCGCCCTTGTTCACATTTCGCGAGAAGCGCAGCACCCCGCGCACGGTTTCGTTGGCCGGTGCCTTGTGCACGCCGCGTTCGATGTCGCTGCGGGCGTAGATGCCGGCCATGGCGCCTTCGGGCGAGTAGAGCACCGTCTCCCGGGCACTGCCGGGCATGGTGGCGACCAGCCAGGGGTAGTAGATGGCGGCGTACTTGGAGTCGTGCTGGCCGCGCACCTGGCGGATGGTGGCCTGGTCTGCGTCCCGCGGGCCGGCGAGGATGGCGAAGCGGTAGCGCAGGTTTTCGCAGTGGCTGACGAGGGCATCGCGCACGGCCTGATCGATGGGCGAGGCGAGGGCGGCGGAGCCCGGCGCGGCAACGATGGCGATGTCCTCGATCTCGCCCAGGGCGGCCAGGCCGGTGGCCTCGTGGCCGCTGCCACCGCCACTGAAGGCGGCGCTGTCGGGGGAGATGCCGTCACTGCCGTTGGCCAGGGTGAGGGGCGAGGCGGCCACCAGGCTGGTGAGCAGGTCGCGGGCGAAGGTGGTGCGCTGGGCTGCCACCGTGGGCAGGGCGGCCACGGCGTCGAAGTAGATGCGCTGGCTGCGGTCGGCGGGGGGCTCGATGCCGGCGTCCGGGTCTTCGTGGCGCAGGATGCGGCCCACGAAGAGATCGGAATCCGGGTGGGGCGAGAGGCGCTGGATCTGCTCGCTGCGGGTGCCGGTGGAGCCGTCCAGGTTGGGACCGATGCTGAAGTCGAGGGTGATCTTTTGTACCGCGGCGAGGGCTGCGCCGTTGAGGTCGAGGTTGCCGCCGGCGTTGGTGAGCAGCGGGTTGCCGGCCGCATCGAAGCTGACGCTGAAGATATTGGCCGCGGTGACCGCGTTGGCACCGGCAGCATCCACCCGGCTCTCCTTGAGGGCGCCGGCCTCCACCACGTCGCCCAGGCGCAGGCCCATCACCCGGCGGCTGCCCGCCGTGCCGGTGAGCAGGTTGCCGCTGCGGGTGGCGTTGACGCGCACCACTACGTTGCCGGCCCGCCCCGGAAAGCGGGCACGCAGAAAGCGATTGACCCCCTGCACCGAGATCGCCGGGCTGACCGAGCGGCTGGCCGCCAGCGAGCTGCCCCCGGTGGGGGTGAAGATGCGCGACACATACACCCGCTTGCCGCCGTTCTCGAAGAACAGGCGCACCGCGTGGGCGAGCTGGTTGGGGGTGGGCACGCCGCCCAGCAGCAGGTCATCGCCGTCGCCGAACAGGCGCTGGAACTCCTCAAAGCCGGTAACCAGTGACGGCAGCCCGGCGGTGGGGCCAAAGCGGGTCTGGCCGACGAAGCCGGCGGTGGAGGTCGCCACGCCCTCGATGGACTTGGCGCGGAAGCTGGTTTCTTCGACGTAAACTCCCGGAGCGAGGTATTCAGGCATTTCGAGCCTCCATCATGGCTAGGGTAACAACTCGATATCCAGCCGGACTTTTCTGCCGACTGAAACCGAAACGGGCGGATTCTGGCCGCCGACCTGCGGGTGCAGGGCGCCGCCAGCGTCGCGCAGTTGAAAGCCCCGCAGCAGGAACAGCGCATTGCGCTCGGCCGCCGAGAGCCCGAAAACATTGGCCGGCTGACCGGCGAGAAAGCCCTGTGCTGCCAGCGCCGCGGCCAATGCCGGGCGTGGGGCGAACACCGTCAGGGCGCGGTTAAAGTCGCGGAGCGGCGGGTTGACGCCCCGGTCGATCACCTCGAAGGGCAGCACCAGCAGAAAGCTGCCGTCTGGCCCGCTCAGGGTGCTCACCGTGTCGGCGGCGCCGTTGCGTACCGTGGCGAGGCTGAGCAGCGCGCCCGGCACGGCACGGCTGCCGTCACGCAGCACGCCCCAGACAGCGGTGGTGGCGGGCGGCAGGCCCATGGCCAGGCCGGGGCGCAGATCCACGGTGGGGTAAGCCGGCGGCGGCACCGCGGGGGGCGCCTCGGCTGCTTCGAGGGCGGCCTTGAGTGCAGAGCGGTCGGGCACCAGGGCGCTGATGGCCTGGGGCTGGTAGCGGCCGGCGGGGTCGTCGATCTCGATGCGCGCGTCGCCCGACGGAATGTTCAGAAAGCCGTAAAGGCCGGTGGATTCGTGCCACAAAGGGCGCTCGGCCTGCCCGGCCACGCGCACCCGCAAGCCGGGCAGGGCCGCCAGGCTCGGGTCGGCGCCGGTGGTGAGATAGCGCCGGATGCGCACCGCCAGCACGCCAACCGCGCTGACCCTGTCGGGGGAGTGGCGGGCGGCCCAGGCCAGGGGCGTGTCGGCGGGGGCAAGCATCAGGGCACCTGGGGCGTGAAGACCAGCGTGCGCGAATCGGCAATCGCCGGGTCGGAGCGCTCGCGGGCAGCCAGCCGCGCCGTGCGCACCACATAGGGCACCGACAGCTGGTAGGGCGGCTCCAGGCTGTCCCACAGGCGCAGCATGTCTTCGGTGCTCAGGTGATTCATGGACACCCGCAGGCTGTCCTCGGGCTCCCACGGGTAGGCCGGGTCGAGAAGAGGGCCGGTGATCACCGCGTGGCGATCCAGAATGTCCATGCAGCGGGCCAGCATCACCTGCTCGCCCTCGGCCGCGCGCTGCCCCCACACGGTAAGCAGGTAGTGAAGCTCCAGCCCAAGGGCCTGACGGCGCGGCGCGTTGGGCGCCAGACGCGGCAGATCCACATTGCGCCGGCTCTCGTCCACCTCCACCCGGTATAGAAACAAGGACACCCGGTTGACGATGGCGCCGGTGAAATCGCGGGTTGAGGCAAGCAGAACGTTGTAGCCATCCAGCCCACCGGTCGCAACCAACTGGTCTTCAATCAGGCGCCGCAGGGTGGCACTTGTTCCCGCTATAAACATGTCATCGCCTTCCCTCGCATGGCCTTGAGCCGGCACCTGTTTCGATGCCTTGCACCGGACTGATCAGTTTGTCTGTTTATGCATTCAACACTACTTTTGTGAAACTTCAAGGAGGGGATGCAGATAAGGCAAAGCCCAAGTTGGGTATCGTCGCCTGCGGCGCAGGAAGCGCAGCCGAGAACAGCGCCAGAAAAGCGTTTCAAGGTTTACGGAATGTCAGCGTGATCCGGCAAACCGAGCCCACCGACAACTTCTGCTCATGCAGTCAAGCACATGGGATAGGGCAAATCAAGGCGGGGGTGGTATCGGGGAGGAGGCGACGCTGTAGTCGAGGCACGCTGTGGGGCTGTGGTAAGCAGATTTGCAAGGAGGTCTGAAAGCTTGCCCGTGTGAAGTCATTGTCTTCAATGAGGGGGCTGTGCCATTTCGATGGAGAAAGCCCATGCCCTGCAAGATTGCCCAGGCTGCCGTCCGCATTCTAGGCACCACTGGTCTGCTGCTATGGGCAGCGTCGACACTGGCCAGTTGCCCCGTGATCCAGAGTGCGGGTCTCAGCTGCGAGCCCATTGAAAGCCCGGCAGCTCGCTTGATGAGGGATGGCAAGGAGCGAGTCATGCTGTTATTCACCTATCGCTGCCCCAAATGTACGCCGGTGCACGAAGCGGTTTCCCGCTGGGAGGCTGCGGCAGGTCGGCCTTTTGTCCAGCGTGCGCACGTGAGCTTCACGCGCGGAACCGAGCTGGCCAGAACCCACTATGCGCTGATGCAACTCGGGCTCTAGACGGCCATCAGCCCCCAGCTATTTGGCGCCATCAAGGATCGGACCTTCAAGGAGGGCGGAGACGAGGTTGTTGGCTGGGTCATGTCCCGGGACATGGCTGCCGGCCAGCGTTTCATTGGCCTGCGGGATTCCGCCAATGCTGACGACTATGCTGCGGCCGTGACCAAGCTGGTGCGCGACCTGGATATCAATACCGTACCCACTTTCATCGTAAACAGCCGCTACCGTGTCGTTGTGACCGATGCCGTGCCGGAGACGATCTCGGAGCTTGAGTTGGTGGTGAACTCGCTGAGGCGGCAGCGCTAGCCGGGTCTTCTGCTTGGAAACCTCATCCCAGATAGCGCTTCAGTGCCTTCCCGGAAGGAAGTTCACTTTGAATCGTGCGGCAATGGCTACCAGACGTCTGTCCAGGGTCCATAGCTGGATGCCGGGCGTTAGCATCACCGACGTCAGCAGAAACATGTCGATGAGCCCGCAGCCCTGCCCGAACAAGCGCTCGCGACCGACGAAATCGATAACCTCTTGCACACCCGCTTGTTGCGTTTGCTGAAGCTGGCCCAAATCAGCCAGGGTTGTTGCGCGGGCGGGCGGCGTACCGCACGCGATCTCGCCCAGAACCAGCGGATGCATCATCACGGCGTCTCTTTGGAGCAGGTCGACCAGCGATTGATTGCCGTGCCGGAAGTGATCAACCCACACCGAAGTGTCGACCAATACGCCCCTCATTGGTGCGTGGCATCCCTAACGCGGGGGACATCCGGCATCTCCGGCGCAGATCCGCCAAGGGCGGCCAGCCGCTTGGCAGACTGCACCCGGACGAAAGTCTTGATCGCTTCCCGGAACAGATCTGCCCGATCCATGGCCGGGTCGGCGACATCCAGAGCACGTTCATAAAGCGCATCGTCAATCGTGACCGTCGTTCTCATGGGATGACTTCCTAGAAGTGATTTATTTGATGGTATTTTGCATCAAAAATAATGCTATTGCCAGCCTGTCTTCATCCAAGGCCATCTAGAGTCCGCTATCCTTCGGCCTCTTTGCCAAAAGCAGACATCATGGACAAGTACGAACAATTCGAAATCGAACAGCGCACCCTCATGCGCGCCCTGGAAACCGACGGCCCCAGCGAAGCCCTCGCCGCCCGGCTCAAGGCCCTGTACCGCGACGCCGGCGTCGTCATCGCCCTGGGCCCGTCCCGCGCCGTGCCGAGAGGCGACGACTTGCCCGCCGACGAAGACGGCTTCGACCCTGAACTCGACGCCAGCCCCGACGCCATGCCCATGGCCGACGACCGGGACATGGACTACTACATCCGCGCCCTCGATAGCGGCGCCCTCACCCCCATCTTCGCCCACGCCCCCTGGGGCGAGGTGAGCTTGCGCTACGAAGCCCTGGTGATGGACGACAAAGTCTGCCCCGGCCTCCGCGCCTGCTGGACCGACCCGCTGGCGTTTCTGGCGGAGGGGAAGGCGGATGAGGGGTTCAATGTGAGGATTGAAGGCATGGTGGGCGCGTTTGGGCGGATGGTGTCGGCGGAGTGGTGGAGGTGGCAGGTTAGGGTGGTGTGAGGGGCTCGCGAATGCGAAGTGCTACTTTTCAGGAGCGGGAGGCACGTTCCTCCCAGAGGATAGCCAACTATCGATGCCGCCAATGGCATCATGATCAATGGCGCCTGCCAAGGCCATGAACTTCAGTCTGTTATATGCCAGAGAATAGACTGCAGCGGCATGTTCGCGCATGGCTTCGTACATTCGCCGCTCTGCATCGAGCGCGTCAACAACGTTACGCGTCCCTGCCTGGATCCCCTTCCTCTCACCCTGGACGGCCCGTTCGGCGGAGACAACGGCTTGATTTAATGCTTGAGTGAGCTTGGTGCCATGCCAGATTGCGCTGAATAGCTTATCGCCCTCAGCGAATATCTTTCGCCGAGTCGATTCAAGTGATTGGCGAGTCTTCTCCTGTCGCGCTTGCGCTTGAGCAGTTTGGGCGAGCACGCCACCACCATTGAGAATCGGAACGTTCAACTGAAGACCGACATATTTCGTTGTGTATTCTTGCCCAATGGATGTGTCATAGTCGCTGTTACTCCTACGGTGAGTTGCAACAAGATCCAAGGTTGGAAGGTGGCCGCTTCGTATTTGTGAGACAGCCGAGTGCGCTGCCTCAAGCTGCTTCTTCAGTGATTGGATTTCCGGATTGTCGTTCTCAATACGCAAGACCCACTCTTCCTTGTTCAGCATCGCCAGTTTCTCGGGATTGAGAAGGCGCGGGTTAACCTCAGGAATCCTCTCTGCTTCAAGTCCAGTAACAACCAAGAAGCTGCGTGAAGCTACTGCAAGGTTGATCTCCGCTTCGGATTCCTTCGCCCTGGCAATGTCGAGGCGAGCCCTCGCATCTTCGATATCGGTACGTGTTCCACGCCCTGCATCAAAAGATTTTTCGGCCAGAGAATGCCAGGCTGCCATCGCCTTGGTCTGGTTGTAGGCCAGATATGTGGCCGAACGCGCTGAAAGAACTTCCAGGTAGGCAGCGGCAGCACGGAGCCCTGCATTTTGACTCTCTTTATTGAGATTGGCTTCTGCGGCATTGGCCTGAGCCTCTGCAACGTGCAGCGCATCCCAGTCCGCCTTGCGGAAAATAGGTTGGCGTAGGTTCCAGGCAGAGGATCCGCTCTCGTAATTTCCGAAATCCCTGTTTGGGAGGTTTGTGTCCTGATACTCGACGCGAGTATTCGCTTTGTTCTTCTGCACAGAGAGGCTCAGTTGCGGGAGCAGGGCTGACCTTGCCACCGGGACTCCAGCATGGATTTCGTCCCGGGCTGCTTTGGCTGTCAGTAAATCGGCATCGTATTCCAGTGCCCCTCGAAAGGCATCCTTGAGATTGAGTGCGTTTGCTGGAGATGTTGTCGTTGCAAAAAATGCCCCCAGCAAGCCAGCTACCAAGAAATGTCGCTGATGGCTCATCAGGCTTCCTTCATCGAAACAGCCAAACGCCTGAGCAGTGGCTTGAGAAGATATTGTGCAAGAGTTCTTTCGCCTGTCCTGATCGTGACCTGAACCGGCATGCCTGGTTGCAGGGAGCGGCTCCCCAGCTTCATCAGACCGACGGAAGTTACCCGGATACGGCCAAGGTAGTGGGGCGGTATATTGGGATTTCCGTCGGAAATCAGGTCTGGAGATACCGCATCAAGAATGCCGTCGAGGACAAGGCTTGGGTCATCGGCGAATGCACTCAAATTGATCGCGACTGGCATGCCGGCTTGTACCCGGTCGATGAAGTTTGGATTGATCTGGACTTCAAGAATCAGGGCTTCGTCTCTCGGAACGATGTCCATCAGACGTCCGGCTGGTGTGACAACGCTCCCTTCAGTCAGCGCTGTCAGACCATTTACAAAGCCGTCACTGGGCGCCCGGATTACAGTTCGGAGGAACTCCTCGCGGGCTGAGCGAAATTTCTCCGCAGCCAGTATGGCATCACGGCTGGCTTCGGAAAGCTGCGTTTCGACCTCTTTCTGGAAGTCCCGCTGTCTTTGCGCCAAGCGTTGCCTGGATTCGAGAGTCATGCTCTGCGCTCGCAAGACCGACGATTCGAGTTCGGTCGCACTGGCGATCAACTCGGAAGCCAGGCGCTCATCCTCAAACCAGCGATTACGCGCAAGGTATCCTTCTTCAGCAAGTTGGCGTGATCCCTTGAGTTGCTCGCTTACGAGCTTGAGCTGTTCCCTCTTGCCCTGCGCCTGCGCCTGCAAACCTTTTATCTGCTCTTCGGTACTGCGTGCCGAGGCGGCAAGGATCGCTTCTTCACCCTTTAACAGGTCGATGCAAAACGTCGAGAAACCGCGCCAGCCGGGGCCCTCGCTATTTGATGTCTCATGACTTCATTCCCGGAATTGGCTTCCCAATCCCGTTTTGATGCCCATCAAATAGGCCGGGGAATGGGCTTTCGCCCAATTCCAGGTGCCGCTTCATGCCGCACTCCCCGCGCTCTGCAATTTCGCAATTCGCAGCAGGTTGTA
>Ga0073899_10004760_pt1 | contig 11859 bp, 10 predicted proteins | sample KloWWTmetaKNB5Ph_FD_88975 | JGI IMG/M metagenome (GOLD analysis project Ga0073899, IMG submission 88975) | Active sludge microbial communities from Klosterneuburg, Austria, studying microevolution and ecology of nitrifiers - Klosterneuburg... | ecosystem: Engineered > WWTP > Aerobic digester >...
AGGGCATCAGTTCGAACCCACGTGGAAGCTTGGTACGAGGAAGGCGGCTAGTCTCAATCCCTTTGAATTCAGGGCATTAGTTCGAACTGCTCGCACAAAAAACGCGTGTGAAATCAACAGTCTGCGAAAGGGGTTGCCAAGCCTGGCGGGAGTCGCGGGAGCGGATTGTCACGTGCTGGGTTGTGCGTGGTGAGTGGTGGCGATGATAGCACTGGGCTCAGCAGTAAAAGGCCTCTCGGCGCTGCGGTCGGCGGTGCCTGACACGAGGGTGTAGCCGCCCATGCCGAGGGTGGTGTTCTTGCCCACGTGCAGGCGTTCGCCAAGTTGCAGCCAGGGCAGCAGGGGCACGAGTTCGCCCTCGAGCGTCCACGTGCCGATGGCGCCGCCGAGCGTCATTTCGCGCTGTTGGCGGCTGGAGTAGCGCGACCAATCGTGCCAACGCAGTTGCACACGATGCCCGAGGTTTTCGGCGTGGCGGACGAGCGCGGGGGCGTCGGCGATCAGGCCGGGTTGGCCAGCGTGGAAGTCGGCGAGCAGGGTGATGCGGCGCAGCAGGTCGGCGACGAGCTTGCGCGGAGTGAGCGCATGCGGGCGCACGGGCTGGCCTTGATGCTGCAGGCGCAACGGCGTGTGCAGGCGGAGTTCGATGCGTTCGGGGGCCGCCGGGGGCGGTGCGGTGTCGAGGTGTAGCCGGGTGTCGTGTGCGTCGATGGCGGTGTCGCCGGCCTGCCAGATGCAGGTGAAGGCGTCGGCATGCTGCACGTCGAGGCGTTCGAGCGTGCCGCGTGCGCGTTCCTTGCCGAGGCCACCCTCGAACGCACGTTGCAGCGCGAAGCTGATCAGCGGCAGGTGGTCGAGTGCGCGGCCGAACAGCACCAGCCCGAACTGCAGGGCTTGGCCTTCGTCGATGCTGCGCGTGCCGAGCGGCGGCGGCTCGATGACGTAGGGGTTAGGGATGTGGCTGAAGTCCTGCCGCGGGGTGTGCGCCGCCTGCTGCGGCACTGGCGCCTCGAAGACGGCCGGGTAGGGGCAGGTGGCGCGCAGCGGGCAGCCGTCGCAGGTCGCGGCGCGCGTCATGCAACTCGTCCGCCGTAGCGCGGCGCCGAACTGTCCGCGCAGCAGCGAGCCGGCGTATTCGGGCAGGCGCAGCGGCTCGGCCATGCGGAAGGTGAAGCGGTAGCGGGCGAGGGGGAGGGTCATGCTCATCCGGGGGATTCTCCGGCTCAACCTTGCAGCCAGCGCCGCAGGTAGTCGACCACCTGGCGGATCTCGGCGGCGGCGAGGATGTCGACTCGGTAGTCGCGCGCACGTTGACGTACGTCGGCGTTGATCGGGCGTGCGGACAGCAGAAGTTTCTGGCTCATCGAGCCACCGATCTGATCGCTCAACTGGGCGAGTTTGTAGATGTAGCCTACGTCACGCGCTTCGTTGCGGCCGAAACCTGCCGTCTTGCATTCGATGACGAGCAGGCGGTTGCGGTGCGCCACCACGGCGTCGAACTCGTTCTCGATCTGTGTGGCGTATGACTGCGTTTTGAGGTTGACTGCCCAGTCGTGAGGCCGCAGGCCGCGCAGCTTGTACCAGACGTACTCTTCGAGCCAGCCTCCGCGGAAATAGGCCGCAGCCTCGCGCGAGGTGAAGGTGATCAAGGTGTCGTCGTCCCACTGCACCAATCCGAGCCGGCTTGCTTCGCGGAGCAACTCGGCGTTGCGCCCACCCGGCGCGTATTCGAACTCTTGCCGCGGGTCGAAGCGGTTTTCGTCGGCCAGTGCGTAGTCGGCCAGGCGGTTGAGCGTGCCGAAGAAACGTTCGTAGCGTTCGGCGTCGTCGCCCATCTTGCGTGTCAGGCTGGCACGTGCATCCGCGTCGGCCTGCCAGAAAGCGTCCTGATTGCTGTCGGCGGTGCGTCGGTAGCCTTGGGCGCGCAGGATGTCGTCGATGCCGAGGGCGTTCGTCATGGGCTCGATCCCCGGCGATGGCTTGAGCCAGTCGAGCCGGTCGTGCCGGGTTTCGGCGTAGACCAGATGCAGGTCGTCGGCGAGCGCCTCCAGGTTTTCGGCAAGGGCGAGCGTCATCAGTTTGTGGCCGCCGGTGACGTTGAAAAGCAGAGGTTCGGTGCCGAGTTCCATCGCGATGGCTTCGGCACTGGCGCGGATCGTTTCGGGTGTGGCGTCGTCGAAGGCGATGCGCTTGCAGCCGACTCCGCGGGCTTCGAGCGCTCGCTTGAGGTTGGTGGCGGCCTCCCGCATTGCGGGGGTCTCGAGGATCAACACCTCGGTGGCGCCGAGTTGTAGCGAGGGGATCAGGTTGGCCAGGTTCTGGCCAGTGGCGATACAGAGGTGGCGAGTCGGGCGGCTCATGATCTTGTGCAGGAGGGGCTCTGCTTGCGTGGGTGGGTTCAGTGGGTGACGGGGGTAATCGCGTACGCTTCGAGTCGTGCGCCGCAGGCATCGAGTTCATCCGCCGACAGCTCACGTCCGCGGGCCTCGGCCGGCAGGTCGAGGGAGAGGTTCAGGTAATGTGCGCCGCGTGCGCAGACCTGGGCCGCGAGGTGCACCGGCAGGATGCCGATGACCGTATCGCCTGGCGAGATCTCTTCGAGGGTCAGGTGGGAGATCTTTCGGTCGATGTGCAAACCCCTGCGCCGCGCCCATTCGATGGCGCCTGGGTGGCGAGTGACGAACCAGGTGGTCATGCCGCTTCCCCGGCGAGCATGTTCATGATCAGGCGGATCAGCACGTCCTTTTCGTCCGGGCGCGACTGCGCGACCAGCAGCGACAGCGCGGCGAGGCCGACGTCGTTGACCACCGGGCTGCCGTCGGCGCCGAAAAGACGGCCGTTGCGGTGCAGGAAACCGGCGAACAGGAAGGCGCCGATGCGCTTGTTGCCGTCGGAGAACGGGTGGTTCTTGACCACGAAGTACAGCAGGTGGGCGGCGCGGGACTCCAACGTAGGGTAGGCCGGTTCGCCGAACACGGTCTGGTCGAGATTGCCGAGCAGCGCGGCGAGGCCGTCATCACGCTCGTTGCCGAACAACGCGCTGGCCTGCCCCTTGGCGACCAGATCGGCCTTCAGCGTGGCAATGCCGGCGCGCGCTTCGCCCACCGCCGGCAGGGCGCCGCCGGGGTGGCCGCGCGGATCGGTCAGCAGGCCCTCGTCGTAGCGCTGCAGCCACAGGAAGGTCTGCGTGTAGCGCACCACGATCTCGGCCAGGCCGCTGCCGGCGTCGTGCCCCAGCTCCGCGTTCGACAGCGTGCGGCGCACCAGCAGCAGCGCGGCTTCGAGCTCGCGAGCGTTGTGTTCCAGACGCTGGCGGTCGAGGGTGTAGCCGCGGGTGAGATGCTCCTTGAGGATGCGGGTGGCCCATTGGCGGAAGTGGATGCCGCGTTTCGAGTTGACGCGGTAGCCGACCGACAGGATGGCGTCCAGGTTGAAGAACTTCGTCTGGTACGTTTTCCCGTCCACGGCAGTATGTGCAAAATTTGCACATACTGATTCCTCGGCCAGTTCACCGTCCCGGAACACGTTACGCAGGTGCTTGGTGATCACGGAGCGTTCGCGCTCGAAGATCCGCGCCATCTGATCCTGCGAGAGCCAGACGGTTTCCTGCTCGACGCGGACTTCAATGCTTCCGTTGTCGGTTTCGAAGAATGCGAGTTCGTTCATGGATTACTGTCCGAGAAGAACTGCGAGCTTCAGCCTCTTGCGGGCGTCCTTCCAGTCGTCCTTGCGGTCGAGCTTGTCGACCACCCTGGGTAACCATTCCGAGAGCGCTTGCGCCAATGCGACGCGGTCGTCCGGGCTCCAGCCCCCGCCATCCGCGAGCGCGACCTTGGCAAGCGCGGAGGCCCGGCCATAGATCCCGGCGCCGGGATTGCAGGGGTCCTTGCGGTTGGATCGTTGGCGAGCCTCGCAAGCTTCGACGAATTCGGCAATGAGCTTGCCCTCGGCTCTCATGCTCGCGAGCGCGGCCTCGCGTTCGGCGTGGCGGGCCGCCTCGGCAAGTTCGTGCGCCTGCCGTTCGGCGGCGATGCGGCGCAGCCTCTCTGCTTCTTCGGTTGCGCGGTGGCGAGCGTCGGCAAGCCTTGCGCGGATCGCGGCGAGGTCGGTGCGGGGTTGGTCGGCGCACCAGCCTTCGACGGACGGATCGGGTGGGGTGTCCGCGAGTTCGGCCAGCAGCCAGCCGAAGGGCAGCATGCCGGAGCGGTCGTCCTCCCGTTCGGCGGCGAGCCAGACGGTCTTGGCGCCCTCGGGGGACCACTCGGGTGGCTGGTTGCGCCCGGTCATGATGCGGATCGAGCGTATCCCGTCGAGCGTGACGCTTTCTGCGCCGGAATGGCGCCCGACCCGAAGCAGCATGAGCTCGCCGGCTTGCAGCCGGGGGCGCAGGTGCGAAAACAGCTTGCGGGTGTGTTCGATCCAGTCCGGGGCGGCAAAGCGGCGTGCGTCGAGCAGTTCGAGCAAGGCATCCAGGCGCTTGAGGTAGTAGCGGTTGCAAGCAAGCGCGAGCGTGCTGAAATCGGAAATACGTTCGGCTTCGCCGGGTACGCGGTCGTTTGCGCGGACTCCGGGCAGAGCATGCAGCGAGAGTTCGGTCGATAGCGCACGGAACTGGCCTGGCTCGATGACCTCGCGGCGCGTCGATGGGCCACGGGCGAGCACGACGCGGCCGTCGCGGTCATGCACGAGGCGCTTCTTGTGGTTGGTGGAGAACACTACGCGAGATTGCAGTTCGGGTCCGGCTGCGTCGCCGATGCGCACGAGGCGGAACGGATCGGCATGGAAGCCGGCGCGTGAGTTCAGCAGTCTCTTCTCGATGTCCTGGGCGCTGCGCTCGTCGGGAAGCTTGGAGCGTCCGTCGTTGAGCTGGTCGAGCCAAGCGGTGCGGATCGCCCCCTTGATGCTGGAGCCGGGGATGTATGGGGTGCCGTTGTGGGGGTGGTGGGCGCAGCGCTCGATCTCGAGTTGGTTTGCGACGCGGCGACCACCGCTCTCGTGCTGTGCGACGCTGCCGATCCGTCTGGCGTATTGCTCGGAAACGCCGGCTGCAACGCCGACGACGCAATGGGCCGCAACTGCGTAGGCGTCCTTGCGGGTGTGGAAGAAGCGCTGCAGCTCGCGGATGGCCTCGTCGCCGCGCTTGCCCACGGCGCTGATGAGCGCATTGCGGTCGCTGTCGGCGAGCGGAACGCGTGCCGGGTCGAAATGGAACAGCACGCCGTCGTCGATGACGTAGTTGGTGGGCTCGAAATCTTCGCCGCAGCCTATATGGATCGGCGTGAGCGGGGTGAGTGCGAGTCGGGTCGTGTGGAAGAAGCGATTCATGGACGAAGCTCCGCATCGAGCGGCACCAGCGGCGCATACCCCTGGTGTACGGTTGCGGGGATGGCGGCCGAGATCGGTGCATCGATGCCGCCGAGGCCGCTGCCGAAGAACGGAGGGATGCCCGGTTCGCGCAGGGTGAGGAAGGCCGCTGTGCGCATCATCAGGACGGGGCGCTTGTAGGGCCGTGCGGTGAGCGCGGCGAGATTGCCGTGGCGACCGAAGCGAGTTAGAGGTTGGTAGAAGCAGGCACTTGCTTCTGTGCGCGTCGGGTCGGGCGCGCAGGGGGCGAGGCTGAGCGCATGGCGGCTTGCCGTGTGCGGCCAGGTCTGCTCGGTTCGGACGAGGAGGTCGAACTTACCGAGACCGGTGCTCGAATCGCGGCCGAAGCCGGTGTGACCGACGTCGCCGAGAACCTGGGCGAGTTCATCCAGGGCGAAGCGGGTCGCGTCGATGATGCAATAGACATCCAGCCGGGTTTCTGCAGCGAAGGTGGTGCGCGCCACCTGGCGCGGTGCGAAGGGGCCGGTACCGGTCGTGCCGGTGAGCCGGTTGATGGTGTTCTGGGTGAGTACGTCGTGGCGCTGGTGCGGTGCCGCCGTAGCCCGTTCGAGCCATTCGCGCAGCGGGCGCCCGATATCGGCCGCAGGGAGCCAGGTGCGCTGGCGTGCCTGCTTGCGCTGCGCCGGATCGACGTCGAGGCCGAGGAGAAAGTCCGGGACGGACGGTCGCGGCAGCAGGCCGGCGGGGAAGGCGTCGGACACGACGAGGAAGGGCTGCCCACGGGTGTAGCCGGCGAGCAGGGCGGTGAGCCGCGCCTCGCCGAAGCGCTCCCGGATCGCCCAGCAGAGCTGGCCGAAGAGAGTGTCGCCGGCGAGCGCTGTGCCGAACGCCGAGCGCGGCTGCAGGGTGAAGCGGCAGGTTTGCGCTTGCATGATCAGGCCGTCACGCCGGCGAAGGGGTCGAGGGCGTCGAAGCGGGCCTGGATGTCGGCGCCGTCGAGCCGGAGGTTGCGGAATTTCAGCTTGCCGTAGCCACGCGAGCCGGAGCCCCCGAGGCTGTCGAGTTCGAGCAGGCGCAGGCCTGCGAGCACGGTGCTCTGCAACGTGCTGCCGTCACCGTCGATGTCGAGCAGCTTGATCGACAGGCGGAAGTCGAACAGCGATCCCGCGGGCACGCGCTCGGTCTGGCGGGGGTTTTTAGCCACCCCAGCGATGCGGTCGATCTGGTTCTCGGTCTTCACCTCGGTGAACAGTAGGTTGTCGCGTCCGATGCGTTCGACCCATTCACTGCACAGCGGGGCATCCCAGAAGGCGAGCCGGGTGGGCCCGAGGTCGCGCGCCTGGTCGTCGTCGAGTTGGTCGCCGCCGCCCACGCCGAAGAGCTGCAGGATGGGCTTGACCGTGGGGTGGTGCGCGGAGATGTCGCGATACCCGAGCGGCTCCGGCTTGACCGCGCCGCTGCGCCATTCGAGCAGGCTGCGGACCTTGCCCTTGAGGCTGGAGCCGGGAATATAGGGCTGATTGTCGATCGGGCTGCGGATGACCTGGTTGTCCACGCCGCCGATACGGATCTCGCCCTCGCTGGCGCCGATGCGCATGCCCGAGAGCAGTTCGAGGGTGGCTTCGAGGGTCTGGATCTTGATGAGCTGCATGTCGGATTCCTCTGATTCGGGTCGCGTGATCAGTCGCGCGGGCCGTGGACCTTGTAAAAGGCCATGAAGGCCTCCATGAACAGCTTTGCCTGCGCGAGCCGGCCGTGATCTGTGGCCTGCTCGATGACGCGGCGCAGCAGCTGTTCGAAGTTGGTGTCTACCTTCTTGCGTCCGACCGCATAGGCGACCTTGGCCTTGAGCATCTGGATGAAGGGGGCCTGCACGCGGTAACGCTCGTCACTATTGCCGACCTTGCCTTGCAGCATCACGAGCTCGTCGTAGAACCGCCTCAGTTGGGTGCCCTTGTTGACATCGTGTCCGCGGCCTTGGGGTGAGACCGCCTTTGCGCACTCCTCGGCGATATCGGCGAAGAGCCGGGGGTCGATCTGCTCGCCGAAGACGATCGAGCTGGTGTCGATTCTCGCGGCGTCTTCGGGCGAGTTGCCGTAGCCTGCGCGGTCCCGGTAGCCGGGGCTGCTCGTGGTGGGCCTGGTCGATCCGCCGAATCCACGGCCGGGGGTCTGTTGTGCCATATGCGTGTGCTCCTTCAGCGATCCCTGAACTGGTAGAGATGATTGAAAAGGACGATGCGGTAGGCGGCGCCGAGCTTTTCGATGCCGTGACCGCCGATGTCCTGGATGATCTGGGTGGTCAGCTGGCGCTTGCCGTCCTCGTCCAGCCCCTTGCGTTTGTCGACCACGAAGCGCCGGGTACGGTAAGCCAGGCGTGCGCGCCACATCGCCGCCTCCGGGACGCGCTCGGTTTCTTCCAGGCGTCGCATCTCCACGAACTGCTGCAGGCCATATACGTAGCCGGTCGATAGTCCGGCGGTGTCTGCACGGCGGAGTGCGTCGAGGCGTTCGAGGGACTCCTCGAGCGCCTCCCAGCTCGACCAGGGCACGCTTTCGCCGAAACAGGTGATGGCGTTCTTGCCGTCGTAGCCCTTGGCTGCACCGAGGGCCTCTTCGGCAAGTTCGGCGATGCTGTGGATGGGCGCGCCCGGCTTCTGGGTCGCGATGCCCGCAGAGAAGTGAATGCCTGCGTTGCCGGCGACGTAATGATGAAAGTCATCGCGCAGTCGTGCGGCCAGCTTTTGCACGCTGCGCCACGGCCCGATCAGGAAGAAGTCGTCGCCACCCGCGAATACGGTGTAGATGTCGCGGAACTCGCGCGCCAGCAGCCACGGCAAATAAATGGCGAAGAAGCCGTTCACCTGGCGCGAGAGTGCAGCCATCTTGGCGAAGGTGGGCTGGCGCAGGCCGACGCGGAAAAGCTCGCCGAGGTTGTCGATGTCGCCCTTGAGCACGCCGAGCGCGGCGACGCCAAGCCAGCGTGAAGGGTCGCGTTCGTCGGGGCGCCGATCGGCGCACGCGAGCATGTCGAGGGTCTTGAGCTCGCCAGGCGCGGGGCGCTCGCTGGCCGGAACCAGGCCGTCGTAGCGTCCGGCGAGTACGCCGTGATCGTCGGTGCTCACCCGCGGCACATAGCCACTGATGAACCGGCGGGCGAATCCGCTCCACAACGGCTGCTTGCCTTCACGGTCGTCCTCGGTCGCCGCCGCGAAGTCCCAGCAGCGCCGCAACACGCCGGTGCCGGCGAGGGGGCCGAACTTTCCGGTCGCTTCCGCACTGGCGGTGAAGGCGAGGGTGTAGCCGAACAGATCGACTTCAAGACTGCGCAGCGTGCGTCCGTCGTGCAGCTCATCGCGGGCGGTGGCGTCGATGACGATCAGACGATCGAACCGGATGAGCGATTCGCCGATCGCGATCTGGTCGCGCGACAGCTTGCAGGAGGGGGTGCCGTCAATAAGCTTATCGGCCGGTAGCCGACCGTTGTAGGCGCAGGTGCCGAACGGATACTCGGCTTCGGTGAAGGCGCGGCCGCCTTGCGTGCACAGCCCGAAGCGCTGGTGCTTGACGATGTCGAGCTGCTGGCGCAGGCGTGTCATCAGCCGTGCGAACGGCGTGTGTTCGTCACGCTCGCCACGACGGCGCAGGAAGTCGGCGCAACTGGCCCCGGTCCACGCCAAACCGATGCCGGCGAGGCCGAAGGAGTGTTCGAGGAACCAGGTGTCGAGACGATCGCGTACCGTGGCCAGATTCGTTCGCACCTCCGGGGTGTCCGGTGCCACGATCATGAACTTGCCGGCGGCGTTGATGATCTGGCTGGTGGGCGGCAGGCCGAGCTCGTCGAGCACACGCAGGGCGGCGAGCTCGGTAAACAGCGAAACCTGGAACGAGCGGCCGCGCAGCAGCTTCGCTGCCTGTTTGCGCGACTCGCCACCGGCGGCGAAGATGAAGTCCTGGATACCGAAGAAGTCGCCTTGTACCAGCAGGAACTTGGGCTCGTTGTAGTCGGAGCGGCTGCGCAGGGCGGAGATCGACTCGGTGCCAGTTTTTCCGTTGGCCTCGTGCCAGCGCCAGAGCGCGACCGCGAGCGCGGCGGCGGCGTGCGAGTGGTCGTAGAGGGAGACTTCGGGCTTCACGCCGAAAGCGGTGGCGGCGGGTACGGCATGGGTGTGGGCGAGCCAGAGGCTGTCGAAATGGTCGAGCCATAGCGGCAGATTGCTGCGGTGGCTGGCAGGGATGCGCTCGAGGCCCACGAGGAAGTCGTCCCACAGCGCACGGTACTCGCGTCGTGCTGCCTGCCGATCTCGAACTTCGCAGGTTTCCACTGCAGCGGGAAAGATCCCCCGCGGCGAGAGCGCACGCACGGCGTAGCGCTTGGAGAGTGTGTTCTCGGCTGCCTCCGTGCCTTCGAGGCGGATCTGCTCGAACAGGGTGAGCTGGCGCGAGGTGTAGTGGTCGAGGCCGTTCGCACGCGTTTCGGTGGCGGCGTTGTAGCGGTCGAACTCTTCCCGCTCGAAGCCCGATGCGACGCGGTCGGCGGTGGCGACGATCCACTGCAGGAAGGTTGCCGGCTTGTGGTGTGCGGCGGCGGCATTGACCAGAGAGTCGGTGGCATCGGTCATATCGACGTCACCGGCATGCTTGCGCCCGGCGAACGGTGCGGTGTCGCCGAGCAGCGTGTCAGGAAGAAGCCGCTCGATGGCCCCGAAGGCGAGGGCGGTGTGTGCGGCATGGCGATGACTGAACCAGCGGCCTTCGTTGTGGAACGGGCAATACAGGGTGAGATGCGCATTCAGCCGCGGATCGTCGTCGAATACCCCTGCACGCTCGGCGAACTTGCCGAGGTCGTGCAGGTAGGCAGCGAGGGCGACACGGGTCGAGGGATCGATCGAGGGGTGGGCCATTCACAACTCCTGTGCTGCTCGGCTGCATGCCGCAAGCGCGCGGATGTAGAGCGGTCGAGGGAAGAATATATGCATGTTACGCGCTGCGAAGAGCATTCCGGCTTATGACAAGCTTGCGTCTGAGTGGACGAGGGTGATCGCCTCCGCCGGCAGGCCCAGTCGGTAACGATGGGGTTTGCGCTTGCCGTCCTCGATCAGGTACGGACCAGCTACGGGACCAAGTTCGCGTTGCAGCCGGCTGCGCAGCTTGGATAACCGCGACGAGAAATAGCTGCCGTCCATGCCCCCGCGCAGGGCATGCTCGGCCGAAGAGGTGTCGCCCATCGGGCCGACGATGGTGCGTAGCTCGTTCAGGTAGCGCTGCGCCCAGGCCGGGTCGGGGATTTCCTTGTTGGGGGCGGGCAAGGCGTCGCCGCCGGCGGCGGCCCTGCGCGCGAAGACCGCCAGCATGGCGAGTTCGGCCGGGGGCAGGCGGAACTCGCGGCCGGCGGCGCGGACCGAGCGCGCGCGCAGATCGAGCTCCAGGTGCGCCGGGCCCAGCGCGGCACGTGCGGCACCGACCGTCTCCTCGAAGCGCGCGCTGCCGTCGAGCAGCGCCGTGGGAAGGCCGTGGCGCAGGCTGACGAATGGGATCTCCGCCAGGCTCAGGCGGGCATCGCGGGCGTCCACCAGCTTCTTGCCGCTGGTCTCGATGATGTTCTCGTAGGGCGTGGGGTAGAAAAAGTCCCAGGTGTTCTCGAACGGCTCGGACACGAGCACGTGGGAGAGGCGGTCCTGCGGGCGGCCGAAGAGGGAGAGGGCGTAGCCGAGGAAGAAGCCCATGGTCTTGCGCCCGCCGGCAATCGAGACGTGCAGGGCGGCGTGGGGGTCTGCGCTCAGTTCGCGGACCTTTTCGGTGATGAAGTCGGCGCAGACCAGGTTGTCCGCTGGGCTGCGGATGTCGTGCATGAGCGCCCCGGAGGGCGCGCGCAGGATGTGGATGTGATCGACGTCGAAGGCGATCTCGGGCAGCGCATAGTCGCGGCGCATGCGGTGGAACCAGCCCAGCCGGTCCGACAGCAGCGCGAGGCGGGCGCGGTCAGCCCCCTCGGCGGTGGTGATCAGGTGAATCTCGGTCGGGATGAAGGGCGTGTCATTGCCGATCGCGAGCGCATGCAGGGTTTCGGTGACGATCTGCGGCGACAGCCCGGTCACGGCGAGCAGGATCCGCCTTGGATACGTTGCAGGTAGATTCGGATTCATTCGAAAACGGTATTCCCACATGACATTGCAGAAGCATATATCGGTTGAGCCGGGCTCCGTCGCCCGCCGGCGAGCTTGCCGTGCGGGGCTTCACGGCTTGGCGTGTCGCGTGCCGGGCGTCAGGTGTCGTTACCGAGCGGTTGTGGAGCGATGTGTGGCGTGCTCGCATCGGGCGGGGGCTCGGCGGGCAGGGAGCGCTTGCGGCCGAGTTCGACGCTGATGATGCTCGGATAGTCGTAGGCCGCGCCCGAGCCGGCATCGATGGCGGCGCCGATGATGCAGCCGGCCAGGATGTTGCCGAAGGCCATGCCCTTGGTGCTGGAGCGGGCGGCAGCGACGCCGGGTTCATGCCCGTCCTTTTCGCAGCGCACGTTCAGGTCGTTGTACG
>Ga0073899_10004762_pt1 | contig 11857 bp, 8 predicted proteins | sample KloWWTmetaKNB5Ph_FD_88975 | JGI IMG/M metagenome (GOLD analysis project Ga0073899, IMG submission 88975) | Active sludge microbial communities from Klosterneuburg, Austria, studying microevolution and ecology of nitrifiers - Klosterneuburg... | ecosystem: Engineered > WWTP > Aerobic digester >...
CACCTGGGAACTCGGCATCCACTCCTACCTCGCGTACCTTCGCGACCGGTTGATGGTGGCCCGGGACCTTCTTCGCGATGACGGAAGCGTCTTCGTTCAGATCGGTGACGAGAACGTGCACCTCGTGCGTGCGTTGTTGGACGAGGTCTTCGGCAGCGAGAACTTCGTGAGCCAGATTCCATTCGCAACCACCAGCGGATCCACAAACGTCGGTCTGGCTCGGGTGTGCGACTACGTGGTGTGGCACTGCCGTGACATCGTCCACATGCGCTACCGCGAGATCTTCGAGACGAAAGGCTTTGGCGGCAGAGTCCCCTCCGCGTACAGCCGCGTTGAGCTGTCTGACGGTACCCGCCGCGCGGCCTCTGCCGCAGAGATCGTTGGAGACATCGAACCGGGCGGAAAGCTCTATGCGCTTGACAACTTGACGAGCCAGAGCGTCGGCAGGGACAAGGGAGAGGGCGCCGCCTCTTGGTTCAAAGTTGATATCGACGGCAAGTCACTCGATCCGGGGGAGAAGAACCGCTGGAAGACGAACGAGGCGGGAATGCAGCGACTGCTACTCGCTCGTCGGGCTGAGGCGACCAGTAGGCGACTCGGTTACGTCCGCTATCTCGACGACTTCCCGGCAATCAAGTCCACGAACATCTGGACCGACACCGTCTCGAGTTTCATGTCCGACAAGGTGTACGTCGTCCAGACGAACACCAAGGTCATCGAGCGGTGCATGCTCATGTGCACGGACCCGGGCGATCTGGTGCTCGACCCGACATGCGGCTCTGGCACGACCGCATACGTCGCGGAGCAGTGGGGTCGCCGTTGGATCACGTGCGACACGTCTCGTGTGGCGCTCGCGCTTGCGCGTCAGCGGTTGATGGCGTCGAGGTTCCCATACTTCTTGTTGGCGGATTCGCCGGAGGGGCGGGCAAAGGAGCAGTCGCTAACGGGGCAGCCGTTGCCGATCAGCGACAACCGGGGCGACATTCGCCAAGGTTTCGTGTACGAGCGGGTGCAGCACATCACGTTGAAGTCGATCGCCAACAATCCCGACATTCGTGAGGGCATGACCCGTGACGAGATCGACGCGGCGATCAAGCGGCACGCCGACTTCGAGTTGCTGTACGACAAGCCGTACGAGGACAACAAGAAGGTGCGGGTGGCGGGGCCGTTCACGGTGGAGAGCCTGTCGCCGCACCGGTCGATTGCCTTCGCCGGCCAGGCACCCGACCCGGCCACCACTCGTAGCGAGGAAGCGGGTGAGCAGGCGTCGGCGGGTGACTTCGAGCAGATGATCGTCGACAACCTGCGCAAGGCCGGCATCCAGAACGGTCGCCGCAACGAGCGGCTGACGTTCGCCACCATCGAGCCCTACCCGGGTGTGCACGTGCACGCGATCGGCGAGCGCGACACCGACGATGCCACGTCGCCCAAGCGGGTGGGTGTGGTGGTGGGCCCGCAGTACGGCACGGTGGGGTCGCGCCAGATCATGGACGCCGCCAAGGAGGCGGTGAAGGCCCGCGATGGGCAGCACGTCATCGACCTGCTGGTGGTGCTGGCGTTCGCGTTCGACCCGCAGGCGTTGGGCAGCGGCGCGGCCGATGGCACCAGTTACGTGAGCACTGACGCCGGGTTCGCCCCGCACGAGTTGGGCACGGTACAGGCCGAGCGGTCGCTGGGCAAGCTGCCCGTGTTGTTGGTGCGGATGAACAACGACCTGGTGATGGGCGACGACCTGAAGAAGACAGGCGCCGGCAACCTGTTCACCGTGTTCGGCGAGCCCGACATCGACATCCGCACCGAGCCGGTGGATGAGGTCGACCATGTGGTGGTGGAGGTGCGCGGCGTGGACGTGTACGACCCGACCACCGGCATCGTGCGCAGCCAGCAGACCGACCAGATCGCGTTGTGGATGATCGACACCAACTACAACGAGGAGAGCTTCTTCGTCCGCCACTGCTACTTCACCGGCGGCAACGACCCCTACGCGAGGTTGAAGCGTGCGCTGAAGAGCGACATCGACGAGGAAGCCTGGGCCAGCCTGTACTCCACCATCAGCCGCCCCTTCCCCAAACCCGACACCGGCAAGATTGCCGTCAAGGTCATCAACGACTACGGCGACGAAGTCCTCCAAGTCTTCGAGGTGACCTGAGTTGACCAGGAACCTCCACAGGGTCGCTGAACTTGCCGGCCCACAACCGCCACTCGCCGGTCAGGCAGGTCCGCACTGAGGTCGTGCACGTACGCGCCGCGTACTTCGAGCCCTTCCCTAAGTCCCGCACTTGCATAGATCTGCAACTGCAGGTCGTGGCTGGCGTCACGGTCGACAGAGGTCTTGTAGTCCAGAATGGCTAGCGAGGTCTTCACCCCGCCCTCGTTGTCGAGGATGACGTCGGCGTGGTCGGTGGCATATGTGTTCATCAGCCGATGCGCTGCCTCCTTCATCTGCCGGTGGGCGGGCTTGTTTGCGATTGGCAGGAAGAAGTGCAGATCGAGCATCCGGTCGATCTGCACCGCGTTCGGCACCTTGCCCTTCTCCTTCGTGAAGTCGGCGATGCTTCGCAGCATGTGGTGCACGGCTTTGCCGTAGCCGAGCGTCGCTCGCGATCGAGTCCTGAGACGCACGCGATGTCCGCTCCCGAACCACGCCACCCACGAATGACGGACAGGTGCCCGCGACCAGAAATGCTCGTCCACGGCCTTCTCGATCGGGCCCACTTGGCAACCATCCGGCTTCCATTCACGATTATGCAACTCGCACCCGGCCACGCGGAGAGCACTGGCCGGGGGTTCGCACCCGTCTGCGGGCGACGGTCGAGCTGTCCCATTCGACCCTTCCCCATCCTCGTCCGTGGCGACCGAAGCTACGACTGGGATCCTGCCGCCTGCGCTGCCATCGTGGCCGAGTGTGATGGCCCAGAACGCTCGATGTCAGGGCAGTGCGGCCAGGAACATGGCTGAGATCACTGTCGCGTCGAATGGCTCGCCAAGACCTTGGAAACTGCCGAAGAAGGTGCAGCTACCGGACCGGGCGGCGGCGAAGTCGACCGTGAAGGTGCTGCCGCCAAACTGGCCAGTCAGCCGGGCTGCGACCTCTGCTCCTTCGATCTCGAGGAGTTCGGCGGTCGGCTGGGTCGGCGCACCTAGGCTGAGCCCGACCTGTCGAGCGAAGCACTGGCGACCGGCGTCGGTACCCAGCACCTTCTCGAGCGCGGCAAACGCCTCGATCGCCACCTCCTCGCTGGCGAATGCTCGCACTTCGAGAGACCCCATCGTCTGCGCGTTGAGCATGGTGTCTGCATCGAAGGAGGTTTCCGTCGACGCGTCGAGTTGGTCGAGGTCGAAGTCGCTCGCGTCGAGGCACTCCGCGAACACGATGTTGTTGTCCTCTGGCTCAGACCGCTTCACCGACGAGGTGTACGGCGCCTCGACAGCGTCGGCCGCTCTCTGCGCGCACGCCATCACGTCTTCCTCGGCTGCGCACGCCGGCGCGGTCGTGGTGGTGGTGGGCACGACCGTGGTGGGCACGACCGTGGTGGGCACGACCGTGGTGGTGCTGGTGGTGGTGGTTGATGATGAGGCCGGGGGCGAGGTGGCCGCCGGTGAGTCGTCACTTGAGCACGCGCCAACGACTAGCACCAGGGCAAGCCCGACTGCACACGTTGCTGAGGATCTCATGGGCCCGAGAATACCCGACCCGACACCCCATCCGATGACGGCGACGGGCCCGGGTAGACCTCAGTCGTTGTCGAGCTTGTCGAGCACCTTGTGGGCGGCCTCGGCGAGGGCGCCCTTCACCCCGCCCTCATGGGCGATCTCATCGAGCCGGGCGTCGACCAATCCGAGCCGGGCCCGCTCAGCTTCGATGGGCGAGATCTTGCCGTCGCCGTCGAGGTCGAACGTCTCCAGGTCGATCTCGTCGGGGATCTGCTCGCCGGCCGATTCGGGGGTGGGCTCGTGTCCTGCGGTCATGACCCCAGTATGGCCGAGAGCTGACCGGCCTCAACAACGTCGATCAGGAAGGAAAGTCCAACGGCTCGTCGGCGCAGTTGAGAAGTGCTTCGTCGTCGTCGGGGATACCGGCGTCGGCCCTCAACGCGGCGGCGTCGCGTAGGGGGATGACGTTGCGCGACGCCGCCTCGGTGCGCACAAGATCCGCGGCCGCTGCCGCAAGCGGGAACCACGGCCTGAGCTCGTCGATCTCACCGATGCGAGACGCCCAGGCGTCGAGCCAGCTACCGACATGGTCGCGAAGGAAGCTGCGCGTGGCACGGGCGGCCACGTCGGCGTTGTCGACCTCATCGCGTTCCACAGCTTCGGCCTCGGCCAACAGGGTGAGGGCCAGGAACTCGAGCTGGGCGACCACGTGATCGGGTCGGTCACCCTTGACCGCCATGTTGAAGGCCCTGTAGAAGCCGGCCACGTCGGCGAGTCGAGCCGTGTCGCCGCCGGCGCTGGCCGTGAGGTTCGACGCCTCATAAGGCGCTACCCGACCGAGGTCGAACCAACGCACCCACCGACCCGCCAGGACTTGTGCGTCGGGCAGATCTTCGACGACGAAACCGTCGAGGCGACCCAGAGCGGCGGTTTCTCCTGCAGCCCCGAGGGCCGTGCGCAAGGCAGAGATCATCTCCGGGTCCGTGAGCGGGGTGACATCGGGACCCAGCAGACGGGCGACGACGGCATAGGCCACCGAGCGGGCTCGCAGCACCGCTGGGGAAAGGGCGGTGATCATCTCAGGGTGCCAGGTTCAACGCGTGCACCGTGATCGACGGTGCCTTGCGGCTTCCGGCATCGTGGAACGCGCCGGACCACACGGCAAACGCACACGTGGAGGTAGCCCCCGGTTGAAAAGCCATCTCACCCTCGTCGGCGCCGCCCAGGGGCTTGCTGATGGCCACCTTCCAGCCCTTGTCGGTGCGCACTCCCCGGCCGCGGGTGTCCTGGGTGGGGGCGGTGAACGTGGTGCTGAAGCCGTAGGCGATGGCCTTCTCCACCGGGGTGGTGTGCTCGGCCGCTGACATGGGGTTCTCGACGTGAAGACCAGGTAGCCACTCGGTGGCGCCCGCATCGACATAAGAACCGATCTCGACATCGAGGGGGGCGACATTCCACAGAGGGGTGTAGACGTCGATGCTGCGGTTCGGGTACACGTCTTCGAGGCCCTTACGGCCGAAATCGACGTCGCGTTGCCAGTCGGCCTTCCAGTGCAACAGGGTCGCCGGGATGGTGGCGGCGCCCATCGTGCGCAGTGCAGCATCGGCCTCACCGGGGGCCAGCAGGACAGCACAGGCGTCGCGGAAGTCCTCGTTCCGGACCGTCAGGTCGTTGACGTCGGCGTCATCCCACTCCAGCAGGAACCCAATTCGCGAACCGTCGTGAAGAGCTCGTACACGGACCTCGGTGACCGAGGGCACGAGCTTCTGGGGAAGCACCATGTCCTGGGGGCCGAGGGCGACGGTGGTCGCCGGGGCGGCTCCCCAGGTGTGGTGGTTCGGATCGTCGTCGGGGACGCGCCCCACCCTTTGCACATGGATTCCTGATCCGTCGAAGGAGTCAGGGGCGCAGGCCGCGAGCGCTGCGACACCGGCGGTGGCCGCGGCACCCTTCAAGATGCTGCGCCGCGAAATCGGTTGAACCGTGGGACTCATCTTCGCTCCTCAGGTGATGTTGTAGCGGTAGACCTCGAGGTCCTCGTCATACGGGACTCGTTCGAGGGTGGGCACCTTCAGTGGCATGCTGACGACCTTGTCGCCGTTCTCGTCCCATGCCTCGATCGTCTCCCCGCTCAGCTTGTAGCGGTGGATGATGCGGTCCGTGGACACGGCCAGCAGCAGGACGGCGAGCAGCTTGGGGTCGTCGCCCCTCATCGCCTTCTTGTAGCTGTCGATCGCGTCGAGACAGCCGGGGCCGAACATCATCGTCAGGAAGTCGTCGCTGGCAACGTGGATGGGCGGGATGTAATAGACGTTGGGCTCGGTGCCGAACTGGGGGTAGAGGGGCTTGCCCACCTTGCGCACGTGGACGAGGAAGTCGATCGGGTTGTCCTCGCGCACCTCTTCGGGCCGGCTGAGGAAGCCGAAGGAGCGGATCTTGCCGATGCAGTTGCGCATGCAGCGCGGCTGGATGCCCTGCTCGACCGCCGGGAAGCAGAACACGCACTTCTCCGAGACGCGGGTGGTGTGGTTGTAGAAGACCTTCTTGTAAGGGCAGGCCTCGTAGCACACGCGGTAACCACGGCAGCGCTCCTCGTCGATGAGGACGATGCCGTCTTCTTGGCGCTTGTAGATCGACTGGCGCGGGCAACCCTGCAGGCAGGCTGCGTAAGTGCAGTGGTTGCACACGCGGGGAAGGTAGAAGAACCACATGTCGTGGGGCATCTTGAGGTGGTAGCGCTGGGTGGTGATCGACACGTTGACCTCGTCCTCACCGCGGTTCGGGTAGGCGTAGTCCATGTCGGTGGGAATCCACCCGATGTTCTTCTCACCGGCCGCGGCGGCCTCATAGATGGTCTTGCCGGCGTAAGTGTCGCCGTCCCAGTTCTGGGGGCCGAGCAACTCGAGCTCACGCACGTCCCATGCCAGGGGGTACGAACCCCACGGCTTGGTCTCGACATTGTTCCAGAGCATGTACTCCTGGCCGTTGCCCGACGTCCAGCAGGTCTTGCAGGCCATCGTGCAGGTCTGGCAGCCGATGCACTTGTTGGTGTCGAACACCGCGGCGGCCTGCCGTACGGGGCGCGACTCCTCGTACGGGTACGCCATCATGCGGTTCAGTTGCCAGTTGAAGACCTCAGCCATTGCTGCTCCCTTGGGTTTCGATGTAGCCACCGGCGAGGAACTTCGTCATCGCCTCGTTCTCGCTGCCGGGCCGGAAGCCCTGGGCCGCCGGATGCCAGGTGCCGGTTCCGTCCTCGCCACCGTCCTCCGCCTTGGTGAACTTGACGAACGACTCCTTCGGGGCTCCGTCGGCGCAGTAGACGTCGAGTTCGAAGCCCTTGCCGATCTTCTGCCCGTAAGCCTCCTTGCGGTTGATCGAGTCGGTCATCAGGGTGGGCCTCAGCCAGGCGCGGGTGACCGATTGGTGGCTGCCGTAGCGGTAACCGGACTGGTAGTCGGTGCGAGGGTTACGGGCGAGCCCGTCCTCACGGGATTCGTGACCCTCCACGCTGCCGTAGGAGGACACATGGAAGTGGAACCAGGCGCGCGCCACCTTCGGCGCCAACGACGGATTGACTCGGGCACGAACCATCCAGCGGAAGGCGTGGTAGGCCTCAGGATTGTCCTGCCATCCCTTGAAGGGTCGGTCGGCGGGATCGGCATCTACCCAGATGTAGTCGCCGTCCTGCACGCCGAGCTCGACGGCGTCGTCGGGATGCATGTCGACATAGCCCTCCGAGACCCAGGGCTTGCGCTTGTCATGACGGTAGAAGTCGCCGAAGGGACCGAAGATGAGCACTTCGGCGTCGGTGGAGGCGCCCATCGAGTGGCAGGCATGCCTGTACTTGGGCGTGTAGAGCACATGGCTGAAACCGTCCGCCATCAGAGGGTGAGTGGATTCGGCGATCTCCTCGGCCGTGCGCATGACGTGACGCACCTGGCGCATCTCGGTGCTGAGATCGTCGATGTCGAGGTCGTAGTCGGAGGGCTGGGCCGGGATCAGCAGGGGATGCGGAGCAGCCATGATCACCCCGGGCTCGTGATGGGTGCCGTCGACTGCCTCGCGGTGTACCGGCAGGTTCTCGCCGTACTCGATGAATTCGGGCTCGTCGCGGTAGAACTCGAGTCGCCCCGACTTGGTGTACCAAGGCTTGCTCTCGTAGGTCTGCTCCCAGCCGAGAACCTTCGGCGAGGTACGGAACATCATGTAGAAAGGCGTGCCCTTCTTGCAGGATTCGTGAAGGTCCGAGAAGCGATATCCCTTGGTCGCGTTGCCGGCATCGAACACCCTCTGGATGTAAGGGCTGGGGTCGCCGTCGAGTACGAAGCGCCAGTAGTCGGTGAACCTCTGGTCGCCGGTGAGCTCGGTGAACTTCTGGCCGATCAGGGCGTTCACCTGCATGTCGTCGAGAGTCTCGAAGACGCGCTCCATCGGGGTGACGACCCACGCCTGGAGGAAGGAGTTGGTCACGGACCCGTAGACGTCGGGCATCTGGCGTTCGGGCCAGGCATCGACACCGAACACGACGTCGGCGTATTCGCAGGACGCAGTCCAGTACCACTCGTGGTGGATGATCATCTCGATCTTCGGCAAGGTGTTGACCACCACGTCGTGATGACCCTTGGCGTTGCCCAACAACGAGTTGGAGTTGGCGAAGTGCATCGTCTTGGTAGGCGTCGGCATGTGGGAATGGCCGGTGAACATCTTGTTGCCGAGCTTCAGGGGACGATCACCGTAGTTGTAGTAATGGGCCGACTCGCCCTTCCAGTGCTTCTTCGACTTGGCCGGCGCCTCGGGATCGAGGGTGATGTCGAACGGATCCTCCGTGGTCCACTGGGTGATCCCGCCGAACGTGCCGAGGCGGTAGTTGCCGGAGTAACTGCCGACGGAGCCGCCGTAGTGACCGATGTTGTTGGTCAGCGCGGCTAGGAGCAGGATGGCCCGGTCCTTGTTGTCGTTGTTGAAGAAGTGGTTGGGACCCATGCCCATCGCGAACAGGGTCTTGGTGGGGTTGGCAGCGATGTCGGCGGCGAGCTCCTCGATGGCTGCAACCGGGGCCCAGGTGACCATCTCGACCTGCTCCGGGGTGTAGCTGGAGTCGAGCAGCTCCTTGATCGCGTCGAACACAGGGCGGACCTTGACGCTCGAACCATCGACGAGGGTGACGGTGAACTCGCCCTCGAGGGCGGGGTCGACGTTGCGCGGGAAGTTGTCGCCGGTGTTGTCGTGGGTGACGACGGCCGGCGCACCCGTGCGCGTGTTCCACACCACCTGATCGCCCCACTCCTCACGGAGTTCGCTGGTGACGATCTGGCGATCCTGGCCGGCGGCCAGGGCTACGGCTTCGCCGGGCTCGATCACCTGAACAGTGGTCAAGGTGTCGTTCTCGTAGCCGGGGATGAAGTCCTTGGCGTGGAGCAGCGCCTTCGTGTCGGCACGCACCAGCAGGGGCAGGTCCGTGTGGTGCTTGACGAACTTCTCGTCGTAGGTCCCGTCGCGCATGATCACTTGGGCCATGCCGAGAGCGAAGGCGCTGTCTGTTGCCGTACGAATCGTCACGTGACGGTCTGCCTTGCAGGTCGTCGACTGGTACTCGGGAGCGATCGTTACCACCTTGGCGCCGTGCAGCCGGGCCTCGGTGAGCCAGTGCCCCTCGGGCATCTTGGTGGCGATCCAGTTCATACCCCACAGGGTGATCAGGTTCGAGTTCTCCGCTGTGGAGAGGTCGAAGTCCAAGGATTGCTGGCCCGTGACCATGGGATGGCCGGGGGGAGGTCGGTGTGCCACGAGAAGCTGTCCCAGTGACGGCCGCCGTAGGACTCGTCGGGTTCGACGTCGCGCACGGCAACGTCGAGAAGGCTGAGCATGTTGGCGAGACGGTAGAAGCCACCTACGCGGAAGGGAGCGTTGAACGGCATGCCGCCACGGAACTTCAGCACCTGGGTGCCGGCGTGGTGCATCGCCTCGATCATCTCCGGTTCGTAGTAGCCCTGCTCTTCCAGAAGGGCCGCACCCTCCTCGCCGCTATAGGTGGTGGCGACATTCAGGTACACCTTGGCGACCAGGGCGGCGGCCTCGTCGTGGCTGACCTTGACGAAGTCCTCCTTGCCACGGCCGGCGCGGTACTCGAGGGCAGGCTGACCATCGGCTTCGCGAGGCATGCCGTCGTCGACCCACTTCTTGAACCCCACCCTGATGTGGCAGCCCTTGACCCGTCGGTCGCTGTACATGCGGCGCACATAGGCGAGGCCCGAGATGCACGCACGCGGGTCCCAGCGGTTGGAGGCCTTGTTGCCGTAGATGTCGGTGGTCTTGTGGTAGGCGTGAGACGGGTCGGCATACACCACGACCCCGTTCTTGACGCTCGCCTTGAGCAGACAACCATGGGTGTCGTTGGGGGCGCAGAGGTAGTGAAACTGGCTGTCGGGGGTGTAGAGGTCGCGGTAGACGTCCTCCCAGCCTCGGTTCGGGTATGCGGCCAGTGGGTTCTCGATCGGCACGACCGGGGAGAGCATCGTGAACTGCCCGGCGAGTTCGGGCACGCCACCGCCTCCGGCCATCACGGCAAGAAGGGCGCCAGGTCCGGCCGCCAACATCTGCCGTCGCGACAGGCCGCTCGAGCCTGCCTCTTCTGTGCCAACTTCGGGCGTGCTTCGCGATGCCGTTGGGTCGCCCATCGGGCACCTCCTGTTTTCCTGGAGAGTCTCTGCGCCACACTCCGGGAACTTCCAAACCGCGGCCAGGGACTTAAGTCCCCCACTCGGAGGGACAGAGGTCAAAGCTCCGCGGAATGACCCCTGAGGGCGGTGACTCGTGTCACGATTCGCGCTGTCACGGACCCTAGTTGGTCGAATCCGTATTCGTCAGATCCATCCGGTGAGTCGCTGATCGTCAGCCACGCCTCGCCCGGAACAGCCTCTGCCTTCGGCGGTACTTCGGCCCTCTCGACGAGGATCAGGAGATCGTGAAGCGGGGCGTAACCCTCGGCCAGCACCACGTCGAGATCGGCGAGATGGACCGCGACGAGATCGGCGATGCGATCCAGCGGAACGTCTCCGGACGACGTGTGATGGGCGGGAGTCTGAGTAGAAGGTGGATCCGCAGGGGTGAGGAACAGCACTGCTCCACTCGCACCCGCCAGCAGCACCGCCTCGGCCCCGGCACGGCGGTGCCGCCAGGAGTCCGAGCCGACCTTGTCGATGTCGTGGCCATGGGAAGCGTGCTTCACCGTGCCCACTCTTAACCCAGCGGCGGCGACAAGGGGGATGAGTTGCTCGATCACCGTCGTCTTGCCCACACCGGAGGATCCGACGAAGGACACGACCAAGGGTCCGGGGTGCATCCTCGGCACGCTAACGCCACCGTGAGACGTTCGACCCGTTGCGGGCGAGGCTTCCAGCCCCCAAGCTGTCGGGGTGGGATCCAAGTCCAAGGCAACCGGGCCCGGGGTCGGCGCCCACCAACCCGGCGAACGCTCAACCTGGCGGGCGGTTGCCATGCCCACCGAGCACGGTGGTTGGGGGCTCACCCTGGAACCCGTGCTCCTCGGACTTCTGATCGCTCCGTCCGGTCCTGGTGTTGCAATCGGGCTGGCCGCGCTCCTCACCTTCCTCGCCCGCACCCCGACGAAGCTGGTCGGGGTGGACCTCCTCCGCCATCGATGGCTCCCCCGTTCGCGGTTGGCGGCCGTGGTGGCTGCGGTCGAGGTCACCCTGGTGGCCCTTCTTGCCGCTTGGGTGACCTGGTCGGCCGGATGGCACTGGTGGTGGCCGGTGCTGATCGCCGGGCCACTGGTGGCCGTCGAGTTGTGGTTCGACGTGCGCAGTCGCGGCCGGCGCCTGCTGCCCGAGCTGAGCGGTGCCATCGGAGTCGCGGCCACGGTGGCCGCGATCGTTGCGGCCGATGACGGCTCCACGAGGTTGGCAACGGCATGCTGGCTGATTCTCGCCGCCAGGTCTGTGGGCTCGATCCCGTTCGTTCGCACCCAACTCGCCCGCAGTCGTCATGGGCAGGCGGACTTGAGGGGCAGCGATCTGGCCCAACTCGCGGCAATCGTGATCGCAGGCGTGGCCGCGGTCGTCGACCGTCACCTTTTCGTGGGCGCCCTCGGTGTAGTGATCCTGGCCGGGCTGCAGGCATGGTGGTCGCGACGCGTTCCTCCGCCGGCCAAGGTGATCGGGCTGACCCAGATGACGCTCGG
>Ga0073899_10004766_pt1 | contig 11848 bp, 8 predicted proteins | sample KloWWTmetaKNB5Ph_FD_88975 | JGI IMG/M metagenome (GOLD analysis project Ga0073899, IMG submission 88975) | Active sludge microbial communities from Klosterneuburg, Austria, studying microevolution and ecology of nitrifiers - Klosterneuburg... | ecosystem: Engineered > WWTP > Aerobic digester >...
ATCGCCGATCAGGCCCGCACCATCCGCATCCCGGTGCACATGATCGAGACGATCAACAAGATGAACCGCATCTCGCGCCAGCACCTGCAGGAGTTCGGCTACGAGCCGGACGCGCCCTCGCTGGCCGAAAAGATGGAGATGCCCGAGGACAAGATCCGCAAGATCATGAAGATCGCCAAGGAGCCGATCTCCATGGAGACGCCGATCGGCGACGACGACGACAGCCACCTGGGCGACTTCATCGAGGACACCAACAACGTGGCCCCGGTGGAGGCGGCCATGCACGCCGGCCTGCGCGATGTGGTGCGCGACATCCTCGACAGCCTGACCCCGCGCGAAGCCAAGGTGCTGCGCATGCGCTTCGGCATCGAGATGTCCACCGACCACACGCTGGAGGAAGTGGGCAAGCAGTTCGACGTCACCCGCGAACGCATCCGCCAGATCGAGGCCAAGGCCATCCGCAAGCTCAAGCACCCGAGCCGCTCGGACAAGCTGCGCACGTATCTGGACAACCTGTAATCTGGTTGTCCGGATGCGTGGCCCGCGCCAGTGGGCTGCCGCGCATCGGCAACGCAGCTTTCGGCGCAGCCACAAGCTGCGCACGTATCTGGACAACCTGTAAGTCAGCGCCCCCCTGTTCCTCCCCCCTGAATGAGGCCCGGCCATGCCGGGCCTTGTTGTTTCTCGCATTTGCAGGCGTGGACTGCGTCACGAAGCGTGAAGCTAAAATGTCTCCATGCCGCAGACCGTCACCTGCACCGTCCTTTTTGCCGATCTGCGCGGAAGCACCTCGCTTTATGAAAGCCTGGGCAACGCGGAGGCCGCATCGGTGGTGACCCAGAGTGTCGCCCTGGTGGGTCGCATCGTGGAGCACCACGGCGGGCGGGTGATCAAGACGCTGGGGGACGGGCTGATGGCCGTGTTCTCCGAGCCCTGTCCCGCGGTGCTGGCGGCCGAAGAGGTACACGAGTCGCTGGACCGCATGGTCGGCGCCACCCGGTCCCCGCGCCGCCCGGTGCTGCGGGTGCAGATCGCCGCTGCCCACGGCGAGGTGATCGAGGTGGCGGGCGACTGTTTCGGCGACGCGGTCAACGTGGCCGCCCGCCTGCTCGACCACGCGGGCGACAACGAGACCCTGGTGACCGCCCAGACCCGCGCACCTCTGCCGCCCGACATTCGCGAGCGGTTCCGCCGCCTGGAGCGGCTGCACCTGCGCGGCCGGCTGGAACCGGTGGAAGCCTGGCGGCTGGAGCCGCGCCGTGGCCAGGACGCCATGTCCACCCTGTTCGGCGACTCGGCACCGGCGGCCATTCCGGAGGGCATCCGCCTGTCCTGCGAAGGCATCACCAAGGTGCACACGGTGCGCAGCCTGCCGGTGATCCTGGGCCGCAGCCACGAGGCCACCTACTGCCTGGACGACAGCCGCGTCTCGCGCCTGCACGCCCGGCTGGAGTGGCACGGCGGCAACTTCCAGCTCACCGACCTCAGCTCCAACGGCACCTTCGTGCGCTTTGGCCGCCAGTCGGAGGTGGTGACGCTGCGCCGCGGCGCCTGCACCCTGCATGGCAAGGGCGTCATCTGCCTGGGCGTCAGCCCGGCGGTGCTGAATGCGCCGACGGTGAGTTTCGAGATCCTGCGCTTCGAGGACACCGACCCTCAGCCGCTGATTCCCTGATCGGCAGCGCCCGCCTTCGACGCCTTCCTTCCCCGGCCCCGGTGACCCTGCTGCCCGGAGCTGCACCCACCCCGTCCCCACCCGGTCCTGCCGCCCGGTCCCGCCATGAGCCAGTTGCCCACCCTCGGAACCCCCCTGTCCCCCTGCGCCACGCGTGTGATGCTCCTGGGCGCCGGTGAACTCGGCAAGGAGGTGCTGATCGCGCTGCAGCGCCTGGGTGTCGAGACGATTGCGGTGGACCGCTACGACCAGGCCCCGGGTCAACAGGTGGCACACCACGCCCGCACCATCGCGATGAGCGATCCTGCCGCGCTGGAGGCCCTGATCCGTGCCGAGCGCCCCGCGCTGGTGGTGCCGGAGATCGAGGCCATCGCCACGCCCGTGCTGCAGGCCCTGGAGGCCGAGGGCGTCGTGCGTGTCATCCCCACCGCACGTGCCGCCCGACTGACGATGGACCGCGAAGGCATCCGCCGCCTGGCCGCCGAAACCCTGGGCCTGCCCACCAGCCCCTACCGCTTCTGCGACTCGCTGGACGAGCTGCAGGCGGCCATCGACGGTGCGGATGGGCACAAGGGCATCGGCTACCCCTGCATCGTCAAACCCGTGATGAGCAGCTCCGGCAAGGGCCAGAGCAAGATCGACGGCCCGGACGACGTCCCGAAGGCCTGGGACTGCGCCATGGCCGGTGGCCGCGTCGGCCCGGGCCGCATCATCGTCGAAGGCTTCATCGCCTTCGACTACGAGATCACCCAGCTCACCGTGCGTGCCCTCGGTGCCTCAGGTGAGGTTGAGACGCACTTCTGCGACCCGATCGGCCACGTGCAGGTTGGAGGCGACTACGTCGAGAGCTGGCAGCCGCACCCCATGAGCGGCACCGCGCTGGAGCGCTCGCGCCAGATCGCCAAGGCGGTGACCGACAACCTGGGAGGCCAGGGGCTCTTCGGCGTCGAGCTCTTCGTCCAGGGCGACCAGGTCTGGTTCAGCGAGGTCAGCCCGCGCCCGCACGACACCGGCATGGTCACGATGACCACCCAGTGGCAAAACGAGTTCGAGCTGCACGCCCGTGCCATCCTGGGCCTGCCGGTGGACACTTCCCTCAAGACACCCGGCGCCAGTGCGGTGATCTACGGGGGCGTGGATGCCCAGGGCATCGCCTTCGACGGCGTGGACGAGGCGCTGCGCCTGCCGGGCACCGAAGTGCGCCTGTTCGGCAAGCCGGAGAGTTTCGTCAAGCGCCGCATGGGCGTGGCGCTGGCACGCGATGCCGACGTCGAGGCGGCCCGGGTCACCGCCAAGGCGGCCGCTGCCCGCGTCCGCCCCCGTCGCGCCTGAGTCCTCCCACCCGAGCTGCGCCGCGATGAGCCGTTTCCCCCACCCCGGTCCTCTCACCCACCCTTCGACCCATGAGGCCGGCGCACTGCTGGCGCGCCAGGGCTTCCTGCGCCTGGACGCTGCCACCGCGGCCCGCTTTGCCGGTGTCCAACCCCAGGCGCTGGCCGACCTGGCTCCGGCCTGGCACCACCTGCCCGCGGACGACCACCTCAAGGACGGCGGGCGCTACCGCCGCAGGCGCCATGGCAGCTACCTGCAGACCCTGGCCACCCAGGCGCTGCGGGAGATGCCGCACCGCCCCCATTGGCAGCCCACCACCTACAACGCGCTGCATGGCGGCATGCTGCGCTGGTTCGAGCCGCTGGGGGCGGCCCTGGCCACCGCGCCGGCCTTCCTGGCGCTGATCGGCAGCCTGGGTGAACTGGTGGCCCGTGCGGTGCACCGCACGGAAGCCGAACCCGCCTTCGATGGCCGCTGGTTCATTGAGGCCCACCCCTTCCGCATCGACACCACCGGCGGTGTGGGTCGGCCCACGCCGGAAGGCGCCCACCGCGACGGCGTCAACTTCGTCGCCGTGCTGCTGGTGGACCGCCATGCGGTGCGCGGTGGCGAAAGCCGCGTCTTCGCCGCCGACGGGCCGGAGGGGGTGCGCTTCACGCTGGAGGAGCCCTGGTCGGTGCTGTTGCTGGACGACGACCGGGTGATCCACGAAACCACCCCCATCCAGCCCGCACTGGCCGAAGAGACCGGCTGGCGCGACACCCTGGTGCTGACCTACCGCGCCGGAGCCTTCCAGGACCCACCCGGCACCTGATCGCCGGGCCAACCTCCGCACCCGCCGTCAGGGCCTTGGCAGGGCGCGCGCCTTGGCCTGCCAGAAAGCGGTGTCGAACAGCTGCTCGGCCCCGGAGCGCTCGTTCACCAGCCAGAACTGCCGGCCATCCGGGCTGATGCGGCTGACCTCGCCGCAATGGCGCCCGGCCCTCACGCGCTGGCCCAGGGCACTGGCCGGGAAGCCCGGTTGCGCGGCCAGCAGGGCCAGCTCCAGCGGCTCGCGCCGGTCGGCGGCCAGGCGCCGGCGCTGCAGCAGCGCCGCCAGCACCGGATGCGCGCGGTCGGCGGGTGACAGGCACACCAGCAGCCTCGCCTGGGCGCGGCTGAAGGCCACGTTGAACAGGCGCAGGGCCTCCTCGGTGTTCAGGAAGGGCGAGCGGCCGTCCACCGGGTCGAAGATCACCCCCGGAGCCTCGCTGCCCTGGGCCCGGTGCACCGTACTGACCTTCACCGACTCGTTCACCCCACGCTGCTGCAGGCACTGGCGGATCAGCGAGCGCTGGGCCCGGAAGGGCGTGAGCACGATCAGCTCCTGGGGCTGCCAGCGGCCCGTGGCCAGCTCGGCGGCCACAGTTACGGCAATGAACTCGGCCGACTCGCGCCGCACCGGCCCGCGCTCTGTGGCAGACCAGGCTCCATCGCTGTCGAGTTCGTGCAGCAGAAGGTGCTCCTGCACGGCGCTCTGCGCCAGGGGGCGCTGGCGGGCGGCCCGCCAGTCGGCGCGTCGGGCGGCATCGTCGGCCACCCGCAGGCTGCCGTCGTAGAAGAGGTCGCTCACCAGGGCAGAGATCGGCTCGGCCATGCGCGACTGCTCCTCCAGCCGCACGACAGCCGACCCGCTGCGCGGCATGAGGGAAAACGCCGATCGGCCGAGCCAGCGCCGTGCCGCCGGTTCCGGGCTGCGCAGCACCGGGGAGAGCTGGCTCGGGTCCCCCGCAAACAGCCAGGCACGGCCCAGCGGCAGCAGCGCCAGGGTGTGCGCCAGGCTCACCTGGCTGGCCTCGTCGAACACCAGCAGGTCGAAGGGAGGTTCACCTCCGGTGGCGTCACCTTCGCCCCCCAGCTCGCGCAGGCTCCTGAGGGTGCCCACTGCACGGGTGGTGGTCATGGCCGCCAGCCGGCAGCGGCGCAGCACCTGCTGGGCACTGTGGCGCAGCTCCAGGCGGAGGGCAGCCACCCGGTCAGACCAGGCTTTGAGCGCCTGCGGATCCCGCGTGGCCGGCCGCGCCGCCTCTGCCCGCGCCAGGCGCTGGATCAGCCCGCCCTCCCCCAGCGCATCGGCCGGGATGAGGTGTTCTCTCCCCACGTAGGCCGCCGCCTGGAAGCGCGTGCCGAGACGCTGGACGCCAGCACGCCAGACCTCGCGGCGGCCCTTGTGCAGCGCCTTGTCCACCGCCAGCGTGGCCAGGTCCACCGCGGCGTTGGTGGTCGACAGCAGCAGCACCCGGGCCTGCGGGCGCAGCTCCAGGTACTCCGCCAGCATCACGCCCAGCGTGGTCGTCTTGCCGGTGCCCGGCGGCCCCCAGAGGAAGGCGCAGCGCTGCTGCAGCAGGCCCAGCGCCTGGCGTTGGCCCGGGCGCAGCCACCGGAAGGGGGAGCCGGTGAGCACCGGTCCATCGGCGGCGTCTGCCTCACCACCCGCCCATCCCGTGTCACGCCCGGCGGCTTGACGTTCCAGCCGGTCCAGCGCCTGCAGCGCCTGGGCCGCCCAGCCGGCATCCCACCAGGCCTCGGTCACCGCACGCAGGAAGCGCGTCGGGTACAGGCGAATCAGCTGGTCAGGATCGGGTGGCGGGCTGCTGGCGTTGTGCAGCAGCAGCTGATCGTCCTCCACCGACAGCGCCAGCACCCCCGCAGTGCCGCGCTGCGGTGCCCCCCACCAGGCCGTGGCACCGTCCAGGCTGTCGTCCAGCAGCGCCTGCGCCGACGCCAGGCCACCGCGGCGGCCTTCGGCAAAGACATATCCGGGCTGCAGTGTGACGCGCCAGAGCGGGCCTTCGGCCTCGCGGCGCTGGACCTTGAAGTCGTAGAACTCCGGGGTGGCCTCCAGCTCGGCATCCAGCGCGGCGCGGATCTCGTCAAGGGTCATGGCGGTCGGTGAAAGCGGGCGGCATTGTGCCGTGCCGGCACAGTCGGACGAGCCGCGCCGACTTCAGCCCGCGTAGACCGTCACCGGCATGTCCGCCATTGGCACCGTCAGCCCCTTCAACCAAGGATCCACCTGCTCCACCGCCACCGGGCGGCCCAGCAGGTAGCCCTGCACCGCATCGCAGCCGATGTCGCCGAGGAAGTCGAGCTGATCCTGTGTCTCGATGCCCTCGGCCAGCGTGCGGAACTCCAGCGCCTGGGCCATGCCGACGATGGCGCGGATGATGGCCTCGCTCTTGCTGTTGCGGCCGATGTCCTGCGTCAGCGAGCGGTCGATCTTGAGCTGGTCGATCGGCAGGCGCGACAGCTGCGAAAGGTTGGAGAAGCCGATGCCGAAGTCGTCGATCGACACCTTCACGCCGGCTTCGCGCAACAGCTTGAGGCGGCGCGCCGTGCTCTCGAAATCCGACATCGCAATCGACTCAGTGATTTCAATGGACAGCCAACGCGACGGCAGATTGCAGGCCTCCAGCGTGGCCAGCACACCGGCAGCAAAACCCGGATCGGTGAACTGCGATGGCGACACGTTCACAGACACCACCTGCGGCCGGCCACATCGCAGCCACTGCTGCGCCTGCTGCACCGCCAGCTTCAGCACCTGCTGACCGAGCACGCCCATCAGTCCAGCCTGCTCCGCCACGTCGATGAAGGCACCGGGCATCAGCAGGCCGCGGGTCGGGTGGTTCCATCGCACCAGCGCCTCCAGCCCGACGACCGCCGGCCGCTGACCTCGCCGGGCCGGTCGAGCCTGCAGCTGAAGCTGGTAGTGCAGGAGCAGTTCACCGCGCAGCAGCGCCTGGCGCAGATCGGCTTCCAGCCGGTTGCGCTCCAGCAGCTGCTGGTGCACCTGCTGGTCGAAGAAGCGGCAGCGCCCCTTGCCGGCCTGTTTTGCGTTGTACATCGCCAGGTCGGCAAAGGTGACCAGTTGTTCGGCCGTGCTGCAGTCGTCCGGTGTGACGGCGATGCCGATGCTCGCGCCGATGTTGACTTCGTTGTCCTTGACCGCGAATGGCAACTGCAGCGAAGCAACGATGGCCTCTCCCACCCTGGTCAGCTCGCGCCGATCGGTCACCCCCGGCAGGATGGCGATGAACTCGTCACCGGCAAAGCGCGCGAACACCAGATCCCTCGGCAGGCGGTTGCAGGGCATGCCCAGGCCGTCCAGGCAGGCGTCGATGCTTTCCATGTCCCGGCCCAGCCCCTGCTCCAGGATGCGCCGCGACGCCAGGCGCAGCAGGATGTCGCCGCCATCGTGACCCAGGGTGTCGTTGACGCGCTTGAAGCCATCCAGGTCGATGAACAGCAGCGCAGCGCGGAACTGCCCGGCCTTCGGCCCATTCAATGCGTACTGCAGCAGGTGGTCGATGGCTGCCCGGTTGGGCAGTGCGGTGATGCCGTCGGTGTAGGCCAGGGTGTTGATGCGCGTCACATTGGCGTTGAGCCGCGAGCGCATCTTGCGAAAGCTCTCTGCCAGCCCGCCGATTTCGCAGGCACAGTCCACCTCCACCGGCGCTTCGAGATGCCCCTGGGCAATGGCCTCGGTGCTGCGCTGAAGCTGCCGGATCAGGCCGGTCAGCCGGTCGGCCATCCAGTACGTGGCCGCCGCGGTGCCCAGCACCAGCAGCGCCAGGCTGAACAGCGACTCGGCCGTCCAGGCCGGCTGCGTGCCCAGCCAGTGGTCCCGCGCCAGCCCTCCGCACAGCGCCAGCAGTCCCGCAGCCAGTGTGAAGCGCCAGCGGATGCTGTTCAGACCGGAACCGAAGCCTCTCACGTCAAACTCTCCTGGAGGGAGCACTGCTCACTCTTTGCGTTTTCTGAAGGCACCTGGACCGATCGCCTCCAGTTGCTGGCTCAGATCGGCCCGGCCCTCGGCCATGCCGATGAAGAACAACCCGCCGGGTCGCAGGCGCTCGACCACCCGTTCGATCACCTGGCGGCGGGTTTCGGCACCAAAGTAGATCAGCACGTTGCGCAGGAAGATCGCGTCAAAGGGCCCCAGCGGCTCGAAGTCCTCACAGAGGTTGAGCTGGCCAAAGCTCACCCGTTCGCACAGTTCCGGGCGCAGCTGCACCAACCCTTCGCAGTCGCCCTCGCCGCGCAGGCAGTGCCGGCGCAGCAGGGCCTGCGGCACATGGCGCATCCGCTCGGCCGGGTAGATGGCGGCCTGTGCGGCGCGCAGCACCCGGTCGCTGATGTCGGTACCCAACACCGACCAGCCGGGGCCGATGCGGTGCAGCGTCTGCAGCTCCGACAGCACCATGGCGATGGTGTAGGCCTCGTCACCGCAGGACGACGCAGCACTCCAGACCTGCACCGGTGCGGCGGGTGTGCGTTCGCGCGGTCGGCCGAGGTGCTGGCGCAGGATCTCGAAGTGCACCGGCTCACGAAAGAAGTAGGTCTCGTTGGTGGTGAGCAGGTCGATGGCCACCTGCAGTTCACCGTCCCCACGTTCCTCATGCAGCAGCGACAGATAGGCGTCGTAGCCCTCCAGACCCAGGCGGTGGATGCGCGGAGCCAGCCGGGAGGCCACCAGCGCCTTCTTGGTCGGCGGCAGGTTCAGGCCGATCGTGCCGTGCATCAGCCCGGCAATGTCGCGAAAGGTCGAATCGCTCAGCACGGTCTGCACCTCTTCAAGCCAACGCCCGCTCCTGGGCTCGCTCACACAGGTCGGCCATCTCGCGCACGTCCAGCGCCCGGTCGGGCTCCAGCAGCACCACGAAGCGCTGCCCCACCTTGCCGATGCCCTGGATGAAGTCGCGCCGCACCACACTGCCGAAGTCCGGCGGCGGCTCGATCTGCGACGGGGTGATCTTGATCACCTCACTGACCGCATCCACCAGCAGACCCAATTCCACGCGCTCACCATGGCGCTGGGTGTCGAACACCACCACGCAACTCTTCTTGCCCAGGACGGATGACGACCGTCCGAAGCGGGCGTTGAGGTCCACCACCGGCACCACCGATCCCCGCAGGTTGATCACCCCCCGCACGAACTGCGGCATCAGCGGCAGCGCGGTCATCGGCCCGGCCTGGATGATTTCCCGCACGGTGCGGATGTCCATGCCAAACACCTCCTGGCCCAGCCAGAAGGTGAGGTACTGCAGAGGGCGCTCACCGCCGGCAGCCGCCTGGCTTTCGCTGGCGCTGCGTGCGGCGTTCAAGGCTTTCATGCTCATCGCTTCTTCCCCATCACCATCAGTACGGACGGAAATTGCCGCGGCCGGCATTGGCCACCTTGCGCGGCGTCAACGACGGCGAGGCGGCCGCCGCGGAGGTGGCCGATGCCGTGGGACGCAGGGCGTGTCGCATCGGAGAATTCGGCGCGCGTCGCTCGACGTACCCGTCTGCGCTGGAGGAGGAACGACCCGCAGCACCACTCCCACTTCCGTCCTGAGAGAAGAACGACACCGAGCGCTGCAACTGCTCCGACTGCCCGGTCAGCTCCTCGGCGGTGGCTGCCAGCTCCTCGGAGGCCGAGGCGTTCTGCTGCGTGGCGGTGCTGAGCTGCCCCATGGCCCCGCCGATCTGGCCCACCGCCTGGCTCTGCTCCTCGGAGGCGGCGGCGATCTCCTGCACCAGCTCGGAGGTCTTCTTGATCGACGGCACGATCTCGTCGAGCAGGCGGCCGGCCCGCTCCGCGGTGGACACGCTGGTGGTGGCCAGGTCGCCGATCTCCTTGGCCGCCTCCTGGCTGCGTTCGGCCAGCTTGCGCACTTCGTCGGCCACCACCGCAAAGCCGCGGCCGTGTTCGCCGGCTCGCGCCGCTTCGATGGCGGCGTTCAGTGCCAGCAGGTTGGTCTGGTAGGCGATGTCATCGACGATGCTGATCTTGGCGGCGATCTGCTTCATCGCGGCCACCGTCTGCGTCACCGCATTGCCACCCTCAGCCGCCTCCTGGCTGGCCTTGGTGGCCATGCCGTCGGTCATCTTGGCGCTGTCGCTGTTCTGGGTGATCGAGGCCGACATCTGCTCGATCGACGCGGTGGTTTCCTCCACCGAGCTGGCCTGCTCGGTGGCCGCCTGCGACAGGCTCTGAGCCGTGGCGCTGACCTGATTGGCCGCACTGTTGAGGGCCTCGCAGGCGCTGCGCACCTCCGAGATCACTTCGGTGAGCTTGTCGCAGCTCGCGTTGGCATCGTCCCTGACGCGCTCGAACACCCCGGCGCAGTCGCGGTCGATGCGCTGAGACAGGTCCCCTTCGGACAGGGCAGACAGCACCCGGCCAACGTCGCCGAAGATCTCTCTGGTGGTTTCCAGCAGTGCGTTGACGCCTTCGCTCAACGCCTTGGGTGCGCCGCTCTTGCCCTCCAGCGGGATGCGCTGATCCAGGTCGCCGTCGCGGGCCGCGCCGGTGACCGCCTGCGCCTGCTCCACCGTGAGCGCCAGCATCTCGGCCGCACGCACCTGCTCGGTGATGTCGGTGGCGTACTTCACCACTTTGAAGGGTTTGCCATTGAGGTCAAGGATGGGGTTGTAGGACGCCTGGATCCAGATCTCCCTGCCGCCCTTGCCGATGCGCAGGTAACGCCCGGCATCGTATTCACCGCGGCCGAGGCGCTCCCAGAACATGCGGTACTCGGCACTGGCCCGGTGCGCCGGATCCACAAACTGGCTGTGATGCTGGCCAACGATGTCCTGCAGCGAGTAGCCCAATGTGTTCAGGAAGTTGTCGTTGGCCCGCAGCACCTTGCCGTCCAGGCTGAACTCGATCACCGCCTGGGCCTTGCCGATGGCATCGATCTGGCCGCTGTAGTCTGCCGCCTGCTGGCGCGCTGCGGTCACCTCGGTGCCGATCATGACGATCTTCACCACCCGTCCCATCTCGTCGCTGACCGGAGCGTAGATGGCCTGGAACCAGGCCTCCTGTCCGGACTTGGTCATGCGACGGTAGATATCCTTCTGCGGTCGGCCGGCGCGCAACTCGGCCCAGTGGCGCTCGTAGGCAACGCTGGAGGCCTCGTTGCTGTCGACCAGGACCCGGTGGTTGCGCCCCACCACCTCGTCGACGCGATAGCCCATCGCCGCGAGGAAAATGTCGTTGGCCGACAGCACCTGGCCGGACAGGTCCATCTCCACATAGGCGCTGGACGCATTGATGGCCGACAGGATGCCGCGGGCGTTCTGCCGCTCCAGCTCCGCCTCGGTGATGTCGTAGCGCACACCCAGGTACTTCATCGGCTTTCCGTTGTCCCCGAGGATGGGCGCCACCACCGCATCGACGTAGTACGGAGTGCCGTCCTTGGCGCGGTTCTTGATGACGCCGCGGAACATCTCGCCGCGTCCGATGGTGGCCCACATCTTCTTGAACATCTCCTTGGGCATGTCGGGATGTCGGGTGGTGTTGTGGGGTTGCCCGATCAGCTCGTCCCGGGCGTACTTCGAAACTTCAATGAACTTGTCGTTGACGCTGAGGATGTCGCCCTTCTTGTCCGCCTCCGACACGATGCTCGTGACGTTCATGATCTGGGTGCGCACCTGCAGCTCCCCTTCGACCACAGCCAGGCGAGATCGCATGGCCGCCAACTCACTTTCAATTTGGGTCCGTGCCAGGTCCGCAGATTCCTGTGCGGTCCGAGCCGACTGAAGCGACAACTCGAGCGCGTTGCGCCCGGACTGCAGGGATCGGCATTCCAACTCGACGGAGTGGCGTGAAGCTTCGGCCTCGGAACGGGCACGCTTGTGCTGTTCAACCTCCTGGCGGTGCATCTCGATCTGGGACCCGGCGAACAGTCGGGCCAGGGCGCTGGGAGCGGGGGTGTTCATCGGCGGTTTCCTTCAACAGAGAAAGCGTCGGCAGTGGCGACGCTGGAGGGTTCAGTGAGATCGCGGCGGCCGGAGTCGGACCGCTGCGGGAATGAG
>Ga0073899_10004767_pt1 | contig 11848 bp, 6 predicted proteins | sample KloWWTmetaKNB5Ph_FD_88975 | JGI IMG/M metagenome (GOLD analysis project Ga0073899, IMG submission 88975) | Active sludge microbial communities from Klosterneuburg, Austria, studying microevolution and ecology of nitrifiers - Klosterneuburg... | ecosystem: Engineered > WWTP > Aerobic digester >...
CCGCTGCGCCCGCCAACGGCCCCCTGCTGGACCACGAGATCGGCAGGGATCTCGTCGAGAAACCGCGACGGAGGGTTGTAGTTGGTGGTGCCGTACAACTGCCGGCTCCAGGCATGGCTGAGGTGGAGGCGCTGCTGGGCGCGGGTGATGCCCACGTAGGCGAGCCTGCGTTCCTCCTCCATCTCGGTCGGTTCGGTGAGCGCCCGGTTGTGGGGAAAGACGCCTTCCTCCATGCCGAGGATGAACACCACCGGGTATTCGAGACCCTTCGCGCTGTGCAGGGTCATAAGTACCGCTCGATCGTCGTCGTCGAGTTCGTCGGTGTCCGCCACCAGGCTGACCTGTTCGAGGAACTCTTCGACGCGGGTGAACTCGCGAGCCGAGCCGATGAGCTCACCGATGTTCTCCAGCCGTCCGGCGGCCTCGACGTTGTTCTCGGCTTCGAGCTCGGCGATGTAACCGCTGTCCTCGAGCACCTGCTGCAAGAGGTCGCCGGGGCCGATGCTGTCGTCGTCTGTCAGGGCCTTCATCGAGTCAAGCAGGGTCACGAACGACTCGACACCTCGGCTCGCCGGGCCGGCGAGGCCTGCCTCGTGATGGCGGCGCATGGCCTCGACGAAGGTGATGCCCTCGGCGCGGGCCAGGGCATCGAGCTTGGCGACGCTGACGTCGCCCACCCCGCGCTTGGGCACGTTGAGCACCCTCTTGACGCTCACCTCGTCGGCCAGGTTGACCACCGAACGCAGATAGGCCATCGCGTCTTTGACCTCGCGCCGGTCGTAGAAGCGGGTGCCGCCGATCACCCTGTAGGGGATGCCGAACCTCATCAGGGCTTCTTCGAGCACCCGGCTCTGGGCGTTGGTGCGGTAGAAGGCGGCGAAGTCCTTCCAGATGCCATGGCTTTCGTCGTGCAAGGTCTTCATCGTGCGGGCCACCCAGATGGCCTCGTCGCCCTCATCTTCGGCGTGGTAGCGCACGATGCGATCGCCGCTGCCCTTCTCGCTCCAGAGTTGCTTGTCCTTGCGATCCGGGTTGTTGGCGATGACCGCGTTGGCGGCGTCGAGGATGGTCTGGGTGCTGCGGTAGTTCTGGTCGAGGACGATGGTGGTGACGTCGTCGAAGACGTCTTCGAACTGGGAGATGTTGCGCACATCGGCGCCACGCCACCCATAGACGCTGTTGTGTACGAGCATCCCGTTGGCGATGAAGTGGTGGGTGGGCTCCACTTCGAGGTCGTACACCGGCCCGTCGTAGTGCTCCTGCTCAACGGAGTCGACAGTGCGCGGTTCGAGCCGGCCTTCGACCGCGACAATCACGGTCATGCCCGGGTGAAGGTGCGAAAGGGGTGTGGAGTCGTAGCAGGTGCCTTCGATCATCACCCGCCGCTTGATGTGGAACCCGCCGAGCGACGCCACCCGGTGAGCCGCGTCGAGTGCTGCCGGATAGGCCTTCATCGAGGTCTCGAACCGCTTGCCGCTCTTGGAGCTCCGGAGCTTGATACCGGCGGACTCGAGCCTCTCTATGGCGACAGGGGAGTTCGATGACCACTGGATGCGGTGGTAGCCAATCCGGGCGCGCTGGTCCGAGAACATCGTGAGGCTCAAGGTGTTGCGCAGCCTCCCGTTCTGAGGCCGGTGGTGAGGGAAGTCGAGATGGACGAGCAACTCGTCCATCAGGATCTTTGCCCTCATATCTGTATCGATTGCCATATACAGACGGGCAAGCCACTGGTCGTCCATCGCCAGGTCGCGGCCCGAGGAGTGGAAGCACGCCGTGGGGAGGCCATAGTCGGCGGCGTAGCGCGCCTCGTAGAAGGCCGCCTCGGCGAGGGAATCGCACACCCGGAGCACCCACAGGGCGTCGGCGTGCTCCTGAATCGACCTCACCCGAAACCCGGCGTCGCTGTAGCCGTTGCTGTTTGAGCGCACACTTTTCGTGCGGCCGATCCGATACCCGCGGTCGCCTCGATGCATGAGGTAGACGAGGTGCTTACCGGCCGGGACGGTGAAGGTTGCGGGCACCAGATGGTGCGGGGTGCCGGTGAGCACGACATCGCCGGCCGACACGCGCACGACCGGCCCTCTGTATCTACCCGGCTGCACGTGGCGGACAACACCCGGCTCGAGAGTTAGGTGGCCGCCGGTGCCGTTGACGACGTCGCCAACCTCGATCGCCTCGATGGGCACCGGACCGCTGGGGGTGTGGACCAGAGTCCCCGGGGGTAGGCACTGGTCGCCGTCGCCGACGATGGTGATCTGCTGATGGCCTGCCGCCAGAGAGAGGGCGATCTCGTTTTGGGCCGTGTTGGTGTCCTGGTACTCGTCGATGAGGACGTACTTGAACCTCTCCTGGTAATGGGCGAGCACCTCGGGGTGGTTGCGAAACAGCTCGACGGTCTTCATCAGCAGGTCGTCGAAGTCCATCGCCCCTGCCTTCAGCAAGCGGGCCTGGTATTCGGTGTAGACCTCGGCGTGCTTGCGTTCGAAGATGTTGCCGGCCTTCGCCATGGCCTGCGAGGGGGTAACCAGCTCGTTCTTCCACAGACTGATCTGGCCGTGGACGGAGCGCGGCGGGAAGCGCTTGGCGTCGAGCCCGAGGTCGCGTACGACGTAGCCGGCCAGACGCTGGGCATCGCTCTGGTCGTAGATGCTGAAGGTGCGCGGGTAGCCGAGAACATCGGCGTTGGCCCGAAGGATGCGCACACACGCCGAGTGGAAGGTGCACACCCACATCGCCTTCACCACCGGGCCGACGAGGGCCGCGACGCGGTGCTTCATCTCCCCCGCGGCCTTGTTGGTGAACGTGATGGCCAAGATGGAGCTCGGCGCCGCGCCCTCCGCCACCAGGTGGGCGATGCGATGGGTGAGCACCCGGGTCTTGCCCAAACCGGCCCCGGCCACTACCAGCAGGGGCCCACCCCGGTGGACGACGGCGTCGAGCTGGTCGGGGTTGAGCGACTGCAGGTCGAGGGGGTCGCGGTCGTGGTGGCTGTCGGTCATGGCCTAATCCATTCTACGGAAGGGGTGCCGCTAGGTTGGTGGGCGATGTTCGCCCGGGCCCGCCTCGTCGTGCTCGCGGCCATAGGCGGAGGGCTCACCGGGCTGGTCTCATACGCCTTCCTGGAGTCCCTCGACTGGGCCACACGTACCCGCATCGCCAACGGCTGGCTGGTGTGGCTCCTCCCCGCGATGGGCCTGGTGATCGCCGCCGTCTACTTCTATTGGGGTGGAAGGGCCAAGGGTGGCACGCCGGCGGTCATCGAGCAGGCCAACGTGTTCACCCACGGAGTGCCCGCACGGATGACGCCGCTGATCTTCGGCGGGTCGATCGGGGCTCACCTCGTGGGTGCCTCGGTCGGCCGCGAAGGTGCCGCCCTCCAACTCGCCGGATCGGTCACCGATACCGCGGCTGCGGCGGCCCGACTCCCTCACGACGACCGCCGCACCCTCATCGCCGCCTCCCTTGCCGGGGGGTGGGGTGCCCTCTTCGCCGTGCCCTTCGCCGGCATCGTCTTCACCCTCGAGGTCACCCGCCACCACCGCTGGCGGGCCCTTCTGCCGGCCGTCGTTTCGGCGTTCTCTGGCAAGCTGGTGGTCGATGCCCTGGGCTACGAGATGGGTCTGCGGCCCCAGCTTCCGGCCCCGGACTGGACCATCGGCTTGCCCTTCAAGTTGCTCCTCGCGGGCGTGGTGTTCGGGTTGCTCGGCCGGTTGTTCGTGGGCACCTTGAAGATGGTCAGGTTCCGCATGGGTCACCATCTGAAGTGGCCACCGATCAGAGCTGTCGTGGGTGGTGGCGCCACCTTGGGCTTGATGGCCCTGGTGGGCCGCGACTACCTCGGCCTCTCCCTGCCCCTAATGGGCGAGGCGTTCTCCGGCGGGCACATCGAATGGTGGGTGCCCCTGATCAAGCTGCTGTTCACGATCGTCGCTCTCGGCACCGGCTTCGTCGGCGGCGAGGTGACACCCTTGCTCGTGATGGGCGGCACCATGGGCGGCGCCTTGAGTCCCGGTCTCCATGCCAACCAACTGTTGCTGGCCACCACCGGCTCGGCGGCGGTCTTCGCGGCCGCGGCGTCGGTGGCCTTCACTGGCGTAGTGCTCACCGTCGAACAGTTCGGATGGAACTCGTTTCTACCGGCCTTGATTGTGTGCCTCTCGGCCCGGATCGCGGCCGGCAGGCCGGGACTCTACGTGCACCACTGAGCAGGGTGATCAGCCCGTCCACACCGGGTTCTCTTGGGCAGCGGCCCGCTGCATGCGCTCGACCGGCAGTTGGCGCATCTCCTCATGGGTGAGCACCCAGAAGAGGTCGTTGCGCACCGCGTCGACCACCTGTGAGGCGACCTCGGTGACGTCGATCCCGTTGTTGACACCGTCGCGGAAAAAGGTCTCCATCGCCTGGACGAGCATGTTGTCGCTGGCTGGTGGCTCCTCGCCGAACTGGGTGGGCCACACCTGGCTGTCCATCAGGTTGGTGCGCACGAAACCGGGGCAGACGACGGTGACGTTGATCGGCGACCCGGCGACCTTCAGTTCGAGGTACAGGCCCTCGCTGAGCGCCACCACGGCAGCTTTGGTGACTCCGTACATGGCCGCCCCGGGCACGGCCATGAGGCCGGCGACCGAAGCGGTGTTGACGATGTGACCTTCGCCCTGGCGCTGCATGATCGGCAGGAAGGAGCGCACCCCGTGGATGACGCCGTAGAGGTTGATGCCCACGACCCAGTCCCAGACGCTGATGGGGCCGGTCCACGGGTCGCCCTTGCCCACCACACCGGCGTTGTTGCACAGCACATGTACGGCCCCGAACCTGTCGAGGGCGGCCTCGGCGAGCGACTCGACACTCTGTTCGAGCCCTGAGTCGCAGACCACCGTAAGCACCTCGGTGCCGCCCGAGGTCAGCTCGTCGCTGACAGCCTTCATTCCTGCTTCGTCGATGTCGGCGAGCACCACCTTCATTCCTTCTGCGGCGAACGCTCGGGCGAACTCGCGCCCGATGCCGCTGGCTCCGCCGGTGATGACTGCGACCTTCCCCATGAGTTCTTGCATGTGGGCACGTTAGGCGACAGGAGGTCAGCCCGCGCTCGTCCAAGGCTCGGCGGCCATCACCCGACCGGCGTCGGCGGTGAGGTAGAGGATGTACGCGGCGCCCTGTTCAACCACGTCGGCGAGGCCCGCAGGCACGTCGACCACGACGTCGCCGACCCTCAACTCGTAGGCGACGAGGGTGCGAGTGCGCACCGTGCCCGTCTGGCGGTTGCGTTCCTTGTACTCACGCTCGACACGGACGATGCTCGCCGGACCGGTCACGGTACGCACCGTCGGGGTCACCGGCTCGGGGCGGTTGCTCGCCAGCAGGGCTGCAACGAAGAGGACTGCCAGCACCAGGAAACCCGAGCCCACCAATGCACCCATAAGAGGCTCGTTCGCAGCGCCGGCGGGCCGGGGATTGTTGTTGGCTGCCATCACTGCCAGCACGGCGGTGGGTGCGGCCACGATCCCGACGATTACCGCGCATGCCCGGCGGAGCAGACGTTGGCGGCGACGTTGGGCTTGTTCGAGGTGGGCAACCTGCCGCGGGCTGAGCAGCCCGCGGCGGTTGGCAACCAGATCCTCGGCCTCGAAGCCGAGCACTTCATTGAGCCGGCTCGGCCGGACCGGGGAGAGGGCCGAGGTGAAGGTGGGTGCGGTGTCGATGTTCATCGTCGTTCCCGTTCAGGCCGAGCGGCCGGCGAGGCGGCGGCAGACGATTCCGAAGGCGATGAGGAGCCCGGCAAGCATCATCAGGTTCAGCGAGGACGACCCGGTCGCCGGCAGCATCCCATGGCTCGCCGACTCGGCATTCACATCCGATGCCGGCAACTGCTCGCCGACGAGGGGGTCGGCCGGGGCGGCAGGGTTCGCCGGGGCGGCAGGGTTCACCGGGGCGGCGGGGGCCACGGGTTCCACGGATACCGCAGGAACCAATGGGGCCACCGGACCTGCAGGCGCAGCGGCACATGCGGGGACCTGCTTGGAGATCATCGGGAACTGTCCGCCGGCCGCATGGAAGGCGACGACCTGTGCACCGGCCGGCAGTGCAACCGACTTGTCGAAGGTGGCGCCGGCGGCGAGTTGGGCCTCTTCGACCGCGTACTGACCGTCGATCGTCAGATCGAGCAGCATCATGAAATCGCCGAGGTTCGTCGCGGTGGCGTGAGCGGTGACCACCCCGTTGTTGCATTCGAGCTCGAGGCTCCCCACGGCGTCATTGACCGCCATCCTCTGCTCGCACCCGTTGGTGGAGTCGAAGACGTAGTGGCCGCTGGCCGGGCTGAAGAACAACCCACTTGTGGGACCGCCGGACATCGTCGCCGACGTGGGCTCGTCGAACTCCGCCGTCATCGTGATCTTGGCGGGGCTGGTCGTCACCGCGAAGGCGTTGCCCCCGAGGTAGTAGGTGTATCCGACGCCGTTAGTGACCTCGAAGCCCATGACCGGGCTTCCGTTCTGGCACTCGGCGAAGGGGGTCACTGTAGGGCTGCCGCCGGCTTCGACGGCGGACGGTGCCATCGCCATGGCTGAGGCGAAGGTGAGGCCGGCAGCAAGGCCGGTGATCAGGCGGTGGTTGGTGGTCAGGTTGTAACGCATGGTGTTGTCCTCCTCGGACGTCGTGTTCGTGTGAGGGCATCATCCGCCGACGACGTCTTGGCCGTATCCGGGTGCACTGCGCAATTCGCGACCCGATCGCGCCTACGTACCACCGGCGGGGCTACGTAGTGAGTGGCGGGCAATCCGAAGAGTCCGCGCGATACTTCGTCGCGTGATTGGTCTGCCGCTCGTAGGACGTGGGGAGGTGGTGGGCGTTGTTCTCCGGGCGATGGAGCGTGGCACCGGGTGGCTGATCGTCGGCCCGGCCGGTATCGGCAAGAGCCGCCTGGCCGACGACCTCGCGGAATGGGCCGAGAGTGGCGACCGTTACGTGGTGCGCATCCGCGGCACCGTCGGCGCCGGCGAGCTCCCCTTGGGTTCCTTCGGCATGCTCACGGTCACCTCCACTGGCCGCTACCCGTCTCTCGCCGAAGCCCAGATGAGCGTCCTGGCCGCCGCCGGCGATCGCCCCCTTGTGCTCGTCATCGACGACATCAACCTCCTCGACGACGCCTCGATCGCCCTCGTGCACCTACTGGCCACCGATGGGGGCGGCACCCTCGTCGTCACCCAGAGAACGGGTTCACTGGTTCCAGCGGCGGTCGATGATCTGCGTCAACGGGGCCGCATCGAGAGGTTGGATCTGGGCCCGCTCGACGCTCCCGCGACCCGCGACCTGGCGGCGGTCATCCTCGGCCACCCTCTCGACACGGAGGCGGCCGACCAGCTGTGGCGCACCACCCACGGCAACCCCCTGTTCATCCGCGAACTGCTGGCCGCCAGCGCCGAAACCCAGGCGATCACCCTGGTCGACGGTCAGGCCCGATTCGAGCACATGCCCACGGCCGCCCAACGCCTGGTGGACCTGGTTCAGACGAGGCTGGCCTCGCTCGACGAGGCCCAGCACGCCGCCCTCCTGCTGGTCGCCTTCGGCGAGCCGCTCGGGCCTGGCGAGCTGGGCGACCTCGTCAGCGACGGCGTGCTGGTGGAGCTCGAACGTCTCAGGCTCATCACTGCCTCGGCCGACGAACGCCGGGTGGTCATCCGCCTCGGCCATCCCCTTTACGGCGAGGTCATCCGCGCCAGCACTCCACTTCTGGCCCGCCGCAAGGTGCTCGCCTCCCTGGCCGGTGTGCTCCAGCAGACCGGCAACCGCCGCCGCCAGGATGTGGTGAAGCTCGCCCGCCTCGCCGTCGACGGTGGGGCCTCGGTCGCACCCGAGGTTCTCGTGAGAGCCACCGCGGTGGTGCGGCTCTCATACGACATGGTGCTTGCGGAGAGGCTCGGCCGCGCCGCCTTCGAAGCCGCCCCCGGATTCCACATCGGCCGTGAACTGGCACTCGCCCTCTACGAGATGGGCGACTTCCAGGCCCTCCTCGAGATGATGCCGCGCCTTCTCGCTGTGTGCACGACGCCCGACGAGGAGGCAGGCGCAACCCTGATCGAGGCCGAGGCCATCTTCTGGTTCACGGGCGACGCGGCGCGAGCGGATCGCATCGCCGAGTCGGCGATCGCCGACCTGCACCGCCAGGGTGCCGACCTGGCAGCGGAGGAGGTCGCTGCTGTCCGGATCCTGCTCGACGCCGCCCGACGCCACGCTCCGGGTGAGGCGCTGCCGGCAGCTCTCGCGATGCTGGAACGCCCCCCGGGGAAGGGGGTCATCCGCGGCGCCCTGTCCACTGGCCAGGCCCTGACGGCGCTCGGCCGCGGCGACGATGCCATCGCCGCCATCGACCGGGCCATCGACGCGTTTGCCCCTCTCGGCACGGGCGCGATGAGCTTCGGGGAACTGGTGCTGCGCGATGTGCGTCAGCTGGCCCTCGTGGAGCTCGGTCAGCTCAACGAGGCGATCCGACTGTCGGACCGTTCCCGTCCCGACACCCTCAACTCCAACGCTGTCCGCATGTCGGCACTGGCGGGGGGCTACGCCCTGGCGGTGGCCGGCCGCGCGGTGGCGGCTATCGAACTGGTCAACGACGCCGACCGGCGCATGTTCCGCCAGGGTTCGGGTCCGTTCACTCGCTGGTCGATGATCGTTCTCGCCTACGCCCAGGCCGTGGCCGGTCGCGCCGCCGATGCCGGGGCGACTCTCGCTGCGATCGACGCCCTCAGCGATGATCCGGTGCTGCTCTACGAGCCCACCGCGTGGCGCGCCCGCTGTTGGGAACGCTGGGCGGCCGGCGATCCCGAGGGGGCACGTGCCCGAGCCGCCGAGGGTGCCGCCTTCTGCCGTGAGGCTGGCGACCTGACGGGCGAAGCGAACCTGTTGCACGACCTCGCCCGCCTCGGCCGAGCCCGGGAAGTTGTGGCGCGGTTGGCGGAGATCACCTCCAACGCCCAGGGCGACATGCTGCCGACGTTCCACCAACATGCTCACGGACTGGCGACCCAGAATGCGGCCGAGCTGGTCGCGGCCAGCGACCGCTTCGCAGCCATGGGTGCGATGCCTTACGCCGCGGAGGCTGCTAGCGCCGCCGGCGATGCCTACGCCCGCGGCGGCGATCAGCGCGCTGCCAACAGGTGGCACAACCGCTCCCAGGAGCTGAATGCCCAGTGTCAGGTGGGCGCTGGCACGATCGCGGCGAGCTCGTCGGTGGTGCCGCTCACCCGGCGTGAGCGTGAAGTGGCCGGACTGGCCAGCCAGGGTCTCGCCAACCGTGAGATCGCCGAGAGGTTGTTCATCTCGGTGCGGACCGCCGAGACCCACCTCGTGCGCGTCTACGAGAAGCTTGGCGTTCACGATCGCGGCGAGCTGGCGCGCCTGGTGAACTCGACCGACTGAGCCGTGCCCGGGGTCGCCGACTGCGATTTCGGTAGGGTTCACGACCATGGCGTACCGGTACCTGTGGACCCCCCTGCAGCTCGGGCCGGTGTCCACCGTCAACCGCATCGTCTTCAGCGCTCATCTCACCAACTACGCGCGCGACGGCAAGCCCACCGAGCAGCACGCCGCCTACTACGCGGCCCGGGCGGCGGGTGGCACGGGGTTGATCATCACCGAGGAGCACAGCACCCACCCCACGGACTGGCCCTACGAGAAGTTGATCCACGGCTTCCACCGCGACGTGATCCCCGGGTACCGCCTCATCACCCAGGCGGTGCACCGCCACCGGGTGCCGATCTTCGCCCAGATCAACCACAACGGTGGTCAGGCGTCGAGCATGTTCTCCCGCCTTCCGGTGTGGGCGCCGTCGGCCATCGCCGACCCCCTGTTCCGCGAGGTGCCCAAGGCGGTCAGCCGGGCCGAGATCGACGAGATCGTCGCCGGTTACGCGCTCGTGGCCGAGCACTGCGCGGAGGGTGGTTTCGACGGCATCGAACTCCAGTGCAGCCACAGTTCGATCGTTCGTGGCTTTCTCTCCCCCGCCACCAACCTGCGCACCGACGAGTACGGGGGCAGTGTCGAGAACCGGGCCCGCCTTCTGGTCGAGATTGTGGCCGCGGTGCGCAAGGTCATCGGCAACCGGCTGGCCCTCGGGGTGCGCCTCTGCGGCGACGAGCTGATCGACGGGGGCACGACGATCGACGATGCGGTGAGGGTGGCCCAGATCGCCGAGGCGACGGGCCAGGTCGACTATGTCAACACCTCCATCGGTGTGGCGACGGCGAGCCTGTTCATGATCGAGGCGAGCATGCACATCCCGCCCGGCTACGCCCTGTTCATCCCCTCGGCGTTCCGTAAGGCGATCGACCTGCCCGTCATCGGCGTCGGCCGGTTCAAGGACCCCCTCCAGGCCGAGAGGGCGATCGCCGATGGTCACTGCGACCTGGTGGGCGTGGTGCGCGGCCAGATCGCCGACCCCGACTTCGCCGCCAAGGCCCGAGTCGGGGCCACCGACGACATCCGCCTCTGCCTGAGCTGCAATCAGGAGTGCGTCGGCCGTATGGGTCTCAACCGCTGGCTCGGGTGCATCGAGAACCCGCGCGCCGGTCACGAAGCAATGGTTCAGGGTGCGCGCGTGGCTGCCAAGTCGAAATCCGTTCTCGTTGTCGGCGCGGGGCCGGCCGGCCTCCAGGCAGCGATCGCGGCGGCGCGCAACGGCCACCGGGTGACCGTCTGCGAGGCGGCAGACCAGCCGGGCGGCCAGGTGAGGTTGGCGGCCAGTGTGCCCAACCGGGCCGAGTTCGGCGACATGATCCGCAACCAGGTGACCGAGTGCACCCGGCTCGGGGTGAGCTTCGAGTACGGGGTGTCGGTGTGGCCCGGGTTGGTCGCCGAACGTCGGCCGGATCATGTCATCGTCGCCACCGGCGCCGAGCCCCAACGGCCGTGGTGGGTCCCCGCCGAGGCTGCGGGCACGGCCGGCGTGGCCGACGTGATCGAGGTGCTTGCCGGGTCGCTGCCCGACGGCGGCCCCCAACCCGGCCAGTCGGTGGTCGTGATCGACGAGATCGGCTTCCATCAGGCCACCTCGGTGGCCGAGGTGCTCGCCGACCGGGGCTGCAGGGTCGAGATCATCACCCCGGCGATGGTGGTCGGCCAAGACCTGGGAATCACCCTCGACATGGAGAACTGGTGGATGCGTGCCGGCGCCAAGGGCATCGCCCAGACCACCGACCTGGTGCCGATGGGCCTGGCCGACGGTGAGCTCACCCTGTTGCACCACCCCACCGGACAGAACTTCACCCGCCGACCGGATTGGGTGGTGCTCGCCGTGCCGCCGACCCCGGTCGAGTGGCTCTACCACGACCTGAAGGCCGCTGGGGTCAGCGTCGAGAGGGTCGGCGACTGTGTGGCCCCCCGTCGCGCCCACGCCGCGGTCATCGAAGGCGAAAGGGCCGGCGCCGCCGTCTGACGCCCCACCGGCACCAGCCCGCCAACCCCAACCCGCCAACCCCAGCCGAGTTCACGTCACTTCGATTTCGATTCGGCGGTGGATTCGAAATCGAAGTGACGTGAACGTCCGTAAGCGGGAAGCTCACGCCCGCAAGAGTTGGAGCCGGTACCCGGCCACCGGGGGCAGGAGCACCGGAGGCAGGCGGCAGGAGGGCCGGGGCCGCCGTCTGAACCATTGCCGGCGTGGAGGGTGCCTTCGAGTGCCACGACACGGCAGACTGGGGAGATGAGCAACCCTCTTGTCGCAGTGGTGATGGGGTCGGCCAGCGACTGGTCGACCATGAGCAAGGCCGTCGACATCCTCACCGAGTTCGGTGTGCCCTACCACACCCAGGTCCTCAGCGGCCACCGCATGCCCGATGAGACGTTCGCCTTCGCC
>Ga0073899_10004769_pt1 | contig 11845 bp, 13 predicted proteins | sample KloWWTmetaKNB5Ph_FD_88975 | JGI IMG/M metagenome (GOLD analysis project Ga0073899, IMG submission 88975) | Active sludge microbial communities from Klosterneuburg, Austria, studying microevolution and ecology of nitrifiers - Klosterneuburg... | ecosystem: Engineered > WWTP > Aerobic digester >...
ACGGCTCCACCCTTCGCGCGGGACGCTGCCCGGTAGCCGTCTTCGGCAGCCGGAGACGCGAGCGGGTTCCCCAGGCCGAGGTCGTAGAGGACGGCAGCCGAGACGATGGGGATTGCCCGATGTGCCGTGGGGAAGCCGGCGCCTTTCTCCCCAAGCCAGCGCATCACGCCATCTGCGGCCGCCAGGCCAAACGCGCTTCCACCGGTGAAGAGCACGGCATGGCACTTCCGCACCAGGTTCGAAAGGCCGAGGACATCCGTCTCGCGTGTGCCGGGCGCGCCACCGCGAGTGTCGACGGCGGCTGCGGTGCTGGACTCGCAGAGGATCACGGTGCAGCCGGTGGCGTTGCGCCGGTCGGTGGAGTGACCGACTCGGATGCCGGGGACATCGGTGATGGCGTTGCGCGGTCCGGTCTGCCAGCCCGTCATTTCAGTGCGCTCGGCCCGCACCGCGGCGCGCGGCAACGTAGGACATAAGGAAGTCGCGAGCGATGGTGGAGATGTCAGCCGTTATGTCCGCGAGCGTAGTGGCGTCACCTTCAGAGGCGCCGAAGCTCGATGTGATGGGATCACCCACGCTATCTACTCCGGCGAGCCAGCACTCCTCGGCGACCTGCCGCTTCCCAAGATCAGAGACAAGGAGCATCGGGTTGCCAGTCTCGGCGGCCGCGACGAGCCCACCGAGCTCGCCCAGTTCCGGCTGGGCGCGGAGCATCTGGGCCGCGGGCAGGGCATCTTCGCCGAGCGCCAATTCGCGCAGCATTTGTTCCGGCGAAATGGTGGCCGCGCGCTGGACGAAGACGAGCCAGCCAGCATGGCCGGGGAGGGGGCGCAGCAGCGAGCGCGCGACGCTATGCGTCCGGTCGGAAAGCGCTTCGTAGACGGCGGCGAGGCGGCGGCAAGCTTCCGCAAGCTCCAGCGCGATGAGGCCGGCAAGGATCGCCCGGTCTCCTGATTCCGAGAAAACGAGGGCTCGGAGTGCCGCATCGGCGGCCATCTGGGGCTTGCGGACGGCCGACCTCGCGTAGGCCTCGACGAAACCGAGTTCGGTCATGTTGCCGGGAAAGGAGACGGCCGGTGTCGCCACGGGTGGCATTGTCTTTGGCGCGTACCGGGTTGTCGAACGAGCCAGCCGGCCGGTGCAGTCAGCGGACGGGCCAGAGAGCCGCGCGGATGGCCGCAGCGACGGAGGAGTCGCCGGCGGGCTGGCGCATCCCCTTTTCGATCCGCGAAGAGGCCAACCTGAGCGCACTGGACGTCGAGTCATCCCCGAGGTTCGTGATGAGCTGGCGAGGCAGTTCGAGCAGCCAGCCGATGCCCCAGAGGATGCCGAGGAGGTCGATAAGGTCCGCAGCCGTATCCGGCGCGACATCGCGGTGGCGAGCGTAGGCGGCGGCGAGCGCGCGCCGGCCGGGCGCTTCGAGGCCAGAGGTCAGGAGGAAGGCCGCGACATCGAAGTACTGCGGTCCGTGTCCGGCGGTCGAAAAATCGGTCAGCCAGGCCTTACCGGGAGCAAGGAGGACGTTTGCCGCGACGGCGTTGCGGTGGGCGAACCCGAACGGCGACGCGAGAAGGTAGGCGTGCGCCTCCAGCAGCGGCTCCCGCGCCGGCTCGCGCTCGATGGAGGAGAAGCCGAGACGGTGGAGGGGCACTTCGGCAGCGGGGCAAAGGTCGCCGGGATTACGATCCCAGTCCGCACCTTCACGGAGCGGGAGGGCATGGAGCGCGGCAAAGGCCGCCATTGCCGCCTCAGCGGAACCGGGCGGTGGGACGAGTTGCATCGCCGTGGCACCAGGGACGGCTTCCTCGATAGTCGCGTTGGCGACCATGGCGAGGAGGCGTGGCGCATGCGCAAAGCCGCAACGCGCCAGCGCCTCGGCGACGGCCGCGTGGTTCCGGGCGGCGTCCGGGTCGGCTGCTTCGCGGATGACGGCTTCGATGGGGGAGTCTCCCCCGGCTGAGAGCAAGACCGGGCTCCAGGGCGACTCTCCGAGCGGCTCCCAATGCGCGGGCACGTCCGCTGGAAGTCCGAGAGCGGCGAGGACCTGGGCTTCGTCAACCAATCGGGGCCGCCTTCACGCGGGCCTTCGGCTGGCAGCGAGGACAGAAGTGGGTCGCGCGGCCACCGACAACCGTCCGCTGAATCGTGCTTCCGCAGCGGTAGCAGGGCTTCCCTGTCCTCCGAAAGACCTGGACGTGCATGTGTTGCGAACCCTTCTCTCCCTGGCCGTCGACGTAATCTTTGAAGCTCGCGCCGCGATTCTCGATGCCGCGTTCGAGGACGCTGCGGGACGAGGCAAACAGGCGCTTCGTCGCCGCTGGCGAAACTTTCCCCGCGGGGGTATCGGGTCGGATGCGCGCCTCGTAGAGCGCTTCATCGACGTAGATGTTGCCGAGGCCGGCGAAACGGCGCTGGTCGAGGAGGACAGCTTTCACTGGCGCTGCACGGTTGGCGAGACGGGCGCGGAACTCCTTCAGCGTGAGCGAATCGTCGATCGGTTCGGGGCCGAGCTTGCCGATGACTTCGGCGACTGATTCGTGGAGGCGCCAGGTGCCGAACTTCCGCAGGTCGGCCCAGCGCAGGTCGTACCCGTTGTCGAGCTCGATCACGGCTCGCTGGAATTGTTCGACCGGGGCGTCGTGTGAGCGCCAGACCAGGCGCCCGGTCATGCGGAGGTGTACGACGAAGACGCGGCCATCGTCGAGCGAGAACATGAGGTACTTTCCGCGGCGGCCGATGGCCGTCACGGTCCGGCCGACGAGGTTCGCGCGGAGCGTCTCGATGGGGGCCCCGGCGAGCAGGTGGATGGTGGCGGGGTCGACCTCCACACCGGTGATGCGGCGGCCGGCGACGAGCGGTTCCAGGTCGCGGCGGATGGTCTCGACTTCGGGGAGTTCGGGCACGTGATCGATTGTCGATTCTGGGTTTGCGAGTGTCGATTTGCACCTCGTGCGTATTCCCTGTTCGCTGTGCCGTGTGATCACGCACCTGCAGGGTAATCTCGCGCGAATGGACCCGAGCGGCCCGACCGTGGAAGTCGATGTACAGGGAGTGCGCTACGAGGTACTGGTACCGATCGTGCTCTGGCCTGAGATCCAGGGGATCGCAGGAGAGAGTGACCTCGCGGGAGGAGGCGGGCCGTCGATCGGGCTGCATATCTTCTACCACGCGACAGCGAACAACCCGACACCCGTCCTGGTGGGGTTCTTGAGGCGGGCCGAGCGCGAGTTCTTCCGGAAGTTCACGACGGTTGAAGGGATCGGGCCGGCAAAGGCCGCCAAGGCGATGAACATCTCGGTGAGCACGATCGCGCGGGCTATCGAACAAGAAGACCGGGCCGTACTTTCGAAGATGCCGGGTATCGGACCGCGCAGTGCCGACAAGATCATCGCCACACTGCGCGGCAAGCTCATCGCGGAAGCAGCGATGCATGACGGCGGCGTCGCCCAACCGGTGGACGCGGCCAGGATGGAGAACAAGCGCACCGTGGCGGATGCGGTGGAAACGATCGCTGCCCTCGGGTATTCGCGGGGCGATGCGAAGCGGATGGTCGAGGACGTGATTTCGGGTTCTCCCGAGCTGAGTTCAGTGGAGGAGATCACCCTCGCAGTGTTGCGGCGCCTGGACACCCGGCCTTAATCGTCACTCGCCTGCACGGGCTCCCCGAGGCACGATGACCGGGTGACCGAACCGAAATCGCTGGAAGACATCGTCGAGCCGGAACCGCTTCAGGGGGCCACGCAGACGAGCGGCCCGGTGTATGTGAAGGACCCCCCGGCGTGGAGCTACTTCCTCACTCCGGCCGCGCTGATACTCGGGTCGATCGTCATTGCGGGCACCATCTGGTGGACGCGAGACGACAGTTCGGGCCCGGGATCCACGTTCGACGGCGCCCCGGCCGCGGACGCCATTTCGAGCGTGCCGACGGCTTCGCCAGCTGCCTCGGCGCCTGCGGGCCTCCTCGATACGATGAAGAACTACGCCCGGCAGACCGGTCTCAACGAGGCGGCATTCTCGCAATGTCTCGGCGACTCCGCGAACGTCGCCGAGTTGAACGGCGACTTGCAAGAAGGAAAGGACCTCGGTGTCACGGGTACCCCGACGTTCTTCGTCAACAACAAGATGCTCGTCGGTGCGCAGCCCACCGCGATCCTGGAGGAGATCATCCAGGCCGAACTGAAGGGCAGCCCCACGACTCTCGAAGGGTACTCGGCAGCGGTTCGTGAACTCGCTGCCGCCGGCCGGTTTTCCATCGTCGCAAAGAAGCCGGACATCACGGGGGCGGCCATTGAGGGAAACCCAGGCGCGAAGGTGGTGGTTGCGGAGTACAGCGACTTTCAATGCCCGTTCTGCAAGCAGTGGACGGACACCTCGCTGAAGGCTGTTCGAGCGAAACTCGGCAACGACGTTGCCCTCGCTTTCCTGCACTTTCCAATCGTCCAGATTCACCCCAACGCCGGGAACGCCAGCCTCGTAGCCATTTGCGCGGGGAAGCAGGGGAAGTTCTGGCCAATGCACGACCTGCTGTTTGCACGGCAGACCGAGTGGGCGGCCCTCAAGTAGCTCCGGCCTATCCGGCCGCGTCCGAGACCTCGGTCGTCTCCAGGCGTTCGAGGATGTAGCGGACCACCCGACCCGTCCGATCCATGCCGGCGCTGCAGTGGACGAGGACGGGCTTCGGCAGGTTCTGGAACGACTCCCACGCGTGTTCGTATTCGTCGAGGGTGAACGGGTGCGTTTGCTGGTCCGCGGTGGGAATGTGGCAGACGTCGAAGCCTTCGCTCCGGTAGCGGCTGAGCAGGCCTTCCGGCGTTGCCTTTCGATAGAGCCACAGCTGGTCGTTGCCGATCAGGCAGATGACCGAGCGGATGCCGAAGCCACGTGCCTCTTCGATCCATGAATCGACGACGTGGTCGTGGACGGTCAACTCTGGGCCTGGTGAGAATCCGGGACGAGGACTTGTCGCGATTAGGCCTTCGAGCACCCAGTTCGGCATTGCTCCTGTAGTCTATCGCGACTCCCTGCGATGGCGCCCGGACCCTCTGGGCGGGAAAGGACGTTCGGGTGGACTACTCCCGGTACCAGCACCTTCTTGTCGAGGTGGCGGGCGCGGTCGCGACCGTCACCATCAATCGGCCGGAGGTCTTCAACGCCACGAACGACGTCCTCCACCGCGAACTGACGACCATCTGGAGAGACCTCGCAGAGGATCCCGAGGTGCGGGTCGCGATCGTCACCGGGGCGGGAGACCAGGCCTTTTCCGCGGGTGGGGACCTCAGTGACATCGGGGCGCGAGCGGCCCTCCACGCACAGGAGCGCTTCGAAGCCGTGATGCGGGTAATGCGCGAAGCCGAAGCGATCGTCTACGAGATGATGAACTGCGAGAAGATCATCATCTCGGCAATCAACGGCGTGGCTGTGGGAGCGGGGCTCACCGTTGCGCTGATGGCCGACATCTCGGTAATGGCGGAAGAAGCGCGGCTCACCGACGGACACGCGCGCCTCGGCGTGGCCGCCGGCGACCACGCCGCGATCATCTGGCCGCTCCTCTGTGGGATGGCGAAAGCGAAGTACTACCTGCTCACCTGCGATTTCATCGATGGGCGCGAAGCGGAGCGAATCGGGCTGGTAAGTAAGGTGACGCCGAGGGCACAACTTCTTCCCGAGTGCCTGGCGATTGCGGAGAAGCTGGCTGCCGGGCCCCAGCATGCGCTCCGTGCCACGAAGAAGTCGCTGAACCAGTGGCTGCGCCTGGGCGGCATCACCGCGTTCGACTACTCGCTCGCGCTCGAAATGCTCGGGTTCTTCAGCGACGCCCCGGCCGAGGGGGCGCGGGCGATCGTGGAGAAACGCCCGCCACGGTTCGGCTAGGACGCCGGATCAGTGGCCGCGGAACCCGGCGGCCCGCGGACAGGGCGACGGTGCTTGCCACCTCGGTTGGCCATCCCCTACTATTGTTGACAGAGTTACTCGACTTTATCAGGAGTAGCTTGTTGGAAGGCAGCTGGTTAGCCAAATGCGCGTCTCGACCCGAAGCGACTACGGCCTCCGCGCTCTCATCGAGCTCGCGGGTCACTATGGCCGCGGCCCGCTCCAGTCGTCGGAGATCGCCCTGCGCCGCCACATTCCGGAGCAGTACCTCGACCAGCTCCTGACGTCGCTGCGGAAGAGCGGCTTCATCCGCTCGGTACGCGGGCCGTCCGGCGGGCATGAACTCGTGCGCCCTCCGCAGGAGATCTCTGTGCGCGAGGTGATCGCGTCTCTCGAGGGAACGTTGTCGCCCGTGTCGTGGCTCGATGAGCCGCCGGAGTTGACCGACCACCCGCACCACTGCGGCCAGCGGGAAATCTGGGAGCGCATCCGCAACGCGACTACGGAGATCCTGGAGTCGTATTCGGTGGCCGACCTCCTCGAACGGGAGCCGACGGCCGTGAGCGGAAGGTGGGTGATATGACCCCCCCGGTTGCGCGGCCCGCGATCGCCGAGTCGGTGCTCGACCTCATCGGGGCGACGCCTCTGGTGCGCCTGAAGCGGGTCATCCCGCAGGACGCCGCGGCGGTCCTCGGGAAGATGGAAAGCCTGAATCCCGGCGGGAGCGTGAAAGACCGAATCGCGCTGGCGATGATTGAAGACGCAGAGCGTTCGGGCCGCTTGAAGCCCGACTCCGTGATCGTCGAGCCGACTTCCGGGAACACCGGCATTGGGCTCGCGCTGGTGGCGGCCGTGAAGGGCTATCGCATCATCCTGACGATGCCGGAAGACATGTCGATCGAGCGGCGCAGACTGCTCGAACGCTACGGCGCCGAGCTCGTTTTGACCCCTGCGATCGAAGGCATGACCGGGGCCGTCTTCGCCGCCCAGGAGCTGTGCAGGGAGAACGCCTCGTACTTCATGCCGCAGCAGTTCGAGAACCCCTCGAACCCTGAGGTCCACCACCGGACGACGGCGCGGGAGATCCTGGATGCCACGGGTGGACGGATCGATGCATTCGTTGCCGGGGTGGGGACTGGGGGGACGATTACCGGGGTCGGGAAGTTGCTGCGCGAACAGATCGGCAAAGGCGTCCTGATCGTCGCCGTGGAGCCCGCACGATCGCCCGTCTTGAGCGGGGGCCGCGCGGGTATGCACGGGATCCAGGGCATCGGAGCAAGCTTCGTGCCGGGAGTACTGGACCGCGGTGTCTACGACGAGATCATGCGCATCGAGGACAAGGATGCGATGGCCTTCAGCCGCCGCCTGGCCCGGGAAGAGGGCCTGCTCGCGGGCATCTCCGCGGGTGCGAACGTGTTCGCAGCGCGGAAGGTCGCGGAGAAGCTCGGCGCCGGGAAAACCGTGGTCACCATCATCTGTGATACGGGGGAGCGTTACCTCAGTGTCAACATGTAAGTGAGAGCATTTTCCACCGTGCACGAGGTTGTGCGGGGTGGGTTTCAATGTGCAACGATGGATCGCCGCCGAAGGAGGGCCACCATGTCAGTTAACGTGTATATCCCCACGCCGTTCCGGCACCTGGTCGGGAACCGGGCGAACGTGAAAGCCACCGGCGCAACCGTTTCGGACCTCCTGAAGGACCTGGATACGCAGTTCCCGGGATTCAAAGCCCAGGTGGTGGATAGCAGTGGCGAGCGCGCGCCACACATCAACATCTACGTGAACCAGGTGGAAATCGAGAATCTCCAGGGGGAATCGACGACGCTGCAGGACGGTGACGAAGTGGCCGTCATCCCCGCACTCGCGGGCGGCGCGCCGACGGTGATGACGCCGGAGATGGTGGAGCGCTACAGCCGCCACCTGATCATGCCCCAGGTCGGCAGCGCTGGTCAGCGAAAGATCATCGAAGCGAAGGTGCTGATGATCGGAGCGGGTGGGCTGGGTTCGCCGGTAGCGCTCTACCTCGCCCTCGCAGGCGTCGGGACGATCGGCATCGTGGACTTCGACGTTGTGGACCGTTCGAACCTCCAGCGCCAGATCCTGCACCAGACGGCAGACATTGGTAAGCCGAAAGTGCAGTCCGCAAGCGAAACCCTCCTGGCGCACAACTCGAATGTGAATGTGGTCACTCACGAGGCGCCGATCACGAGCGACAACGCGTTCGAGATCATCTCGCAGTACGACATCGTGGTGAACGGCGCGGACAACTTTGCGACGCGCTACCTGGTCAACGATGCCTGCTACCTGTTGAAGAAGCCGCTCGTGGATGGCTCGATCCTGATGTTCGACGGGCAGGCCACGACATACCTGCCGGGGAAGGGCTGCTACCGCTGCCTGTATCCGGCGCCGCCGCCGCCGGGCCTCGTGCCGAGCTGCGCGGAAGCGGGCGTCCTCGGGGCCATGTGCTCGACCATCGGAAGCATCCAGGCGACCGAGGTGCTGAAGCTCGTCCTCGAAGTTGGCGAGCCGCTGGTGAACCGGCTGCTCCTTTACGATGCCCTCTCACTCGAGTTCCGCATCGTGAAGGTCCGCAAGGACCCGGAGTGCCCGCTGTGCGGCGACAACCCGACGATCAGCGAGCTGATCGACTACGAGCAGTTCTGCGGTTCGCCAATCCCCCACCGCGACGACCCGACCGGCGGTTGAAAGGGCAGCTGCCCCACCGCTTCGCCACTTATTGAAGGAGAACCTGCACCTATGACGAGTGCGACCGCCCCAACAATCAATGTCCGTGTGACCGCCGTCCTGCAGAAGGTGACCGGCGGGCAGAAGACCGTCGAGGCCAGCGGCTCGACGGTCTCGGAGGTGTTCAACGACATCGACGCCAAGTACCCGGGCTTCAAGGCCCAGGTCTACGGGCCAGATGGGAAGCTGCATCGCTTCGTGAACATCTACCTGAACGACGAGGACATCCGCTACACGGGCGGAGTCGAAACGGCGCTCAAAGCCGGGGACACGCTCGATGTGCTTCCCGCGCTGGCGGGCGGCTGCTAGAAAACGGGAGACCACGCCGCGTGACGCTTTACCGCTCCGTCATCGAGATGATCGGCAACACGCCGATCGTTGAGTTGCGCTCGTTCGCACCGCGGGCCGATGTCCATATTTACGCGAAGCTCGAGGGCCAGAACCCGACGGGCTCGGTGAAGGACCGGATCGCGAAGTACATGATCGAAGCGGGAGAACGCTCGGGAGAGTTGAAACCCGGCGCAACGATCCTCGAGCCGACCTCTGGAAACACGGGCATTGGCCTCGCGATGATCGGCAAGGTGAAGGGCTACAAGGTTGTCTGCGTGATGCCGGAGAGCGTGAGCGAAGAACGCACGTTTCTGCTGAAGGCGTACGGCGCGGAGATCATCTACACGCCCGGCGACCTGGGCTCGAACGGGTCCATTGCGAAAGCGAAGGAGATCGTTGCCGAGAACCCCGGCAAGTACTACTTCCCCTACCAGTACGGAAACGCTGCGAACCCGAGGGCGCACTACGAAACGACAGGCCCAGAGATCCTCCGCGACTTGCCGCAGACGACGGTGTTCGTCGCCGGGTTGGGGACGGGTGGCACACTAACGGGGACGGGCCGCTACCTGAAGGACCAGAAGCCGGGCATCCGCGTGATCGCGGCTGCGCCCCATCCCGGGGACCTCGTCCAGGGCCTGCGAGCACTGGAAGAGGGCTTCATCCCGCCGATCTTTGATGAGACGGTGCTGGACGGGAAGATCGTGGTCGACAGCCGGAGCAGTTTCGCGATGTCGAAAGACCTGACCCAGAAGGAAGGCCTTTTCGTCGGTATCAGTTGCGGGGCCGTCGTGCGTGCGGCGGTGAAGGCGGCGGAGCGACTCGAAGGTGAGCAGCACATCGTTTGCCTGCTGGCAGACGGCGGCTGGAAGTACCTCTCTTCCAACCTCTGGACGACCGAATGGGAAGACCAGCCGGACGATGTGGAGAGCAAGATCTGGTGGTAGCAGGATCGCTCGGCTGCGTTCCTTACGATGGCGGCTGCAGGGTCTGTTTCGGACCGATTGGCGGGAGACAAATCGTCTACTGCTCCGTGAAATGCCGCCGGCTCTTCTACCGCAACCACCAGTGGATGTGGGCACGCCGTGCCGCGAAGATCAGGGCACGGCGACGGGTGGAAGGAAGGCTGCTCCCGGGCTGGAAGTGCGCTCGCTGCGGCGAGGTCACCTTTGAACCAGAGGTGAACCACATCGTGCCGCTCAACGGGGATCGACCGAACCTCTCCTGCGGGCACCACCAGGCCAATCTCGAAGTGCTGTGCCGCAAGCCCTGCCACGTGGAGGCGACAGCGGAGCAGCGGGCCGCCGGGCTGATCAGGACGAAGCAGAACTGACGGCCCGAAGGCCTCAGTCGATCCGCCTGGCCGAGCGGTGGAACCGGCCAACGACCTCTGGGTCCGGGATGACCGAGACGCGCGACTTGTCTTTCCCGGTGTAGTCGAAGGCTGAGAGCACGTAGCGGATGCTCTCCAGCCGGGCCGCGCGCTTATCGTTCGCCTTCACGATGATCCAGGGGCTGAAGCTCGTGTGCGTCAGGCTGAACATCCGCTCCTTGTAGCGGGTGTAATCATCCCAGAGTTCCTGGCCGCGTTCATCGATGGGGCTGAGCTTCCATTGCTTCAACGGGTTGTTTCGTCGCGAGTCGAAGCGGGCACCCTGGACCTCCTTGGAGATGGAGAACCAGAACTTCACGATCTCCACGCCGTCTTCGACGAGCATGTGCTCAAACTCGGGGGTCTGGCGCATGAATCGTTCGTACTGATCCGGGTCACAGAAACCCATGACCGGTTCGACGACGGCGCGGTTGTACCAGGACCGATCGAAGAAGACGATTTCGCCGCGGTTGGGGAGTTGACGCATGTAGCGCTGGAAGTACCACTGCCCGGTTTCGTCGTCGGTCGGCTTGGGAAGCGCGACGACGCGGATCGCGCGCGGGTTAAGGTGCTCGATGAAGCGGCGGATGGTTCCGCCCTTGCCGGCAGCGTCACGGCCTTCGAAAAGGATTGCGACGCGCCGTCCGGAGTCCTGGATCCAGCGCTGCAGCTTCACGAGTTCGATCTGGAGGCTCTCGAGCTCGAACTCGTATTGCATCGCGCGCTTCACGCGCGAGACGTTCACGTTTTTCGTCCGGAGCAGTTGGATGAATTCGCGGGAGGTATGGAGGTCGCTCAGTTCTTCGCGGAGGACCACCTGATCGGGCATCGGGCTCCAGGAGGTGGAGTGTATCGCGTCGGCGATCTCCCGGAGCTTCTCATCGGGAAGGTCTGCCTCCTCGGGCAGGACTGCGCGGAGAACGCCGAGAAGCTCTCGCTTCAAGGAGTCGGCCGGGACGATTTCACCGTTTCGCGCGGGGCCGGTCCGGTTGATGCTGTGGAGAGTGGCGTGTGTCATGCAGTTTACCTGGCGGCTCGAAGTGAAAATGTGGCCGACCGCCATAATCTTCGGCAGATCAACGGGAAAGTTCATGGCCTTAAGGACAGAGAGTTGTGTCCCGAGGGGGCGGGTGGGGCACGGCGCCTCGCAGGGGGTGCTGAACTTCGTCTCGCAAGCCAGGTCGCTGGCCACCAAAAGATCTGTTGACACGGTGATCCATAGCGGCGTAGGTTGCAATGGTATGGGTGTGTTGGTTGGCATCCATGGATAGAGACGGCGGCGCCACATAGCGCCGCCGTTTGCGCTTCTCGTGAGAAGGAGTTACCCGTCATGCAGTCGAGCTTGATTGGCAAGGTTGAGAAGGCAAAGGCCTACGCGGGCGAACGGCACCGCATGCAGATAGATGATCTGCACGTAGCTTTCCACGGCGAAAACAGCGACCACGAAGTCGCCCTGCACGAAGGCAAGTGGCGCTGCAATTGCGACTTCTTCGTAGCGTGGGGCTCCTGCAGCCACACGATGGCGCTGGC
>Ga0073899_10004770_pt1 | contig 11844 bp, 12 predicted proteins | sample KloWWTmetaKNB5Ph_FD_88975 | JGI IMG/M metagenome (GOLD analysis project Ga0073899, IMG submission 88975) | Active sludge microbial communities from Klosterneuburg, Austria, studying microevolution and ecology of nitrifiers - Klosterneuburg... | ecosystem: Engineered > WWTP > Aerobic digester >...
TGGGTGTGCGCCTTTCTCGGCACCATCTGGGCCGGTGGGGTGGCGGTCGGTGTCAACCCGCGCATCGCAGCCGACGATTGGGCTTACGTGCTCGCCGAGTCGGGTTTCAGCTTCGTCCTTGCCGAGTCGGTCGACCTGCTGCCGCCGGCCTATCGGGGCTGCCATGTCGACCTGGCAGACTGGTGCGCCGAGCTGGATGCGGCGGCGCCCGCGCCGCCGCGCCTGCTGGACGAAGATCAACCCGCGTTCTGGACCTCGTCGTCGGGCACCACCGGGCGGCCCAAGGCCATCGTGCACGCGCACCACAGCGCACTCGCGCTCGAGCGCGCCAGTGTCGAGGGCCTGGGCCTGCGCAGCGACGACCGGCTGTTTGCCAGCTCCCGGCTGTTCTTCTGCTACCCGCTGGCCAACAGCCTGCTGGCCGGCCTGAAGATCGGCGCGACCGTGATCCTCGACCCCGCCTGGCCGACGCCCGACGGTGTGCTGCGCGTCATTGCCGCGCAGCGCCCCAGCGTCGTCTTCAGCGTGCCGTCGATGTTCCGCGACCTGCTCAGGCAGGGCGGGGCCGATCGTCTGGCCGACTTCGGCGTGCGCCTTTGTGTGTCGGCCGGAGAGGCGTTGCCGGCGACGCTGCGGCAAGTCTGGACGGCGCGCACCGGCATCCCGCTGTCCAATGGTTTTGGCGCATCCGAGACGCTGACGCTGGCCCTGCTCGACGTCGACGGCTCGGGCGGCTTGCGCCCCTCACCCGGGGTCAGCGTCGAGCCCTGCGCGGGCAGCGGCGACGACGGGCCGATGCAGCTGCACATCTGCACGCCCATGCTGGCGCTGGGCTACTGGCATCGTCCCGAGGCCGAGGCGGCCAGTTTCCGTGACGGCGGCTACTGCCCGGCCGATCTGTTCCGGCGCCTGGACGACGGCGCCTGGGCCTATGCCGGCCGCGAAGACGCGATGGTCAAGCTGCGTGGTCGCTGGGTCGACCTGGCCGAGCTTGAGCAGCGTCTGGCGGATTGCCCCGGCGTGGCCGAAGCGGCCTGCGCTTTGGTGGCCGACGCCGATGGCGTCGACGCCATCGCGTTGTTCTACGTGCCCGAACCCGACGCGCCCGCGGATGTCGATGACACGCTGCGCCAGCGCATCGCCGGCTGGCCGCCGCACCAGCGGCCGATCCGGCAGCAGGCGCTGCCGGAGCTGCCACGCACGGCCACCGGCAAGCTGATGCGGCGCCAGCTCGGCGCTGTGCCTGTGCAGACGCCGTCGCCGCCGTGAAGCCCGATGCGCAAGAGCCGATCGGCCGCCAGTGGCGCGACGCCGACGGTGCGCACATCGACGTGCGCGGCCTGCCGCCGCCGATGCCGCTGGTCGGCATCCTGCGCCTGGTGCAGGCCGTCGGGCCCGGCGGCGCCGTGATCGTCCACCACGACCGCGATCCACAACCGCTGTATGCCGAGCTGGCTGAGATCGGCTGGACGGCCGAGCGCATCGACGGCGATGCCGGCGAAGTGCGGCTGCGGCTGCGGCCCGAACCTTCACTGCCGTCGTGAAACCCGCTGCCAGCGCGGGCCAGTTCCTGGCGTCGGCGCGCAGCCGCCTGCTGCCGGCGTCGATCCCCTTGCGTTTCTTCGGTGCCGCGGTGGTCTTCCACCTGCTGGCCTGGCTGGCCCTGCTGCCGGGCGCGCAGGCATTGCCGCGTTTCGACGGCGGCCTGGGCTGGCCGCTGGCGGCACTGCACCTGATCACACTGGGTGTGCTGGTGATGAGCGCGATCGGCGCCAGCCTGCAACTGCTGCCGGTGGCCACGCGCCAGCCGGTGCGCTGGCAGCGCGCGCCGGCGCTGGTGTGGTGGTTGTACCTGCCCGGCGTGGCTGCCGTCACGCTGGGCATGGGCCTGGGTCTGACGCCGCTGCTGGGTGCCGGCGCGGTGCTGGTGCTGCTGGCGCTGACGCTGTTTGCCTGGCTGCTGGCCGCCAACCTGCGCGGTGCCCAGGGCATGCCGGCGGTGGTGGTGCATGGCTGGGCCGCGCTGGCTTGCCTGCTGGGGGTGCTGTTCAGCGCCGCCGCGCTGGTGGCGGGCTGGCTGGGCTGGACGCTGCTGCCGCGCGCGACCGCCCTGGCGCTGCACCTGCCGCTGGCGACTTTTGGTTTCATGGGCCTGCTGGCGCTCGGGCTGTCCTACATCCTGGTGCCGATGTTTGCGCTGGCCGTGACGCCCGACGAGCGCCAGGCGCTGCAGTCGGCATCACTGGCGATCGCGGGGTTGGTGCTGGCCGGGCTGGCGGCGGCCGGCCTGGCGCCGCGGCCGCTGCGCCTGCTGGCCCTCGGCCTGGGTGCTGCCGCCATCGGGCTGCACCTGCGCTTGATGGTGCAGGCGTTGCGCAGCGGCATGCGGCGTCAGCTCGGTCCGTCCTTCGTGCTGGTGCGCCTGGCCTGGGGCATGTTGGTGCTCAGCCTGGCGCTGGCGCTGGCCCTGGTGCTGCAGGCGCCACTGGCCGGCCTGCCGGCATTGTTCTCGCTGGTGCTGGTCGGCGGCTGGCTGCTCAGCTTTGTGCTCGGCATGTTGCAGCGCATCCTGCCCTTCCTGGTCTCGATGCACCTGGCCGGCCGCGGTCGGCGCGCACCCACGCCGTCGGCGCTGACGGCCGAGCGCTGGCTGGTGCTGCATGCCCGCTGCCACCTGCTGGCGTTGCCGGGGCTGGCACTTGCGATCGGCTTCGACAGCCCGGTGCTGGGGCTGGCCGCGGCCACGGTCGGTGGCCTGGGCGGGCTGGCTCTTGCAGGCTTCTTCGTCGAGTTGCTGCGCCGCATGCGCGCGCCGGCTGCGCCGGCCGGTTGAGACAGGTCAACCCCGATTTCGACAAAACCAGTAATCTGGTACCGAAATACGCAATTAAAGAGAACCCCCAATGCGACAAGTCAGCCAAGCCCTGGACACCGAACACCGCAGCAGCCTGGACCTGCTGGGTCGGGTCGAACAATCCTTCGCCCCGGCGGCGCGCGCCGGGATCGGCACCGACCCCGGCTTTGCGCGCCTGGCGGCCGCCTTCGTGCGCCTGATCGAGCACGACATCGGGCGCCATTTCGATTTCGAGGAGGCCGAGCTGTTCCCGCGCATGCGCGACAGTGGTGAAGGCGACATCGCACAGCTGCTGCAGGACGAGCACGATACGATGCGCGAGGTGGCCGCCGAGATCCTGCCGCTGGCCCAGGATGCGGCGGCGGGGCGGTTGGCCTCCGCCGACATCGACCGTCTGCAGCGCCTGGCGCTTGAGATGGTGGAGCGCCAGGTCTCGCACATCCAGAAGGAAACGATGGCGCTGTTGCCGCTGCTCGACGAGCTGCTCGACGACGACACCGACCGTGAACTGGCCTTCAGCTACGCCTGCGACTGAACGAGGATCCGCCACGATGACCCCCACCGCCCTGGCCGCCAGCGCCCAACTTTCGATCCGTGCGCTGACGCGCGATGACCTCGACGACGTGGTGGCGCTTGACGCCGCGCTCGAAGGCCATGTGCGGCGTGCCTACTTCCAGCGACGCCTGGCGTCGGCCATCGCGCAGCCCGGCCAGCACCTGCAGCTGGCCGCGGTCGATGCGCAGGGCCTGGCCGGCCACCTGCTGGCGCGCCGCACCAGTGGTGAGTTCGGCCGTGCATCGCCCGGCCTGCGGCTGGAGGTCATCGGTGTGCGCAGTGATCTGCGCGGGCAGGGCGTGGGCACGCAGCTGCTGCAGGCGCTGATCGGCCATGGGCAACGCCACGGCGTGGCCGAGCTGCGCACGACGGCGGCCTGGACCGACCACCGCATGCTGCGCTGGCTGGCCGCAATGGACTTCAAGTTGGCGCCCGATCACATCGTCGAATGTGTCGTCGGCGACGGTTACCAGGCCGAACGCGGCGACGCGCTCGACCAGCCGCCCCCCGAGCGCGGCACCGACGCCAACGACTATGGCGCCGAGGCCGACAACGATTTTGAACAGGTCGAACGCCACCGTGCCGATGTGACGGCGATGCGGCCCGACGATCTGGCGCAGATCGAGCGCATCGACCGCGCGATCACCGGGCGCGACCGCAGCAGCTACATCGCCGACAAGCTGGGCGAGGCGATGGCCGATTCGGCCATTCGCGTGTCCCTGAGCGCTCGTGTGGACGATGCGATCGTGGGCTATCTGATGGCCCGCGTCGACCTCGGCGACTTCGGCCGCGTCGAGCCAGTGGCCGTGCTCGACACGCTGGGCGTCGATCCGGCCTACGAACACCGGGGCATCGGTCATGCGCTGCTGTCCCAGTTGTTCACCAACCTGTCGGCGCTGCAGATCGACCGCATCGAGACCGTGGTCGCGGTCCGCAATCTGGCGCTCACCGGCTTTCTGCTCGGCGCCGGCTTCAAGCCGTCGCAGCGCCTGACCTTGTTGCGGAGCCTGAAGTGAGCCGTCTGCCCGACGAAGGCCTGGTCTGGGACGCGCTGCGCGAGGTCGAAGACCCCGAGGCCGGCATGAACATCGTCGACCTCGGGCTCGTCTACACAGTGACGGTGGCCGCCGAGGGTGTCGATGTCGACATGACCATGACGACCCCGGCCTGCCCGGTGGCCGACATGCTGGTCGAACAATCGCGCGCGGCCATCTCGCGCGTGGTGCCCGCCGAGCTGCCGGTGCGCGTGCGGCTGGTCTGGGACCCTTTCTGGACGCCGTCGATGATGACCGGTGTGGCGCGCGACCATTTCGGCTGGTCGTCCTGAGCCGGTCGGGCCCGATGGCGCAAGTCGGCATCCCAGCCGCCGAGCCAGCCGCAGCTGGCGGCTGGCCACCGCGCTGGCGCGTGCCTTTGCTGATGCTGGGTTTCATCGGCCTGGCGTTCGGCTGCGGGGCCGGGTTGTCCAGGCTGGGCTGGCGCGTGCCCGACCTGATGGCCTCGGCCGCCGCTTTGCACGGGCCGCTGATGATCTGCGCCTTCTTCGGCGTCGTGATCTCGCTCGAACGCGCCGTGGCACTGGCACGCGGCTGGGCCTACCTGGGCCCGCTGCTGGCCGGCCTGGGCGGTGCCGCGGTGGTGGCTGGCAGTGCTGGCAGTGCCGGCGTTGCTGCGGGGCTGTTCCTGGCCGCCAGCGTGGTGCTGCTGGCCGCCAGCGTGGTCGTGTGGCGCCTGCAACGCGCACTCTTCACCGCCGTGCTGGTGATTGGTGCGGCGTGCTGGACGGTGGGCAATCTGCTGTGGCTGCTGGGTGCACCGGTGCATGCGCTGGTGCCGTGGTGGCTGGCCTTCCTGATCGTGACGATTGCCGGTGAACGACTCGAGCTGTCACGCCTGATGCCGCGGTCGGCGACGTCGCAGCGCTTGTTTGTCGTCGTGCTGCTGGTGCTGCTGGCGGGGCTGCTGGGCAGCCCCTTCGCCTGGGGTGCTTCGCTGTTCGCGGCCGGTCTGCTCAGCTTGGCGCTGTGGCTGTCCCGGCACGACGTGGCGCGGCGCACCGTGCGCGGCAAGGGCCTGACGCGCTACATTGCCGTCTGCCTGCTCAGCGGCTACGTCTGGCTGGGGCTGGGTGCTGCTGTCATCCTGGCCGCCGGCGGCCTGCATGTGGGCACAGCGGCCTACGACGCGGCGCTGCATGCGCTGGGCATCGGCTTCGTGTTTTCGATGGTCTTCGGCCATGCGCCGATCATCTTTCCGGCGGTGCTGCGCGTGGCCGTGCCCTACCACCGCAGCTTCTACCTGCCGCTGCTGCTGCTGCATGGCTCGCTGGCGCTGCGTCTGGCCGGCGATGCGCTGGGGTCGTTCGACCTCGTGCGCCTGGGGGGTGCGCTGAACGTGTTTGCGCTCGCCGCCTTCATCGTCGGCACGGCCACCGCGGTGCTTCGGCGGCGCTGACGCGCCTGCCGGCGCGGCAGTGTTTCGGCAGCCAGTGTCTGGGCCTTTGACGCCCCGGCAACCGGATTCGACCCTCAAACGGAGTGCAAACCCCATGGACTATCAGGACATCCTCTACGAAGTGCGCGGCGGCGCCGCCTGGATCACCATCAACCGCCCCGAGCGCATGAACGCCTTTCGTGGCCGCACCTGCGACGAGCTGATCCACGCGCTCAATCGTGCGGGCTATGACCGTCAGATCGGCGCCATCGTGTTGGCCGGCGCCGGCGACAAGGCCTTCTGCACCGGTGGCGATCAATCGGCGCACGAAGGCCAGTACGACGGCCGCGGCACCATCGGCTTGCCGATGGAAGAGTTGCATGCCGTCTTGCGCGACGTGCCCAAGCCGGTGATCGCACGGGTGCAGGGTTATGCCATCGGCGGTGGCAACGTGCTGTGCACGATCTGCGACCTGACCATCGCGTCCGAGAAGGCGGTGTTCGGTCAGGTCGGGCCCAAGGTCGGCTCGGTCGATCCGGGCTACGGCACGGCGCTGTTGGCGCGCGTGGTGGGCGAGAAGAAGGCGCGCGAGATGTGGTACCTGTGCCGCCGCTACAGCGCTGCCGAGGCCCTGGCCATGGGCCTGGTTAACGTGGTCGTGCCGCACGAGCAGCTCGACGCCGAGGTGCAGCGCTGGTGCGACGAGATCCAGGGCAAGAGCCCGACCGCGATCGCCATCGCCAAGCGCTCGTTCAACATGGACACCGCGCACCAGGCCGGCATTGCCGGCATGGGCATGTATGCGCTGAAGCTGTACTACGACACCGAAGAATCACGCGAGGGCGTGCGCGCCTTCCAGGAAAAGCGCAAGCCCGATTTCCGCAGCAAGCAGGTCTGAGAACTTCAGGCGCTGTCGGGGATCACCGCCGTCGCCTCGAGCTCGATCTTGCCGGGGTTGTCCAGCAGGTCGGACACGAAGATCATGCTCATGGCCGGGTAGTGGGTGCCCGTGGGCGTGGCCATCAGCGTGCGCCAGATCGCGCCCAGCTGACGCCGTGCCGCCAGGTAGGCCGGCTTGTCGCAGCAAAAGGCGGTGATGCGGCCGATGTGCTGCGGCCCGCCACCGGCCTGCGCCAGCACCGCCAGCACGTTCTTCAATGCCTGCTCGAACTGCGGCACGATGTCTTCCGACTCGAAGCGCTGTTCAGCGTTCCAGCCCACCTGGCCGGCGATGAAGACCATGCGCCCGGCCGGCGCCAGCAGGCCGTTGGCATAACCGATCGGGGGGGCCCATCCGGGCGGCAACAGTGCCTGCATCGTGATCTCCTCAGTCGGTGTAACGCGGGGGGTCGGGGTCGTCCGACCATTCAGGGTCGGGCGGCGGCACCTTGGCGATCCAGGCCTGCACCAGCTGCACATGCTCCTGCTCTTCGGCCTGCAGTTCCAGCGCGGCGCGACGCACCGACTCGTCGCTGGTGGCGGCCGCCAGCCGGCCGAAGAAGGCCTCGGCGCGCTGCTCGGCCGCCAGCGCCAGCTGCAGCGCGTGCCAGGGCTGCATCAGGTAGTGCACCTCGTCGGACGGCACCGTCTCGGGCGGCTCGAAACCGGCCCAGTCCCAGCCGCCGGGGGGCGCCGGCGGCGGCTCGGTCCAGCCCATCTCGGCCTGGATCTGCTCGACGTGCTTGCCCTCATAGCCGGCCATGGTGCGAAACATGGCGGCGATCTCGCGGTTGTTGTGCATGTCCATGGCGTCGGCGAACTCGGTGTAGCGCTGCACCGCGTCGAGCTCCATCGCCAGCGCCTGCGCCATGAAGGCCTGCAGCTTCGTGTCGGCGGCGTTCACAGCGCGAACTCCGCTTCCAGGTCAGCCACGGATCGCATCGCGGGCGCACTTTTCGCAGCATAGGGTGCGCGCGAACCCGCGTAGAGCACGCCGAGATTGAAGCCGTCGTCGGTCATGATGCGGCGCGCCGCACGTGCCGGATCGTCGGTGGGCGCCACCGGCGAGGGGTGCACGTGCTGCTTCCAGTCGCGCTGCTCGGGCCTGAAGGTGACGCAGGGGCTCAGGATCTCGATGAACGAGAAGCCCGGGTGGCGCATGCCCTGCGCGATCACTTCGGCGGTGCCGTTGGGGTCACCCGAGAAGGCGCGTGCCACGAAGTTGGCGCCGGCGGCCAGTGCGATCACCAGCGGGTGGAACGAGCGCACGCCGGTGCCACCGGGCGAGAGCTTGTTGTCCCAGTCGGGCTCGGTGGTCGGCGAGGCCTGGCCCTTGGTCATGCCGTACACGTGGTTGTCCATCACGATGTAGGTCAGGTCGACGTTGCGTCGGCAGGCATGGATGAAGTGGTTGCCGCCGATCGAGTAGCCGTCGCCGTCGCCGCCGGTGACCAGCACCGTCAGATCGGGCCGGGACACCTTCAGCCCGGTGCCGGCGGCCAGCGCCCGGCCGTGCACGCCGTGAAAGCCGTAGCAGGTGGTGTAGGCCGGAATGCGCGACGAGCAGCCGATGCCGGAGACCACCGCCACCTCGTGCGGCGGCAGCTGCAACATCGCCAGCGCCTTGGTGATCGCGCCCAGCACCGTGAAGTCGCCACAGCCTGGGCACCAGATCGGCTTGTAGTCGGATTTGTAGTTGGCGGCCGTCAGCGCGACGGGCGGTGAGCTCAGATCGTTCATGCGGCCTCCGCCACGGGTTGTTCGGCGCGTTGCCAGTCGATGATCGCGGTCGCCAACTCGGCCGGCCGCAGCGGCAGCGGCCCCGGTCGATGAAAGCTGGCCGGGCGGCCGGGCAGGTCGTACATCGAGCGCAGGTAGCGGTACAGCTGGGCGCCGTGGTTCTGCTCGATCACCAGCACCCGCCTGACACCGGCCAGCGCCTGGTCCATGCGCGCGGGCAGCGCCGGCGCCAGCAGGCGCAGCACCACCAGTCGCACCGCCACGCCCTGGCTGGCCAGGCGCGCCAGCGCCTCACGCACGCTGCCGCTGACCGAGCCGAAGGTGATCACCGCGACGTCGCCGTCGCCTTCGACGTCGGCCCAGGCCGCGCCGTAGTCGTACTGCAACAGCTTGCGTTCCCGCTTGTCGAGCTGCAGGCGATGGTCACGCGCCTGGCTGCTGGGAATGCCGGCTTCGGTGTGCTCCAGGCCGTCGGCGGTGTAGACGATGCCGGGCGTGCCCGGGATCGCCATCGGCGAGATGCCGCTGGCAGTGTCGCGATAGCGCTTGTAGTCGGGCGAGTGGGCGGCCGCGGTCAGCCGTGCAGCCACGCAGCCGGCGTCGGCCGGACGGTCGATGATGGCGCGCGACTGCCCCATCCACTGATCCGACAGCACGATGGCTGCGGTCTGAAGCGCCTCGGCCAGGTGCACGGCCCATTGGGTGGTGGCCACGCAGTCGGCGATCGAGGTTGGCGCCAGCACCAGGCGCGGCGCGTCGCCGTGCAGGCCGCTGACGGCAAACGACAGGTCACTTTGTTCGCTCTTGGCCGGAATGCCCGTCGACGGACCGCCGCGCATGACGTCGACAACGACGATCGGCACCTCGGCCGTGACCGCCAGGCCCAGCGCCTCGGTCATCAGTGCCAGCCCGGGGCCGGAGGTGGCCGTCAGCGACGGCACACCGCCGTACGAGGCGCCGATGATCATGTTCACCGACGCCAGTTCGTCCTCGGCCTGCAGCAGGCTGCCGCCGACGCGGGCCAGCGCCGGTGCCATCCATTCCAGCAGCTCGGTGGCGGGCGTGATCGGATAGGCGGCGACAAAGCGCACGCCGCCGCGGATGGCGCCGAGCCCGGCGGCTTCGTTGCCGCTGATCTGCCAGCGTCCCTGGGCAAGGGTTGCGCTGTCCGGGCCGGGTGCCAGCGCGATGGCGTCGCCCAGCGTGGCCGACTCTTCGTAGGCCTTGCGCAGCGCCTGCAGGTTGGCGGCCAGCGATTCGGCCGAGCGCTTCCAGGCTGCGCGCAGCGCGTCTTCCAGCGCTGCCAGCGGGATGCCCGCCAGGCCGCCGGACAGGCCCAGCGCCAGCATGTTGCCCCAGCTGCCGGCAATCGCCTTGGCCATCTTCTTCAGCGGCAGCGCAACCTGGCGCGCACCGCCGCGGGTAAAGGCCTCGGGCGCGTCGCCCTCACCGCTGTCGCCCAGCACCAGGCTGTCGGCGCGCAGCGGGATCTCGTCGGCAAAACGATGCACGTTCTGCCAGTCCATCGCCAGCAGCAGGTCAAAGTGGTCGTCCAGCGCCTGCACCGGCCTGTGCGACAGGCGCAGCAGCGCCGCGGCCTCGCCACCGCGGATCTGTGGCCCGCTGGTGCGCACCATCAGGCCGTACAGCCCGGCGCGCGCGGCGGCGTCCAGCAGCATGGTGCCGGCGGTCATGACGCCGGCGCCGCCGCTGCCGGCGATGGCGACCGAGACCGAGTCGCGCAAACGGCGCTCGGCAGGTAGTGGGATCGAACGGACCTCGGCGGGTGGGTCCGCAGTTGGATTGGCGCGCACGCTGTGCTCCCCGTTGTCGGATGTGCTCAGTGAAACGGCGCGAGGCCGTCGAGCCTCTGATGCAAATCAAACCGCCCGCGCTTTTTGCCGCTGAGAATCGCCTAAAGCAGTATTCGGGTACCGAAATACCACATTAAGACAAAACGCAACCTTCGATCGGGCCCCGGCCCACCGTCGAGCGCAGGAGGAAGACGATGACGATAGACGCCCACCGCTGGCTGATGACGGCGGTCAACGCACCGCTCGAACGGGCAGCCTTCGACGCCACGCCGGGGCCTGGCGAGGTCACCGTGGCGGTGGCGGGCTGCGGTGTCTGCCACACCGACCTGGGCTATTACTACGACGGCGTGCGCACCAACCAGCCGCTGCCGCTGGCGCTGGGCCACGAAGTCAGCGGCCGCGTGGTGGCCTGTGGCGCTGGGGCGCAGGGCTGGATGGGCAAGTCGGTCATCGTGCCGGCGGTGCTGCCCTGCGGCGAGTGCGACCTGTGCCGGCGTGGCCTGGGTACGATCTGCCGCGCGCAGAAGATGCCCGGCAACGACATCCAGGGCGGCTTCGGCAGCCACATTGTGGTGCCCGCCCGCGGCCTGTGCGAAGTCGACCTGCAGCGCCTGGCCACAGCCGGGCTGACACTGCCCGAGGTCTCGATCGTCGCCGACGCGCTGACCACGCCGTATCAGGCTGTGCGCCGCGCCGGCGTCACGCCCGGCACCCTGGCCATCGTGGTCGGCGCCGGTGGCGTCGGTGGCTACTGCGTGCAGGTGGCGCGGGCCTTCGGCGCGCAGGTGGTGGCGATCGACGTCGACGACGCCAAGCTGGCCGCCATCGCCGCCCACGGCGCGGCGCTGACCCTGAACAGCCGACAGCTCGATGCCAAGGGCATCAAGGCCGCGGTGCAGGCCTTTGCCAAGGCCCAGGGCCTGCGGGCCACCGAATGGTTCATCTTCGAGTGTTCGGGCACGGCGCCCGGGCAACTGATGGCCTACAGCCTGCTGGTGCACGGCGCCACGCTGTCGGTGGTGGGTTTCACGATGGACAAGGTCGAGGTTCGCTTGTCCAACCTGATGGCTTTCGATGCGCGCGCGCTGGGCAACTGGGGCTGCCCGCCCGAGGCCTACCCGGCCGCGCTCGACCTGGTGCTCGACGGCAAGGTGCAGATCGCCCCCTTCGTCGAGACCCATGCACTGGACGACATCAACCGCGTCTTTGCCGCCGTTCACCACCGCGAAATCAAGAAGCGCGCGGTGATGGTTCCCGCCTGATCGAGGAGATCCTCCATGAATGCCCCCGAAACCACCACCATGCTGCGCGAATTCAAGAACCACGACCTCGTCGACGACATCAGCAAGCCCGGCATCCGGTACGAGAAGCGGCCGGCGCGCCGCCCCGACGGCAGCGAAGCGCCGGGGCTCTACAACGTCTGGATCACGCTGGACAACCCCAGCCAGTACAACTCCTACACGACCGACATGGTCAAGGGCGCGATCCTGGCGTTCCGCGCCGCGACCA
>Ga0073899_10004771_pt1 | contig 11843 bp, 11 predicted proteins | sample KloWWTmetaKNB5Ph_FD_88975 | JGI IMG/M metagenome (GOLD analysis project Ga0073899, IMG submission 88975) | Active sludge microbial communities from Klosterneuburg, Austria, studying microevolution and ecology of nitrifiers - Klosterneuburg... | ecosystem: Engineered > WWTP > Aerobic digester >...
CGCTCGACTCGCGCACGTTGATGTCCCAGCGGTAGACGGTGGTGCCGATCAGCACCGGCATCACCTGGGGGAGGATCCCGATCAGGTAGACCTGCGCCGTGCTAGCGCCCGTGGCCTCGATCGCCTCGATCGGCCCGCGCTCGGCCTCCTCGATCGCCTCGGCCACGAGCTTGGCGAGAAAGCCCACGGAGCGCGCGGCCACGGCGGCGATCCCGGCGACCGGGCCCGGGCCGAAGATCGCGACGAAGAGCAGCCCCCAGATGACGGTGTTCACCGATCGCGAGGCCACGAGGAGCCCGCGGCCGATGGCCCAGGTGAAGCCGTTGGCCGTGGTGTTGCGCGCGGCGAGGAAGGCGAGCGGAACGGAGAACACCACGGCGATCGCCGTGCCCAGCGTGGCGATGTGGATCGTCTCGACGAGCGGCGCCACGATCGTCGGCAGGTAGGACCAGCGGGGCGGCCACATGCGCTGCGCGAGGTCCGCCGCCTGGACGTGGGCGTCCCGGAAGAAGATCCACTCGATGTCGAGCGCCGACACCGACCACGCGGCCGCGAATGCGACCGCCGCCACCCACAGCCACCGGATCACGGTCTCGCGCGGCGAGTGCTTTCGCCAGACGTCGGGATGGCGGCTCGCCGCGCCGGCAGTCAACGCATCTTCCCGCGCACCCAGTCGCTGAACCACTCGCCCAGCGCCACGAGCGCGATGATGGCGAGCAGGATCGCGGCGGCGAAATCGTAGTCGTAGCGCGAGAACGAGGCCGACAGGGACTGGCCGATGCCGCCCGCGCCCACGATGCCCACGATCGTGGAGTGGCGAAGGTTCGCGTCGAGGCGGTAGATGGCGGTGCCCACCGAGCGCGTGAGCACCTGCGGCACCACCGCGTAGGCGACGACCTGGCCGAAGCCGGCGCCGGTCGCGCGCACCGCCTCGATGGGCCCGACGCGCACGTTCTCGATGTCCTCGGCGAGCATCTTGGCGAGGAAGATCGTCGACGACAGCGAGAGCGTGAGCAGCCCCGCCACCGGGCCGAAGCCGAAGAGCTTCACGAAGAAGATGGCGATGATCACCTCGTGGAAGCTGCGGCCGACCACGATGAGGCCGCGCGCGGCGAGATAGACGGGCCGCGGCGCGAGGTTTTTCGCGGCGGCAATCCCCAGCGGCACGCTCGCGACCACGCCCGCGAGCGTGGCGGCGAGCGCCATCTGCAGGCTCTCCGTCATGCCGCGCACGAGCAGTTCCCAGCGCGAGAAGTCGGGCGGGAACATGCGCACGAAGAGATCCGCCGCCCGCCCGAACCCGGCCAGCGCGCGGTTCGCGTCGATGTCCAGCGTGGAGACCGACCAGGCGAGGTAGGCGCCGGCGGCGGCGAGCGCCAGGTTCTGGCGCCGGCGCGTGCCGAGGAAGGGCGGCGGGCGCCACGAGGCCGCGGCCGTGGCGTTCACGCGCCGGCCTCGTCCTCGTCGGCCCTGCGGATCGTGCGGCTCCAGTCCTCGGCGCCGTAGATCTCGGTCAGCACGTCCGGCGTGAGCGCGGCGCTCGGCCCGTCGAAGACCAGCTTGCCGGCCTTCAGCCCGATCACGCGGTCGGCGAAACCCTGGGCGAGCGCCACGTCGTGGATGTTCACGAGCGCCGGCGTGGCGCGTTCCTGGGCGAGCGAGCCGATGAGCCGCATGATCTGGCGGGCGGTCTTGGGGTCCAGGCTCGCCGTGGGCTCGTCGACCAGCAGGACGTCGGGGTTCTGCATGAGCGCGCGGCCGATGCCCACGCGCTGGCGCTGGCCGCCCGAGAGCGCGTCCGCCCGCGAATCGTGCAGCCCCGAAAGGCCGACCCGCTCGAGCATCGCGAAGGCGTTCGCGACGTCCGCCGGCGGGTAGCGGCGCAGCCAGGACGCGAAAAATCCCACGGAGCCCAGGCGCCCGGACAGGAGGATTTCCATCACCGTGAGCCGGTCCACGAGGTTGAACTCCTGGAAGATCATCCCGATGCGCCGGCGCGCCTGGCGAAGCTCGCCCGAGCCGAGGCCGACGATGTCCGTGCCGCCCAGGAGAATCCTCCCGGCGGTGGGCTCCACCAGCCGGTTGATGCAGCGGATGAGCGTGCTCTTGCCTGCGCCGGAGGTGCCGATGATCGCGATGACTTCGGGCCGCGTGACCTCGAAGCTCACGCCGTCGAGCGCTCGGGCGCCGCCGCGGTAGGTCTTCGCGAGCGCCTCGACCGCGAGCAGCCGCCGCGCGCCGCCGATTGGCGGCGCCTCCTCCCGCGCGAGCGCCATGGCGCTATTCCGCCTTGGTGCCCAGCTTCGAGAGCGACTCCTGCGTGTAGGTCACGCCGCTCGCCTTCTGGATCGTGCGCACGTCGCGCCAGTCCTTCTCGTAGCTGATCGAGGCGAAGCGCTCGGTGTCCTTGAACTCGGTGGCGAGTTTCGATTTCTTGAAGTCGAAGCCGAGGAAGGCCTCGCGGATCTTCGCCTTCAGCGCCGGCGCGAGGTTGTGGGCGACGCCGAAGGCCGTGCGCGGGAAAGGCGCCGACTCGTAGACCACGCGCAGGGCGTCGGGCTTGAACATGCCGCGAGCCTGCATGCGCTCGACCACGGTCGAGGCCACCGGGGCCGCGTCGTAGTCCTTGTTCACCACGCCCATGATCGAGTTGTCGTGCTTGCCCGAGAAGAGCACCTCGTAGTCCTTGCCGGGCACCACGCCCATGGACGAGAAGAGCGCGCGCGGCGCGGCGTCGCCGGAGTTGGACGACGGCGAGACGTGGGCCACGCGCTTGCCCTTCAGGTCGGCCACGGACTTGATCGGGCTGTCCTTGGGCGTGATGAGCTGCAGCGTGTAGCCGATGCTGCCGCTGGCGCGCTGCATGCTCGCCACGGGCTCGAAGCCCGCGAGATTGACCGCGTACGGGGTGGGGCCCGTGGCCACGCCGGCGATATGCAGGCGTCCGGAGCGCATCGCCTCGACCTGCGCCGCGTAGGATTCCGCCGGATACCAGCGCACCCGCTTGCCCGTCACTTTCGCCAGGTGCTGCATGAAGTCGTCGAAGACGTTTTCGTAGACCGCGGGATCTTCCACCGGCGTGTAGGAGAACACGAGCGTCGCCGGGTCCTGCCAGGCCTTCGGGTCCTTCGGCTGGTCGGCCACCAGGTCACCGTTCTCGTCGCAATAGCGCGCGTCGAGGAGCCCGCGGTTGGCGCAGGCCGCCTGCGCGAGGGCCCCCGGGGCCCAGGATCCCGCCAGCAGCGCCAGCGCCGCGGCGATCATCACCCTGCCAGTTGTTGCCATCTTCGGTGTCCTCCGGAACATTCGCGTCTTCCGCCAGGTGGCGTGACAGTCGAATGCTATCACCGGCGTCGCGCGGACCGCGCCCGCTCCCGCCCGCGCTCCGGAATCAGTTCTCCCCGGAAGGCTCGCCCTTGCCGCCGGCAGGCGCCGGCGCCCCGCCGACGGCGCCGCGATTGCGGTTGCGATGGCGGCTTCTGCGATTGCGGCCCGGCTTGCCCGCCGCGCCGGCCGCGGGTCCCTGCCCGGGGACGTTACCCTGGCCCTGCGGCGCCGGCTGGCCCTGGGCGGCCTGCGCGTTCGCCTGCCCGCCGGCCTTGTTCGAACCCTGCCCGTGGTGCCCCTTGCCGCGCGTGCGCTTGCGGCCCTGGCCCTGGCCTTGACCCTGGCCTTGGCCCTGGCCCTGCCCGCGACCACTTCCATGCCCCGGCCCATGGGCCTTCCCGATTCCGTTGCCCTGGAACGGACCCTGGCCCGCCGCCGCGCCGGCCTTTGCGCCACGACGCTTGCCGCGACGCTTCTTCTGGTTCGGATCCGCCGGTCCCTGGCCCGGTCCGCGGGAAGGGTGATGCCCGCGGTGGCCGGCCGGCAGGCCCATGGAGCCCGTCGCGCGATTGAACCCGGGGAGGCGCTCGAAGTCGGGCTGGCGCTCGTCGTCGTCGTCGAACTCGGGGATCGGCTCGTCGACGGGCCGGTAGCCTTCCATGAGGTGGGCGGGCTGCAATTCGTCCTCCACCGCTTCCTCGTCGTCGTATTCCTCGGGCGCCTCGACGCGGTTCTCGTCGGTGATCACGTTGCCGGAAGAAGCCTCCTCCTCGTCTTCCTCGCTCTCCGGCTGGCCCGCGCCTTCGTCCATGCCCGCGAACTCGATCAGCTTCACCACCTCGGCCTCGGGCAGGTCGCGCACCATGCCGCGCTTCAGGAAGCTCGGCAGCTCCACCGGCCCGTAGCGCACGCGCATGAGGCGGCTCACCATGAGGCCCATCGCCTCGAACATGCGGCGCACCTCGCGGTTCTTCCCCTCCGTGAGGACCACGTGGTACCAGTGGTTGGAGCCCTCGCCCCCGCGGTCGACGAGTCGCACGAACTTGCACTTCTCGCCATCGATGTCCACGCCCTCGCCGGTGAGGAGCTGCACCTGCTCGGACGTCAACTCGCCCATCAGGCGCACCGCGTATTCGCGCTCGATCTCGTAGCGCGGGTGCATGAGGCGGTTGGCGAGATCGCCGTTGGTCGTGAAGATGAGAAGGCCGCTCGTGTTGAAGTCCAGGCGCCCGATCGACACCCAGCGCGCGTTGTTCACCTTCGGCAGCTTCGCGAACACCGTGGGGCGGCCCTCGGGATCGTCCCTCGTGCAGATCTCGCCCTCGGGCTTGTGATAGAGGATGACGCGCGGCAGCGCCGAGCCGAAGCGCAGCTGGATCAGCTTCCCGTCGACCTTCACGCGATCGCCGGGTCCGACGGCGTCGCCCAGCTTCGCGACCTGCCCGTTGATCGAGATGTGGCCCTGCGCGATGAGGATCTCGATGTTGCGCCGCGAGCCGTGGCCCGACTGCGCCATCACCTTCTGCAGGCGCTCGCGCTTGCCGTCGTCCTTGCCGCGCGCGCCCTTGGCGCCCTTGCCGCGGCGCTGCGCGCCCGCGGGCACCTTGGCCCACTCGGGAACGATGCCGCCGGGCCAGTCGAGTTTTGGTGCGCGAGGGGTACGAAAGGGTCTATCCCGCATGGTCTGGGTACTCCGTGTCTTGCGAGGGCGCGTTCGCCTCGTCTTCGGGGGTGGGCGTTGCGACGTCGGCTTCTTCCTCAGGCGCGCCGAGGAGCGCCTCCTGCGCCGGGAACGCCGGCGTGGTGTCGAGGGACGCGTCGAGGGCGCTTTGCAGCTCCTCGAGCGCGGGCAGCTCCTCGAGCGACCTCAGGTTCAGGTCGTCGAGGAATTTCCGGGTGGTGGCGAAGAGCGCCGGGCGGCCGGGGGTCTCGCGGTGGCCGACCACGTCGATCCAGCCGCGCTCCTCCAGGGCCTTCAGGGTGGGCGGGGACACCGCGACGCCGCGGATGTCCTCGATGTCGCCCCGCGTCACCGGCTGGCGGTAGGCGATGATGGCCAGCGTCTCCAGGACCGCGCGCGAATAGCGCGGCGGCTTCTCGCTGGAGATGCGGTCCAGGTAGCGCTGGTATTCGGGCTGGACGCGGAATCGCCAGCCGCTCGCCACGGCGGTGAGCTCCACGGCGCGCTCGGCCCATTCCGCCTTGAGTTCGTCCAGGATCCTCCTGAGGCTCTCCACGTCCAGCTCGCCCGCGAAGAGGCGCCTCAGCTGCTGCAGCGTGAGCGGCTCGGCGGCGGACAGGAGTGCGGCTTCCAGGACGCGCTTGACGAGGGTGAGGTCGAGGGGCTCGCGCCCGGCCTCGGGCGAGGGCGTCTCGACGGCGGCAACGGTTTCTTCGGTCATGGTCATGTGATCGTGAGCGCGGCGCGCTCGCTCTTCAGGCGCACGTAGATGGGTTCGAAGGCGGTCTGCTGCGTGATCTCGATCAGGGATTCGCGGGCGAGCTCGAGCAGGGCGAGGAAGCTCACCACCAGGACGGGAACGCCGTGCTCCGGCTTGAAGAGCGCCGAGAACTCGGTGAAGGCGCCGCCCGAGAGCGTGCGCAGGATCCGGCTCATGTGCGAGCGGACCGAGAGCTGCTCGCGCGTGATCTTGTGGTGGCGGATCATCTTCGCGCGGGCGAGGATCGATCGCCAGGCCTCCGAGAGGTCGGCCACCGCGATCCCGGGCACGCGCTCGGCGAGCGCCTGCTCGACGTAGACCTCCACCAGCGAGAAGTCGCGGCCGGCGACCGGCGCCTCGCCCAGCGCCATCGCGGCCTTCTTCATGTGCTCGTATTCGAGGAGGCGGCGCACGAGCTCGGCGCGCGGGTCCTCGGGCTCGGCCTCGCTGTCGCGCCGGGGCCGCGGCAGCAGCATGCGCGACTTGATCTCGATCAGGAGTGCCGCCATCAGCAGGTACTCGGCCGCGAGCTCGAGCTGCTGCGTGCGCATCATCTCCACGTATTCCATGTACTGGCGCGTCAACTCCGCCATCGGGATGTCGAGGATGTCGAGCGAGTGCTTGCGGATCAGGTAGAGCAGGAGATCCATCGGGCCCTCGAACGCGTCGAGGAAGACCGACAGCGCCTCCGGCGGGATGTAGAGGTCCGAGGGCATCTCGGTCATCGGCTCGCCGCGGATCCTCGCGATCGGCAGCGCGAGGTCCAGTCCCGTCTGGGCGCCGGCGGCGACCGGGTCGTTGGCGGCCTGCGTGCTCACTTGCCCTTGCCCCACACGGTGTCGGCCGCGGCGCGCGACATCTTGGCGCCTTCGTGGCCCACCCCGGGCACGTAGGAAAGTTCCCAGCCCAGCTTCACGCCGAGGACGGCGGCCGCGCCGGAGGCCGCGCCGAAGAAGCTTTCCCCGCGCTCCACGCGGTTCGCGCCCTGCATCATCGCGCCTTCGCTGCGGTCGAGGTTCGGATCGTCGGTCTTCGTGTCGGCTTCGCCCAGCAGCACGTAGACCTTGCGGCCGAGGGCCGCGCGAAGCTCGGCCTCGCCCACGGGAGCCTCGACGAACGAATGCGGAAACCTGGCTTTCGCCTTGTCGGCGCGCCACTCCGGCAGCATGTACCAGCCGGCGTTGGCCACGATCGCCGCCGAGGCGCGGTTGCCCGGCAGCAGGAAGAGCATCCGGTGCACGAACTGCGCGCCGGCGGAATGCCCGAAGATGCGGTAGTCCTTCTGCCCGTCGCGCATCTCGTCGAAGAGGTGCTCGATCACCGAGTAGGACCACTTCTCGCGGTTGGCGTTGTCGGCCACGTCGCCGAGGTTGTAGGAAGCCGCCTTCGGCCACGCCCGGTCCGAGAACTCCGGCGCGATGACGAGGAAGCCGTGCCGGTCGGCGGCGAGTTCCCAGTAGTCGCGGTAGTCGGAGGCGTTTCGCTTCATGCCATGCAGCACGAAGAGGATCGGGCAGGTGGAATCGCACTGCCGCGGCCGGTACGTGTACACGCGCACCGGCCTGTCCTCCTGCCCGCGCTTGTCCTTGAAGACGAAGCTCCACTTTCCGGAAGGCACCGGCGTGGCGGCCTGCGCCGGCAGCATCGCGCCGCCGGCGAGGACCGCGGCGGCCAGCAACCGCCCCGCCCATCTGCGTCCATCCAGGTTCATCCGCTGCTCCTTGTCGTTGGTCATCATCGCGATCAGCTGTAGTCGAGCCCCATCGCTTCGCGCACGTCGCGCATCGTCTCGTCGGCGAGATCGGAAGCCTTCTCGCAACCGTCCTGGATGATCGACCGCACCTGCGTCGGATCCTCCTCGTAGGCGGCCGCGCGCTCCCGGATGGGCTTCAGCTCCGCGTTCACCGCGTCGATCACCGGCTGCTTGCACTCCAGGCAGCCGATGCCCGCGCTGGTGCAGCCCTGCCTCACCCAGTCGCGCGTGTCCTCCCCGGAATAGACCAGGTGCAGGTTCCACACCGGGCACTTCTCGGGCGTGCCCGGGTCGGTGCGGCGGACCCGCGCCGGGTCCGTGGGCATCTTTCGCACCTTGCCCGTGACCACGTCGGGCGTGTCGCGAAGCAGGATCGCGTTGCCGTAGCTCTTGCTCATCTTCTGGCCGTCGAGCCCCAGGAGCTTCGGCGTCGCGGTGAGGAGCGCCTCGGGCTCGGAGAGGATCATCCGCCCGCCGCCCTCGATGAATCCGAAGAGCCGCTCCTTGTCGCCCAGGGCGAGGTTCTGCACGTCGCCGACCAGCTCGCGCGCCTGCTCGAGCGCCTCCTCGTCGCCCTTCTCCTGGAATCGCGCGCGCAGTTCGCGGTAGAGCTTCGCCTTCTTCGGTCCCATCTTCTTCACCGCGGCTTCCGCCTTCTGCTCGAAGCCCTTCTCGCGGCCGAAGAGGTGGTTGAAGCGCCGCGCGATCTCGCGGGTGAGCTCCACGTGCGAGACCTGGTCCTCGCCCACGGGCACGCCGGTCGCCCGGTAGATGAGGATGTCGGCGGCCTGCATGAGCGGATAGCCGAGGAAGCCGTAGGTGGTGAGGTCGCGCCCGTGCTCGGCGTGGCGCTCGACCGAGTCCTTGTAGGTGGGGACGCGCTCCAGCCAGGACAGCGGCGTGAAGAACGACATGAGCAGCGTGAGTTCGGCGTGCTGCGGCACGCGCGACTGCACGAAGAGCGTGGCCCGCGACGGGTCGATGCCCGAGGCGAGCCAGTCGATGAACATGTCCCACACCGTCTCCTCGATCACCGACGGGTCCTCGTAGTGCGAGGTGAGCGCGTGCCAGTCCGCGGCGAAGAAGAGGCAGGGATGCTCGTTCTGCAGCCGCACCCAGTTCTTGAGCGCGCCGTGGTAGTGGCCAAGGTGCATCGCGCCCGTGGGCCGCATGCCGGAGAGGACTCGATCCTGGAACATGATTGCCTTTTCCTAGAAGCCGACGAGCGAGTAGAGGTTTCGCAGGAGCGCGCTCATCACCGGCCCGAGCATCCACCACAGCGCGCCCGAGACGATGAGCAGGATGAGGATCGCCATGCCGAAGGGCTCGAGCCGCGAGTACTGCCAGGCGAGCTTGTTGGGGAGCACGCTCATGAGGATCCGGCCGCCGTCCAGCGGCAGCAGCGGAAAGAGGTTCAGGACCGCGAGCCCCACGTTCACCTTGATGCCGGCGTCGGCCACGCGGATCCAGAACTCGAGGACGATGCCGTTGCCGCCCGTCGCGATGAGGCCCTTGGCCACCAGCACCCAGGCGAGCGCCATGGCGAGGTTCGCCGCGGGGCCGGCGGCGGCCACCCAGAGCATGTCGCGCTTCGGGTCGCGCAGGTTCTCGAAATTCACCGGCACGGGCTTGGCCCACCCGAAGAGAAATCCCGTGAAGGACGTGAGGATGGGCACGACGATCGTGCCGACGGGGTCGATGTGCCTCGCCGGGTTCAGGCTCGTGCGCCCCAGCATCCACGCCGTCCTGTCGCCGAAGTACATGGCGGCGTAGGCGTGCCCGGCTTCGTGCAGCGTGATCGCGAACACCGCGGGAATCGCGTAGATCGCGATGGTGACGACGATGCCCTGGATGTCCATCAGTGCAGCGCCGCCTTCACGAACCCGAAGGGGCGGATGTCGCCCTTGCCTTCGCGCAGGAGCACGGGCGCCTCGCCGGAGATGTCGATCACCGTCGTGACGTCCAGCCCGCAGGGGCCGGCGTCGATGATGGCGTCCAGCTCGTTGTCCAGGTGGCCGCGGATCTCCTCGGCGTCGTTCAGGGCCACGCCGTGGTCCGGCAGGATGAGCGTGGACGAGAGCATCGGCTCGCCCAGCTCGGCCAGGAGCGCCAGCGGCACCGTGTGGTCCGGGATGCGAATGCCGATCGTGCGGCGCGGGTGCAGCAGGCGTCGCGGCACGTCCCGTGACGCGTGCAGGATGAAGGTGTAGTTGCCGGGCGTGTTCGCCTTGATGAGACGGTACTGGATGTTGTCCACCTTCGAGAACTGGCCCACCTCTGAAAGATCGCGGCACATGAGCGTGAGGTGGTGACGCTCGTCCACGTTGCGGATGCGCCGGATGCGCTCCATCGCCGCCTTGTCGCCGATGTGGCAGCCGAGCGCGTAGCAGGAGTCCGTGGGGTAGGCGATCACGCCCCCCGCGCGGATGATTTCCACGACCGCCTTGATCGAGCGCGGCTGCGGGTTCTCCGGATGAACCGTGAAGAATTCCGACATTCCTGGCGTGGAGTTGCGCTACGCCCGCCGGTCATGCTGCGGGCACGCGCCTTTCCGTTTCCTCTTTTGCTTCGGCTGCCGGCGTGCCGGCGGCCAGTCGTTACCGGGCGGCCCCGGCCTGCGCCGCCACCCCCCCGAAAGGCTGGCGCCGTCGAATCGGCCAGTGCGCCCCTACCCGCTCCACCCTTCGGGAGTCCGAGTCCGGGTCGCTAATGCTTCCATCGGGTCCACACGGGCACCAGCGAGGCCGGAAGCGGCGGCAGCCGCCCCGGCTCCACCGGGCTCTCGCCCGGCCCGTGGAAATCGGAGCCGCGGGAGGCGAGGAAACCGTACTCCTCGGCCACGCGGCGCCAGGTGGCGTATTCCTCGGGGCGGTGACTGCCGGTCACCACCTCGATCGCCTCGCCACCGAGGCGCTTGAATTCCTCCAGCAGGGTCGCACGACCGAGGGGCTTGAGTCCATAGCGCGCGGGATGCGCGAGCACCGCGATGCCCCCGGCGCCCACGATCCAGCCCACCGCCTCCTCGAGCCCCGCCCACCGGTGCGCCACGAACGCGGGCTTGCCCTTGCCGAGATACTTGTCGAACGCGTGCTGCGTGTCCCTCACCTTGCCCGCCGCCGCGAGGTGCCTGGCGAAGTGCGTGCGGCTCAGCCGCTGCTCGCTCCCGGCGAGCGCCAGCGCCGCCTCGAGCGTGCCGGGCACGCCCATCGTCGCGAGCGCGTCGGCCATGCGCCTCGCCCGGCCCAGGCGCCCTTCGCGCACCGATCGCAGTCCGGCGGCGAGGTCCGGGGAACCCGGGTCGATCGCGAGGCCCACCACGTGGACCGTCGTTTCGCCCCAGCTCACCGAGATTTCCACGCCGGGCACGAAACGCACGCCGCATCGGCGGGCGGCGGCGGCGGCCTCCTCGAGACCGTCGAGCGTGTCGTGATCCGTGAGCGCCATCGCATGCGCCCCGTGGCGCGCGCCGAGTTCCAGCAACTGCGTCGGGGAAAGAAGCCCATCCGAGGCGGTCGAATGGTTGTGCAGGTCGAAATTGTCCAAACGGGGCGGAAATTTGAGGAAGCAATTGAAATTATAGCAGAATCCGCCCCGGAGCCTCCCCTCTTCGGGGCCGGGCCCGGGACGCCACCCGCGAACATTTCTCATGGAAATCAAGAAGATCGGATTTGGAGACGCGGGCCGTGCGGCCACCGCGGCGCTGCTCGAGCGGCTGCCGGAGCTGCGCGAGCGCCTGGCGGCGATCTCCGACGACCTGGCGCAACGCATCGACCGGACGCGGCGCGGACTCGAAACCTTCCAGGCCCTGGAGCGCGAGCCCGGCGGGCACGCCCTCGAGGGCACCGAGGCCCTGGTGTCGGCCGTCCTCGGCGACCTGGCCCACGTGGAGGCGGCGGCGCAGCGCACCCCGGACGCGGCGCTCCTGGCCGAGGTCGCCGACCTGGTGATCGGCGTGTCGCTCTGGGCGCAGCGGCACGAGGTGCCCGTCGACCCGCTCGAACCGGTGGTGAACGCGCTCGCCCACCGGGCCAATGCCGCCCGCGGCCGCCGGGAACTGGCGGCGGTGTTCGGCCTGACCCAGGGCATCCTCGCCCATGTCGCCCCGCGCCTCGCCGCCGACCTCGAGCGCTCCAACCCCGAGCGGCCGTGGCGGATCCTGCATGCGAACCTCGCCATCACCGCGATCCGCACGGAGGACGCCGCGATGATGGACCACGCCTTCGATGCGCTGGACGCCGCCCTGCCCGACGAGCGCGCGGGGTTCTATTCCGAAGCCCTCGCGCTGGCGCTTTCGCCCGGCATCGCCCCCGCGGTGAGGGAAC
>Ga0073899_10004772_pt1 | contig 11841 bp, 10 predicted proteins | sample KloWWTmetaKNB5Ph_FD_88975 | JGI IMG/M metagenome (GOLD analysis project Ga0073899, IMG submission 88975) | Active sludge microbial communities from Klosterneuburg, Austria, studying microevolution and ecology of nitrifiers - Klosterneuburg... | ecosystem: Engineered > WWTP > Aerobic digester >...
TGCGCGCACCACCGTTTGCGTGAGCTCCTCGACCATCTCGCGCACGCTGGCCGAGGCCGCGCCCTGCGTGCCGTGCACGGCCAGGAAGGCCTTCATCATGGCCACGGCGATCTTCTGCGGCTCGAAGGGCACGACGGCGCCGTTGCGGCGGATGATCTGGTAGTGGCTGAACGTGCCACCGGCGATGTCTGGAGCGGGCGTATTTGCGGCGCGGGGCTGCGCGATGAGCGTGGTGTCGGCGTGAACGGACGCAACTTGCATGGGTTCCTCTCGGCTAAGTCGTAGGGGGTGGGGCGCGCTGGGCAAAGGCTGCCGGCGGGCACGGGGGCAGTGACGTGTGTGCAGGGGTGCACGACACTATATCTATGGTGTGAATACGGTGCAATACACTACCTATAGTGTATATCCGTATGGCGTCGCTTTGGCGCAATCAGCGCCCGGATCGGGAAAAGTGCCGTATCCCCGTGGCTCCGGGGCGCGTACGCATGGCCTGTTCAGGCGGTGTGGGCGGCAGGCGGGAGCAGAACGCCCGAGCCCGCAAAGGTCGATTGCAGCCGCTGCCACTCGAAGCCTGGCCCTGGGTCGTTCTTGCGGTGCGGCGCGATGTGCTCGTGACCGGCGATGTAGCGTATGGGATGGCGCCGCGCCAGTGCCTTGCACAGGCGCACCAGGCTGCGGTATTGCGCGGCCTCGAAGGCCTGGCCCTCTAGCCCCTCCAGCTCCACGCCTATGGAGTCGTCATTGCAGCCGTCGCGCCCGCGGTAGTGCGACCGGCCGGCATGCCAGGCGCGGCGTTCGGTGTCGACAAACTGCCACAGCGCCCCATCGCGCGCGATAAAGAAATGGGCCGACACCTCCAGCCCGCGGATGGATTGGAAGTAGGGGTGTGCGTCCCAATCCAGCCGATTAGTGAACAGCTGATGCACCTCCGGGCCGCCATATTCGCCCGGTGGCAGGCTGATGGAGTGCACGACGATCAGGTCCACGATCGCGCCCTCTGGCCGGCTTCCGTGGTTGGGCGACTGCAGCTGGCGCGCCTCCTGATACCAGCCGCCGCGCCAGGAGCGTGCCGACCTACTGCTCTTGCTCATGGGCCGAATTCTGCGGCGTGGCGATGTGCAGCCGCGAGAGGCGATAGCCGATCTGGCGCGTGCTCAGCCCCAGGCGCGCAGCGGCCGCTGCCAGGCTCGAGCCGCTTTCGTGCAGCGCGCCTTCCAGAATCTCGCGCTCGCGCTGATCCAGCCAGGCACCCAGGTCACGTGGTGAGGGCGTTGCCGGGACTTTGGGGGTGGACTCTGACACACCGGCTGTCATTGGCATGTGCGGTGCGGGTTGCGTGAGTGGCTTCGGCGTGATGCCTTCGGCGGCCACAGCGGGGTGATCCACATGCAGCTCATGCCCGTCGCTCAGCGCCACGGCGCGATGCAGCAGGTTTTCCAGCTCGCGCACATTGCCCGTGAGCGGGTGGCGGGCAATGCGCTCGAGCGCGGCCGCAGTCAGGTGAGGCACGCTGGTGCCCGATTCCTGGGCGATGCGCGCGAGCAGCGCCTCGCACAGCGCGGGCAGATCCTCGCGGCGCTCGCGCAGTGGCGGGATCAACAGCTCGATCACGTTCAGCCGGTAGTACAAGTCCTGGCGGAAGCGCCCGGCCTGCACGTCGGCCGCCAGGTCGCGGTGCGTGGCGCTGACGATGCGCACGTCCACCGCCTCCTCCTGGGTCGCGCCCAGCGGGCGGATGCTGCGCTCCTGTATGGCGCGCAGCAGCTTGGACTGCATGGCCAGCGGCAGGTCGCCGATCTCGTCGAGGAACAGCGTGCCGCCGCGCGCCGCCTGGAAGTAGCCCTCGCGGTCGCTGGCCGCGCCGGTGTAGGAGCCCTTGCGCGCGCCGAAGAACTCGGCCTCCAGCAGACTTTCGGGGATGGCGCCGCAGTTCACCGCCACCAGCGGGCCGCTCGCGCGCTGGCTGCTGGCGTGCAGGGCGCGCGCCACCAGTTCCTTGCCCGTGCCCGACTCGCCGTGGATCAACACCGGAGCCATGCTGCGCGCCACCTTGGCGATGCGCTCCTTGACGTTGCGCATGGCTGCCGATTCGCCTACCAGGCGCGCCAGCACCGGGTTGTCGGCCCTGGTTGCGGTTGTCGCCGTCTTCGAATTACTCACTTTGGCAGCAGGCTGCACCCCGCCCGTGCCCTGGACGGCCGACGCCACGACCGAGCGGAACTGCTTCAGATCGACGGGCTTGGTCAGATAGTCAAACGCGCCTGCGCGCAACGCCTCCACCGCGTTCTCGGCAGAGCCGTAGGCGGTCATGACCACGCAGCGCTCCGGGCGCTGCTGCTCGCGCAGGTCATGCAGCAGCTCCATGCCCAGGCCGTCGGGCAGACGCATGTCGGTGATCACGGCGTCAAAAGTCTTGTTCCGCAGCTGCTCGCGTGCCTCGTCCACGCTGCCCGCGGTCTCCACGCGGTAGCCTTCGCGCAGCAGCGTCAGCTCGTAGAGCATGCGCAGGTCGGGTTCGTCGTCGATGACCAGAATGCTGGCGGCAGGGGCGTTCATGAGTTCTGAATCCGGGTATTTCAGACCACGAGGGTGTCAAACAGTGAATTCGTCTCGGCGGGGCGGGTAGTGCTGCGAAAACTCACTGTGAAGGCATTGCCGGCCACAGCACCGCGCTCGAGCATGCGTGTGCTGCGCTGATAGACGATGCTGGCGCCGTGACGCTGACATAGCTGGCGGCAAATGTACAGGCCCAGGCCGCTGGAGCGACTCTCGGAGGAGAAGAAGGGCTCGAACAGGTGGCGCTCCACCGACTTGTCCAGCGGCGCGCCGTCGCTCCAGACCTGCAGGCTGGCCGGAGCACCCTCGGTGGTGCGCGTGCTCAGCAGCAGCGAGTCGGCATGCGGCCCCGCATAGCGCAGGGCGTTGTCCAGTAGGTTGACGAGCACGCGGCGCAGGTGCTCGGCATCGAACTCCACCTGTGTGGTGCCCGTGTCCAGCAGCAGCCGGCCCTGGCGGCGGGCCGGATCATGGGCCTGCCAGTCCTGCCAGATCTGGGCCACGCTGGCATCCAGCGCCAGCATGGAGGAGGGCGTGTGGCCAATCTGGTGCTGCACCCGGGCGATGTCCAACACGTCCTCGGTGATGCGCACCAGGCGGTCGGCGTTCTGCGCAATCATGTGGCTCAGGCGCTGGTGGCCGGGGTCGCTCAAGTCCTCGGCCAGCAGTCCGTTGGCCTGGACGATGGCCGCCAGCGGATTGCGTATCTCGTGCGCCACGGCGGCCGACATGCGCCCCATGGAGGCGAGCTTCTCGGTGCGCAGGCGTGCCTCCATCTCGCGCAGGTCGTGCAGAAACATGACGCACAGCGGCTCTTCGTCCGCAGCGGCGGCCGCGCCGGTCTGGTGGGTGAGTCGCGTGCGTATGCGCAGGCCCATCGGTGGGTGTCCTTCATGCACGATATTCACGTCGCAATGCTGCGGTTGGGCCTGCTCGAATGAGGTGCGCGCCAGCTCCATCAGCGGCTTCCAGGCCGCGGTGTGGGCCAGCATGAAAGGCGTGGCGGCCTTGGCGTCCGGGCCCAGCAGCAGCAGGGCTGCAGGGTTGGCCAGGCGCACCTGGCCCTGGCGGTCAAGCACCAGAACGCCGTCGGCCACATGCTGCATGACCAGCGCGCTCACGGCCTTTTGCGCGCGCGCGTCCACTTGGCTGCGCCGCGCCACCAGCTGCTCGCTGGTCAGGCGCGTGGAAAGCTGGTTCACCAGATAGGCGACAAGGAAATAGCCGGTACCCGTCAAACCCGCCTGCAGGTAGCGCTGCGCTGCGTCGCCGCCATGCTCGCCCAGCCACCAGGCCCAGGCCAGCAGCAGCAGGGTCACGCCCGCGGTGGTGCCCAGGGCCAGCGTCAGCGTGCCCAGCACGCCGGCCATCAGGATGGGCAGGCCGAACAGGGCGGTGAAGTTCATGCTGCCGGCCTGGGGCAGTACCTGCAGCAGGGCAATGAGGGCAATGTCCAGCCCCAGGGAGGGCAGCCACTGGATGCCCGGGCGTGGGTCAGGCGGCAGGCGGGCGTCGAAAATCCGCAGCAGCGAGGTGGCCAGCAGATAAGCGAGGCTGATGCCCAGCAGGGCCAGGTCGCTGGACTGGGTCAGCGCCATGGCCAGCAACTGCAGCAGCACCAGCGCCTGGGCCACCAGCACGCGTGCCGTCAGAAAGGTTTTCCACAGGCGCTGGAAAGACTGACGGTTGTGGTGGGCCGGCACGGCGGTGCTGCGCGTCATGGGCTTGTGTCAGGGGCTTTGGTTCTGGTGTGCCTGGCAGCAGTAGCTGCGTCCGGCCTTCCACAGTGCCTCATCCTTGGGTAGATGCACGCCGCAGCGGGCGCAGCTCACCATGTCTTGCGCCGTCCCGCTGCGCGGGCGCGGTGTGGCGCGATCCTGGCGATTCGGCCCGGTACGCTGGCTGCGCCACAGGGCATAGACGACGGCGATGACCGCCAGCACGATGAGGTACTTCATGGCCTGCTCAGCTTGTGCGCCCCAGTACCACTTCCAGCACGAAGCGCGAGCCCACATAGGCCAGCAGCAGCAGCATGGCGCCCGCATACAGCACGCGCACCGCGCTGCGCCCGCGCCAGCCAAAGCGTGCGCGGCCCAGCAGCAGCACGGCAAAGGTGATCCAGGCCAGCACCGAGAACACCGCCTTGTGATCCCACAGCCAGGCGCGGCCGTAGAGTTGCTCGCTGAACAGCCAGCCCACGACCAGCGTGGCCGACAGCAGCGCAAAGCCCCAGCGCACGAAACGGAAGGTCAGGCGCTCCAGCGTCAGCAGCGGCAGGCTGCTGTGCAAATGCACGGCCTGGCGCATCTGCTGCTCTGCGCGGCTCATGAGCCAGGCATGCGCCACGGCGGCGGCAAACAGGCCGTAGCAGGCAATGCCCAGCGTCAGGTGCAGCGGCATCCAGGGCGACGCCGTCACATGCAGCGGCCGGCCCGGAAACAGCGCCGCCAGCAGCACCGTGGCGCCGCCCAGCGCGCCCAGCGCCCAGCGTGTGCGCATCTGCGGGAACAGCTCGCGCTCCAGCGCATAAATGGTCAGCACCAGCCAGGCCGTCATGGACAGCGCGGGGGCAAAACCGAAATGCGGCGTGCCGCCCAGCTGGCCCCAGGCAATGGTGATGGCATGCAGCACCCAGGCCGGCGCCATGGCCAGGTGGCTGCGCCCGCGCTGGCTGCGCGAGGCCACGGCCGCGCCCAACACATAGGCGGCAGCAGTGACCAGGGCCAGCAGCCAGGCCGACGGGGAAGCACTGGGTAAAATCATAGGTTCGAAGTTTAGCCCCTCGCTCCTGATTCCCAGGGCCGGGCCGTCGGCGGGCATGCAGCCTGTCTGCCGATGCATCTGGAGCACTTGGCACGATGGCCTCCGCACTCACCGAAAAACTCACCCGTCTCGTCAAGGAGATGCGCGGCCAGGCCCGCATCACCGAATCCAACGTGCAGGACATGCTGCGCGAGGTGCGCATGGCGCTGCTCGAAGCCGACGTGGCCCTGCCCGTGGTGCGCGACTTCATCGCCCGCGTCAAGGAAAAGGCCCTGGGCCAGGAGGTGCTGGGCAGCCTCAAACCCGGCCAGGCGCTGGTAGGCATAGTCAACCAGGAGCTGTCCGCCACCATGGGCGACGGCGTGGCCGACATCAACCTGGCCGCGCAGCCGCCCGCCGTCATCCTGATGGCCGGCCTGCAGGGCGCGGGCAAGACCACGACCACGGCAAAACTCGCCAAGCACCTGATAGAGAAGCGCAAGAAAAAGGTGCTCACCGTCTCGGGCGACGTCTACCGCCCGGCGGCCATAGAGCAGCTCAAGACCGTGAGCAAACAGGCCGGCGCCGAGTGGTTCCCCAGCACGCCCGACCAGAAGCCGCGCGACATCGCCCTGGCCGCGCTGGACTACGCCAGGAAACACTACTTCGACGTGCTGCTGGTCGACACCGCTGGCCGCCTGGCGATTGACGAGCTCTTGATGCAGGAAATCAAGGACCTGCATGCCGTGCTCAATCCCGTTGAAACCCTGTTCGTGGTGGACGCCATGCAGGGCCAGGACGCGGTCAACACGGCCAAGGCGTTCAAGGAGGCACTGCCGCTCACCGGCATTGTGCTCACCAAGTTGGATGGCGACTCGCGCGGAGGCGCCGCGCTGTCGGTGCGTGCCATCACTGGCGCGCCCATCAAGTTCGCCGGCGTGTCCGAGAAGATCGACGGCCTGGAGGTCTTCGACGCCCAGCGCCACGCCGGGCGCATCCTGGGCATGGGCGACATCGTGGCGCTGGTCGAGCAGGTCACGGCCGGCGTGGACATGGAAGCCGCGCAAAAGCTCGCCGCCAAGGTCAAGAGCGGCGATGGCTTTGACCTGAACGACTTTCTGGCCCAGCTGCAGCAGATGAAGCAGATGGGCGGGCTGTCGAGCCTGATGGACAAGCTGCCCGCTCAGCTCACAGCCAAGGCCGGACAGGTGGACATGGACAAGGCCGAGCGCGACATACGCCGCAAGGAAGGCATCATCTGCAGCATGACGGCGCAGGAGCGCCGCCGCCCCGAACTCATCAAGGCCACGCGCAAGAAACGCATCGCCATGGGCGCCGGCGTTCAGGTGCAGGAGGTCAACCGCTTGCTCAATGAGTTCGGGCAGATGCAGGGCATGATGAAGAAGATGAAGGGCGGCGGCCTCATGAAGCTCATGAAGAAGATGGGCGGCATGAAGGGCGGCCTGCCTGGCATGGGTGGCATGCCGCGTTTCTAACCTAAATGGCTGCTAGCGCTTACTGGTAGAGCCCTGGCAGCTATTAAATTTAAAGTGTTTCCATGCCTGCAGTGGTCATCACCTCGCCGCGCAGCGTGTACGTGCGTGCTTCGGTGATCTTCACGTCTATGAGCCGGCCGATGAGGCGCTCGTGGCCGGGGAAGTTGACCACGCGGTTGCACTCGGTGCGGCCCATGAGCTCGCTGCCGTCGCGCTTGGAGATGCCCTCGACCAGCAGGCGCTGCACCGTGCCCACGCGCTCTTCGCTGATGTCCTTGATGTTCCGGTTGATGACGGCCTGCAGCTCCTGCAGGCGGCGCAGCTTGACATCGTGCGGCGTGTCGTCGGCCAGGTTGGCGGCGGGCGTGCCGGGGCGGGGGCTGAAGATGAAGCTGAAGGAATTGTCGAAGCGCACGTCGTGGATCAGCTTCATCATCTTCTGAAAGTCTTCTTCGGTCTCGCCGGGGAAGCCGACGATGAAGTCGCTGCTCATCGCCATGTCGGGGCGGATGGCGCGCAGCTTGCGCACCGTGCTCTTGTACTCCATGGCGGTGTAGCCGCGCTTCATGGCCATGAGGATGCGATCCGAGCCATGCTGCACGGGCAGGTGCAGGTGGCTGACGAGCTTGGGTAGTTTTTCGTAGGCCGCGATCAGGCGCGGCGTGAATTCGTTGGGGTGGCTGGTGGTGTAGCGGATGCGCTCTATGCCCGGGATCTCGGCCACGTATTCCAGCAGCAGGGCGAAGTCGGCCTTCTCGGCGGTATCGCCCATGGCACCCAGGTAGGCGTTGACGTTCTGGCCCAGCAGGGTGACCTCTTTCACGCCCTGGTCGGCCAGGCCGGCGACCTCGACCAGCACGTCCTCGAAGGGGCGGCTGACCTCCTCGCCGCGCGTGTAGGGCACGACGCAGTAGCTACAGTATTTAGAGCAGCCTTCCATGATGGAGACGAAGGCGCTGGCGCCCTCGACACGCGCCGGCGGCAGGTGGTCGAACTTCTCGATCTCGGGGAAGCTGATGTCCACCTGGGGCTTGTGCTGCTGCTCGCGCGCGTTCAAGAGCTCGGGCAGGCGGTGCAGGGTCTGCGGGCCGAAGACCACGTCCACGAAGGGCGCGCGCTTGATGATCTCCGCGCCCTCCTGGCTGGCGACGCAGCCGCCCACGCCGATGAGCACGCCCTTGTCCTTGAGGTGCTTGACGCGGCCCAGGTCGCTGAAGACTTTTTCTTGCGCCTTCTCGCGCACCGAGCAGGTGTTGAAGAGGATGAGGTCGGCCTCCTCGGGGTTGTCGGTGGGCTCGTAGCTTTGCGCGGCGCCCAACACGTCGGCCATCTTGGCCGAGTCGTACTCGTTCATCTGGCAGCCGAAGGTCTTGATGAAGACTTTTTTGTTCATGGCCCGGCCCTCAGCGTGCGGTTTGCGGGATGTCGGACCCGCTGTGGATGTTGGAATGCACGCTGTCGCTGCCCTGGCGCGGTTGTTTGGCCTCGGCCTCGGTCAGTATCCAGGCAGTGAGCAGCATGCCGGTGCTGGCCTCAATGACGTAGTTCACTCTTAAAGCCTGGTTGATCAGGCTGTGCGCAAACACCAGCGCGTTCTGCGGGTTGTAGATGCGCAGGCCGGGCGCCAGGCGCGTGGCCTTGCCGTTGAGCTCGGCCTCGGCCGCGTTGATGATCTTGAGGTTGCCGCGCAGCGCGGCAGCAGGGAAGTTGCGCTGGCCGGCAGGCGTGGGGGCCTGTTGCGCCTGGCCGGCCAGGGGCAGCGCCAGCAGGGCGGCAAGCGCCAGGGCGGGCAGTGGGGTGCAGCGTGTCATGGTGTGTATCCAGGGGCTGTTGACGGGAGGACGCAAGAAAAAAACCCACAGCGCCTGGGACGCTGCGGGTTTTCTTGTTGTCTGGTGGTGGTACCGGGACTTGAACCTGGGACATCAGCATTATGAATGCTGCGCTCTAACCAACTGAGCTATACCACCGAAGCCGCAAATTATAGAACAAAAAAATCACTGGTTCGTGAAAACCGCGGGGCGCTTGTTCACGAAGGCGTCCATGCCTTCCTTCTGGTCCTGCGTGGCGAACAGCGCGTGGAACAGGCGGCGCTCGAACATCACGCCGTCGCTCAAGGTGCCCTCGAACGCGCGGTTGACCGACTCCTTGGCCGCCATGACGGCGATCTGCGAGAAGCCGCTGATGATGAGGGCGGCGCCCAGGGCCTCTTCCATGAGTTTGTCCAGGGCCACGACGCGGCTGACCAGGCCTGCGCGCTCGGCCTCGGTGGCGTCCATCATGCGGGCCGTCAGGCACATGTCCATGGCCTTGGACTTGCCCACGGCGCGCGGCAGGCGCTGCGTGCCGCCGGCGCCTGGGATCACGCCGAGCTTGATCTCGGGCTGGCCGAACCTGGCGTTGTCGGCGGCGATGATGAAGTCGCACATCATCGCCAGCTCGCAGCCGCCGCCCAGGGCAAAGCCGCTGACGGCGGCAATGACGGGCTTGCGGATGCTGCGAATGGTTTCCCAGTTGCGCGTGATGTAGTCGCCCTTGTAGGCGTCGGCAAAGCTGTATTGGGCCATGGCGCCGATGTCGGCGCCGGCGGCGAAGGCTTTTTCGCTGCCGGTGACGATGATGCAGCCGATGGCTTCGTCGGCATCAAAGGCCTTGAGCGCGTCGCCCAGCTCGTCCATAAGCTGGCCGTTCAGGGCGTTGAGTTGCTTGGGGCGGTTCAGCGTGATGATGCCGACCTTTTCCGCTTCGGTGCGGACTTCAATGCATTCGTAGGCCAAGATGATCTCCGGTGTGCTGTCAATGGAATCTGCCGACTATACCCAAGCGCCCGGCCGGGTTCTACGCGGCGCTTGCGGCGCCGAGCCAGCGCTGGGCGACCGTGGCGTCCTGCACCTCCAGGCGCATGGTGTCGGCCGATGCCTGGGCGGGCGGAAGGGTCAGGGGTAGGCGCAGCAGGCGGCGGTCACGCGCCACCAGGGCGGAGAGCTCGGTGGCAGTGCCGGCGTAGAGCGGCAGCTCGTCGAGTTTGAGCAGGCGCCAGGCATCGCCCCGGGTCTCAATGGCCAGCCATTCGTCGCTGGCCATGAAGCCCGCGGCCTCGGCCGCGCCACCGCGCAGCACGGCCTTGATCTGCAGGCCGCCGTTTTCGCTTACGCGCAGGCCCAGGCGCTGGGCCAGTTGCGCGGGGTCGGCCTGCACGGTGATGCCGTGGGCGGCCAGCAGTTCGGCCAGCGGCAGGTCGGCCGTGCCGTGCACCCATTGGGCGATCTCGCTCGACCAGTCGCGGCCGGATAGCTCTTGCAGCACCTCCAGCACATCGGCCTCGGCCATGGGGCCACCACCCGTGCGCTGCCACAGCGCGCGCATCACTGCGTCCAGCGTGGTGCGGCCCTCGCGGCGCAGCGCCAGGTCCAGGCACAGGGCGACGAGCGAGCCTTTGGTGTAGTAGCTGACCGTGCTGTTGGGTGTGTTCTCGTCCTGGCGGTAGTACTTGATCCAGGCGTCGAAGCTGGCCTGCGCCACCGACTGCACCAGGCGCCCCGGCGTCTGCAGCACCTGGTTGATGGCCTTGGTCAGCAGCCGGAGGTAGCCGGCGTGGTCGATCAGCCCGGCGCGGCGCAGCAGCAGATCGTCGTAGTAGCTGGTGAATCCCTCGAAGAACCACAGCAGCTCGGTGTAGTTCTCGCGCGCGTAGTCGTAGCGCGCAAGCTCCGCCGGGCGCAGGCGCTTGACGTTCCAGGCGTGAAAGTATTCGTGGCTGATCAGGCCCAGCAACGTGGTGTAGCCCTCGCTGGCCAGAATGTCCTTGTCGCTCTGGCCCAGGCGCGGCAGGTCGCGGCGGCTGCAGATCAGGGCCGTACTGTTGCGGTGCTCCAGGCCGCCGTAGCCGTCATGCACGGCGTTGAGCATGAACAGATAGCCGTCGAACGGCGGTTGCCCGTCGCCATGCCAGAAGCGGATGGCCTGCTCGCAGATGCGCTGCGTGTCGCGCGCCAGGCGCTCGCCGTCGAACGACGGCGCGGCGCCCGCCACCACCAGCCGGTGCGGCACGCCGCAGGCGACAAACTGGGTGCTCCAGAGCGGGCCCATCTCCACGGGGCAGTCGGCCAGCTCGTCGTAGTCGCAGGCGCGGTAGCGGCCGAAGCCCGTGGCGTCTACCTGCTCGGGGGCGAGGCCCGTGGCCAGCGACCAGCCGGCCAGGCCCTCGGGTGGCAGCACTTCAAGATGGTGCTCGGCATCCTCCTGGCCATGCACGCGCAGGCACAGGCTGGTGGCGTTGAAAAAGCCGCGCGTGGCATCCAGCCAGGCAGTGCGCACCGAGTTGTCGTAGGCGGCAACCTCGTAGCTCAGCTCCAGCGGCAGGTCGGGCCTGCACGCCGCCAGCCAGCGGTGCTTGTCCAGCTGCGTGAGCGCCACTTCACTGTCGCCCTGACGAGCGCGCAGCGACTGCAGGTTCTTGGCGAACTCGCGCACCAGGTAGCTGCCCGGAATCCACACGGGCAGCGACAGCTCTTGCGCGGCCGCGGGCGCGGCCACGGTGAGCGTGACCCGGTACAGATGGGCATGGAACGCGCCGGGGTCTATGCGGTAGTGGATGGCAGGCTGGGTGGGCGCGGAGGAGGGCATGGGGATGCGGGTGGCAGTATCAGTATCAGAAAAATTGCTGTCTGCGCCTTGCGCCCTCCCCCTCTGGGGGAGGGCCGGGGTGGGGGCCGGCGGCGCAGGTGCACATCAAGCGCCAGCCATGTGCCAGCAGCCCCCATCCCTGCCTTCCCCCAGAGGGGGAAGGAGTCTCAGACATGTCGCTAATCAGGAAAAATTGGTTGAAACAAAGCTGTGGCAAGTGCGAACAGCTCACATATCAGTAGCGCATTACTTGTCGGCGCCAGCAGCCGCGGCCAAGCGCTTCTCGACTTCCTGTGCACCCACGGCGCCAGGCACGCGCGAGCCGTCGGCAAAGATCAGCGTGGGCGTTCCGGTGATCTTGTGCTTGCGGCCGAAGGCCAGGTTGCGCTGCAGCGCGGCCGTGTCACAGGTCGCGGCACCA
>Ga0073899_10004774_pt1 | contig 11838 bp, 23 predicted proteins | sample KloWWTmetaKNB5Ph_FD_88975 | JGI IMG/M metagenome (GOLD analysis project Ga0073899, IMG submission 88975) | Active sludge microbial communities from Klosterneuburg, Austria, studying microevolution and ecology of nitrifiers - Klosterneuburg... | ecosystem: Engineered > WWTP > Aerobic digester >...
GCCATGGTACACCCTAGTTAGTTAAATGATTTACCTCCATTATCGTACATAGTCATACAAATTACAACAACGAGCTTATGCTATACTTATTTCATGCCCAAAAGCACACAAAAACGCACCAAAAATACTCCAAAAAATGTCCTTGCTAACCCCGAGACGGATGGTGAATACCTCCTCAAGCTCGTCCTTGTACTGATACTTGGCACGCTATGGCTCAAATTCGAAGACCCACTGATGATTGGCCCGCTTCCTGTTGCCGGTATTCCTATCGGGCTTGTCGCTGGCTTGCTGCTCGTCGAGCATTTTGAAAAACTCCAAACCGACCGCAAAATATGGTATGTCGTGCTACTTCTCGTGACTGTCCTGAGCTACTTTTTGCCAGCCGGAATCATGATCTAACCACTATCTGTTGACATCTCTTGACTTATCCGAGTTTTTTTGATACGATAAATCGGTAACTTATTACGTAATAACAACTTGTTTCCGCGTGAATTGGTCAGTCTGGGCTCCAGATACTGCCAGCCACCGGGAGTTTTAAATGGGAGCAAAAGGGCTATGAAAGCACTTCTCGGTACCAAAATTGGTATGACCCAAGTCATCGGTGAAGATGGCGTCGCTACTCCAGTGACGTTAATTCAAGCCGGTCCCTGTACTGTGACTCAGGTGAAGTCCATCGAAATCGATGGCTACAACGCAGTTCAGGTGGCATATGGCGAGGGTAAGAACCTGAGCAAGGCCGTGGCTGGTCATGTGAAGACAGCCAAAGTGACCCCGAAACACATTCGGGAATTCCGCGTCGACGAACTACCTGAAGACCTCAAGGTAGGCGACGAAATTAACGTAGAGGGATTCACTCTCGGCGATATGGTTGACGCAACGGGCGTCAGCAAGGGTAAAGGATTTGCCGGTACTATCAAACGGCACAACTTTATGCGACACCGTAAAACACACGGTGGAAAGGGTAATACACGTAAGCCGGGATCGATCGGTTCGATGTACCCACAAAAAGTATTCAAAGGTAAGCGCATGGCTGGTCACATGGGTCACGAGCAGGTTACTGTACAGAACCTCCGAGTTGCCTATATTTCAGTCGCTGACAACCTCATCGGTGTCAAGGGAGCTGTTCCAGGTCCAAAGCGCGGCCTTATTATCATTAAAGGAGGTGCTAAGTAATGGCTACGTCTACTACAAAAACGCCAGCAAAAGCCGTCTCCTTGCCTGAATCAGTATTTGGGGTTGACGTCCCGAATCACGAGCTTCTAAAGCTCGCGTACGACTCGTTTCTTGCAAACAGTCGTCAGGCAAGTGCGACAACCCTCCAGCGCGGTGAAGTCCGCGGTGGTGGTAAAAAGCCATGGAAGCAAAAAGGCACAGGTCGTGCTCGATTTGGCTCCAGCCGTAACCCTATATGGCGCGGTGGTGGTATCGTTTTCGGCCCACGTGGTAATGAAAACTATACAAAGAGAATTTCAAAGACTTCAAAGATTGTCGCTGTGAAACAAGCCCTCACACTGGCAAACAAAGCAGGCAAGATCGAAATTACGCCTATCGCAACCACTGGTAAAACATTAGAGATTGCAAAATTCTTGCTCGACAAGAAGATAAACGCTAAGGCAAAGGTACTTGTCGTCGTCGACGAAAAGACACCTGAGATCATGCGAGCAACAAACAACATCGAGCAGATTCTCCTCATCCGAGCAACCTACCTCAATGTTTACCATCTTCTCAACGCAGACAAGATTTTCATGAGCCCAGCAGCCCTCAAAGCTGTCGAGACGTGGCTCGTACGGGAGGATGCATAGTATGAAACTTATTAGCGTCACTCCACGAGCAACCGAAAAGGCATACCGCCTTGTCAGCGCCCAGAACACTTACGTATTTAACGTTCCTATGAATGCCAACAAACAAGAAATCGCTGCTGCCGTCGAAGCACAGTTCGATGGCGTCAAGGTCGGTTCTGTATCTACTGCAGTTCAGGCCGGTAAAGCCGTTCGATTCTCTCGCGGAAAGGGCAAATTCCCTGGAACTACTAACCGAAAAGACAGCAAAAAAGCCTACGTCAAATTAGTCGAAGGCAAGATTCGCGTCTTTGATACCGAAGAGCAAAAGGAGGAGAAGTAAGATGGCTATTAAAGCTTATAACCCTACAACTCCTGCTAGGCGCGGCATGACATCACAGGATCTTAGTGAGATTACAACTCGTAAGCCACTCAAGAGCCTGGTCAAAAGCAAGAAGCAGAACGCCGGTCGCAACAACACTGGCCGTATCACTGTCCGCCATCGTGGTGGCGGTGTAAAGCGTCACTACCGTCTGCTCAACCACCGTATGGCGGCTGACATGACACTGACGATCGCAGAGATCGAGTACGATCCAAACCGTAGTGCTCGTATCGCACGAGTTCGAGACCAACACGGCCTCTATCACTACGTCCTGGCTGACACGAGCATGACAAAGGGCAAGGTGATCAAAACTGGCGCAGATGCACCGGTCGAAGCATCAAACCGCATGCCGCTCGCAAACATACCTGTTGGTAGCCAGATTTACGCAATCGAGATCAACCCAGGCAAGGGCGCACAAATGGTTCGTTCTGCTGGTACTAAAGCACAGCTGATGGCAAAAGAGGGTGACTACGCGATGATTCGCATGCCTTCTGGCGAAGTTCGCAAGTTTCGACTTGAGTGCAACGCTACGCTTGGTGTTGTCGGTAACGTCCAGCACCAAAACGTAAAGATCGGTTCAGCTGGTCGCAACCGCCGCAAGGGTATTCGCCCGTCAGTCCGCGGTGTTGTTATGAACGCTGTTGATCACCCTCACGGTGGTGGTGACGGTGGACGACATGGTAGTGGTAAGCCACCACGTACTCCATGGGGTCAGTTGACGCTTGGATACCGCACCCGTCGCCGTAAATCTACTAACAAGATGATCGTTAAGAGTCGCCATGATGCGAAGAGGAAGAGGTAGTATATGAGTCGATCACTCAAAAAAGGCCCATTTGTCGACGCAAAGCTTGCGAAAAAAGTCGCAGCACTTAGCCTCGACGACCGCACGGTTATCAAGACCTGGGCCCGCGCTAGTACGATTACACCAGAGATGGTGAGCCGTACAATCGCTGTTCACAACGGTCGCGTGCACGTTCCTGTGCTTGTCTCGGAAAATATGGTTGGCCACAAACTCGGTGAGTTTAGCCCAACTCGTAAGTTCCGTAAGCACGGTGGAAAGGATAAGAAGTAATGGCAGCTGAAGTCTATACAGTCCGCGCATATATTCGCGGTGTTGACCAAGCACCACGCAAGGTTAGCCTCGTTGCTAGCCTTGTCCGTGGCCGAACAGTTGCTGACGCACTTGTTATTCTCGATCACACCCCGAAGCGAGCCGCTCTGGCTGTACGCAAGGCAATTGCCAGCGCTGCTGCAAATGCCACGAACAACCACGGTCTCGACGGTAAAACTCTCGCAATTTCGACTCTCAGCATCACGACCGGCCCACGCATGCGCCGATTCCGACCTGCGAGCCGAGGTCGCGCACTACCATTTGAGAAAAAGACGAGCCACATCCTTATCGAAGTCTCAGGCGTAGAAAAACCTAAGAAGAAGCCAGCAGCCGCAAAAGCCGCTAGCGTCAAGGCTGACAAGCCAGCCAAAGAGGAGTCTAAGTAATGGGCCAGAAAATAAACCCAATTAGCTTCCGCCTCCAAGTCCACAAAGACTGGAGCTCACGTTGGTTCGCGAGCAAAAGAGACTTTGCTAAATGGCTAGCGGAAGATATTCACATCCGTAACTTGATCGAAAAGAAATTCGAATCACGCCCTACGATTGCACGTGTCGAACTCGAACGAAGTGTTAACCTCATCACTGTTACTATCCACACAGCAAAAGCTGGTGTCGTGATCGGTCGCGGCGGTGTCGGTGTCACTGAGCTCAAGAAAGACATCGAAAAAATCGCGAGCATGCCTGTTCGTATCAATATCGAAGAAGTCAAACGTCCAGAACTAAACGCAAAACTCGTCGCTGAGAGTATCGCCCGTCAGCTCGAGCGCCGCGCAAACTTCCGCCGTGCGACAAAGATGGCAGCTCTCAACACTATGAACGCTGGAGCAAAGGGTATTCGTATCCAGGTCTCAGGCCGTCTCAACAGTGCTGAAATGGCTCGCCGTGAAAAGATTAGCGAAGGCTCAGTGCCTCTTCATACGATCCGTGCAGATATCGATTTCCATACCGCGCGCGCCCAAGGGCCAAACGGTAGTGGCATCATCGGTGTCAAAGTATGGATCTACAAAGGCGAAAGGAGCGGTCGATAATGCTACTCCCTAAGAAAGTCGCCCACCGAAAGGTTCGTATCGGCAAAAACGAAGGTGTCGCAACTCGCGGCAACTACGTAGCATTTGGTGACTTCGGTCTCCAAAGCCTAGAAAACGAACGCATCACTAGCCGCCAAATCGAGTCTGCTCGTCAGGCCATGACCCGCTACATCAAGCGTGGTGGCAAAATCTGGATCCGTATCTTCCCACACACACCCGTTACTCGCAAACCACTCGGCCTGAAAATGGGCGGTGGCAAGGGCCAGCCTGAATTTTACGTCGCCAAGGTTAAATCTGGCACCGTACTATTCGAAATGAAAGGTGTCACAGAAGAGACAGCCCGTGAAGCTATGCGGCTTGCAAGCCACAAGCTTCCAGTAAAAACTAAGTTTGTATCGAGAGAGGAAGTCTAGTATGGCAACTGCAAAGAAACCCGCTGCGAAGACTACCAAGAAAGCGACCGAAGTGAAAGACCTGGCGACCCTACAGAGTGAGCTCGCTACCAAGCAAGCTGACTACCTAGAGTCAAAGCGTTCACACGCCGGTGGAGAGCTCGTCAATCCTCGTGTACTGACGCACACCCGTAAAGAAATTGCGCGCATGCTAACAGCTATCAATACGCTGAAGGCAAGTGAGCAGAAGGAGAGTAAATAATGGCCAAGACATTGTTCGGCAAAGTCACGTCGGCAAAAGCTGACAAAACGATTTCCGTCACTGTTACTAGTCGTGAGACTCACCCTATTTACCGCAAACAGTATACTGTTTCGCGTAAATATACTGCTCACGATGAAACCAATGACGCAAACGAAGGCGATATGGTTCATATCGTCGAAACCCGTCCGATTTCAAAGACGAAATCGTTCAAACTTCAATCAGTGGAAAAGCGCGCCAAGGGTACGGTTGAGCTGAAGAAGGAAGTTAACGAAGCCGCAGAAGACAAAATGGATCTCGATCACGATTCAGTGGAGGCAAAATAATGCTTCAGCAAGAATCACGTATCAAGATCGCCGACAACAGCGGCGCAAAAGAAGCGCTCATCATCCGAGTACTTGGTGGCACACGCCGCCGATACGCTCGAGTTGGTGATATCGTCGTCGTTACCATCAAGGAAGCCAATCCTACCGGTAACGTCAAGAAGAAGTCTGTCGTCCGCGCTGTAATCGTTCGCACTCGCGATCAGATTCGCCGCAAAGACGGTAGCACTATTGTCTTCGACGACAACGCAGGTGTAATCATAAACGATGACAAGACGCCAAAAGCAACTCGTGTCTTCGGTCCAGTTCCTCGTGAGCTCCGCGACCTTGGTTACTCAAAAATCATAAGCCTGGCTCCGGAGGTACTCTAGTATGGCTACTCGTATTCGAAAAGATGACCTCGTGAAGATTATTGCTGGTGCTGCCAAAGGCACTACCGGCAAGGTATTGGCCGTTACCGAAAAAGGCGCCCTCGTAGAAGGCGTTGGCCTCGGTCACCGTCACGTCAAACCAAGCCAAATCAACCCGCGTGGTGGCAAAAAAGACATCCACAAGCCTGTCAGCCTTCACAAACTCGCACTTGTTGTCGACGAAAAGACTGGCAAGACGAGTCGAATTGGCTACAAAGTAAATGCTGAGGGCACCAAAGTACGTGTCGCCCGTCAGCTCAAGAACAAGGAGATAAAGTAATATGGCTAAAGCAACTACAGCCTACTCTCCTCGCTTGAAAGCCTTGTTTGAATCTACATATCGCAAGGAACTCCAGGCCGAACTAAATCTTGGCAACGTACACGAAGTACCCAGCCTCGAAAAGATCGTCGTAAGCGTAGGAACAGGCAAATCACAAGGCGACAAGCGCCACCTCGAGGCAGTCAAGAACACGCTTATCCGTGTCACTGGCCAAGCCCCAGTGGAACGCCTCGCAAAGAAATCAATCGCTGGATTTAAGATCCGCGCAGGCATGGGTGCCCCAGTTGGCATCAATGTCACCCTCCGTGGTGCGCGTATGTACGAATTCCTCGATCGTTTCGCAAATGTTGCACTACCTCGCGTCCGTGACTTTCACGGCATCGGAGTCAAGTTCGACCGCGGCGGCAACTACAACCTCGGTATTACCGACCAGAGCATCTTCCCAGAACTAACGTTCGAAGAGACGCAACTTGTACACGGCATGCAGATAACTTTCGCTGTCAAAAATGGCGACAAGGTAAAATCACGTGCACTACTTGAAAAATTTGGTCTGCCGTTTGAGAAAGAAGGAGGCAAGAGGTAATATGGCAAAGAAATCTATGATCGCCCGCGACAAAAAGCGCCGAGCAATGATCACAAAATACGCTGCAAAGCGTGCCGAGCTCAAAGAAATGGGTGACCTCGAAGGCCTACAAAAGCTTCCGACAAACTCGAGCCCAACTCGGCTTAAAAACCGCGATATGCTCGACGGTCGACCACGAGCTTACATGCGAAGGTTCGGCATGAGCCGCATCAGATTCCGAATTGAAGCATCAAACGGGAACATACCCGGTATAACTAAGAGCAGCTGGTAGGAAAGGAGCCCAGAATATGAGTTTACAATCAACAGACCCAATCGCTGACCTCCTGACCCGAATTAGGAACGCCTCTATGGTAGGCAAGACCGAAATTCGCGTCCCGACCAGCAAACTGAAAAAAGTTGTCGCAGAACAACTCGTCAAAAACAAGTACCTCGCAGGCGTCAAGCTCGAGGAAAGCAAGCCACGTGGCACACTCGTCGTCACACTTGCGAAAGATGGCGAAAACTGCCCAATCACAGAGATCTCAAAGGTTTCAAAGCCAGGCCGACGCGTCTACGTATCAGCCGCTGAGATCCCTAAGATCAAGCAAGGCCGCGGAATCGTCCTTGTCTCGACATCAAAAGGTGTCATGACAGGCGGTGAAGCAGTCAAAAACCGCCTCGGCGGAGAAGTACTCCTAAAGGTTTACTAAGATGACAGATACCGAAACATTGTTCACAATTGGCGTCTCACTCCTCATAGGATTTCTACTAGGACTGATGATTACCAAACTATTTGTACACAATAAGTAAGAAAGGATAAGATATGAGTCGAATCGGAAAACTACCAATTAGCATTCCATCTGGCGTGACAATCACGGTCGATTCAGATGTTATCACGGTCAAAGGCGCCAAGGGCGAACTAACTGTGCCACACCTGAGCGATGTAACTGTCACCGAAACTGATGGCAACATGATCGTCACCCGCAAGGACGACGAGCGTATCGCAAAGGCCCAACACGGCTTGCAGCGAGCACTTCTCAACAATGCAGTTGACGGAGTCACAAAAGGCTTTGAAAAACGCCTCGAAGTAAAGGGTGTTGGTTATCGCGTCGCTACAACCAACAACGTGCTCGACATGAGCCTCGGTTTTAGTCACCCAGTACAGTACAAGGCGCCTGCAGGCATCAGCCTCACAAATGACAAAATGATTATCATCGTAGCGGGCATCGACAAACAACAAGTCGGTCAAGTTGCAGCTGAGATCCGCGCTATCAAGAAACCTGAGCCATACAAGGGCAAGGGTATCGCATACGTCGGTGAGCAGATTTTGCGCAAAGCAGGAAAGGCAGGTAAAAAATAATGTCTAAGATTTTAGCCCACAAACTGCTAAACCGCAGCCTCCGAAAGGCTCGTGTGCGAAGCAAGGTCAACGGCACGGCCGCACGACCACGACTTACGGTCACTATCAGCAATATGCACGTATCTGCGCAGCTTGTTGATGACGTAGCAGGCAACACGATCGCTAGCGCGACCACTGTTGGCACAAAAGCAACTGGCACGATGGTAGAGAAATGTACCGCACTTGGTACAGAAATCGCCAAAAAAGCTAAGAAAGCTAAAATAACTAGTGTTGTCTTCGATCGCAACGGTCGCCAGTACGCTGGACGCCTAAAGGCACTCGCAGACGCAGCACGCAAAGAAGGATTGGAGTTTTAGTATGGCTGAACAAGCAGCAAATACTACACCACGCGGCGGTGGCCCACAGGGTCGACCAGGACAGCGCGGTGGTCGCCGGGATGACCGACGAAATATGGCGCCAGAGGCACCAAAAGAATACGAAGAAGTAGTTATCAACATTGACCGTGTCGCACGTGTCGTAAAAGGCGGTCGCCGTTTCCGATTCAAGGCACTCGTCGTTGTCGGTAACCGCAAAAACAAAGTTGGTGTCGGCGTCGCAAAGGGCTCAGATGTCCAGACTGCAATCGCCAAAGCAACTGACGTGGCCAAAAAGCACCTCATCACGATCCCTCTCACACACGAGACGATCCCACACGACATGGAAGTCAAGGTTTCTGGCGCGCAAGTGCTTATCAAGCCTGCAGCTCCCGGTACTGGCATCATCGCCGGCGGTGTCGTCCGATCAGTTATCAGTGTCACGGGTATCCGCAACCTACTCTCAAAGAGCCTCGGTAGCACAAACAAGGTCAACATCGCTTACGCAACTGTTGAAGCCCTCAGCGGCCTCGTACCGCGCAGTAGGTGGATCAACGCCGATCAGCACGTGAAAAAGGCTGCTAAGCCTGCGCTAGCTGAAGCGCCAGTAGAAGTAGCGGCAAAAGCACCAGTTGCTAAAAAGCCTGTTACTAAAAAAGCTCCTGTCAAAAAGGAGGACAAGTAGATGAAATACAACGAGCTGCAAGTTTCTTCTAACAAATCTCGCAAACGCGTTGGTCGCGGCATCTCAGCTGGTGGTGGTAAAACTGCTGGACGTGGTACCAAAGGTCAGAACTCTCGTACGGGCAAAAAGCACGGTAGCATGTTCCAGGGTGGCCAAAATCCACTCAAGAGCTCGGTACCAAAGCTTCGTGGCTTTAAGAGCCTCCGTACTCCTGCACAGGTCGTCTACCTCGATCGACTAAACGATCTCAAAGGATCTGTTGATAACTTCAAATTGTATGAAGCTGGTCTCATCTCGACACCATTTCACAATGTAAAAGTCATCGCACGTGGCGAACTTGAAAGCAAGCTGACCCTCAAAGTCCAGGGCGCAAGCGCAAGCGTCGTAGCTGCTATCGAAAAAGCTGGTGGAACGTTCGAAAAGACTCCGACACCACTACCAAAGTCGACAAAAGAAGCAGAAGCTTCCGACAAAAAATAAGTCTATCGACTCTCAAACACTCCCGTGAACATCGCGGGAGTTTTTGTTTATGCTTGCATACTGCACGAACGTTGCAGCATACTAGTGCCTGGCATTGTCAGGTCAGTCAATCGCATGCGAAAGGCGGCACAGGCAGATGAGATTACAAATCTGCGAGGCACTCGTAGGAACTCCTGTTGAAGGCGACAGCGTGGAGGTCGTCCTCAGTGGGGGCAGAGTCCTCCACCTCGTCCACAAACCTCATCCCACATGGGACAACTTCACCTGGGCCATCAGCGAGGAAGGAAAGTGGCCCAAAGAGCTGGAGCTCATGAGTATCTCGCGCAGGGTGCGATCCAGAAAATCGTTCACCGCGTATGTGGACCGCGGCAGCATCGTCGCTGTCAACTGCGAGCTCAACCTGGCGCTCGTGCCAAGCGGCAACCACACGCTCTGGCCGAAAGCAGTCACGGAGCAGCGCGTCCTCGAGATCGAACTGCTCTGAGCGACCAACCCCATCACCCGTACGGTCGAACACCACGTTCCCGTGCAAGGTGACGGGGTTTTCGATTTTTAGGGTCAACTGTTGTATAATGGTAAAGAATAATTATTGGCTGATAGACGGGGATTACACTGTATATGAATTGGAAGACCATACTTCGTTCGCTGAAAAACCGCGACATGCAAAAACGACTAGGGATTGTATTTGGACTTATCGTCGTATACCGTTTCCTGGCGCACGTTCCAGTGCCACTCGCTGAGCCATCGCAGCTCAAAGACATCATCCAAAACGTTGTCGGCAGTAGCGACTTCGGAGGGTTCCTAAACCTCCTTTCGGGTGGCGCGCTCGCACAGCTGTCTATCGTCCTCGTCGGCATGAGCCCGTTCATCACCGCGTCGATCATCACTCAGCTCCTCACAAAAGCAATTCCTCGCCTCGAGGAGTTACACAAAGATGGTGAGTCAGGCCGTCGCAAGATCAATCAGTGGACGCGCCTCATTTCTGTTCCGCTCGCGATAGTTCAGTCAATCGCCTTCATCTATATCCTGCGTCAATCAGTTCTCGCCGGCAGCACGACAGGCACTGTTACGACTTCACCACTCGAATGGGTAATCGCCGTCACAGCCATGACCGCCGGCTCAATACTGTTAATGTGGCTCGGTGAGCTCATCACTGAACAGGGTATCGGCAACGGTATTTCTATTGTGATTTTCGCAGGTATCATCAGCCAGCTTCCGAGCACGCTCGGTACGATCTTTACGTCTCTCTTTGACACATCAGCAGGCAAACTCAGCGTCTTTGGCTGGTTCGATGCACCAGTTAATCCGACCGCCTTCTGGGTAGTACTCGGCGTCGGAGCACTATCTCTTGCGATCCTCTACATGCTCGTAAAGATAAACGAGGCTCAGCGTATCATAACGATCAACTATGCAAAACGCGTCAGCGGCAACACAAGCTATGGCGGCGTCAGAAGCATTCTCCCTATCAAGCTCATCGCAGCCGGTGTCATACCGGTCATCTTCGCGGTCGCTTTCCTGAGCCTGCCTGCGTTCCTCGGTCAAGTCCTAAAGGCAACCGGCAACGAACAGTTCAGCGAATTATCTGCGAATCTCATCAAATGGTTCCAGGCCCCGGATGCGGCAGCCTTTGCAGCAAATGACCCAGCCGTGCTGATCTATCCTATCGCATATTTCCTACTGGTGATCCTGTTTACCTACTTCTATACAGGAATCGCGTTTAACTCAAATGAAATTTCTGAAAACCTACAAAAGCAGGGGGGCTTCATCGAAGGCATCCGCCCTGGGCTACAAACAGAGAAGTATCTGTCGCAGACCGTTAATCGCCTGATTCTCTTCGGATCACTCGCACTAGGCCTCATAGCCGTCATGCCGTTTGCTATCGAATACGTATTTGTCCAGCTTGGAGTCAATGCTACGAACCTGGCTATCGGAGGTACAGGCCTGCTCATCGTCGTGACCGTCGGCCTCGAGACCTTGCGCCAGATCAACTCCCGCGCCCTCATGGTCACCTACGACGACTACAAATAGATGACGCTTATTGACAACACGATGAGAGTCTGCTATAATATATAGTATATGAGAAGATTTACTGATAGAATGAACCGCATCGCCTCTGCATCACAAGCCGATACTAACTCGGTGCTCAACGCAGCTGGAATTGATAGTGAGCTATCACGCCAACGGTACGATGCGTCACCCGACGAACTTCTCGCAGCGGCTAGCGTGGACATTGCCTCATCGCGCCAGCGAGAACAAGCGAGTCGCGAGGAACTCCTCGCTGCAGCTCAAGATGCTCTTAATGCCGGCGTGCCTGCTGAGATTGTCGAAGAACAGCTAAGGCAAGTCGAACGATACCGTTCGCAATAACTAGCCTTATAATTGCTCGACTCTTGACTGCAGACAAATCAACTGTAAAATAGAATCATATCGACGTAA
>Ga0073899_10004775_pt1 | contig 11836 bp, 10 predicted proteins | sample KloWWTmetaKNB5Ph_FD_88975 | JGI IMG/M metagenome (GOLD analysis project Ga0073899, IMG submission 88975) | Active sludge microbial communities from Klosterneuburg, Austria, studying microevolution and ecology of nitrifiers - Klosterneuburg... | ecosystem: Engineered > WWTP > Aerobic digester >...
TGAGGCCCATCTCCTCCAGGTCCGCCATCACGTTGCGGATGGTGGCCGGGGAGAGGTCCAGGCCCGAGTGGCGCGAGAGGGTGCGCGAGCCCACCGGCTGGCCCTCGGCGATGTAGCGCTCGACCAGCGACTTCAGCAGCGATTTGGCGCGCTCGTCCAGCATGGTTTCATTGTAGGTCGTGGCTCATTCTGCCGGCCTCTCGCGAGGGGGTGCTGTGGTGTAATCCCGCTCATGGCAAGCCGCTTCCGACATGCCGCGCTCGTGGGCAAGTACCTCGCCCCGGGCATCCGCCCGGTGCTGGAGGAAATCGCGGTCTTCCTGTCGCAGCAGGGCCTGGAGGTCTCGCTCGAAAGCGAGACGGCGCGCAACACCGGCCTGGCGAACTACCCCGCCTTCGACGTCGAGGAACTGGGCCGGCGCTGCGACTTCGCCGTCGTCGTCGGCGGCGACGGCACCATGCTCGGCATCGCGCGCCAGCTCGCCGCGCACAACGTGCCGCTGGTCGGCATCAACCAGGGGCGGCTCGGCTTCATCACCGACGTGCCCATCGGCGACTACCGCGAAGCCCTCGCGCCGATGATCGGCGGCGACTACGAGATCGAACACCGCGCCATGCTCGAAGGCGACGTCTGGCGCGCCGGCGAGCGCATCTTCGCCGGCATCTCGCTCAACGACATCGTCGTCAGCCGCTCGACGGTCAGCATGGTCGAGCTGAAGATCGGCGTCGGCGACGAGTTCGTCGCCAACCTGCGCGCCGACGGCGTCATCATCGCGTCGCCGACCGGGTCGACGGCGTACGCCATGTCGGCCGGCGGGCCGATCCTGCACCCCGGCGTCGCGGCGTGGACGCTGGTGCCGATCGCGCCGCACACGCTGTCGAACCGGCCGATCGTGCTGCCCGACACCGGCGAGATCGGCATCGAGGTCGTCGCCGGCCACCAGGTCATCGTCAACTTCGACATGCACTTCCTGGCCAGCCTGTTGCACGGCGACGTGGTCCGCGTGCGCCGCTCGGCGCATCAGGTGCGCTTCCTGCACCCGCGCGGCTGGAGCTACTACGCGACGCTGCGCCGCAAGCTGCGCTGGAACGAGGGCGTGGTCTGATGCTGAGGCGCCTCGCGCTGCGCGACTTCGTCATCGTGCCCGCGCTGGAGGTCGAGTTCGGCGCGGGTTTTTCCGTGCTGACGGGCGAGACGGGCGCGGGCAAGTCGATCCTCGTCGACGCGCTGCAGCTCGCGCTCGGCAGCCGGGGCGACGCGACCGTCGTGCGCGAAGGCGCGTCGCGCGCCGAGATCACCGCCGAGTTCGATGCACCGGCGGCACTCGCCGCCTGGCTCGACGAAGCCGGCTTCGAGCCCGACGCCGACGACCCGACTCGGCTGCTGCTGCGCCGCACCGTCGACGCGCAGGGTCGCAGCCGCGCCTGGGTCAACGGCAGCGCGGCGACGATCGCACAGTTGCGCGAAGCCGCCGACGCGCTCGTCGACATCCACGGCCAGCACGCCTGGCAGAGCCTGACGCGGCCGGCCGCCGTGCGCGCGCTGCTCGACGCGCAGGCCGGCGTGGACGCCGTCGCGCTCGCTGCCGCATGGAGCGCATGGCGCGCCGCCTGCGACGCGCGCGATGCGGCGCTTTCGCGCCAGGCCGAGCTGGCGCGCGAACGCGACCGGCTGGCGTGGCAGATCGGCGAGATCGACAAGCTCGCGCCGGCCGCGGGAGAGTGGGAGCAGCTCGACGCCGAACACCAGCGCCTGTCGCACGCGCAGGCGCTGATCGACGGCGCGCGCGCCGCGCTCGACGCCGTCTCCGAAGCCGACGTCAATGCCGATGCGCTCGCCGGCCGCGCCGCCGACGCGCTGGCCGACGTGGCGCGCTACGACGCTGCGCTCGCGCCGGTGCTCGACGTGCTGCGCAGCGCGCAGGCGCAGCTCGCCGACGCGGCGCACACGCTCGCCGGCTACCTGCACCATGCCGAACCCGAGCCCGAGCGGCTGCGCGAACTCGACGAGCGCATGTCGGCGTGGATGGCGGCGGCGCGCCGCCACCGCCGCCCGCCGGCCGAGCTGCCCACGCTCGTGACCGGCTGGCGCGACGAATTGCGTGCGCTCGATGCGGCTACCGATGTCGATGCGCTGGAGCAGGCCGTCACGAGCGCGCGCCGCGCCTACGACACGCTCGCCGCGCTGGCCTCGAAAGCGCGCCGCGCCGCTGCGCCGCGGCTGGCCGACGCCGTGACGCAGGCGCTGCAGACGCTCGGCATGACGGGGGGGCGCTTCGAGGTCGAACTCGTCGCGCAGGACGCCCCGCAGTCGTTCGGCCTCGAATCGGCGGAACTGCTCGTCGCCGGCCACGCCGGCGCGACGCCGCGGCCGCTGGCGCGCGTCGCGTCGGGCGGCGAGCTGTCGCGCATCGCGCTGGCCGTCGCCGTGACGACCTGCCGCCAAGGCGACGACGCGGGCGCGGCGACGCTGATCTTCGACGAGGTCGATGCCGGCGTCGGCGGTGCCGTCGCCGAGACGGTGGGCCGCCTGATGAAGCGCCTGGGCACCGAGCGCCAGGTGCTCGCCGTCACGCACCTGCCGCAGGTCGCAGCCTGCGCCGACTGGCACTGGGTCGTCTCCAAGACGTCGCGGCGCGGCGTGACGACGAGCGACGTGCAGCCCGTTGCCGGCGAGGCGCGCGTCGCCGAGATCGCGCGCATGCTCGGCGGCGAGCGCCTGTCGGCGCCCAGCCTCGCGCACGCGCAGGAGATGCTCGCCATCGGCGGCGCCGCTGCGGCAGCGAAACCGGCGCGCGGCAGGAAGAGGGCATGAAGCACTGCGTGTCGACCGCGGGCGAGCGCCGGGCCGCCCCCAGCCGGCCGACGTACTCGTCGGCCGAGGGGCAGACATGACGCGCGAAGTCGTGCTCGTCACCGGCATCTCGGGGTCGGGCAAGTCGGTCGCGCTGCATGCGCTCGAGGACGCTGGCTTCTTCTGTGTCGACAACCTGCCGCCCCAGCTGCTGCGCGATTTCCTCAGCCTCAACAGCCGGCACGCCGACAGCCGTGTCGCGATCGCCGTCGACGTGCGCAGCGCGGGCTCGCTGCCGCACCTGCTGCCACTGCTGGACCAGTTGCGCGCCGAAGGCGTCGCGGTGCGCTCGATCTTCCTCGACGCGAGCACCGACGCGCTGGTGCGCCGCTTCTCGGAGACGCGGCGCCCGCACCAGCTGACCAAGGACGCAGCCGGCTCCGACGCGCTCGCGCCGCCGACCGGCGACGATCAGCGCTCGCCGCATCGTGGTCTGATCGACGCGATCGAACTCGAACGCGAACTGCTCGCCGACCTGCGCGGCGCGTCGATCGTCGTCGACACGAGCCAGCTGCGGCCGGCGCAGCTGCGGCTGTGGATGCGCGACATGGTCGGCGCCGAGCCGTCCACGCTGACGCTGATCTTCGAGTCGTTCGCGTTCAAGCACGGCGTGCCGCTCGACGCCGACTACGTGTTCGACGTGCGCATGCTGCCCAACCCGCACTACATCCGCGAGCTGCGGCCGCTCACGGGGCGCGACGCCGAGGTCGTCGCCTACCTCGAGGAGCAGCCCGATGCGATGGAGATGCTCGCCCAGATCGAGGCCTTCATGCGCCGCTGGCTGCCCGCGCTCGCCGACGACCAGCGCAGCTACGTCACGGTGGCGATCGGCTGCACCGGCGGCCAGCACCGCTCCGTGTACTTCGTCGAGACCCTGGCGCGGCGCTTCGCCGACCACGCCGGCACGCTGGTGCGCCACCGCGAGATCGACGCGCGCGAGGCGACATGAACCTCGACAAGACGCTTCCTCTTTTTCCCTTGCAGACCGTGCTGTTCCCCGGCGGGCTGCTCGGGCTCAAGGTGTTCGAGGCGCGCTACCTCGACCTGATCGGCCGCTGCCTGCGCGAGCAGAGCCCGTTCGGCGTTGTCGCGCTGCGCCGCGGCGCCGAGGTGCGCAGCGAGCAGCCGATCGATCTGGAGGCGCGCGGCGTCGTCGCCGTCGTGATGGACGCCGACAGCCTGCAGCCGGGCATCCTGCAGGTGCGCTGCCGCGGCACCCGGCGCTTCGAGTTGCTCTCGACGGAGCAGCGCGACGACGGCCTGTGGGTCGGCGACACGCGGCTGGTCGACGACGACGAGGTCATCGCGCCCGATCCGGCGCTGCACGGCTCGGTGCGCGGCCTGGCCAATGCGATCGCGACGCTGCGCGCGCAGAGCGCGATGCCGTTCCTCGAGCCGTTCCGCTTCGACGACGCCGGCTGGGTCGCCAACCGTTGGTGCGAGATCCTGCCGATCCCCGTCGCCGCCAAGCAGAAACTGATGGAACTCGAAGACCCTCAGGTACGGCTGCGCCTGGTCGACGAGTTCCTGCGCAGCAAGGGCGTCGTCAGCTGACGGCGAGCAGCCGCCGCAACGGCGCCGGCAGCGCGACGCCGCCGAGTTCATCGCGATGCACCCACTTGCCGGTGCCGGGCAGCGGCCCCGCCGGGCGGCGCGGCAGCACGGCGCGGCGCGGGTGCAGCACCCAGTCGAAGTGCGTCAGCGCATGCTCGATCGGCGCGTGGGCCTCGGGCTCGACGCCCAGCGCCTGCGCGGCCGCCAGCGCGTCGGCCTCGGCGTCGTAGAGCGGCAGCGTCCACAGGCCGGCCCAGACGCCCATCGGCGGGCGCTGCTGCAGCCAGATCCGGCCGCGCCACTGCAGCCACAGCCACCAGTTCTCGCGCCGCCCGCGGCGCAGCGTGCGCGTCTTGACCGGAAAGCGCTCCGGCACACCGTCGCGCCGCGCGACGCACAACGCATCGAGCGGGCACAGCAGGCATTGCGGCGCCTTGGGCGTGCAGATGCCGGCGCCCAGGTCCATCAGCCCCTGCGTGTAGGCCTCGATGCCATCGTGCGGCAACAGCTCGGTGGCACGCTGCCACAGCGCACGCTCCTGGGCGGCCTGCGCCAAGTCGCCGTCGAAGCCGAGCACGCGCGTCAGCACGCGCTTGACGTTGCCGTCGAGGATGGCGACGCGCTCTCCGTAGCAGAACGCCGCGATCGCCGCCGCCGTCGAGCGGCCGATACCGGGCAGCGTGGCAAGCGCGGTGCTGCTGCGCGGAAAGGCGCCGCCGTGTTCGGCGACGACGGCTTGCGCGCAACGGTGCAGGTTGCGCGCGCGGCTGTAGTAGCCGAGGCCGCTCCACACCGCGAGCACGTCGTCGAGCGGCGCCGCGGCGAGTGAAGCGACATCGGGCCATCGCGCGAGGAAGCGCTCGTAGTAGCCGAGCACCGTAGCGACCTGCGTCTGCTGCAGCATCACTTCCGACAGCCAGACGCGGTAGGGATCGCGGCTCGCCTGCCACGGCAGCGCGTGACGCCCGTGCTCGCGCTGCCATGCGACGACGCGCGGCGCGATCGGCAGCCTCACCGAACTCAGGCGTGGACAGCCGCGCGCTCGGGCTCGGCCTCGGCGTCGTTCGACGCGGCGGGCGGCGGCAGCGGCAGATCGAGGTCGAGCTCGAGGAACTCGGCGGTGCAGTGCTGCTCGCGCAGATCCTGCAGCAGCTCGCCGACGCGCGCCTGGAACTGCTGCATGCGCGCGTCCTGCGACTCGAACTCGGCGATGCGCAGCTCCAGTTCGCCGGCGGCGCCCTGGATGCGCTCGAGCGCCTCGCGGCGGCGACGGAACGCGCGGCGGCGCTCGCGCAATTGCGAATCGACCTGCGCCGACGCCGCCTTGTTCCACAGCTCCAGCTCGCCCGAGGCGTTCTCGAACACGACGCGCAGCTTCGAGACCAGCATGCGGCGGAACTGCTCCATGAAGCGCGGCTGCGCCAGCCGCAGCGCGCGCGACAGGCCGAGGTACTGCACGTAGCTGCGCTCGAGCGCATCGAGCTCGCGCACGAAGCGGTCGAAGTCGGGCGGCGGCGTCAGCTGCAGGCTGAAGCCGTAGTCGGTGTTGAGCAGCGTGAACGAAGCCGTCAGCATCTGGTGGATCTCGGTGCCGCGCTGCTGCGCCTGCCCGACGAGACCGCGCAGCCGCGTGCACAGCGCGGCGAAGGCGCGCTTGGCGCCGAGATTCATCAGCGACGCGGTGACGGCGTCCTGCATCACGGTGACTTCGTCGCGCAGCGTGTCGCTCGACAGGTCGGCCAGCGCCTCGCGCAGCATGCGGCCGTGCACCGCGCGCATCGCGTGCAGGCGCGCCGTGCACTGCTCGAACTCGGCCGTCTCGGCGTCGACGCGCTGCAGCATCGTGCGCACCTTGGCATTGCTCTTGCCGCGCAGGCCGCGCAGCTCCTGCACCTGCTCGGCGATCTGGCGCCGCCGGTCGGCGAGGCGCCGCAGCACATGCGCCTGCAGCCGCTGCGTGCCGTCGACGATCACCTGCTCGAGCACCTGGCGGCGCTGCGGCAGCAGTTGCAGCGCGAGCGCGGCCTCCAGCTCGGGCAGGCGGCTGGTGAACAGCAGATCGTCGTCCCCCTCGACGCGCGCGGCCAGCGCCTGGCGCGCCGAGATCGGGAACACGCGGTCGGCGTCGACGCCGAGCGTCGACGCGGTCGACTGGCGCTGGCGCTCTATCTGGCGCTGCACGATGTCGACCGGCGTCAGCGGGTCGAACAGCGCGTCGATCTTGTTGAGCGCGACGAAGCGCGCGCGGCCGTGGCCGCCGAGGTGGTCGCGCCAGATCTCGAGGTCGGACTTGGTGACGCCGGCATCGGCGCCGAGGATGAAGACGGTGGCATGCGCCGTCGGCAGCAGGCTCAGCGTCAGCTCGGGCTCGGCGCCGATCGCGTTGAGCCCCGGCGTGTCGAGCACCACGAGGCCGCGCTTGAGCAGCGGGTGCGGGTAGTTGATCAGCGCGTGGCGCCACACCGGCACCTCGACCAGGCCGCCTTCGATCGGCGGGTTGTCCTGCGGCTTCTCGTCGTCCCAGAAGCCCAGTTCGCGCGCCCGATCGACGCTGACGCGCTGCGTGCGCGTGACTTCGGCCAGCGCGCGCGCCAGCTCCTCGGGCGCGTCGACGGCCAGCTCGCGCAGCGTCCAGGCGCGCGGCTGCGCGCGCAACTCCGACAGCGACAGGCTGTCGAGCCGCGTCTCGATCGGCAGCAGCGCGAGGCTGGGCGGCTCCTCGGCGTCGTATCCGAGCTCGACGGGGCACATCGTCGTGCGCCCCGGCGTGGCCGGCAGCACGCGGCGGCCGGCATCGGCGAAGAAGATGGCGTTGATCAGTTCCGACTTGCCGCGCGAGAACTCGGCGACGAAGGCCAGCACGAGCTTCTCGCTGGCAAGGCGACCGCGCAGCGAATCGAGCATGTCGCAGGCCACTTCGTCGAGCAACTCGTGCTCGACGAGGTAGCTCGCGATCTCGTCGAGGCGCTGCGTCAGCGCGTGACGCCAGCTGCCGAGTGCATCGAGGCTGCCAGCGAAGGAAGGGATCATCGGTACGGCCCGAGGTGGACGAGAACGTCTGCGGCGATGGTAGCTGACAACGCTCCGGCGCGGGCCCTTCGCGAAACAACTGCTGACAGCCCGCGCCGCGGCGCCGTGCGTTTGTCGCCGCGGCGCCGCGGCCGGGTTTCAGCGGCGCTGACAGCCGGGGCAGAAGAAGGTCGAGCGCTGGCCCTGCGCGATGCGCCGCACAGCCGCGCCGCAGCGCGGGCACGGCAGGCCGGCGCGGCCATAGACGGCGGCCTGCGACTGGAAGGCGCCCGCCATGCCGTGCGCGTCGCGGAAGTCGCGCAGCGTCGAGCCGCCGAGTTCGAGCGCGCGCGCCAGCGTCGAGCGCAATGCGTCGGCGAGGCGCCGGCAGCGCGCGAGGCCGATGCGGTCGCTGCGCGTGCGCGGGTCGATGCCGGCGGCGTGCAGCGCCTCGCAGGCGTAGATGTTGCCGGCGCCGACGACGATGTCGCCGCCGAGCAGCGCCGCCTTGACGGCGATGCGGCGGCGCCGCAGCGCCGCGTGCAGGTGCTCGCCGTTGAAGGCAGCGTCGAAAGGCTCGACGCCCAGGCGCTGCAGCAGCTTGCCCGCCATGCCGTCGCCCGGATCGCGCGCCCAGACCACGGCGCCGAAGCGGCGCGGGTCGGTCAGGCGCAGCGTGCCGCGAGTCGTGACGAGGTCGAAGTGGTCGTGCGGCGCCGGCTCGGCCGCGTGTTCGGCGAAGGCGAGCGAGCCCGACATTCCCAGGTGCAGCAGCAGCCCGCCTTCGTCGAGCGCGAGCCACAGGTACTTGCCGCGCCTGGCCACGGCACCGACGCGCCGGCCGACGAGTTGTTCCGCGGCGCAGCCGAGCGGCCAGCGCAGCGGCTTGCCGGTGCGCACGGCCGTCACCGTCGCGCCGGCGATGCGCTCGGCGAAGCTCAGGCGCGTGACTTCGACTTCGGGCAGCTCGGGCATGAGGAATTATCGGGGGCCGATAATCGATGCCGTGTCCCGGGAGTCCTCGATGCCGCCCCTGCCCCCGCCGCGTCGCGCCAAGCGAGCGCTTGCGGCCCTGCTCGCCGCCGGCTCGCTGACGGCCGCCGCCGCACAGTCCGCCGCTGTGCCGTCGCGGCTCGATGCGCCGCTGTTCTACCAGCTGCTGATCGGCGAGCTCGAACTGCGCGGCGGCCAGCCGGGCGCGGCCTACGCCGTCGTGCTCGACGCCGCCCGCCGTACCGGCGACGAGTCGCTGTTCCGGCGCGCTGCCGACATCGCCCTCGAAGCGCGCGCCGGCGACCAGGCGCTCGCCGCGGCGCGCGCCTGGCGCGAGCGGCTGCCGAAATCGCTCGAGGCCCACCGCTACATCGTGCAGATCCTGATCGCGCTCGGCCGCGTGAAGGAGACCGTCGAGCCGCTGCAGTCGCTGGTGGCGCTCGCGCCCGAGGCCGAGCGCAGCACGCTGATCGTCTCGCTGCCGCGCTTCTTCGCGCGCGCCCCCGACCGCGCCGCCGTCCCGCCGCTGCTCGAACAGGCGCTGAAGGCGCCGGCGCAGGCCCCGGCGACGCGCGTCGCGGTGCAGGTCGCGCTCGGCCGTGCCTGGCTCGCCGCCGGCCAGCCGCAGCGCGCACTCGACCACGCCAGGCGCGCCCGCTCGCTCGACGCGGCGGCCGAGAGCGGCGCGCTGCTCGCGCTCGAAGTGATGCCCGGCGCAGCCGCCGCCGAGACCCTCGTCACCGACTTCCTGCAACTGCGGCCGAACACGACGGCGGTGCGCCTGCTCTATGCGCGCGTGCTCACGTCGGCGCAGCGCTACGCCGATGCGATCGCGCAGCTCGAAGCCGTCACGCGCAGCGAGCCGCGACTCGCGCCGCCGTGGCTCACGCTCGGCGCGCTGCACCTCGAACTGCGCCATCCGCGCGAGGCCGAGGCGGCGCTGCAGACCTACGTCAAGCTCGCCGAGGCGCCGCCAGCGGCGCCGGCCGGCGCAGCGTCGACGCCCGACGCCGACAACGACGACGAAACCCTCGGCATCGGCGGCACCGACGGCCTGGTGCAGGCCTGGCTGATGCTGGCCCAGGCCGCCGAGCAGCGTGCCGACTATGCCCTCGCCGAAGCCTGGCTCGCGCGCATCGACGACCCGCAGCGCGTGCGCGAGGTGCAGTTGCGGCGCGCGTCGCTGCTGGCGCGCCAGGGCAAGCTGCCCGAGGCGCGCGCCCTGGTGCGGGCGCTGCCCGAATCGGGCCCCGCCGATCTGCGCGCCAAGTTCCTCGCCGAGGCACAGCTCCTTCGTGATGTGAAGCGCTGGTCCGACGCCAACGCCGTGCTGGCCGAAGCGAACCGGCGCTTCCCCGACGACGCCGACTTGCTCTACGAGCAGTCGATGATGAGCGAGAAGCTCAACCGCCTCGACGAGATGGAGCAGTTGCTGCGCCGGGTGATGGTGCTCAAGCCCGAGTTCCACCACGCCTACAACGCGCTCGGCTATTCGCTGGCCGATCGCAACGTGCGGCTGCCCGAGGCCAAGGCGCTGATCCAGAAGGCGCTCGAGCTGGTGCCCGGCGAGCCGTTCATCACCGACAGCCTGGGCTGGGTCGAGTTCCGCCTCGGCAACCGCGACGAGGCGCTGCGCCTGCTGCGCACCGCCTGGGCCGCGCGCCCCGACACCGAGATCGGCGCGCACCTCGGCGAAGTGCTGTGGGTGCTCGGCCAGCACGACGAGGCACGCCGCATCTTGCGCGAGGCCCGCAGCCGCGACGCCGACAACGACGTGCTGCGCGAGGTGCTCAAGAGGCTGAAGGTCGAGCCGTGAGCCGCCCTGCCGCTCGCGACGCGGACACTGCGGTTCGACAGCAAGGGGCGCCTCTCGCAGCCCGCGGCGCCGGCCGCGCCGCAGCGGCGTCCGCACTGCTCGCGCTGCTGGGCGCCTGCACCACGCTGCCGCCCGTGACGGACGCCGGCGACGCGTTGTCGGGCCGACTTTCCGTCGCGGTCGACGCCGCCGGCGATGCACCGCCGCGCAGCGTGTCGGCCGCGTTCGAGCTGAGCGGCACGCCGGCGCGCGGCCGGCTCGACTTGACGAGCCCGCTCGGCAGCGTGCTCGCGCGCGCGCATTGGGCTCCGGGCGAAGTGCGGCTCGCGACGCCCGACGCGACGACCGCCTATCCCGATCTCGACGCCCTGACACGCGAAGCGCTCGGCGAAAGCCTGCCCGTCGCCGCGCTGTTCGACTGGCTGCGCGGGCGGCCCTGGACCGGCGCGCCGAGCCGCGCGCAGGCGGCGCCGCCGGGCTTCGAGCAGCTCGGCTGGGCGGTCGATCTGGCGCGCTTCGACGAAGGCTGGGTCGTCGCGCGGCGGCCGGCGCCGCCCGCCGTGACGGTGCGCGCGCGCCTCGACCGCTGAAGGCAGGTGGCCATCGCGATGCGCGCCCTCTACGACGTCGCCGCGCCGGCCAAGCTCAACCTGTTCCTGCACGTCGTCGGCCGCCGAGCCGACGGCCACCACCTGCTGCAGTCGGTGTTCGTGCTGATCGACTGGTGCGACACGCTGCACTTCGAGCGCCGCGACGACGCGCTGATCAGGCGCCATGACCTCGGCGCCGCGCTGCCGGCCGACGACCTGTGCCTGCGCGCCGCGCGCGCGCTGCAGGCTGCCGCCGGCACGCGCTGCGGCGCCGATATCTCGATCGACAAGCAGGTGCCCTGGGGCGCCGGCATGGGCGGCGGAAGCTCCGATGCCGCGAGCACGCTGCTCGCGCTGAACCGGCTGTGGAGCCTCGACTGGCCGCGCGCGCGGCTGCTCGAGCTCGCGCTCGGCCTTGGCGCCGACGTGCCCTTCTTCGTGCGCGGCGAAAACGCCTTCGTCGAAGGCATCGGCGAGCGCCTGACGCCGCTGGCCGTGCCGACACAGCGCTACGCCGTGCTCAAGCCGCCCGCGGCGCTGGAGACGCGCGCCGTCTTCGGCCACCCTGACCTCGTTCGCGACACCGGCGCTGTTATACTTTCGGGCTTGCTCGCGGACCCTGCACGCCATGCGGATCTCGTGCGCGGAGGCTACGGTCGCAACGACCTGCAGCCGCCCGCCGAGGCGCTGTGCCCCGATGTCGCGCTGGCCGCCCGCCTGCTTCAGGCGCGGTTTGGCAACAGCCGCATGACGGGCTCCGGCAGCGCGGTGTTCGCGAGGATGGGCATGCACGATCGCCCCGAGGCGACATGGCCGGCGGATCTTCCGCCGGGATGGGTCGGTCGAGCATGCCGCAGTCTGGAGATCCATCCGCTGGCCGGGTGGGCCGCCGACTGAAGGTTGGAGGTGGGCGCGCGGCGCAGGCTGCGCACCGACCGGTGTAGGGGAGTCGCCAAGTTGGTTAAGGCATCGGATTTTGATTCCGACATGCGAGGGTTCGAGTCCTTCCTCCCCTGCCAAA
>Ga0073899_10004776_pt1 | contig 11836 bp, 7 predicted proteins | sample KloWWTmetaKNB5Ph_FD_88975 | JGI IMG/M metagenome (GOLD analysis project Ga0073899, IMG submission 88975) | Active sludge microbial communities from Klosterneuburg, Austria, studying microevolution and ecology of nitrifiers - Klosterneuburg... | ecosystem: Engineered > WWTP > Aerobic digester >...
TAGCGATCCTTCAGGCCGCTCACCAGGTGCCGCCAGTAGAAGCTCCACGACGGATTGCCGTGCAGCATCACGATCACCTCGCCGTCGCGCGGGCCTTCGTCCAGATAGGACATGGCGATGCCGGCGCGTACTTCGAAGCGGTTCGGGGTGAAGGGGTAGTCGGGGAACTGCATCCGTCGCTGCAACATGCGCGGCGCAGGCCGCGGAGCCGCACAGGATACCGGCGCGCGCCACTGCGACCAATTTCCGCTGGCGAGCCTGCTCCGGCACGGCGAAAATCCGCGCATGGCCTTCGACGCATTCGCCCTGATCCTGACCATGCTCGGCCTGGGCATGCTGTTCGCGCGCCTGCAGGTGCTGCCGGACAGCGCCGCCGAGGTCCTCAACCGCATCGTGCTGTACGTCTGTCTGCCGGCGGCAGTGCTGATCTACGTGCCCAGGCTGCGGATGGATGCCTCGCTGCTGGGCATCGCGGTCACGCCCTGGCTGCTGGGCGCGGCAACGATCGCTTTGGTCGCGCTGGCCAGCCGCTGGCTGGGCTTCCGCCGCGACGAGCACGCGGTACTGCTGCTGTGCGTGGCGCTGTGCAACAGCAGTTTCGTCGGCTACCCGATGGTGCAGGCACTGCTGGGCGAGCAGGCCCTGCCGTATGCCGTGGTCTACGACCAGTTCGGCACCTTCGTGCTGCTTTCCACCTTCGGCCTGTACGTGCTGGCCCGCTACGGTGGCGATGCCCCGCCGACCCTGCGCACGGTCCTGCTGCGAATGCTGCGCTTCCCGCCGCTGTGGGCATTGCTGCTGGGGCTGACCGTGATGCCGGCCGAGCCGCCCGCCTGGATCGCCGGCGGCCTGCAGCGCCTGGCCGATGCCCTGCTGCCGCTGGTGATGCTGGCGGTGGGCCTGACCATCCGGCTCAGGCTGCCGCGCGACGAGGTCAAGCCGCTCGCGGTCGGCCTGGCACTGCGTCTGCTGGTGCTGCCGGCGCTGGCCTGGCCGCTGTCGCTGGCGTTCGGCCTGCGCGGCGAGGTGCTGCAGGCCAACGTGCTGGAATCGGCGATGCCCAGCATGATCACCGCCGCCGCGCTGGCGATCTCGCATCAACTGGCACCACGGCTGGCGGCGGCGCTGGTCGGTTACGGCATCCTGCTGTCGCTGCTGACCCTGCCGGCGTGGGCGTGGCTGCTGCAGCGCTGGGGCTAGGAGCGCCCGTTCGGGCGCGACCGATGCCCGCCCACCCCCGTAGGAGCGCCCGTTCGGGCGCGACCAATGCCCGCACACCCCCGCAGGAGCGCCCGTTCGGGCGCGACCCACGCACAGTCGCGCCCGAACGGGCGCTCCTACGGGGGAATCCTACCGATGGGGGCGTGTTGCGCTGATCTGCGGCGCAGGCGGCCCATGCGACGTTGCGCGCATGCCGACCAACCCCCATCGACCCCTTCGCGGGCATCGCTGTTTGCGCAAAGGCCGGAGCAGCATTGCGTGGCAGCATTACCACATCACCACGGTCACGGTGGGCCGAATGCCATTATTCGCCGACCCCAGCGCCGCAACTGCGGCATGCCGGTGCTTCGAGGCCCCCGAGCTGCTGCGCGATGCACGAATGCTGGCGTGGGTGCTGATGCCGGATCACGCCCACTGGCTGATCCAGCTTGGCGAGGCACACACGCTGCAGAGCCTGGTCCATGCGCTCAAGACGTTCAGCGCGCGCAACGCCAATCTGGCGCTGGGCCGAAGCGGGCCGGTCTGGGCGCGGGCCTTTCACGATCGCGCCCTGCGCTGCGATGACGATCTTGCAACCGTCGCGCAATACATCTTCGCCAATCCCCAGCGCGCCGGATTGACGCAGCGCTACCCCTACCGCCACACAACCCTGTAGGAGCGCCCGTCCGGGCGCGACCCACGGGCGCGACCCAAACGAATCGCATCGCGCCCGTTCAAACAAATCGCGTCGCGCCCGAACGGGCGCATGGCGTCGCGTCGTTCGATCGCATGGCGTCGCGCCCGGACGGGCGCATGGCGTCGCGTCGTTCGATCGCATGGCGTCGCGCCCGGACGGGCGCATGGCGTCGCGCCGTTCGATCGCATGGCGTCGCGCCCGGACGGGCGCTCCTACGGGAGCGTTGCGGTCAGGCGCGCAGGAAGCCGAATTCGAATACTTGCGGCCGCAGCTTCGCGCTCAACGCGGCGTAGGCTTCCTTGAACGGTTCGAAGTCCACGGATTCGCTGTCTGCATTGGCTTCCAGCGCGCGGCGCACCTGGTACCAGCCCGCATCCGGACGGTTGAGCTTGAATTCGTCGCGGATCTTCTTCTCGAAACGGGTGGCGTGGAACTGCCGCCACAGGCTGCGGCCGGCATCCAGTACCGCTTGCGCTTCCTGCGAGAGCGTGAGCGCGGCCAGGTACTGCGACATGAAATCGGAGTCGAAGCGGCCGGGCGCGCCGACTTCGGTCTCGGTGAACGGAATGAAATGGTTGGTCAGCGACCACGTCCGGCCGTTCCATTCCAGCCCGTCGGCACCGGCGGACAGGTTGGAGCCGTTGAACAGCATCCAGACGAGGCAATCGGACTTGAATGCATCGGGAAGCTCGCACGACGGCTGCAGGAATTGATCGCGGTCGTTGAGCCAGGTGGGCTTGATGAGGCGGCGCACGGTGAAGACGATGGCGGCTTGCCACAGGTTTTCCGGCGTCACGAACAGCGCGCCGGCACTGGCGTAGCCCGACGAAAACAACGCCGTGCTGGTGCCGGCATTCTGGAAATCATTGCCCTTGCACATCAGGCTGCCGATCGCGCCGTCGGCCCACTTGCTGCCGCGCACGTCCTTGCTGCCGGTGGCGGGCGTGATCGCGTTCTTCAACGGCAATGCATCCTGCTTGTTCGAGCGCGGGCGCACGATCCACTCGGACAGCGGTGCCTGCGCCTCTTCCCGATAGAAGGTCTTCTGGCCGACCGGATTGCCGGCCTTGTCGAGCGCCGATGTCCGGATTGCGGTGGCAGGTTGCACACGGGACAGATCCCAAGCCAGAAAGCCGATCGGGAAGTCGCCCTTCAGCCCATCGAAGGCCTGGCTGTGCACCACGAAGCCATCCAGATACTTCGCCGTCCATTGCGCGCGGAACGCCTCGAAGTTCGGTGCATTGACGTATTTCAGCGTGCTGAACATGGCGACGGTTGCGGTTGGCAGCTCGCGCTGGATACGCACCAGGAATTGCACGAACAATTCCCGCGCGGCATAGCCCAGCCCGTCCATGCTGGCACCGATGCGCGTGGCCGCCACCGCCTTCTTGCTTTCCGCATTCTTGCCGCTGGATGCGGTGGTGTTGTCAACGTTCATCGCCTCGGCATACGGCGGATTCATCAACACCAGAATCTTCTTCGCCCCCGCCTTGCCCGCCCGCGCATCGGCAATCGCCTGTCGCAAGGCCTCCGGCATCTTGCCGGTCAGCGCATAGTCGATGTTGCCGGAGGCGTCCACGTCGTCGTTCAGATAGTCGTACTGGAACTTGGTCGCGGCCACGCAGGTGCGGCTGGCCCGCATCACATCGATATCCGCCTGATCCAGCGTGCTCATGAACACGTTGCGGTGGTTGGAGTGCTTCACCTCCAGGTTGCCCACCCCGCAGCACATGTCCCACACGATGTAGTGCTGCTGCCAGTTCTTGCCCAGCGTCTGCGCCAGCAGGTCGTAAGCCTTGTCCACGATGTGCAGCGGCGTGTAGAACGCGCCCTTGAAGCTGCGTTCGTCGAGCGGAAGCAGGCTGTCGCGGCGTTCCAGCAGGTAGGCGCGATGCTCCTCTTCCGGCGGGCGGTGGTAGATCGCCCAGAAGTTGCGATAGCCCTTGTCGCTGGCCAGTTCGAAGGTTTTTCCGTTCAGCAGGAACACCGGCCGGTCGTCTTCGTGCAGCAGGCGCGCGGGCAGGTTGGGCATGGCGGCGCGGCTGCCGTCGTGCATGATGTCGGCGAAGAACAGCAGGGCGTAATCGGATGCGTCCACGCCGTCCAGCTCCTGGCCGATCATCGCCACCCATTTGTCGAACACCTGGCGCAGGTTGTCCGGGGTGATCGGCGTGCGCACGAACTTGCCCGCCTTGATCGCGTGCCTGACCGCGTCGATGAATTCCTTTTCGTGGCTGTCGATCTTGTACACCACGAAATGGGTTTCGATGTACGGCGCGATCTGTGCGGCGAAGGATTTCTGCAGCTCGACGCGCGCGCCCTCCTTCACCCGCGACCCGGATTTCGGCCACTTGATCGAGGCATCGGCCAGCAGCGGAAACGCCTTGGCAGTTTCCATCAGCGCGGCTTTCTCGCGGTCGATCACCGCCAGGAACGGCGGGATGGTTTCGCCCTTCTTGCGGGCATCGCGCACGTAGAACAGCAACTGCGCGAACATCAGGACCGGCGGCGTGGCGGCTTCCTTCGCCTCGAACCAGATTTCATCGGTGCTGATATCGACCAGGCCCTTGTTGAATTTCTTCAGCCCGAGCGCCTTGATGTAGGCGTCCTTGACGTCCTCTTCGGTTTTGACCTTCTGCAGTGCCTGGTGGAGGTTCATCGACATGCGGGGTTCCTTACAACGGCTGGGCGCCTTCTCGGCAACAGGCGCGGCAGCGCCACGCGGTCGAGGTGGTCGTATTTGCTCATGGCTCGCGTTCCTCGCCCGGGTCGTCCAGCGCGGCCAGCACGCCCTCGGCCAGATACTGCCGCCCCCAGTTGCGTCCGCTGGTCTCGCGCACAATGCCGGCGGCTTCCAGTGCGGCCAGCAGCTTGCGCGCGGTGGGGTCGCTGACCCCGAGCAGGCGCTTGACCCGACCGCTGTCCAGATACGGATTCTCGAACAACGCATCGATCAGGGGTAACGCGCGCGGCTGCCCCGCCAGGCGCGCGTGCAAGTCGGCACGCAGGGCCAGCAACTGCTGCGCCTGGCGGCTGGCGCGGCGCGCGCTCCATTCCACCCCGGCCAGGAAGTAGTGCAGCCAGCCGTTCCAGTCGCCATGGGTGCGCACGCGCATCAGGCTGCGGTAGTAATCGTCGCGATTGCGCTCGATGAATTCCGACAGGTACAGCAGCGGCTGCGACAGGCGGCCGCGTTCGATCAGGAACAAGGTGATCAGCAAGCGGCCGACGCGGCCATTGCCGTCCAGGAACGGGTGGATGGCCTCGAAGTGTTCGTGCATCAGCGCACACTGCACCAGATCGGGCAGTTCACCGCGACTGTGCAGGAACGTTTCCCAGGCGGCTAGGGCATCGTGCATTTCGGCCGGCGGCGGCGGCACATAGGGCGCATTGGCCGGCGTACTGCCGTAGGGGCCGATCCAGTTCTGGCTGCGGCGGAACTCCCCGGGAGTGGCGCGTTCGCCGCGCACGCCCTGCATCAAGCGCTGGTGCAGTTCGCGCACCAGGCGCAGCGACAATGGCAGTGCCTTGAGGCGTTCGATGCCGTAATCGAGCGCAACGACGTAGTTGCGCACTTCATGCACATCGTCGGGTGGCGCGTGTGGCGGCTGGCCGGCTTCGTCGGCGAGCAGATCGGACAGGCTGGTGCGGGTGCCTTCAATCCGCGAGGACAGCACCGCCTCGCGCCGGATGTAGGGCGCGATCAGCAGATGCGGATTGGGCAGGATGCGGCCGAGTCCGGAGAGCTCGCTCAGCGCGGCATCGGCCGCCGACAACAGCCGCACCAGCGGCTGCGGGTATTCGAGTGCAGGCGGCAGTGGCGCGGGCACGAAGGCGTGATAGCCCTGCGCCGTGCGAATGATCCCGCCAGCGTGCGGTGCCTTGAAGTCATCGGGATGCATTGCGCCCCCCTGAGGCGCAAGCCGCGCCAGTAATGAAATTTACTGGCGAATAATTTCAAACATTGCTCAGTAAGGCAAGAAAACTTTCAAAGCCAATCAAGGCTTTGAAAGCGAACGCCTGAACTCACCACACCACTTCCGCCATCGAGCAATTCAGCCCCGAGCCGATGCCGAGCAGGGCCACCCGGTCGCCCTTCTTCAGGCGCCCCATCTCGCGCAACTTGCTCAGCACGATCGGCACCGATGCCGGGCCAATGTTGCCGTGTTCGCCGAAGATGGTCATGACCTTGCGCGGGTCGATTCCGATCGCCTTGGTCAGCGCGGCGGTATGCACCTTGCTGACCTGGTGGATGACGAACTCGTCCAGCTCGGCGGCGACCCAGCCCAGCTTCTGCCTGGCGGCATCGAAGGTCTTGGTGGCCAGCTTGATGCCTTCGATCAGCAGCATGCGGGTGTCGGTGACCATGCCGTCCAGGTTGCCGCGGCACAGCTTGTTCCACTCGGTGGCGGCGCGGGTCACCCCGCCCTTGTAGCGCGGCGCGCCCGGGGCCAGCTCGGCGCGCGCCATCACCATCGCCGCGGCACCGGAGCCCAGGGTCAGGGTGGCCAGTTCGTTCTTGAAGTCGTCTTCGGTGACATCGGCGCGGGTCATGCGCTCGAGGGTCTTCTCGTAGGCGAGGTTGGCGGTTTCGCCATCGACGATCAGCGCGTAGTCGATCTCGCCGCGCTCGATCATGCGGCTGGCGATGTCCATGCCGTTGATGAAGGCGAGGCAGGCATTGGCCACGTCGAAGTTCTGGCAGGTGTCCGGCAGGCCGAGGTTGCCGGAGACGATCGAGGCCGTGGACGGCTCCAGGTAGTCGCGGCTGACCGAGGTATTGACCAGCAGGCCGACCTTGTCGGGGTCGATGCCGGCATCGGCCAGCGCCTTGACCCCGGCCAGGGTGGCCACGTCCGAAGCCTGCGCGTCGGCCTCCCACAGGTAGCGGGCATGGATGCCGGCGATGTCGCCGAGCACGTCGGTCTTGATCCCGAGGCGATCCAGGGTGGGCTTCAGCCGGACATTGATTTCGTCCGAAGACAACCGACGCGGGGCATCGATATGGGCCAGACCGGCGATGGCGACGTGTTGGAACAGCATGGGCAGACACTCACGCAGGCGCGGGTTTGCGCCGGAACCGCGCAGGATAGCGGTTTTCGATTCAGTACGCTGGCGTACAGGCCCGAAAGGGAGTCATGTTCCCCTTTCGCGGAATGCGAATCCGACCCACTCGTGTCAACCGCAGCGCCACAGCGCCCAGCGCTGTTCGCCATCCCTGGGTTGGGTAATCGGACTGATGCGGTTGGCACCGAGACCCGGGGCCTCGTTGCGGGCCAGGGTTTCCAGTTCGTCGCGCACCTGTGCCTCGCTGCGTTCGTAGGGGCCGAGACGGTCCTTCACGGAAACTTCGACCTCGCCACGCTTCTCGCAGGCGGTCGGGGCGGAAGCCAGCACCTTCACCGTGCTGGCGCCAGGTGCCATGTGCACGAAGGAGCAGGCGGAGAGGGTGGTCGCCAACCCGGCGACGAACAGCAGGCGCATGCACGTACTCCGAAAAGACAACGCACCGGATTGTGGCCCGGTGCGTCTGAATCATGCAAAAGCGAACCCCACCCCAACCCTCCCCTGCAAGCAGGGGAGGGAGCAAGCGCGGCTTACTTCTTCGCCACCGGCTTGCCGTCGGCGTCGACCACCTGCACCTCGCCGAGGTTCAGCGCGCGCACGCCGGCCTCGATTTTCGCCAGGTCGCCGACGATCACCCAGGTCAACGCGTCCGGCTTGACGATCTGCGTCGCCGCGGCCTGCACGTCGGCATCGCGCTGCGCTTCCATGCGTTGCTTGAGGGTGGCGATGTAATCGTCCGGACGCCCGTACAGGGCGTTGTCGGCCAGCGCACCGGCGACCGCGCCGATGGTCTCGTAACCACCCGGCAGGCTGCGCACGCTGCTGTCCTTGACCTTGGTGATCTCGGCGGCGGTCAGCGGGCGGCTGCCGATCACCTCGCGCGCTTCCTTCAGCAGTTCGGCGGCGGATTCGGCGGTCTTGTCGGTCTGCACCGGCGCGTACAGCATGTACGGACGCTGGCCCTTGGCATTGCTCATGAAGCTGTACGAACCGTAGGCCCAGTGCTTGTCCTCGCGCAGGTTCATGTTGAGGCGCGCGGAGAACAGGCCGCCGAACGCATCGTTCATGGTCTCGATGTTGAGGTTGTTCGGGGCGGTGGTGGACGGTGCCAGCAGGCCGGCCAGGATCAGCGATTGCTGCGCGCCGGGCTTGTCGATCAGGAACACGCGCGGCTTCTGCTGCGCGGCGACCTGCGGGATGGTCTTGCTGCCCTTGGCGGCCGCGGGGGCCTGCCAGTCGCCGAACACGGCATCGAGCTGCGCGGTGATCTCGGGCAGGGTGGTGTCGCCGGCGATCAGGATGCGCACGTTGTCCGGGCGGATCCACGCCGACTGCCAGGCGCGCAGGTCGGCGGCGCTCAGCGCCTTGATGTCGGCCTCGTTGCCGGTGCCGGAGAACGGGATCGCGTACGGATGGCCGGCACCGTAGACCAGCGGCGGCAGCACGCGCTGGGCGAGACCGACCGGCTGGGTCTTTTCCTGGCCGATGGCCGCCAGCCACTGCGCGCGCAGGCGCTCGATGTCGGCGTCGCGGAAGGCGGGATTGCGCACCACGTCGGCAAGCAGGGCCAGCGACGGTGCCAGGTTGGCGGTGAGCAGGTTGGCGCTGGCGGTGCAGGCATCCAGCCCGCAGCCGGTGGCCAGGTTCAGACCGAGGCGTTCGCGGGTCTGCGCGATCTGCACCGAATCCAGCGACGCGGTGCCTTCGTCCAGCATGTTGGCGGCGAAGCTGGCGGTGCCGAGCTTGCCGCCGGCGTCGCTGGCGTAACCGGCATCGAACTGCAGGGCGACGTTGACCACCGGCACGCTGTGACGTTTGGCCAGCACCACTTCGATGCCATTCTTCAGCGTGCCGCGCTGCACCTTCGGGAAGCTGAGGTCGGGGAAGCTGGACACCGCCGGCACGCCCTTGCTGCGATCGACCGTCGATGCCGTGGTGGTGAAGGTGTCGGTCGCCGCACCGGGGATGTCGGCCGGGCGCTTGCCGGCGGGCAGGCTGATGATCGGCGCATCCTTCGGCTCGCCGCTGGCCGGGACCACGGTCAGGGTGAAGTCGCCCTTGCTCAGCCAGCGCTTCGCCGCCGCCTGCACCTCGGCCGCGCTGGCGGACTGGTACCACTCGACATCGCGCTTCCAGCCGTCGGCACTGCCCAGGTACAGCAGGCTTTCGGCCAGTCGGCTGGCCTTGCCGCCGACGCGTTCCAGGCTGCGCACATTGGCCGCGTACGCGGTTGCCTTGTAGCGCGCCAGTTCTTCCGCGGTCGGGCCTTCGGCGAGGAACTTCGCCAGTTCCTCGTTGACCGCCGCTTCCACCTTCGCAGGCTCCACGCCCTGCTTCACGTCGGCTTCCCAGTTGAACGCACTGACCAGCTCGAACGGCTGCACCGATGCCGACACGCTGTCGACCAGCTTGTCCTGGTAGACCAGTCGCTGGTACAGACGGCTGCTCTTGCCGCCACCGAGCACGTCGGCGGCGAGATCGAGCAGGATCAGGTCGTGTTCGCCGCGGCCGGGGATGTTCCAGGTGCGGGTGATCCGCACCTGCGCCACGCGGTCCTCGATCTGGGTGCGGGTCGAAGTCGCGCGCGGCGCGGTCCACTTGGCCTGCTGCGGCACCGGTTTGCCGGCAGGGATGTCACCGAAATACTTCGCCACCTTTTCCTTCGCGGTGGATACGTCGATGTCGCCGGCCAGCACGATCACCGTATTCGCCGCACCGTAGTAGTCGCGGAACCAGCTCTTCACGTCCGCGAGCGAGGCCGCGTTGAGGTCTTCCATCGAGCCGATCGTGCTGTGGTGGTACGGGTGGTTGGCCGGCACCGTGTTGGCCAGCATGTAGTACTCGCTGCGACCGTAGGGTTCGTTGTCGCCCTGGCGCTTCTCGTTCTGCACCACGCCACGTTGTTCGTCGAGCGTCTTCTGGTCGATCGCGCCGAGCAGGTGGCCCATGCGGTCGGATTCCATCCACAGCGCCATGTCCAGCGCGGTGGTCGGCACCGTCTCGTAGTAGTTGGTGCGGTCGAACCAGGTGGTGCCGTTGATGTCGGAGACGCCGGCCTTCTCGAACGGATCGAAGTACTCGCCGGGGTGGTTCTCCGAGCCGTTGAACATCAGGTGCTCGAACAGGTGGGCGAAGCCGGTGCGGCCCTTCGGCTCGTCCTTGCTGCCGACGTGATACCAGACATGCACCGAGACCACCGGGGCCTTGCGGTCGGTATGCACCACCACCCGCAGGCCGTTCGGCAGGGTGAACTGCTCGTGGGGGATGTCGATGGCGGCGGGCTGTGCGGCATGCACCACGGGGGCATAGGCACCGGCGGACAGTACGGCGGCAAGGGCGAGCGAAAGCAGCTTGGTCTTGGGCATGACGGTCTCGAAAGATGTGCGAAGAAAAATGCGAAGCCCGCCGTGGTGGCGGGCTTCAAGGTGGCGATGGATTACTTCGTTGCGGGCGCCGGCTTGCCGTCGGCGTCGAGGATGGTCACCAAGCCGAGGTTCAGCGCGCGGATCGGGGCCTCGATCTTCTTCAGGTCGCCGACGATGACCCAGGTCACCGCGTTCGGGTCGAGGGTCTTCGCCGCCACGTCGACCTGCGCCGGGGTGATCGCCTCGATCGCCGCCTTGCGCTTGAACACGTAATCGTCCGGGCGGGCATACAGCACATTGCTGGCAATGGTGCCCATCACCGCGCCGGCGGTTTCGTATGCACCGGGCAGGCTCAGGGTCAGGCCCTGCTGCTGGCGTGCCAGTTCTTCCGTGCTGGTGCCGCGCGCGCCGCCGAAGTACTCGGCCATCTCGCGCTTGATCTCGGCCACCGATTCGGCGGTCTTGTCGATCTGCACCGGTGCCGAGGCACGCCACATGCGCTGGCCGACCGCACCGGCCGCGCCGCTGCGTGCGCCGTACGACCAGTGCTTGTCCTCGCGCAGGTTCATGTTCAGGCGCGCGGTGAAATCGCCACCGAACACCTGGTTGGCCATGTCGAAGGCGATCGCGCCGGCATCCTTGCTCGACGGCACCAGCTCGGCGGCGAACAGGTTGGCCTGCACCGCGCCCGGCTGGTCGATCAGGAACACCCGCGGTTGCTTGCCGTTGGCCACCGCCGGGATCGCCGGCGCGCCGCCGCTGCCCGCGACCTTCCAGTCGCCGAAGCTCTTTTCCAGCACCGGCACGATCTCGGCCAGCGTGGTGTCGCCGACCACGACCAGGGTCGCGCCCTTCGGCTGCAGCATGCGTTGGTGGGAGGCGACCAGATCGTCGCGGGTCAGCGCGCTGATCGCCGCCTCGGTGCCGGTGCCGCTGAGCGGATTGCCGTACGGATGGTTCGCGCCGAACATCAGCGCCGGCAGCACGCGCATGGCCACGCCGTTCGGCTGCACCTTCTCCTGCTTGATGCCGGCGATCCACTGGCCCTTCACGCGGTCGATCTCGGCCTGGTCGAAGCGCGGCTTGCGCAGCATGTCGGCGAACAGCGCCACCGACGGTGCGAGGTTCTTCTTCAGCGCCGACAACATCGCGTTGCTGCTGTCCAGCGCGGCACCGGCACCGATCTGCGCGCCGAGTTCTTCCCTGCGCGAAGCGAAGCCGAGCGCGTCGAGATCGCCCGCGCCTTCATCCAGCAGGCCGGCGGTGAAATTGGCGATGCCCGGCTTGCCGGCGGCGGCATCGGCCGAATAGCCGCCATCGAACTGATAGTTCAGCTGCACCACCGGGATGTCGTGGCGTTCGGCCAGGATCAGGGTGGTGCCGTTGGACAGGGTGGCGCGCTGCAGGGTCGGAAACTTCAGATCGGGGAAGCGGGACGGCATCGGCACGCCGGCCTTGCGGTCGATGCTGCTGGCAGTGGTCTTGTACTTCGCGTCGACCTTGGGCA
>Ga0073899_10004778_pt1 | contig 11835 bp, 15 predicted proteins | sample KloWWTmetaKNB5Ph_FD_88975 | JGI IMG/M metagenome (GOLD analysis project Ga0073899, IMG submission 88975) | Active sludge microbial communities from Klosterneuburg, Austria, studying microevolution and ecology of nitrifiers - Klosterneuburg... | ecosystem: Engineered > WWTP > Aerobic digester >...
CGCTACGCCCGGAACTTTGGTTTGACAAACCGAATGTTTCAATGCGAACTATTGACGTCGTCAAATCGCACGCAAGGCATTGATATGCAGCCCAGAAAAACAAACAAGCGTTCGACTGCGGCCGCGATTTCGAGCGAAAGACCGCCCAAACGGCGGCGACGCAAGGGCGAAGGCGCGGTCCGTTTCTACTACAAGGGCAACCGCCTCAAGCAACTGCGGGCATTCTGCATGAGTGCCAAGCTCGGCACCTTCTCGCGCGCCGCCGAAGCCCTGTTCCTGAGCCAACCTTCGATCAGCCTGCAGATCGGGGCGCTCGAGCGCGAGCTCGGCGTTGCGCTCATCGATCGCGGAAGCAGGCGCGTGCAACTCACGCGCGAGGGTCGGGCGCTGTACGAACTCGCCCTGCCGCTGGTCGACGGCTTCGAGGCCATCGACGCCAGCTTCCGCACCCGGCTCGTCGCGATGGACGCCGGCGAGGTCACCATCGCCGCCGGCATTTCGACCATCCAGTACCTGATGCCGAACCTGGTGCAGGCGTTCCGGGAACACCACCCGAAAGTGCGCCTGCATCTGGTCAACGTCACCGGCAACGAGGGCCTGGCCATGTTGCGCAACGACAGCGCCGATTTCGCGGTCGGCTCGATGGTCGACGTGCCGAACGACCTGGCCTACGAAGCGGTGTACCACTTCGACCCGATGCTGATCACGCCACCGAACCATCCGCTGATGCAGAAGGCCGACATCGGCCTCGAAGACCTCTCGTGCTACGGGCTGATCCTGCCGCCGCGACGAGTGACCACCTACCGTCTGGTCGACCTGATCTTCCAGCAGGCGCGCGTGCCCTACCAGGTAGCGATCGAGGTCGGCGGCTGGGAAATCATCAAGCAGTACGTGGCGATGGGGCTCGGCATCTCGATCGTCACCGGCTTGTGCCTGCGCGCCGAGGACCGCCTGGAGGTGCGCAACATGCGCGCGCACTTCCCGCAGCGCAGCTACGGCGTGGTCATGCGCAAGGGCAAGTACCTGAGCCCGCAAGCGCGCGCCTTCCTCGACCTGATCAAACCCGGTTTGTTTTCACGCCGCGACTGGGATGAGCCCGGCCACTCGGAGCGCTGAGTTCGGGCTTGCCGCTGGTCGTTGCCGCGCCGTCCAGATACGCCAGCACCTCCTCGGCGTGGGTCGCGGGCTTGACCTTGTCCCAGACCTTCTCGACCCGCCCGTTCGCGTCGACGGCGAAGGTCGCGCGCGCGATGCCCATGTACTTGCGTCCATACAACGACTTTTCGATCCACACGCCGAAGCCATTGATGGCCAGATGTTCCGGATCGGCGATCAGCGGGAAGTTCAGTTGATGCTTCGCGACAAACCTCGCATGGCGCCTGGTGTCGTCGGCGCTGATGCCGTAGACACGCACCTGGCTGTCATCGAACTTCGGCATGACATCACGGAACGCGCAGGCCTCGGTAGTACAGCCCGGCGTGTCGTCCTTCGGATAGAAGTAGAACACCGAGCGCGTGCCGCGCAGCGTGTTCGCCGAAACGCGTTCGCCGCGGTCAGTCAGCAGATCGAAATCGGGGATGCGGTCGCCGGGCTTCAGCATGGGTGTGGCTCCAGTGTCGCCACGATCAAAGCAGCTGGCGCGTGCATACGGCGTGCGCGCGTCAAACGCCGCGACGCTTGCCCTGATACGGGGCGAACCATGCACGGATGCGGGCCATGTCGGCTTCCATGTCGTCGCTCATGTGGAAGATCTCGCCGACGCCGAAGCAGCGCTCGGGATAGTGGATGTACAAGCAACACACCGGCACGTTGGCTTGGCGCGCTATGTGCCAGAAGCCCGACTTCCATTTTGTCACCGCCTTGCGCGTGCCCTCCGGCGCGAGCAGGAACCATGCATTCGGATTGCGTGCGAAACCACCGACGGTCTCGCCGACCGCGCCATGCGCTGCACGCCGATCGATCGGTACCGCGCCGAGCCAGCGCAGCAGGATGCCGAGCGGGAACCAGAACGCTTCGCGCTTGGCCATGAAGCGGATGTCGACGCCAGAGGCCACCTTGATCAGCAACCCGTACAGGGCATCCCAGGCCGACGAATGCGGTGCAGCGACGAACAACACCTGCTGCAGATTCGGAAACGGCCCGACCAGACGCCAGCCGAGCAGGCGCAGCATCAGCGCTGCAAAGGCACGCACCGGTCGCGCAAAGGCGCGCGGTGCAAGCGGCGGCAGGGGTTCGACGACGGGGGACGACATCAGTCGTGGTCCACTTGTGCGCCGCGTCCGCGCTTGATCGCACTGCGCGACTTTTTTGCGCCGAGGCGGCGCTCCTTGGAGGCGCGTGTCGGCCGCGTCGCGACGCGCGCCTTCGGCACGAAGCTCGCAGCGCGGATGATCTCGGCCAGGCGCTCGCGTGCGTCTTCGCGGTTGCGCTCCTGGGTGCGGAAACGGTTGGCCTGGATGACGACGACGCCATCATCGGTGATGCGGCGATCCGCGCGCGCCAGCAGGCGTGTGCGCACCGTTTCGGGCAGCGACGGCGAGGAACGCGCGTCAAAGCGCAGTTCGACGGCGGTCGAGACCTTGTTGACGTTCTGGCCGCCAGGCCCCGAAGCGCGCACGAAGCGCTCGTCGAGTTCGCCGTCGGGAATATGGATGCGGGGACTGATCTCGAGCATCCGTGCATTCTATCGGGAGCCGCTGCCGACCGCTGCGCCGGCAGCGTCCTGCGGCTATGCTCGCCAGCGCGCAACCCGCGCAATTCACGGGGAGAGAACTATGAGCGGCAAGAAACTCGAGGTAGGCGACGTATTCGGCTGGTTCACTTCGGCGATCCAGATGGCGATGAAGAATCCGGGCGCGTTCCTGGTCATGGCCCTGATCATGGCGATCATCGCCGTCATTCCGGTGCTCGGCAGCCTGGCATTGATGGTGCTGTCGCCGGCGCTGTATGGCGGCTTCATCTATGCCGCGCGTGAGGAAGAGGCCGGGCGCAAGGCCGAAATCCCGCACCTGTTCATCGCCTTCCAGCAACCCGGCAAGATCGGCCCGATGCTGATGCTGTGCCTGCCTTCGATCGCCGGCGGCATTCTCATCGGCATTCTCGGCTTCGTCTTTGTTGGCGGAGCGATCATGGCCGCAGCCTCGGGCGGAAACGCCGCCGGCGCCGGCTTCGGCTTCGGCATGATCCTGTTCGCGGCATTGGCGGTGGCGATCTCGGTCGGCATCGCGTTCCTGGTCTATTTCGCGATCCCGCGGGTGATGCTCGACAGCGTCGAGCCGATTGCGGCGATGAAGGAGAGCCTGGCCTACTCGCTGGCGAACGTGGTTCCATTAATTGTCGGGTTCATCGTGGTCGGCGTGGCGTTCATGGTCGCGGCCGTCGTGCTCATGTTCATCCCGATCCTGGGCTGGATCGTGCTCGCGTTGGGCAGCGTGCTGGTCGGGTCGCTGTCGATGTACTTTGCCTACAAGTCGGCTTTCGGCAGCAGCATCGCCCAGGTCGAGCCACCGATGCCGCCGGCGCCGCCGCCGGTGGTGCAGTAAACCGCGACTTCGTCTCCGAAAACGGCCCCACGCGGGGCCGTTTTCATTTCAGGACTTGGCGGTTTCAACGCGCGCCGGCAACCAGCGGGCGGCGAGGATACCGATCTCATAGAGGATGCACATCGGGATCGCAAGCAGCAATTGCGAGACCACATCGGGCGGCGTCAGTACCGCGGCCACTACGAACGCGCCGACCACCACGTAGGCGCGGGCTTCGCGCAGTTGCGGCGTGGTCACCCAGCCGAGCAGCACCAGAATCACCACCGCCACCGGCACCTCGAAACACAGCCCGAAGGCGAGGAACAGCACCAGCACGAAGTCGAGGTACTGGCTAATGTCGGTCATCACCGCCACGCCGACCGGTGCCACCGCCTGCAGGAATCCGAACACCGCCGGCAACACCAGGAAGTAGGCGAAGGCGCAGCCGGCATAGAACAGCGCCACCGCGGAGACCAGCAGCGGCACCGCCAGGCGCTTCTCGTGGCGATACAGGCCCGGCGCCACGAACGACCACGCCTGATAGAGCACGTAGGGCATGGCCAGCACCAGGGCCGCGAAGAACGTGAGCTTCAACGGGGTCAGGAACGGCGACGCCACTTCAATCGCGATCATCTGCGTGCCGGCCGGCATCTTCGCCAACAGCGGCTGCGCCAGCACCGCATAGATCCGATTCGCGAACGGCAGACCGGCAAGGAACAGCAGCCCGACCGCGACCACGGCCTTGAGCAGCCGCTCGCGCAATTCGATCAGATGCGCGAGAAACGGCAGCTCACCATTCGACTCCGCCGCCCCACTCATGGCTCGCGCGGTTCCTGTGGTGGCGCCGGCTCGAACTCGCGCTTGACCGCTTCCACCGGATCCGCCTTGCGAATGCTCTCGCCAGCCTCGCGCAGACTGCGCTTGATCTCATCGGCCGCAATCTCGCGGTCGATTTCGTAGCGCAGGTTGCTCCAACTCGAACGCAGCCGGCGCAACATCGCACCGACCGTGCGTGCGGCGCGCGGCAGGCGCTCGGGGCCGAGCACCACCAGCGCAACCACGGCGATCAGCGCCAACTCGCTGAGACCGACATCGAACATGATTGGTCGATCAGGCGGTCTTGTCTTTTTCGGGCTGGGCAGCGCCCGCGCCGGCGTTCTTGTCGGCTTCGAGCTTGGGCGCGTCCTCGCCTTCGCCGAGTCCTTTCTTGAATTCCTTGACCGCACCGCCGAGATCGCCGCCGATGTTGCGCAGCTTCTTGGTGCCAAAGATCAGTACCACGATCAGCAGCACGATCAACCAATGGCCAATACTGAAGGAGCCCATGTTGCACCTCGAAGTGGAAGGCGCCAAGGATAGCGCCGCGGGCATTACTGTGCGGTGTACTCCTCAAGCCGATCGCGGAAATCGACGACCGCATCCGGCACCGTTTCCACACCGCCTTCGAAGATCCGCCGTGGCGTCATGTTGCGTCCATAGGTGGCCTGGTTGCTGTCGTGATCGATCGACAGCACGGAACCGTCAAGCGCCACTCCCGCGAACAGCCCGCGCGAACGCGAGTAGCTGTAGATCTCGGCCTTCATCTGCGCGTCGGTGGAGGCCTGCGCATTGCGCCCGACCGGTCCGGCGGCCACCGCGGCATCGGCGCCCAGCGTGAACTTGCCGTTGACGATCTGGTCGACGCCGCGCCGGGAACGGAACACCAGCACGATGTCGGTCGACTGCACGCCGGCCTGGAAGCCGATGCTGCCGCCGGTGATCGAAATGAAGCTCGGGTTCGACCAGGTGCCGTCGGCCGAGCGCACCGAGATCAGGCCGCGGCCATGGCGTCCGCCGAGCACCAGACCGGCCTTGACCACGTCCGGAATCACCGCGATCGCCTCGGCGCGTTCGACCAGATGTCCGGGTACGCGCTTGTCCGGCGCCGACATGATTTCGGTCAGCACGCGCGATGCGTTCTCGGCACGTTCCACTTCCTTGTCCCCGGCCAAAACCGGAGCAGCAACGAACGCGAACACCAATGCGGCGGCAGCCAAGCGATGCAACATGCGCGAAACCTCGGTCTGGAATGAGTGTCGGCAAGGTGACGCGGCAGCGATGAATCTGCCGTGAGCGGATGCTCAGGACGCGCGTCGCCAGCCGATGATGGCGAGACATCCGCTAAGCACCACACTCAGGGCCAGCAGGATTCGAGCAAGCGAACCGCCCGCCGGGATCGGAGCTGGCGCGTTGCCCCCGGGCACGGGGCCCCGACAAACCGGCGTGGGCCCGATAGCCAAGCCCTCCATTTCCGGAAGCGTGGTGGACACGAAGGTGGCGACGCCGGAGTTGAGATCGACGCGGACGATATCGCTCGGGCGGTTGTCATCCGGCGGACGGTAATCGAGGATCGCCCAGAGTCGGCCCTCGGCATCGAAATCGAGTCCGCCGTCGGCAAACACCAGATTCGGCGCCAGCACCCCGAGCCGAGTACTCGCCGCCGTGGCCGGGTTGATGCGGTAGACGCCTTCGTCACCCTGCGAACCGAGCCCATAGAGCCCGCCGCCATCGGCACCGAGCCCGGTGATCTGGAAGCCGAGGTCACCCACCAGCGACGCGTGGCCGCTGACGCGATCGATCTGCCACAGTTTCTTGACCGTGTCTGACGATGCGAAAAGGCGGCCGTCGCAGCTGAACGCCAGACCGAAGTCGAGCGCGTCGAACTGGCCCACGCCCTGGCCGCTCAGGCCGGTGTTGCCGGCGTTACTGCCGACGACGCTGCCATGGCCGCTTTGCTTGTCGATGGTGATCAGGGTCTTGGTCGAATCGACCACCCCGTAGAGCACGCCGTCGGCGGACAAGGCCAAGCCTTCGACGTCATTGAAGCCGGTTTCGCCAATCAGCGAGGTCTGGCCACTCGCCAGATCGATGCGATACAGCTTGTTGAAGGAAATGGCATAGGCAAGCGGCTCTGCGGCCGCAGGCAATGCCACTGCGGCCGACAGGGCTAGCACTGCGTGGAGCAGGCTGCGTCGCATATCCGGTCTTCCTTGCGTTGTTTCTTGGAATTTTGGGGTAATCGTCCACTGTCGGGCGAAGACAGCGCCTCGAATCTTAGATGCGACCTGCTACAAATCAAAGCCTTGGCCGTGGGTTGCTGTTGTTTTCCCGCCACAGACCCAGCGCGTCCCGCAGCTTGCGCGTTTCCATCGCGGCAAGCCCCGGATGTAGTAGAAAGGCCGGATGAACTATTCCGGCAGAAGCGATTTCGACCACCGCGAATCCCCGCGCGCAGCCGTGCTTCTGGTCAATCTGGGCACGCCGGATGCGCCAGACGCCAGCTCGGTCCGCCGCTATCTCGCCGAGTTCCTGGCTGATCCGCGCGTCGTCGAGCTGCCACGCTGGCTGTGGTGGATCATCCTGCATGGCGTGATCTTGCGCATCCGCCCGCGGCGTTCGACGCGCGCCTACCAGCAGGTCTGGACCGAAGCCGGCTCACCGCTGCTGGTTCTGAGCGAGCGTTTGGCGACAGCGGTGGCGACGCGGCTGCAAGGGATCGCCGCCGGGCCGGTGCTGGTGCGATCGGCGATGCGCTACGGGCGCCCGGCGCTGGCCACCGTGCTGCGCGAACTGCAGGCGCAGAACGTGCGGCGTCTGCTGGTGCTACCGATGTATCCGCAGTACTCCGGCACGACCACCGGCTCGGTGTTCGACGCGCTCGCTGACGAACTCAAGCGCTGGCGCTGGATCCCGGAGATCGCGATGGTCAGCGACTACTACCAGCACCCGGCCTACGCCGAGCTGCTTGCGGATAGCGTGCGCAGCCATTGGGGAGCGGGCGCGCGCAGACATCTGCTGTTTTCGTTCCATGGTCTGCCCGAGCGTTATCTGCATGCCGGCGATCCATACCACTGCCAGTGTCAGGGCACGGCACGACGTGTCGCCGAGCAACTCGGTCTCGGGACCCAAGAGTGGAGCATCGCATTCCAGTCCCGGGTCGGGCGCGAGCCTTGGTTGCAACCCTACACCGACGCCACCCTGGCGGCGATGCCGTCGCGCGGCATTTGCGAGGTCGACGTCGTCTGCCCCGGCTTCGCCGTCGACTGCCTGGAAACGCTGGAGGAGATCGCGATCCAGAATCGTGCCGCCTTCCTTGCTGCCGGCGGCACCGGCTTCGGCTACATCCCGGCCCTGAACGACAGCGCCGGGCATGCGGCCTTGCTCGCACAAATCGTGCGCGAACGCAGCACGCACTGGCCCGAGTTCTCGGCCAGTGCGCAGCAGGCGGAGACGGCGAGCCGGCCGCTGTTGGCCGCTCGCTTCGAAAAACTCAAAGGTGGACGCTGAGCGATGTTCGAGGAATTCACGCTGGATACGCCGTGCCTGCGCATTTCCGGCCGTCGCAGCGGAAACCCGGCCGGTCCGAAACTGCTGGCCGTGCATGGCTGGCTGGACAACGCCGCGAGCTTCGCGCCGCTGGCTCCGCATTTCGCCGACCACGATCTGGTCGCGATCGACCTGCCCGGGCACGGTCGCTCGTCGCATCGCGCGCCGGGCGCCTGGTACCACTTCATCGACTACTGCAGCGACCTGCTCGCAGTCGCCGATGCCCTCGGCTGGGCGCATTTCGCACTGCTCGGCCATTCGCTCGGCGGCGCCGTATCCAGCGCTTTGGCGGCGGCGCTGCCGGAGCGCATCGAGCGGCTGTACCTGATCGAGGCGCTCGGCCCCCTCAGTACTGCAGAGGCGCGACTTCCGGAACTGCTCGGCCAGGCACTGCGCGAGCGCGAGGCGCTCACCGGCAAGCAGTTGCGCCGCTTCGCTTCCATCGATCAGGCGGTGGCAGCACGTCGCAGCAACCGCGACATGCCGCTGGATGAGGCCAGCGCGCGGCTGCTGGTCGAACGCGGTGTGCGCGCGATCGATGGCGGGTTCGAATGGAGCAGCGACCCCCGCCTGACCCTGACCAGCGCGATGCGCCTGTCGGAAGATCAGGTGTGCGGCTACCTCGCCGGTATTCGCTGTCCAGTGCGTCTGGTGCTCGCCGATCCGCCAATGCCGTTCCTGGATGCGACGCTGATGCAGGCGCGCACCCTCGTGGTCGGCGACCTGCACTGGAAGCGTATGCACGGCAGCCACCACCTGCACATGGAGCTGCCCGCTGCGGTCGCCGCCCTCCTGCGCAGCGACTGAGCCTCAATCGTCGACGCGGTGCTCGTCGGCGATGACTTCTCCGAGGTCGTAGCCGGAGCTGTCGTCGACCAGCCAAGTGTAGTCGGCGTACGCGGCGTCGGTCGCGAACTGCGTCTTAGCCGCCATCAGGCGAACGCTGCGCAGGCACAACTCGCGCGCGCTCACGAACTGTTCGCGCATGCGGAACCAGACCTGCGCCTGCTTGCCGAGCTTGATCGCGTAGCAATCGAGCAGCAGCGAGGTCTCGCCACCGTAACTCATCTCGTTGACCCAGACCGCACGGTCGAGCTGGGCGTCGTATTTCGGCGACTCGACGAAACGCTTGAACAGAAAGCTGACGCCGCCGGCGGACAGCGCCCGGGCGGACAACTTGGAAGTCGCATCGCCCTTGCGCCGCTCCAGATCGCCGTCATCGACACCCGCCGCCTTCACGTAACCGCGCTGCTCGGCATACACCTCGACATACCAGATGGTGTCGAGCTGGGCCAAGTCGACGCGCTCGTGCACCAGCCAGCCGATCACGCCCAAGCCCGGGAAATGCCTGGTGCCGGACAGGCTATCGCGCAGCGGCCCGGCCTCGATGAAGCGCCAGTGCTCGGGCACCTGCAGTTCCGCTCCGGTATCCGCGAGTGCGAGCTTGCCGCGCTGCTGCTTGAACTTTGCCACTCGCTGCGGCCAGCGCGCCGAAGTCTCGGCAGCGTCGGCCGCAGCCGTCTCGCTCTGCTTGCGGAACGCCGCCACCTGCTCTTCGTAGGCCTGCGATGCGGCTGCCTTGGATCGGTCGCTGGAGAAGTTCCACAGCCAGGTGGCGACCAGCAAGCCCGCAAGCGGCAGCAGGATGTCGAATTCGGAGCCACGATTGCGGTAGGCGAAGTAGCCGAGCGGCAACAATGCCGCGTAGGCGACCAGCCCATAGCCGGTGACACTTGCCAGCGCGATCCCGATCAGCGGCAGCAAGGCCACCATCAGGCCGCGCCAAAGCGCGAGTTTGGCGGCGATGATGCCGGCCCAACCGGCGAGTACGAGCAGCAGAACGGTGGCGATCATCAGCATGGCAAACCCTCAGATCCGTTCCAGCGAGGCGATGGCGTTCTTCTTCAGCGTCATCAGCGCGCCACCACTGCGCTGGGCCACGCTGATCTGTACCTCACCACCCTTGACCGCCATGACCTGCCCCTGCCAGACACGACCGTTGTAAGTTCTGAGCTTGACCCACTGGCCGACCAGCAAGGTCAGGTCTTCGAACTGGATCGGTCCGATCGGCGGCAACTCCACGACCGGCGCCCCGGCATCCGCCACCACCGCATCGGCAGGCACCGCCGCGGTTACTGGCTCTGCCACCGGAGTCAGCACCATGTCGTCGCCAGGTACCACCGGCAGCCCGGTGACGGGATCGATCAGCGGCTGACCATCGGGACCGAGGCCCTGGGCAGCAAGCGCGTCGATCTCTGCCTGGGTCGGCCCGTAGCGCTCGTGCACGATCTCCTCGATGCGCTTCTCGTCCTCGTCCGGCGTCTGCGCCGGAACCGCCAGCGGGATGCAAAGCAACAGCAGCAAACCCAGACGCATGTCGTTCCCCGTTGCAGCGAGGATGCAAGGCTAGCGCACCCGGACCGGGTCGCGCACGCGTCCCCGGTCTCAATCCATGTCTTCACCGATCCAGCGCGAAAGCTCGTGCTTCACCGCATGGCCGTGCCGGTTGAGCCAGTCGCGCTGGGTCTCGAAGTCAGCATCGACTGCGGCCACGCGCGCCCAGAACCGCGGCCCGTGGTTGCGCACCCACAGATGCGACATCTCGTGCACGACCACGTATTCCAGCGCCTCCGGCGGCGCCAGCATCAGCGCCAGATCGAGATTCATGCGGCCGTCGGCGCTGAGGCTACCCCACAGGGTGCGCATCGACTGGAAGCGCAAGGCACTGGGTTGCTTGCCGACCTTGAGCGCGAAGTAGGCGGACAGACGCGCCACTTCCCGCCGCATCTCGCGCAACAGGAAGGCGCGCATGGTGCGCTGGCTGATGCGCAGGGCGTCGTCGTGTTCGAGGTCGAGCGCGAAGTCGAGTCGTCCGGGCGCGATGCTGATGCGCGGGAAGCGATCGTGCTGCCACAACACCGGCAATTGCACACCGCGCCAGGTGAAGGTCTCGGCGCGCCCGGGCACCGGTGGTGCCAGCTTGCGCCCGGTCAGTTCGAGTTCGCGCAGCTTCTTCTGCAACCAGCCGGCGTGTTCGCGCAGGAAGGCACGCACCGTCGCCGGATGTGTGCCTTCAGGTGCCGACACCCGCGGCCCGCCGGCGCCGATGGTGAGCGAGAGACGGCGCGCACGCGGATTGGTCTGCGCGCGCACGCGCACGGTGCGCCCGTTCGGCGTTTCCAGTTCGACGATGTCCGACAACAACTGCGCCATGCCGACCTCGCGGAGTCGGCGAACCTGGCCTCAGAGCGACTGCGGCCGTGGCACGCCGAACGTGGTTTCGATCGCGGCGAGCAGACGCGCCACCTCGCCACTCATCAACGCGAAGCGTGCATCCAGTTCGGCCTTGGCCGAATCGCGGTCGCCCTTGTCGAGCTGTTCCACCGCGATATCGAGCAACTTGAACTTGCGCACGGTCAGCGTGTCGTCGAGCACGAAGCGCATCCGCTCCTCGAACGTGAGCGCGAGCTGGGTGACCTGCTTACCGCTGGTGAGGTGCTCACGCATCTCGTCGGCCGCCAGATCCTGGCGCCGACAGCGCACGATGGCACCGCGGTCCGCCGGGTCCTTCAGCTCGCATTCGTCGCCGAGTGCGAATCCTGCCGGGAGCTTACCCTCGATCATCCACTCCGTCATGAGCGCCCGCGGCGATTCCTCGGGTTCCAGACCAACGGCAGGAAAACTGCCGATGGCGTTGCGCAGCGCCGAAACGAACCCCTCCGCCGCCTTGCGCGAGCTACTGTCGACGACCAGCCAGCCCTGGGCAATATCGAGGTAGCCGGCGAGCCGGCTGGGACGGGCCAGCGCACGGGGCAGCAGTTCGGTGAGGGCATCGTCCTTCAGCTTGCGCCGCTCCCGGGTGCCGACCGGGCGCCCGCGCTGCTTCTCGATTTCGTCGACTTTTTCAGCAATATGCTGGTTGATTACCGCCGTTGGCAGCAACTTGTCC
>Ga0073899_10004779_pt1 | contig 11835 bp, 7 predicted proteins | sample KloWWTmetaKNB5Ph_FD_88975 | JGI IMG/M metagenome (GOLD analysis project Ga0073899, IMG submission 88975) | Active sludge microbial communities from Klosterneuburg, Austria, studying microevolution and ecology of nitrifiers - Klosterneuburg... | ecosystem: Engineered > WWTP > Aerobic digester >...
ATTCGTGCCCTCGTTGAGGGTCATCGTGAACGGCTCGTCGTCGTCGGAAACCTCGAGCAGGACCCAGTCGTTGTCCTGCGTGCCGACGCCACCGGTGCCGCCGTTATCGGCGACGGTGTCGTCAGACGTGGTGCCGCCCATCAAGGTGTTGTTGTTGCCGTCGGTCGAGCTCAGGAGCGAGAGCTCGGCAAAGAGAAAGTCGGCGTTGCGGCCACCGGACAGGTAGTCGCCGAACGCGGTGCCATTGATGCCGCCGCCGTTGCCGCCGCCGGCGAAGAAGTCGTTGCCGATGCCACCGAGCGCGGTGTCTTCTGCCAGGCCACCGAGGAAGATGTTGCCGTTGGTGGACTTGCCGTCACCGAAGAAGCCGGTGCCGTCGTAATAGATCTGGCCGGAGAAGTTGTTGACGACGTCGTTGATATTGAGCGGGTTGCGCGCGTAGGCGTCGACGACAGCGAAACCGGAGTGGTTGTCGGCCACGACTTGCACGTTCGCCTCGAGGTAGGCGAAGTTGTTCTCCATGCCGTCGGCTTCGATGGTGCCGTCGCTGTCGAGGTCAAGACCGCGGATCTGGTGCATCGAGTTGCCGAAGTCCAGCCGGACTTCCTGGTCACCGGTCAGGCGCATCACAGCGGCGCCGGCGGCTTCGGTTTCGAGGACGTTGAAGACCTTGCCTTCCATGCTTTCAGGCTGGTCCAGCGGCATGTCGGGGTTGCCGCCGACCTGGGCATAGGCTACCGCTGCGGAGATCTGGGCGTTAAACGCCGTGGCGTACGAACCGTAGACCGGATCGCTGGCCAGGGCGGAGAAATCCTTCAGGATCGACAGGATCTCCGCACCCTTGTCGGCCAGGGCGACGGCACCCAGCCGCCCGGCCACGTAGGCGATGGCGTCGGCGACGACGTTGGCGGGCTCGCTGATATTGACGTTCTCGACGACCATGGCCGCCACGTCGGCGTCGCTCATGGTCCCGAAATCACGGACGAACAGCTGATTGACGAGGTCTTCGACGGTGCCATTGCCGCCGTTCACCCATTCGAGAGCCCAGTCCGTCGTCGAACTGCCGAGCTGCAGGTTGTACAGACCGGTGGCCGCGCGGGCGATCAGGGTTTGGTCAAAGCTGGGGGTGATCAGTGTGGCCATTCAGTTAACTCCTGGTGAGTTGAAAGGGAGAGGGAGAGAGGTCGTCTTCAAAAAGAAGCGGTGCCGAGTGTTCTGGGGGACACCCGCACTCGACTCAGCGTCCTGCCGGCGGATGGCGGGCAAGGCGCTGAGTGGAATCGGGTGGTCTGATGCACGGTCGAGGATGAAATGAGCCTGATGCTGGCGGCTGAGTGTCAGCCGGGCCGACGACCGCCGATGTGATGGGCATCACATGGCTCGTCAGTCTTTGTTCCTGGGGCGATCGGGCGCAAGGAGTGGTGTTCAAACACAGACACGTCGCCGATGCTAGCATGCCCCGTGCCGGCCTTTGCCCGGGACTGTGCCTACCATTTGTAGCGTAGCCCGCCGTAGATCGATGCGGCGTCGAATGAAAAGACCGCCAGGTTGCTCTTTTCCCTGGAAACCAGGACCTGGATCACGCTCGCAGCGCTGTCTGCAGCCAATTCGAACCATGGACCGGTCAATTCAAGCAGGAGTTGCTGGTTTTTAATACTTCTTCGTACGTTGTTCTCTAGCAACGGACTATAGCCCTCTTCGTCCTCGCTGTGGCTGTAGCGCCACTGGGCATCCAGGAACCAGGGGTTGCCGCTGCGGCCATTGCGCCCCAGATTGGCCAGCGCGCGCACGCCGACACCGGATTTCTTCTGGTCGCCGCCGGGCCGCTGCTCGTACCGCGCCCGGTCCCGACCCCAAGCCAGCGACACGCCCACCGTCCAGGTGCGCAGACTCGGCACGGCACAGAGCAGGCTCGCGGCGACGCCGGCGACCTGGGCGTCGTTGATGGGGAATTCGCGGTAACGCCGGTCCTCGGCTTCCAGATACCAGCGTTGGCTGCAGTCGCCGGCCGGGCCTTCGGCGCCCAGGCCCAGGCGCCACATGCGGCTGTCTTCGGTGAGCGCGCCGCCTGCGACCTGCGCCCGCCCCTGGAGCTGCCATCGCCACTCGCCGGTGGTCTGGTAGGCCCCGAGCCCGAGGCGCACGCTGTGCCAGTCGGTGTCGCTGTCGCCCGGTGCGTGGCGGGCCGAGGCCTGGACACCGACGAGGTAGGTGCGCGTGGCCGACGGGCTGATGGCCCCCTGCCACGTCATGTCCAGCAGCGCCGCGCCACCGGCACGCGGCTCCAGCGGCCGCTCCAGCGGCAGCGTGACGGGGCCGTCGGGCGGCGTGATCGTGAGTTCGCTCAGGCGCGGCGATTGCGCGAGGTTGTCCTCGTAGCCGGCCAGCAGCTGGATCTCGCGCAACTGCACCCAGCCCGCGGCGGGCGCGTCCGCCTGGCCCGTGCCGGGTGGCGTTACGCCGCGGGCGAGCCGCGGCGCGGGGTCGTTGAGGCGCTTCCAGAGCACGGGCGGGACATCGGTGCGGTCCTGCCAGGCGCGCACCAGTTCCTCGCGCGCCGCCGGTTCGCCCAGCGCCGCCAGCGCCAGCGCGTGGTCGGCCTGCGCCGACAGCAGCTCGGGATCGAGCAGCAGCGCCCGCTCCAGCCGCAGCAGCGCCTGCTTGGCGTCGCCCACTTCGAGCCACGCACCGCCCAGGGCGGCCAGGAAGACGGCGTCGTTGTTGCACGCGTCGGCGGCAACTTCCATCAGGCGCAGCAGCGCGGCCTGGGCCTGCGCGCTGCGCGGCCAGGGGGTGGCGGCCAGCGCGGCGCAGTTCGCCGACGGCGTGGGCAGCGGATCGAGGTCGGCCCCGGTTTCGGCACGAGCCGACGCGCCGGCCGAGATCGCCAGCCAGACCAGGCCGACCCGCAGGACGCGCCGCGCCGGCGGAGGCGGCGTCACGCGTCGCGCGGCGACGGGGTGGTGTGCTGGGTGGCGGCAGCCACCGGGGTCGCGGCCAGAACGGCCAGGCGCCGCGTCAGCCGCTGCCCGCCCGGCCAGGGGTCGTCGGCCGCTTCGTCGGTACCCGTGGCGGGCGCCGAGACCCACAGGTCTTCGGGCGGAACCAGCTCGGCCGCGTCAGCCGCACCGTAGAGCGTGTAGGGGCTGTCCAGCCCCTCCAGGAGGAAGTCGCCCAGCGGCTCGGTGCTTTGCGGCGGGAGCTGGCTCGCCATTTGAGGTCCGATCAACAAGGGCATGGAGAGGTCTTGCGTCATCTGCTGAAGACGCGATGCTACGCTGACCGGCACGCCCAGCGCCGCATGCGACCGCCGCCGCGCCGGGCCGAAGGAGCCGACGACGGCCAGGCCGCTTTCCAGCCCGATGCCCAGCGCCAGCGGCTGCACCAGGTGGCCGTGCGTGGGGTCGGGCCGGCGGGCCAGCAGGCTGCGCGTCTCGCGCAGCAGCGCCTTGCCGGCCTGCAGCGCCTGCTGCGCATGCTCGGCGCAGTCGGCGTAGGCATTCCAGACGGCGAGCACGGAGTCGCCGGCGATATGCTCGACGACGCCGCCGTGCTGCTCGACGACGTCGACCGCCACGCAATAGAAGGCGTGCAGCAGCGCGGCCGTCTCCTCGGGCGGCCGGTACTGGGCGAAGGCCGAGAAATTGCGGATGTCGGCCACCAGCACGCTGATCGGCCGGCGCTGCACCTGCAGCTGGCCCGAGGGCTCGCTGGCCATCAGTCGACTGGCCACCGGCGCCGGCAGATAGGCACCGAGGTGCGCCGAAAGCCGCTCGCGTTGCGCACGCGCCAGCGCGTGCTCGGCCGTCGCCAGTGCGCTGGCCGCCAGCAGCGCATACAGCGCCGGACCGGCCCAGGGCCACCACTGGTCGGCCTGCACCAACGCCCAGTAGGCGGCGGCGCAGCACAGCGCCGCGAGGGCGGCGCCGGCGATGGGCAGGCGCTTGGCCGGCGCACCACGCTGCCGCACCGCCACCAGCCACAGGCCGCCGGCGATGAGCAGCATGGCCAGCCCCTGGCCGATGGCCGCGTGGCGGGGGGTGTAGGGCACGCGGTGGTCGAGCAGGCCCGACAGCAGCTGGGCGTGCACCTCGACGCCGGCGGCCACGGCGGTCAGTGGCGTGGCGGCGACGTCGCCGATGCCGAAGGCGGTGGCACCGACCAGGGCCACGGTGCCGGCCAGAATGGCGGGCGGCGCCTGGCCCGCCAGCACCTTGTGCGCGCTGACCGAGGTGAGCGCCATGCGCGCGGTGCGGAACGGCACCCGCAGCTGGCCTGCAGCGTCGACCGGCACCTGGATGCCGGGCAGGCTGGGGCTGGTGAGCAGGTAGGCCGGCCCCAGCAGGCCGGTACCGGCGCGCCAGGTCCAGTCGGGCGCTGGCGCCTGGGCGTCATCGGGCTGCGCAGCACGCCAGAGTGTCGCCAGCGCCAGGCTGGGGTAGGCGCGTCCCTGGTGGCAGATGAGTGCCGGCAGTTCGCGCACGACGCCGTCGGCGTGCACGCTCGGCGTCAGGTGTCCGGCCACCGAGCCGGTGGAGATCACCGTGCCGGCATTGCCGATATGGCCTCGGCTCAGGGGAGCGAAAGGCGGGCAGCTGCCGCGATCCGGATCGGGGCTGCCGGCCGTCGTGCCCGGCGCGGTGGCCACGGCCCCGACGACGTGGCCGACCTGCGGCCTGGTCTGCGGGTCGAGCGAGAAGATCTGGCCCAGCACCACCGGCGAGCGGCGCCACGATTCCTGCAGCTCTGCGTCGCCGGGTCGGGTGGCGTCGAGCACGAGGTCGATCGCCTGCACGGCGACGCCGGCCTCCTGCAGTCGCTGCGACAGCGCGGCCAGGGTCGGCCGCGGCCACGGCCAGGCGCCGTGGCGGTCGAGGCTCGCTTCGTCGATGTCGATGACGACGACGCGCCTTTCGGGCACGTCGGACGCCGCCAGGCGCCAGGCGGCGTCACCCGAGACCTCCTCCACCGTGTGCAGCAGCTGCGGTGCAAAAGCCTGGACGAGGCCCACCACCGCCGCCGCCAGCCCCAGCGCAGCCGCACGCAGGCGCCAGGGATGGTTGCGGCAGAACGCAGGCAGGGAGGTCATGGCTGCGGCCTTGTGCCCGGGTCAGCAGCGAGCGGCGCCCGGTGGGCTCAGCGGCCCCACAGCGTCTTGCCGCGGAACAGCCCGCTGCCGAGGCCGCGCTCGAACAGGTAGCCGGCCTCCTTGCCGTCGAGCGATACCGCGCCGGCCACCGACTGGCGGCTGTCGAGGTCGCGCACCGAGAAGGTGCCGTCGCCGCGGACATCACCGGCCATGCGCAACTCGGTCTTGCCGGCCGATGGTGAAGACAACGCCAGACCGGTGGCGAAGGTGCGGCGGGCGAAGTCCAGCGACAGCGTGCCGCCGTCGACGGTGGCGGCCTCGACCGCGCCGGCATTCTCGTAGGTGGCCTGGGCGCGCGAGAGGCGGAAGTCGACCTGGCCTTCGCCGGCGCGCAGTTCGCGTTCGGGGTTGGTGGGATCGTTGGCCCGGAAGAGCGTGAACTGCTCGGAGCCGACGGCCTCGTGCCGGCCCAGCCTGGCCAAGGCGAAGGGCACGCTGACGTCGTCGTTGAAGGCGGCGTTGATGGTGTAACGGCCCCAGAGCAACTGGCCGTCCAGGTTCGGGCGGCGGTTCAGGTCGGGCAGCGAATCCGCCGCAATGACCAGCATCTCTGCGGCGGCGGCATCATTGCGGCCATACGGTTCGGCGGCCAGCATGCCCGCGCTGCGGGCGGCATTCTCGGCAGCACGCAGCGCCGCGAGCCGGTCCTCGGCACCGGTGGCGCCGGTGGCGAGCAGGGCATGGGCCACCGGCACCAGCCTGGCGACCTGCTCGCCACGCTGCACCTCCACCATCAGGTGGCTCATGTCCGCCGACAACTGCCGGGATTGCGCCCCGGCACAGGGGCCCAGGCCGGCCGCACTGCACCCTTCTCCGAGCGCCGAGACGACGATCGCCCCTTCCGCCACCGAGGCGCGCATGCGGGCGTCGGTGGCCTGGACGATGAAGTCCGTGCCGCGCACGCCAATCGCCGCCACGGGGGTATTCATGCGGAAGCGGCTCTTGTCGACTTCGGTGGCGCGGCCGGAGATCGAGCGCGTGATGCCATGGTCGACCTGCAGGCGCACCTCGCTCGACGCCGGCTGCCCGGCGTCGAAGTGATAGGCCTGGATCTCGAGCGCGCTGTCGGGTCGCACGGAGACGGCAGCGTTGTCGATGAAGCGCAGATGGACGTGGCCGCTGGCCGAGGTCTCGACGCGGTCGCCGACGCGCACCGACATGCCGCGCTTCAATGCCTCGACCTGCCCGTCCTTGCGCACGACGCGGACCTGCCCGATGAGCAGGCTGACCTGGCCGACGCCGGCGGTGGCCGCGACCTGGTCCGGGTTGGCCAGGGCACCCTGCACACCCAGGGCTCCCGCGAGGCCCAGCGCCGCGGCCACGGGCCCCAGCCACGCGGGCCTGGCGCCACGCCTGGACAGGCTTGGCTTCGATGCGAAGCTGGATATCATGGTGTGACTCCTGAGGTGTGACCAGCACCAGATTGCCGATGGTGCACCTGACTGCGATGAGCGCCGTGTGTCCTGCATCACACGTGCAGGCGCTTTTCGCGATGCACAGTGCCGGCCTCGATGCCTATTCTGATCCCTATCCTGCAAGGTCTGCGCCTGTTCGAGAATTTGCCGGCGGCCCACCTGCGGGAGCTGTCGCAGGTGATGAACGAACGCAGGGTGGAGCGGCGCGAGGTCGTGATCAAGCGCGGCGACCGCGACGCCGGGCTCGGATTTCTCATCGAGGGCCGGCTGCAGACCGTCGATTTTACGCTGGACGGCCGCGAAGTGGGCATTGACTTCGTAGACGAATGCGACTTTTTCGGCGAGCTTGCGGTGATCGACCATCAGCCGGCACCCGAGTACGTCATCGCGGTGGCGCCCTCGCGCGTGGCCATGCTGGACCGCGAGCGCGCGCGTGAACTGATGTTCTCGACGCCCGAAACGAGTGCCTCGGTGGCGCTGCGGCTGGCGCAGCGCATGCGTCGGTCGGCCCGGCAACGGGCGGTGCTCGCGCTGCCGAGTTCGTTCCAGCGCGTCTGTGCGCAGTTGCTGCTGATGTCGCAGCAGCCGTCTGGCGGCCCGGTGACGATCCAGTTGGCGCCCACGCACCAGGAGATCGCGATCATGGTCAACACCAGCCGCGAAACGGTGACGCGCACGCTGCAATTCCTGCAAACGCTCAAGGTCGTGGCGCGGGCCGGGCAGAGCCTGGTCGTCAACCAACCGCAGACGCTGCAGGAGGCCGCGGACGGAAAGCTCGTGCCGCGCAAGTAGCCGTCGCGGACTCAGGAAGGGGTCGCCGGGGCTGCCTTGTACTCCGCCACCACCCCCCTCAGCCGCGCCCGCACGGCCGCGTCGTCCTGCGATGCGCCCGCGGCGTCCGCCGCTGCCAGCCAGGCCCGCAATTCGTCCACCCGGTCCGCGTTGTCCGCACCCGCCGCCAGCCGCGCCACACGCAGCCGAGGCACCGCCGTGGGCAGGGTATCGTCGGCGTCGGCGAGCAGTTCCTCGTACAGCTTCTCGCCGGGGCGCAACCCGGTGAATTCGATCCTGATCTCTTCGGGCGCGTGCCCCGCCATGCGGATGAGGTCGCGCGCCAGGTCGACGATCTTCACCGGCTCGCCCATGTCCAGCACCAGCACCTGGCCGCTTTCGCCAATGGCCACGGCCTGCAGCACGAGCCGGGCCGCCTCCGGGATGGTCATGAAATAGCGAATGATGTCCGGGTGCGTCACCGTCACCGGGCCGCCTTTGGCGATCTGCTCCTTGAACTTGGGGATCACGCTGCCGCTGCTGCCCAGCACGTTGCCGAAGCGCACGGCCATGAAGCGCGTGCCCGGGTGCTCGACGGCCATCGCGCTGACCACCATCTCGGCCGCGCGCTTGGTGGCACCCATCACGTTGGTGGGGTTGACCGCCTTGTCGGTGCTGATGAGCACGAAGCGCTCGGCGCCCGCTTCGGCGGCAGCCAGCGCCGCGTGGTAGGTGCCCAGCGTGTTGTTGCGCAGCGCGACCCAGGCGTTGTCGTCCTCCATCAGCGGCACGTGCTTGTACGCCGCGGCGTGGAACACCACCGCCGGCCGCCAGCGCTTGCAGATGGCGCGCAGCTGTGGCAGGTCCTTCACGTCGCCGATCAGGCGCACCAGTTTCAGTCCGGGGAAGGCCGCGGTGAGTTCCTGCTCGATGGTATAGAGGTTGAATTCGCTCAGCTCGACCAGCACCAGCCGCGCCGGCCGGAAGCGCGCCACCTGGCGACACAGCTCGCTGCCGATGCTGCCGCCAGCGCCGGTGACGAGCACGCTCCTGCCCTGCAGCACCGGCGCCAGGCCGGCTTCGTCCAGCACCACGGGCTCGCGGCCCAGCAGGTCTTCGGGTTCGATGCTGCGCAAGCGCTCCACGCGGGCCTGGCCTTCGCGCAGTTCGGCCGCACTGGGCACGGTGAGCACCGGCAAGCCGGTGCCGGCAGCGATATCCAGCGCGCGGCGGCGCTGCGCGAAGCTGGCCGACGGCAGGGCCACGATGACATGCGTGGCGGTGCCGGGATGGACGCTGCCGCGCAGCGCGTCCAGCGGCCCGAGTACCGGCACGCCGGCAATGCGCGCGCGCTGCTTGGCGGGGTCGTCGTCGAACAGGCCCAGCACCGTCCAGCCCTGCCGGTGCAGACCGGCGATGAGCAGCCGCGCCGCCTGGCCCGCGCCCATCACCAGCGCGCGACGGATATCACCGCGGCTGCCGGCGATCTGCGCGCGCGCGTGCTCGTACAACATGCGATAGCCGATGCGCACCAGGCTCAGGCCCATCAGCGCCACCACCGGGTGCAGCGCCAGCACGGCGCGCGGGATCTTCACCAGCCCCAGGCCCACCACCACCACGGCGCTGGCGGCGCCGGCCAGCATGCAGGCCAGGGTCAGGCGCTTGATCTCGCCGAAACCGGAGAAGCGCCACATGCTCTGCGGCACCTTGAACAGCAGGCTGGCCGCGGTGTAGGCCGCCACGATGCCCAGCAGCACCCAGGCGTCGTAGGGCGGCCGGGCGCTGATCCAGCGCTCGAAGCCCAGGCGGAAGAGGTAGGTCACGTTCCAGCAGGCGGCCACCACGGCCGCGTCCACCAGCAGCGACAACGGTTCGCGGTGCGGGCGCAAGCGGGCCAGGAAGAGGTCCAGGCGGTGCCAGAAGCCGGGGGTAGCGGGTGCGCTCATGACCGCTTCAATGCGCCACCGGCAAGCCCAGGTCGCGCCAGCTCAGCACGCTGTGGTCGGCGCGTTCGTGGCTCAGTTCGCCGCCATACAGCAGCACCGGCGGTGCAGCCTGGCCCCCAGCGGCCTGCCGCCAACGGCGCGGCGCCGCCATCCAGTCGGGCGCATAGGTGGTGCCCGACTTGCACTCCACGCTGTGCAGCCAGCCGCGGTGCTCGAATACCAAGTCGACCTCCAGGCCGTGGTTGTCGCGCCAGAAGAACAGGTCGGCAGGCAGGCCCAGGTTGTAGCGGTGCTTCAGCGTCTCGGCCACGGCCCAGGTCTCGAAGACGGCGCCGCGGGCCGCATGCACCTGCAGGTCGGCCGGCGTGGCGATTCGCAGCAGGTGGCACAGCAGCCCGCTGTCCAGGAAGTAGAGCTTGGGGGCCTTGACCAGGCGCTTGCCGAAGTTGCGGTGGTAGGGCGGCACCAGCGTCAGCAGATGGCTGGCCTGCAGCACCGTGAGCCACTGCCGCGCCGTGGGCTGGCTGATGCCGCAGTCGGACGCCAGGCTGTTGAGGTTGAGCAACTGACCGCTGCGCGCAGCGCACATGGCCAGGAAACGCTGGAAGGTGAGCAGGTTGCCCACGTTGAGCAGCTGCCGCACGTCGCGCTCCAGGTAGGTGGCCACGTAGGCCGAGAACCAGTGCGTCGGATCGGGCCGCCGGTGCCTCGCGTGCAGGGCCGGGTAGCCGCCGCGCCACAGGCGTTCTTCCAGCGTCACGTCGCCGCCGGCCGCGGCCACGAGTTCGCTGTGCGCCAGCGGCAGCAGCGTGAGCATGGCGGCGCGTCCGGCCAGTGACTGCGCAATGCCGTCCATCAGGCCGAACTGCTGCGAACCCGTGAGCACCCAGCGGCCCATCGCGGGGGCGGCGTCGGCCACGCCCAGCAGATACGAAAGCAGGCCGGGGCTGCGCTGCACCTCGTCGAGGATGGCGCCGCCGCCCAGCCGGGCCAGGAAACGGCGCGGGTCGGCCAGCGCCAGTTCACGGGTGTCGGGGTCTTCCAGGTTCACGTACGGCAGGCGGGGAAACGCGCTGCGCGCCAGCGTGGTCTTGCCCGACTGCCGCGGACCGGTGAGGGCCAGCACCGGGAAGCCGCGGGCCTGTTGCAGCAGCGTGGCGGTGGCATTGCGGGGAATCATGATGCCTAGATTGTACAGTTTGAAAGTTCTACTTTGAATTTGTACATCCCCGGTCTTCTCATACCTGTCGCAGAAGCAGGCGCAGCGTGCGCCACAGCACGCCGAGGTCGGTGGCCAGCGACGCCCGCTCGGCATATTCGGCGGCATGCTGCAGCTTGGCCGGCAGGATGACCTGGACGTACTCCCGCTCGGGGTCGGCGGCCGCGGCCAGCAACCGGGCTTCGTCGATGAAGGCCAGCGAAGCCGGGTCGGTGATGCCGGGGCGCACCGCCAGCACGCGTGCGCGCAGTTCCGGCGGGTACAGCGCCACGAAGCGCGGCACCTCGGGGCGCGGGCCGACCAGGCTCATGTGGCCGAGCAGCACGTCGATGAACTGCGGCAGCTCGTCGATGCGCGTGCGGCGCAGGAAGGCGCCCACGCGCGTGATGCGCGGGTCGTCGCCCACGGTCAGCAGCGGCCCGCCGGCGCCGTGGCACATGGTGCGGAACTTGTGGATGGAAAACGGAACGCCGCCGCGGCCCACGCGTTGCTGGCGGTAGAAGACCGGCCCGGGCGAGTCCAGCCTGACGGCCAGCGCCGCGACCAGCAGCAGCGGCGACAACAGCAGCAGCGCGAGCGTGGCGCCGAGCAGGTCGAACAGGCGTTTGACCACGCGCGCCGGGTCAGGCCACCTCGGTCTGCGGCGGCGGTTCGATGCCGGCGAAGACCTCGGCCAGCGGCACGCGCAGGCCCAGGCAGGCGGCTTCCAGCGTGTCGCCGTCGCTCATGTCGTGCAGCACCCACAGGCCGTCGGAACCGCGGCGGAAACCTTCCACGCGGCGCGTGTCGGGGTCGACCAGGATGTATTCCCGCAGCGCCGGAATGCGGCGGTAGAGGGCGAATTTCTGGCTGCGGTCGTAGGCCTGGGTGCTGGGCGACAGCACCTCGACGACCAGCGTGGGCGCCGTGAAGATGCGGTCGGTGGCCAGGTCGGCCTCGTCGCAGGTGACGAAGACGTCGGGGTAGAGCACGGTGTCGTCGCCGATCTGGACCTTCATGCCCTCATGAAAGACCTGGCAAGGGGAGCCCTTCAGGGATGTGCCGAATTCGCGCACGAGATTACCCACCACGCGGCCGTGAACGCGCCTGGCGCCCACCATCGCAAACACCTCACCGCGATAGAACTCGTGCTTCTCGGCCTGACCCTCTTCCCAGGCCAGGTAGGCTTCGAGCGAGAGCTTGGGTTGGGTCAGCGCATTCATGAATCTTACCCCGGAACGACGCTCATGGTAGCGCCGCGCGCACCGCCTGCGCCACGCGCATCACGTCGTCGTCGCTCATGCGCGTATAGATCGGCAGGCTCAGCATGCGCTCGTAGGCATGCTGGCTGTGCGG
>Ga0073899_10004780_pt1 | contig 11832 bp, 5 predicted proteins | sample KloWWTmetaKNB5Ph_FD_88975 | JGI IMG/M metagenome (GOLD analysis project Ga0073899, IMG submission 88975) | Active sludge microbial communities from Klosterneuburg, Austria, studying microevolution and ecology of nitrifiers - Klosterneuburg... | ecosystem: Engineered > WWTP > Aerobic digester >...
CCGCCGGTGGTCGCCGCCGCGTCTCCGCCGGTGGTCGCCGCGATCGAGCCGGACCCGCCCGCGAAGGTGATCGAGGTCGTGCCCGAGCCGGCCCCGCCGGTGGTCACCGCGGCGACCGTGTTCGTGATCAGCAACGTGCTCGCCGAGGTCTACGACGCCGGTGACGGCCACCTGCTCGGCACCACCGGCTATCAGGGCTTCAAGCTCCCCGGCGACGGCCCGCGCAAGGCGCTGGTCCGGGCCGTCGGCTACGAGGACCTCGAGCTCGAGCTAGCGCCCACCGAGGGCCGACACTTCGAGGCCCAGCTGCGACCGAAGAAGAAGGTCAGCGGCGTGAAGCCGGGCAAGCCGGGCAAGCCGGACAAGCCGGTCGCGCCGACCGAGCCCACGCCGATCGAGCCCAAGCCGACCGAGCCCAAGCCCGGCAACCTCGGCCTCAAGAACCCCTTCGAGCCCCGCGGCGGCTGAGGCGGTCGGGCGCGGACCCGAGGACCCGGCGCGGAGTTTTGGGCCCGCTCGCAGGTTCGTCGGCCTCAGCGCACACGGGCGACCCTGGGCCGGGCAGGGGACGCGTGCTAACAATCGCGGTCGGTCGCTCCTGCGGCCAGGGACCTGGCGAGGATGTTCCGGCGCAGCGCAGTTGGAGAGCACGGGCGACGAGGATGTCGCGGCCTGCACGCGGCGCTGTTGCTCGTGACGCTCGCGGCCTGCGGGGGCGAGGCCGGGGCCGGAGTTCCAGGCAAGAGCGGCGGCGGCGACAGGAGCGGGAAGGGTGAGGGCCCCGGAGCACCCGCGCCGCTGGCGATCGCGGTGGTCGAGATCGAGCCGGCGGCGCTCGAGCGTCACTACCGGACCTCGGGGACGCTGCGGGCGCTGCGGAGCGCCGACCTGGTCGCGTTGCAGCCCGGCGTGGTGCTCGAGCTGCGCGCCGAGGAGGGCGACCGCGTGAGCGCCGGCCAGACGCTGGTCCGCCTCGACGGCCGCGGCTTCAAGCTCCAGGCCGCGCGCGACGTGCTGACGGCCGACAACGCCAGGCGCGAGCTGCAGCGCCTCGAGGAGCTGTCGGAGCACCTCTCGCGCGAGGAGCTCGACCGCCAGCGCTTCGCCTTGCAGTCGGCGCTGGCGAGCGCCCAGGTCTCGCGCCACCAGGCCAGCCAGACGATCGTGGTCGCGCCCTTCGCCGGCACGATCACCCGCAGGGCGATCGACGTCGGCAACCTGGCGACCGCCTCGACGCCGCTGTTCAGCCTCGCCGACCTGAGCGTCCTCGACGTCGACCTCCACGTGCCCGAGCGCGAGGCGATGACGGTTCAACCGGGCGCACCGGCCACGCTCGAGCTGCAGGACGGGACCCGCTTCGCGGCCCGGGTCGAGCGGCGCTCCCCGGTCGTCGACCCGCTGACCGGCACGGTCAAGTTCACGGTGCGCGCCGCCGAGTACCCGGCGGGCGCGGTGCCCGGGGCCTTCGTGCGCGCGGAGCTGCTGATCGACCGCCGCGTCGCCGCCCCGAGCCTGCCGCGCGGCGCGATCTTCGAGCTCGAGGGCGTGCCGCACGTGTACGTGGTCGAGGACGGCCGCGCCCGCCGCCGCCGCGTCGAGCTCGGCCTGATCGGCGAGCTCCGGGCCGAGCTGCGCGGCGGGGTCGAGGCCGGCGCCAAGATCGTCGCCGACGCCGGCGCGGGCATCACCGAGAGCATGCCAGTGAAGGTGCTCGAGGACAGCAAGGCGGCGGCTGTCCCGAAGGCCAGCGAGGCTGCGGCTGTCCCGAAGGCCAGCGAGGCGGCGCCGCGGGCCAGCGAGGCGCAGGCTGTCCCGAAGGCCAGCGAGGCGGCGGCTGTCCCGAAGGCCAGCGAGGCGGGCGGCAAGGCCCCGTGAGCGGCGGCGGCCTGGTTCACGGGGCGGTGCATCGCCCGGTGACGACGACGATGGTCATGGTGGCGATCGTCCTGTTCGGGCTGGTCGCGCTGACGCGGCTGCCGGTCGCGCTGCTGCCGGACCTCGGCTATCCGAGCGTCACGATCCGCACCGACTACGCCGACGCCGCCCCCAGCGAGGTCGAGGAGCTGATCACGCGGCCGATCGAGGAGCTGGTCGGCGCGGTGCCGGGGGTGGTGCAGGTCGAGAGCGCCTCGCGCGAGGGCCTGAGCGAGGTCGTGCTCGACTTCGGCTGGGGCACGGACATCGACCGTAGCCTCGACGACGTGCGCGAGAAGCTCGACCGCGCGGTGCTGCCGACCGGCGCGGTGCGTCCGGTGGTGCTGCGCTACGACCCGTCGCAGGAGCCGATCCTGCGGCTCGCGCTGGTCGGCGCGGGCGGGGCCGGCAGCGGGGCCGAGCTGCACGAGCACGCCGAGCGCCTGGTCCAGCGGGCCCTCGAGAAGCTGCCGGGGGTCGCGGCGGTGCAGCTGCACGGCGGCGACCTCGAGGAGGTGCGCGTCGAGCTCGACCCGGCCCGCGTGGCCGCGCTCGGGGTCAGCGCCGACGAGGTCGCGCAGGCGATCCGCCGCGACAACGTCAACCGCCCTGGCGGCGCCCTGACCGACCAGCGCAGCCGCTATCTGGTGCGCACGGTCCACGAGGCCCGCAGTCCGGCCGAGCTGCGCGAGGTGATCGTGCGCTCCCGCGGCGGCGCCGAGCTGCGGCTCTCCGAGGTCGCCGAGGTCCGCCGCGTGCCGCTCGAGCGCAGCGAGCTGGCGCTGGTCGACGGCCAGGACGCGGTCGAGCTCGCGGTCTATCGCGAGGGCGACGCCAACACCGTCGCGGTCGCGCGCGGCGTGCTCGCGGCGCTGCCGGGCCTGCGCCTGCTGCCGGGCGAGCGCGTGGTCGTGCTCAGTAACCAATCGACCTTCATCGAGTCGGCGATCGCCGAGGTCCAGGAGAACACCCTGCTCGGCGGCCTGCTCGCGGTGCTGGTGCTGCTGTTCTTCCTGCGCGACCTGCGGGCGACCGCCGTGATCGCCGTGTCGATCCCGATCTCGCTGCTGGCGACCTTCATGCCGCTCCAGCTGCTCGGGGTCTCGCTGAACCTGATGAGCCTCGGCGGCCTGGCGCTCGGCGTCGGCATGCTGGTCGACAACAGCATCGTCGTGCTCGAGTCGATCGCCCGGGTCCGCGAGCGCGCCCGCGCCCTGTCTCAAGAGACAGGCGCACCCTTCAGCCGCGCCGCCACCGCCGTGCGCGGCACCGTCGAGGTCGCCGCCTCCGTCGTCGCCTCGACCCTGACCACCGTCGCGGTGTTCCTGCCGATGGCCTTCGTCGAGGGCGTCGCCGGTCGGCTGGTCCGCGACCTCAGCTACACGGTCTCGTTCAGCATCCTGTCGTCGATGGTCGTCAGCCTCACCCTCGTGCCGGTGCTCCAGAGCCTCGGTGAGGCCGCCTCCGAGCCGGCCGGACCGCCCCCGCGCTCGCTGCTGGCCTGGCTGGTCGTCGTGCCGGCGCTGCTGCTGTGGCCGGCGCGCCTGCTCGTGCGCGGCCTCGGCAAGCTGCTGGCGCTGCTGGCCGCGCCGCTGACCCTCGCCTACGCCGGGCTCGAGCGGCTCTACCCGCGACTGCTGCGCCTGGCCCTGCGCGCGCGCGTGCTGGTGCTGCTGGCCGCGCTCGGGCTGTGCGTCGGCGGCCTGCGCCTGGCCCAGGGCCTCGGCCAGACCCTGCTCCCGGAGCTGCAGCAGGGCGAATTCTTCGTGCAGCTCGGCCTGCCGCAGGGCAGCGCGCTCACGCGCAGCGCCGAGCTGGCGGCGGCCGTGGCCGACGCGAGCGCCGGCGATCCGCGGGTCGCCCAGGTCTTCGCGCGCGTCGGCAGCATGACCGCCGGCGACTCCGCGACCGGCACGGTCGAGGGCAGCCACCTCGCGCAGGTCAACGTGCGCCTGCGCTCCGAGCTCGCGCCCGAGCTCGCCCAGGCCGCGGAGCTCGAGCTGCTGGATCGCATGCAGTCGGCCGCGGCGCGCGAGCCCGAGGCCAGCGTCCGGCTCGGCCGCCCGGCGCTGTTCTCCTTCGACGCCCCGATCGAGGTCCAGGTGTTCAGCGACGATCCGGGGCGCGCCGTCGCGCACGCGAAGCGCCTGCTCCCCGACCTGCGCGCGATCGAGGGCCTCGCCGACGTCGTCCCCGACGACCTCGCCGGCCGCCCCGAGGTCCGCGTCGACTTCGACCGCGAGCGCCTGAGCCGCCTCGGCCTCGGCGTCGATCAGGCCGCGCTCGCGGTCCAGCGCGCGATCCAGGGCGAGGTCGCCACCAAGATGCACGCCACCGACCGTCAGCTCGACGTCCGCGTGCAGCTGCCCCGCGTCGACCGCAGCCGCGCCGAGGACGTCGCGCGCGTCCAGGTCGCCGTCCAGAGCGGCGTGCCGGTGCTGCTCTCCGCGGTCGCCACTCTGGCCCCCGCGCTCGGCCCGGCCGAGATCCGCCACATCGAGGGCCGCCGTGGCCTGCGGATCCGGGCCCGCCTCGCCGGCGCCGACCTCGCTCGCGTCGCCGCCGAGGTCCAGGCCGTGCTCGATCGCCACGCCGACGCCGACGCCCGCGTCGAGGCCGTCGTCAGCGGTCAGGCCCGCGAGATGGACGCCTCGCTCGAGAGCCTGCTGTTCGCCGCGGTGATCTCGGTGTTCCTTATCTATGTGGTGATGGCCTCGAGCTTCGAGAGCTTGCACCACCCGCTGCTGATCATGTTCACGGTGCCGCTGGCGCTGATCGGGGTCAGCGGCGCCTGCCTGATCACGGGGACCCCGATCTCGGCGATGGTCGGCATCGGCGCGATCATCCTCGGCGGCATCGTCGTCAACAACGCGATCGTCCTGATCAGCACCGTCAACTATCGCCGCGGTCAGGGCGAGGCCGTCGACGCGGCGCTGGTCGCCGCCGGCGGCCTGCGCCTGCGCCCGATCGTGATGACCACCGCGACCACCGTGCTCGGCCTGCTGCCGATGGCGATCGGCGTGGGCGACGGCGCCGCGCTGCGCCAGCCGCTCGCCGTCACCGTGATCGGCGGCCTGGTCGCCGCGACGGCCCTGACTCTGCTCGTGATCCCCTGCGCCTACAGCCTGTTCCCCGGCCGCCGCCGCGCGGTCTGGGCGAGCATGACCGGGGAGGACTGATCGGCCATGTCTCAAGGGACAGGTCCAAAGGACGCGCCGGTCCGGCCCGCGGCCAGCAGCGACGGGGCGCTCGCCGGGCCGCCCGACGCGCCCGCGCCCGCGGGGCCGCCGCTGTCGACGCGCAGCTTCGGCCTCTCCGACCTCGCCCTCGATCGCCCGGTGATGGTCGGCATGATCCTGCTGGCGATCTTCGTGCTCGGCGTCATCGCGGTCGCTCAGCTGCCGCTGGCGTTCCTGCCGGCCTCGGGCACCGCGCGGGTCGCCGTCCGCCTCGACCTCGCCCGCACCAGCCCGGAGCTGGTCGAGCGCGAGGTCATCCGCCCGGTGGAGCAGCAGATGGCCGGCCTGCGCGGCCTGCAGAAGATCCAGGTCGGCAGTGGCGGCTGGGGCGTGCGCCTCAACCTCGAGTTCAGCGCCGGCACCGACATCGCCGCGCGCAAGGCCGAGATCCGCGAGCGCCTCGATCGCATCAAGCCGGAGCTGCCCGACACGATCAGCCGGATCTCGCTCGACTCCTGGGGCCGCTCCGACGGCGCCATCCTCGAGCTGCGCCTCGCCAGCGCGACCGGCCTGACCCGCAACTACGAGCTGCTCGAGCGCCTGATCGTGCGGCCGATCGAGCGCATCCCCGGGGTCTCCCGCGTCGAGCTCGAGGGCGCGACGCCGCGCGAGCTCGAGGTCGCCCTCGACCTCGAGGCCGTCCAGCGCGTCGGCGCCGACCTCGGCCAGGTCAGCGCGGTGCTGCGCTCCGCCCGACAGGGCCGCTCGCTCGGGGTGCTGCACCAGGACGAGCTCAGCCCTGGCGTCCGCAGCCCGGCCGTGCCGGCCGACCCCGAGGCCTTCGCCGCGCTCCCGGTGCCGCGCCGCAGCGGGCCCTCCGCGCTCGTCACGCCCGCCTCCGCGACCGCCGCGCCGCCGGCCACGACATCGACCGCCCCGCGCGCGCCGCCTGCGTCCGCCGCCGCTGCATCGGCGGCCGTGCTCGCGCCGCCGACCTCCGCGGCGGCCGTGTCGGCCTCCGCGATCGCGTCATCCGGCGCGGTGAAGGGCGCGGGCGCGTCGACCGGCGCGGCCGCGGCCCGCCTCGGCGAGGTCGCGCAGGTCGAGATCCACCCGCGAGAGAACCGCAACTTTCGCAGCCTCGACGGCCAGCTCGGGGTCGACCTCGCGGTGTTCGCCGACGCCGGCGCCAGCCCGGTGGAGGTCGCCGCCGCGGTGCGTCAGGTCGTCGCCGACCTGCAGGCGAGCCCGCGGATCGGCGACCTGCAGGTGATCGTGTTCGAGGACCAGGGCGAGATCATCCTCAAGACCCTCGCGGACCTGCGCGACACCGGCATCTACGGCGGCCTGCTCGGCGTGCTGGTCCTGTACCTGTTCCTGCGCCGGATCGGCGCCACGCTGGTCGCGGCGCTCGGGATCCCGCTGACGCTGCTGGCGACCTGCGGGGTGCTGCTGCTGCGCGGCGAGGAGCTCAACTGCATCGTCCTGCTCGGCCTGGTGCTCGGCGTCGGCATGCTGGTCGACAACGCGGTCGTGATCGTCGAGGCGATCGAGCACCACTCGAGCCTCGGCGCGCCGCCGCTGCAGGCGATCCGCCAGGGCGGCCGCGACGTCAGCCTGGCGACGGTCGCCTCGACGCTCTCGAGCGTGATCGTGTTCCTGCCGCTGATCTTCGGCGACCCCGCGGATCCGATGGCGGCGCTGCTGTCACCGCTCGGCCTGACCTTCGCGATCGTGCTGGTGTGCAGCCTGTTCATCAGCCAGACCCTGGTGCCGCTGCTGATGCCCGCGGTGCTGCGCATGAACCGGGGCCGACCGACGCCCCCCAGCCCGATCATGGACAGGATCGGCGGGGCCTACCGCTGGCTGATCGCGCGGACCCTGCGGCACCGCCGGGCGACCCTGCTGGTCAGCCTCTTGCTCGCGGCCACCGCGGTGTATCCGGCGATGCGCCTGAACTTCGACATCGGCGAGCTCGAGCCGCGCCCCGACCAGATCGACGTCGCCCTGCAATTCGTCGGCAGCCCCGGCTACCGCGAGATCAGCGGCAAGGTCGCGGTCGTCGAGTCGGCCCTGCTGGCGCGCAAGGACGAGCTCCAGATCGCCCACGTCAGCTGCCGCTACAGCGACTTCTGGGCCCGCTGCGGCGCCCACCCGAGCGTGCGCGCCGAGGCCGAGGCGGAGGTCGAGGCCTTCACCGAGCGCATCGCCAAGGCGCTGCCCGAGCAGGCCGGCGTGCGCTACCTGCTCGGTGAGGAGGCCCAGGGCATGTGGCGCGGCGGCGGCGGCGATCGCCGGGTGGTCGAGCTGGCGATCAAGGGCGAGGACATGAGCGTGCTGATGCGGCTCGGCGAGCAGGCGGCCGAGCACCTGCGTCGGACCCTCCCGCGCGGCGACCCGAGGCAGCCCGACGCCGGCGGCTACGACTCGGTGGTCGGCCCCTACGACGAGGGCTCGCGCGAGCTGCACGTCAAGCTCGACAGCGCGGCGCTGCACCGCTACGGCCTGCGCGCCGACGAGGTCTCGCGCCTGATCCAGACCGCGTTTCAGGGCCTGCCGCTCGGCCAGGTCCGCGGCCCCGACGGCCAGATCGAGCTGCGGCTGTCGGCCGACGGCGGGCGCCGCGAGGGCGAGGACGAGGGCGACGGCCCCAGCCTCGAGGAGCTGCGCGACCTCAAGATCCCGGTCCGCGGCGGGGCCGGCGTCACCGAGGTCGCGGTCGGCTCGCTCGCCAGCTTCGAGCGCACGCGCAGCCCGTTCTTCGTGCAGCGCGTCGATCGCGAGACCCAGGTCAAGGTCAAGGTCCGCTACTTCACCGCCGACCCGAAGGCCAACCGCGAGGCCGTGAACGCGGCGATGACCGGCTTCAGCTTCCCGGCCGGCTACAGCAGCGGCGAGCCGAGTCGCTGGCGCGGGGGCCCCCAGGGGCAGGGCGCGCTGATCATCAACCTGTGCCTGTGCCTGCTGCTGGTGTACGCGGTGATGGCCTCGCTGTTCGAGAGCTTCCTGCAGCCCTTCGCGATCCTCGTCACCTGCCTGCTCGGCTGCCTGGGCGCGCCCTGGGCGATCTGGTGGACCGACACGACGGTCGACATCACCGCGATGATCGGGCTTTTTATCCTGATCGGCATCGTCGTCAACAACGGGATCATGCTGGTCGACCGCACCATCCAGCTGCGCATCGCCGGCCTCCCCCGCGACGAGGCGCTGGCCCGCGCCGGCCGCGATCGCATCCGACCGATCCTGATGACCGCCGGGACGACCATCCTCGGCCTGGTGCCGATGCTGATCCACCACCCGACCCTCGCGGGCGTCTACTACCACGCGATCGCGCTGGTCATCGCCGGCGGCCTGCTGACCAGCACCTTCGTCACCCTGGTGTTCCTGCCGGCGACCTACAGCCTGCTGGAGGACCTCGCCCTGGCCACCCGGGCCCGCTGGCGCTGGGCGCTCGGCCTCGGCGCCCGTCGTTCGCGGCGCTGATGCGTGGCGCGAATGGGTGGCAGGCCCGGCCCTTCGCGGCGCTCGCGCCGCCAGAGTGCCTCCCGCCGCGTGCTCGGATCCGCTACTTTGGTAGCCGATGCGCATCTTGCGACCGGCCCTCGCGCTGCTCCTCCTGTCCGCCTGCACCGGCGACAGCGCCGACACGTCGTTCATCACCGGCGCTCCGGGCGAGACGAGCGCTGCGACCAGCGGCACCAGCACCGGGGGATCGACCAGCGGTCTGCCGACCACAACAGCAGGGCAGACCAGCGTCGACAGCAGCAGCAGCAGCAGCGGCGAGCCCGAGACCAGCAGCAGCAGCGGCGAGCCCGAGACCGGCAGCAGCAGCAGCAGCAGCGGCGAGCCCGAGACCGGCAGCAGCAGCGGCACCGGCAGCTCGAGCGGATCGAGCAGCAGCGGCGCCGGCTCGCATTGTGAGGATGGCGCGACGAACGAGGACGAGACCGACCTCGACTGCGGCGGCGCGACCTGTCCGGCCTGTGTGGCCGGCGCGGGCTGCCTGCTCGACCTCGACTGCGAGACGGGCTGGTGCGACGCTGGCGTGTGCGTCGTGCCGGGCTGCCTCGTCGACGCCGACTGCGACGACTTCGACGCCGACTGCGTCGAGTCGACCTGCGACGCGCTGACCAAGCACTGCGCGCTCGCGCCCGCGAACGACGGTCAGGCCTGCGAGGACGACGGCGACCTGTGCACCAAGGGCGTCTGCGACAAGGGCGGCTGCCTGGGCGAGCTGCCGCTGGACTGCAGCGGCCTCGACAACTTCTGCGGCGCGGGCGTCTGCGACCCCGGCGCCGGCGCCTGCGTCGTGAACGTCAACCCGGGCAGCGAGGGCGCGGCCTGCGACGATGGTTACAGCTGCACCCCCGACGACAAGTGTGTGAGCGGCGTGTGTGGGGTCGGCGGCCCCGGCTATCTGTTCTTCGAGGACTTCAGCGCCCCGGCGCCCGGCTGGGAGCTGGGCCCGACCTGGGCGATCGGTGCGGCGACGGCATCCGAGCTCGGTTACAACGGCGCCGACCCGGCCGCGGACCACAGCCCCGGCCCCGACGAGCAGCTGGCCGGCGTGGCGATCGGTGCGCTGGTGCCTGCCGGCGAGCAGGCCACGACCTGCCTGAGCTCGCCCGAGATCGCGGCGCTCGGCGAGGGCCCGCTGTGGCTGACCTTCTGGCGCCACCTCCACACCGACCACTTCCCCTTCGTGCGCCACACCGTCGAGGCCTTCGACGGCGCGCTCTGGCAGGAGCTCGAGGTCGGCTACGCCAACCCCGGCATCGACGATCCGGCGTGGACCTTCCTCGAGTACGACATCAGCGCATACGTCGGCCCGACCCTGCGCGTGCGCGTCTGCTACAGCCAGGAGGCGAACGCGATCGCCCACGCCGGCTGGAGCCTCGACGACCTCACCGTCGGGCCCTACAGTTGCACGCCTTGACCCTCGACCTCGCCGTCGGGCCCCGGAGCGCCTTGACCCTCGACCTCGCCGAACTCTGGACCCGCGCCGCCGCGGCCGCCGCGGACCATCGCTCGATCACCGAGCTCGGCGTGCCGTCGGCGGTCCTGATGGAGCGCGCCGCCCTGGCCTGCGTGGCGGTGATCACCCGCGTCCGTGACGGCAGGCCCGTGCACGTCCTGTGCGGCCCGGGCAACAACGGCGGCGACGGGGCCGCCATCGCCCGGATCCTCCACCTCCGCGGCGTCTCCGTGCAGCTGCACCTGCTCGCGGAGCGCTGCGGCCCCGGCCTCGCCGAGCAGCTCGCGCTGGCCGAACGCCTCGGAGTCGCGGTCCTGCGCGGCCTCCCGCCGCCGCTGCTCGGCCCCGCCGTCGTCGTCGACGCGATGCTCGGCACCGGCGCCGCGCCGCCGCTGCGCGAGCCCTACCTCGCCGCCGTCGCCTGGGCCAACGCCGCGGAGGCGACCCGCGTCGCCGTCGACCTGCCGACCGGCATCGACGCCGACACCGGCGCCGTCCCGGGCCCGGCGGTCCGCGCCGACCTCACCGTGACCTTCGAGCGCAGCAAGCCGGGCCTGCACCTCACGCCCGCGCGCGCGTTCGTCGGCGAGCTCACCGTCGCCAGCATCGGCCTGGTCGACGCGGGCGCGACGAGCAGGATCCGGCTGATCGCGCCCGCCGAGGTGCGCACCTGGATCTGCGCGCTGCCGCCGGGCGCCCACAAGGGGCAGCGCGGCCACCTCGGCGTCCTCGGCGGCAGCGCGGGCACCCCCGGGGCGGCGGTGCTGTGCGGCGCGGCGGCCCTGCGCGCGGGCGCCGGCCTGGTCACGATCGTCAGTAGCGACCCGGAGGTGCAGGCGCAGTTGATCGCGCACCGCCCGGAGCTGATGGTGACCAGGCGCGCGGATCCGCCGGTCCCGCGGGCCGACGCGCTGGTGGTCGGTCCCGGCCTCACGAACGAGCTCGAGCGCCGCGGCCTCGCCGGCCTCTACGCCGACGACCCGCGGCCCGCGGTGTGGGACGCCTCGGCCCTCGGCGAGATCGCCGGCGCGGAGGTCGGCGGCCCGCGCGTGCTCACCCCGCATCCGGCCGAGGCCGCGCGTCTCCTGTCCCTACAGACAGGTGAACCGTGGACCGCCCAGCAGGTCCAGGGCCAGCGCGTCGCGGCGGCCCGCGCCCTCGCGGCGTGCACCGGCGCGATCGCGGTGCTCAAGGGCGAGGGCACCGTGATCGCCGGCGCCGACCGGGTGGCGATCGCCCTCAGCGGCGGTCCGGCCCTGGCCACCGCCGGCACCGGCGACTGCCTCGCCGGCCTGATCGGCGCGCTGCTGGCCCGGGGCCTCGACGCCTGGACCGCCGCCTGCGCCGGCGTGCACCTGCACGGGGTCGCCGGCGAGCTGCTGGCCGCCGAGCGCCGCGGCGCCGTCGCCCTCGACCTCGCCGACGCGATCGGTCGCGCCGTCGCGGAGCCCCCGGCCGCGCACCCGCGCTGGCCTGATCACTACGCGGGTTGAGTCGATCGCCTGTCCTCACGGACAGCTCGATCGCCGCCCCGATCTCACTTGCAGGCGGCGGCGGCCGCTTTGGCCTTGTCGAGCACCTCGGGGCGCGGCTTGCGGGCCGTGAACGCCTTGAGCGCCTCGCGGGCGGGCTTGCACTGGCGGCCGTCCGCGAGCGCGCCGATCTTGCGGATGTGCGCGGAGGCGAGGTCGGGCTTGAGCTGCAGGGCGCGGTCGAGCTTGGCGAGCGCGCCCTCGGGGCCGCCGATGCGGCCGACCTTGGCCA
>Ga0073899_10004782_pt1 | contig 11829 bp, 8 predicted proteins | sample KloWWTmetaKNB5Ph_FD_88975 | JGI IMG/M metagenome (GOLD analysis project Ga0073899, IMG submission 88975) | Active sludge microbial communities from Klosterneuburg, Austria, studying microevolution and ecology of nitrifiers - Klosterneuburg... | ecosystem: Engineered > WWTP > Aerobic digester >...
GTGCCCGGTGGACGAGATCGGCAGGAACTCGGTCAGCCCCTCCACCACGCCCATGATGGCGGCCTTGAGCAGCAGGATAGGGTCCAAGGGGCGGGCTCCGGGTCAGGGCAAAGCGGCGCATGTTAAGCGTGCCGGGGGGCCGCCAACCGTGCGCAATTGGGCAGACGGCCCTTCGGTTGACCGGCATCGCGGCCTGGCATAGCATTACTGACTGGTCAGTCATTAAGCAATGTCCCCCACCCTGCCCCGCCCGGCCGAAGCCGGCCCGCGCCAGCGCCGCAAGCAAGCGCGCCCGCACGAACTGCTGGAAGCCGCGCTGACGCTCTTCGTCGAGAAGGGCTTCGCCGCCACTCGCACCGAAGAGGTGGCGCAGCGGGCCGGCGTCTCCAAGGGCACGCTGTACCTGTACTACCCGAGCAAGGAAGACCTCTTCAAGGCCGTGGTGCGGCACAACCTGTCCAGCCTGATCGCCGAGGGCGAGGCGCTGGCCGGGCAGTTCGAGGGCAGCAGTTCGGCGCTGCTGGGCCGGCTGATGCACGCTTGGTGGCAACGCGTGGGCAGCACGCCGGCAGCCGGCATCCACAAGATCGTGCTGGCCGAGGTGCGCAACTTCCCCGAGTTGGCGCAGTTCTATTCCGACGAGGTCATCGTGCCGGCCGAACGCCTGTTCAGCGGCACCGTGCAGCGCGGCATCGACCGCGGCGAATTCCGCCCCATGCCCACGCACGAGGTAGCGCTGATGCTGATCGCGCCGCTCATCTTCATGGCCGTGCACCGGCATTCCTTCGGCGCCTGCCCGGTACACGGCGGCATGGACGTCGATCCGGCGCCGATGCTGCAGACGCACCTGGATCTGGTGCTGCGCGGCCTGGAGGTGCGCGCCGAGCCGGTCGCGCCGGGACCGCTGCCGACCCGACGCGGCAAGAAAACGCCGCCATGACACGGCGCACCCGCTGGATCGCCGGCCTGCTGCTGGCCTCCTTGGCAGCGGTGCTGGCCACGGCCTTCGTCCTGCGCAGGCCGGCGCCAAGACTCCCGCCCACGGCGGCGCCGGCCGAGCAGGCCATCGAACTGGCGCCCGGCGACGTGGCGCGCGCCGAGCGCGCCGAGCTGTTGCGCCGGCTCGAGATCACCGGCAGCCTGAAGGCGGTGAACAGCGCCGTCGTCAAGGCACGCATCGCCGCCGTGGTACAGACGCTGGACGTGCGCGAGGGCGACCGCGTGACGGCCGGCCAGCGCATCGGCCAGCTCGATGCCACCGACGCCCAGTGGCGGTTGCGCCAGGCCGAGGAACAAGCGCTGGCGGCGCAGTCGCAGCTCGACATCGCGCAGCGCACGCTGGCCAACAACCGGGCCTTGGTCGAGCAGGGTTTCATTTCGCGCAATGCGCTGGACACCTCGAGCGCCAGCGCCGCGGGTGCCGCCGCTTCGCTGCAGGCCGCACGCGCCGCCGCCGAGCTGGCGCGCAAGGCGGTGCTCGACAGCGAGATCCGCGCGCCCATCGCCGGACTGGTGGCGCAGCGCCTGGTGCAGCCCGGCGAACGTGTGCCGCTGGACGCGCGGCTGCTGGAGATCGTCGACCTGTCGCAGCTGGAACTCGAGGCTGCGGTGCCGCCGGAAGACGTGCTCGCGCTGCGCGTGGGCCAGGCGGCGCGCGTGCGGATCGACGGCCTGGCCGAACCGGTGGCCGCGCGCGTTGCGCGCATCAACCCCAGCGCGGTGGCCGGCACGCGGTCGGTCATGGCCTACCTGGCGCTGGAACCCGCGCCGGGGCTGCGCCAGGGCTTGTTCGGGCGCGCCAGCATCGAACTGCAGCGCCTGCCGGCGCTGGTCGTGCCGACGTCGGCGCTGCGCTTCGACCAGGCGCGGCCCTATGTACTGGCCGTCGCGGACGGCCGTGCCGTGCAGCGCCGGGTGACGACGGGAGCGCAGGGCGAGGTGCTGATCGACGGCCGGCCCGAGCCCGCGGTCGAGGTCACCGGCGGCCTGGCCGAAGGGGCCACCGTGCTGCGCGGCACGGTGGGCGCGCTGCGCGACGGCACGCGGCTGCTGCTGCCGGCCTCCGCGGCGGCCACCGCCGCTTCAGCGGCCGCCGCGGCACGCTGAACCGCCCGCCACGCCGCCATGTGGTTCACCCGCGTTGCCATCCACAACCCGGTGCTGGCCGTGATGGTCATGCTGGCCTTCGTGGTGCTGGGCCTGTTCAGCTGGCAGCGGCTGTCGGTGGACCAGTTCCCGAATATCGACGTGCCCACCGTGGTGGTGCAGATGGACTACCCCGGCGCCAGCCCCGAGATCATGGAGGCCGAGGTCACGAAGAAGGTGGAGGAAGCCGTCAACACGGTGGCCGGCATCAGTTCGCTGTATTCGCGCACCTACGAGGGCACGGCGCTGGTGATCGTGGAATTCAACCTCGACATCGACGGCCGCCGCGCCGCCGAGGACGTGCGCGAGAAGGTGGCGCTGATCCGGCCGCTCCTGCGCGACGAGGTGAAGGAGCCGCGCATCTTCCGCTTCGACCCCGCCAGCCAGCCGGTCTTCAACGTCGCGCTGCTGGCCAGCGACGACCGGGTGACGGCGCAGGACCTCACGACCTGGGGCACGCAGGTGCTGCAGAAGCGCCTGGAGAACGTGCGCGGCGTGGGTTCGGTGAGCGTCATCGGCGGCGTGCAGCGCCAGGTCAACATCTACCTGCGGCCGGCGGCGATGGAAGCCGCCGGCGTCAGCACCGAGCAGGTGGTGGCTGCGCTGCGCAGCGAAAACCAGGAAGCCCCGCTGGGCAGCATCCGTTCGCCGGAGCAGGACCGCGTGGTGCAGTTGAATGCACGGCTGGCCACGCCACGCGACTTCCGCGACATCGTCGTCGCGCGCAAACCCGCAGGCGGCGCCACGGGCACCGGCAGCGTGGTCCGGCTGTGGCAGGTGGCCGACGTGGTTGACGGGCCGCAGGAACTGGACAGCCTGGCGCTCTACAACGGCCAGCGCACGGTGCTGCTGTCTGTGCAGAAGAGCCAGGGCGAGAACACCATTGCCGTGGTCGATGGACTGCAGCGCGCGCTGTCCGACGCGCAGGCGCTGCTGCCGCCGGGCATCCGCACCGAGGTCAACCGCGACAACTCGCGCGCCATCCGCGTCTCGGTGGCCAACGTGCAGCGCACGCTGCTCGAAGGCGCGGCGCTCACGGTGCTGATCGTCTTCCTGTTCCTGAATTCCTGGCGCTCCACCGTCATCACGGGCCTGACGCTGCCGATCGCCCTGATCGGCACCTTCCTGTTCATGTACGCCTTCGGCTTCACCATCAACACCATCACGCTGATGGCGCTGAGCCTGTGCGTGGGGCTGCTCATCGACGACGCCATCGTCGTGCGCGAGAACATCGTGCGCCACGTGCAGATGGGCCAGAGCGCCCACGACGCCGCGCTCCAGGGCACCGACGAGATCGGCCTGGCGGTGCTGGCCACCACGCTGTCCATCGTGGCGGTGTTCCTGCCCATCGGCTTCATGGGCGGCATCGTGGGCAAGTTCTTCCACGAGTTCGGCATCACCATCGTCGCCGCGGTGCTGATCAGCATGTTCGTGAGCTTCACGCTCGACCCGATGCTGTCCAGCGTGTGGAACGATCCCCAGGCCCATGGCCACCCCGGCGGGCCGCCGGTGACGCTGTACGACAGGACGCTGGGGCGCGTCACCGGCTGGTTCGACCGCCTGACGCTGCGCCTGGGCGACGCCTACCAGGCGCTGCTGGCCTGGTCGCTGGTGCACAAGATCAAGACCGTGGCGGTGGCGGCGGCCAGCTTCGGCATGGCGCTCGTGCTGCTGGGTGTCATCGGCAAGGAATTCGTGCCCAAGGCGGACTTCTCCGAGACTCAGATCAATTTCCACACCCCGGTGGGCTCGTCGATCGAGGTGACCGAGATGCGCGCGCGCCAGGTCGACGCCGCGCTGCGCGAATTTCCCGAGGTGCGCCACACCGTCACCACCATCAACAGCAGCTTCTCGCAGGGCCGGATCTACGGCTCGGTCTATGTGCGGCTGACCGACCGCCGCGACCGCACCCGCGGCATCGAGCAACTCACGGCACCGATGCGCGAGCGGCTGGCGCGCAGTCCGGGCATCACCGTCACCAATATCGGCGTGCTCGACCTCGGCGGCAGCAAGAGCATCCAGTTCTCGGTGCAGGGCAGCGACCTGGCCGAACTGGAGCGGTTGGCGACGCAGATCATGGCGCGGCTGCGCGACATTCCCGGCCTGGTCGACCTGGACAGCACGCTCAAGCCCGACAAGCCCACGCTGGCGGTGGACGTGAAACGCGACGCCGCGGCCGACCTGGGGCTGAATGTCGACGCCATCGCCCGCAGCTTGCGCACCCTGCTGGCCGGGGTGTCGGTCGGCAACTGGCGTGCCGCCGACGGCGAGAGCTACGACGTGCGCGTGCAGCTGGCGCCTGAAAGCCGCAGCGCGGCCGGCGACCTGCAGCAGCTGCCGCTGGTGCTGGGCAGCCAGCCCGACGGCAGCGCGCGCGTGGTCCGGCTGTCCCAGGTGGCCGAACTGCGGCCCTCCACCGGCCCCAACCAGATCAACCGCCGCGACATGAACCGCGAGGTGAATATCGACGCCAACGCGCTGGGCCGCAGCAGCGGCGAGGTCTCGGCCGACATCCGCGCCGTGCTCGACACCATGGCCTGGCCGCCGGGCTACCGATACAGCTTCGGTGGCAGCACCAAGAACATGCAGGAGTCCTTCAGCTACGCCGTTGGTGCGCTGGCGCTGGCGGTGGTCTTCATCTACATGATCCTGGCCAGCCAGTTCAAGAGCTTCCTGCAGCCGCTGGCGCTGATGAGTTCGCTGCCGCTGACGCTGATCGGCGTCGTGCTGGCGCTGCTGGCCTTCGGCTCGACGCTGAACATGTTCTCCATCATCGGCATCGTCATGCTGATGGGACTGGTGACGAAAAATGCCATCCTGCTCGTCGATTTCGCCATCCGCGCCCGCGAACGCGGCCTGGAGCGCAACGCCGCGCTGCTCGAAGCCGCCCGCGTGCGGCTGCGGCCGATCCTGATGACCACGCTGGCCATGATCTTCGGCATGGTGCCGCTGGCCTTTGCGCTCACCGAAGGCTCGGAGCAGCGCTCACCCATGGGGCAGGCGGTGATCGGCGGCGTCGTCACCTCGTCGCTGCTCACGCTGGTGGTGGTGCCGGTGGTCTACTGCTGGCTCGACGACCTGGCGGCGTGGGCGCGGCGGCGCTGGCACGGCCGCGCTCAGCCTGCCGTCAAGGTGGGCGCCTAGAATCGGGGGATCAGGTTTTCTGATACCCTATACCGTATCAAGATGAACATCGAGATCGCCCGCTTCAACATGATCGAGCAGCAAATCCGCCCGTGGGAGGTGCTCGACCCCGCCATCCTGTCGCTGCTGGCCACCGTGCGCCGCGAGGACTTCGTGCCGCCGGCGATGCGCGCGCTGGCCTTCGTCGACACCCAGGTGCCGCTGCTGCCCGGCGAGCCGGACGGGCCGCGCATGCTGGAACCCAAGCAGGAGGCGCGCCTGCTGCAGGAACTGCAGGTGCAGCGCCACGAGAAGGTGCTGGAGATCGGCACCGGCTCGGGCTTCATGGCGGCGCTGCTGGCGCACCGCGCCATGCAGGTACACACGCTGGAATGCCGGCCCGAACTGGTGCGCATGGCGCGCGACAGCCTGCGCCGGAACGGCATCGCCAATGTCAGCGTGCACGAGGTCAGCGCCGCCGCCGGCGCCCGTGGCCTGCCCGGCGAGGCGCCGTTCGACGCCATCGTGCTGTCGGGGTCGGTGGCCGAGGTGCCGCCGGTCCTGCTGACGCAGTTGAAGGTGGGCGGGCGCCTGGTGGCCGTGGTCGGCGAGTTGCCGATGATGAGGGCCAGGCTGTTCAAGCGCGTGGGCGATGCCGCCTGGTCCGACATCGACCTCTTCGACACCGTGGCGCCGCGTCTGGCCGGTTTCAACGAACGCACACGCTTTCATTTCTGAGACTCGCCTTGCCCCACCGACTGCGCCGCCTGTCGCCCAAAACGGCCCTTATGAGGACGGCCCGCGGCAAGTCGTCGCATCGAGGCCGTGCCTGGGCCCGTGGCGCGGCTATAAGCTTGCCGCAGGCACGGACACCCGCCCCCGGCCAGCCGGCGCCCGCCGTAACTGACCTGCCCATCCCGAAGGAACCCGCATGCGTTCGTTGAACCCCCGCCCGGCCCGCTTCGCGCCGTTGGCGTTGAAGTCACTGGTGGCGCTGGCCTTTGCCCTGCCGGGCCTGGTCTCGGCGCAGAACCTGCTGGAGCTGTACAACGCCGCGCGCGCTTACGACGCCACCTACCTGGCAGCCCGCGCGCTGGCCGAATCGGCCGAGTTCCGCGCCGCGCAGGCCGAGGCGCTGAACCTTCCGTCGGCCAACGTGACCGCCGGCGCCACCTCGGAAGTCATCGACGTGCCGACCATCGGCACCGGCGACAGCAATACCGTGCAGGCGGCGCTGAACGCACGTTATGCGCTGTTCAATCGCGCCAACCAGAGCACGGTGGAACAGGCGCGCAAGTCCTTGGAGGTGGCCAAGGCCGACCTGGAGACCGTCGAGCAGGACCTCGTCGTGCGCGTCGCCCAGGCCTATTTCGACGTGCTGGCGGCGCAGGACACGCTGTCCGCCACCAGCGCCGACAAGACCGCCATCGCCGAACAACTCGCGTCGGCCAAGCGCAACTTCGAGGTCGGCACCGCCACCATCACCGACACGCGCGAAGCGCAGGCGCGCTTCGACCTGCGCAGCGCGCAGGTCATCGCCGCCGAGAACGACCTGCGCAACAAGCGCCTGGCGCTGGACCAGCTCGTCGGTCGCGTCGGCGTGCAGCCCAAGGGCCTGTCCCTGCCGGTGCCGCTGCCGGAAACGGTGCGCGGCGACGTCGAGCAATGGGTCAGCGAGGCCGACACGCTGCACCCGCAGGTGCGCAAGGCCCGCCTCGGCCTGGACGTGGCGACGCTGGAAACCGAGAAGGCGCGCGCCAACGAGCTGCCCACGCTGGACGTGGTGGCTTCGCTGGGGGGCAGTCAGGGCAACGGCTCGGCGGTGGCCATCGGCGGCCTCACCTCGCGCAGCAGCATCGGCCTGCAGCTGAACTGGCCGCTGTATACCGGCGGCGCGACGCAAAACCGCATCAAGGAGACGCTGTCGCTCGAAGAGAAGTCGCGCAACGACCTGGAAGCCGCGCGCCGCTTCGTGGCGCTCAATACCCGCCAGGCCTACAACGGCGTGCAATCGCTGCTGGCCCAGGTGACGGCGCTGGAAGCGGCCGAATCGTCGACCAAGCTGGCGCTGGAAGCCACGCAACTGGGCTACAAGGTGGGCGTGCGCGTCAACCTCGACGTGCTCAATGCGCAGACCACGCTCTTCGCCACCCAGCGCGACCTGGCCAAGGCGCGCTACGACGTGCTGGTGAATGCGCTGCGCCTGCGCCAGGCCTCGGGGCAACTGGCGCTGCCCGACGTGGAGCGCATCAACCGGCTGCTGTTGCCGTAGGGCCGGCGGTCACCGGCACCCTCACCCCGGCGCGCTCCCGCCAATTGGTGCGGGAGAAGGTGGCAGCGGCGGCAGCAGCGCGACGATGGCCTCGGCCATGCGTTCAGCCGCGCCGCGGTGCCGGGCGGCGAAGTCCAGCGCCTGCCGCGACACGCGTTCCCGTGCCGGGTCGCCGGCCAGCTCGGCCGCACCGCGCACGCCCTCGTCGATATCGACCACGCGCTGCGCCGCACCGGCGGCCAGCGCGTCGTCGGCGGCCTGCGCAAAATTGAAGGTGTGCGGCCCCATCAGCAGCGGGCAGCCGCAGGCCGCGGCCTCGATCAGGTTCTGCCCGCCCAGCGGCGCAAAGCTGCCGCCGAGCAGGGCCACGTCGGCCAGCGCGTAGTACAGCGGCATCTCTCCGAGAGAGTCGCCCAGCCACACGTCCACGGCAGCCGCATCCGCTGGCGGCGCGTCGGTCCAGGCGCTGCGGCGCAGGCCGCGCAGCCCGGCAGCGGCGACTAGGGCGCCGACCTCGTCGAAACGCTGCGGGTGCCGCGGCACCAGCAGCAGCAGGGGCCGTGGCCCGCGCAGCGCCTGCCAGGCCTGCAGCAGCGGCGGCTCCTCGCCTTCGCGCGTGCTGGCGGCCAGCACCACGGGGCGAGCGAGCGCCTGCCGCCACTGCCGGCCGCGCGCCAGCTGATCCGGCGCCGGCGTGACGTCGAATTTGAGGTTGCCCACCACCTGCACGTGGCCGGCGCCGGCGCCGCGCAGCCGGCGTGCATCGTCCTCGGTCTGCGCCAGCACGCGTGTGAAGCGCGCCGCGGCCGGGCGCATGAGTGCGCCCAGTCGTTCACCCTTGGCCTGGCTGCGCTCCGAAAGCCGCGCATTGGCCAGCACCAGCGGCACGCCGGCCTCGGCGGCGCCGTGCAGCAGGTTGGGCCAGACCTCGGTCTCCATGATCACGCCGGCCACGGGCCGGTGGTGACGCATGAAGCGCCGCACCGCGCCGGGTGTGTCGTAGGGCAGCCAGACCTGGGCATCGCCCTCGCGCAGCAGCGCCGCACCGGCCTCGCGGCCGGTGGCCGTGCCGTGCGTGAGCAGCAGCCGCAACCCCGGCCGCCGGCGCCGCAGCGCGTCGATCAGCGCCGCGGCGGCGCGCGTCTCGCCCAACGACACGGCATGCAGCCACAGCCGCCCCGACGGCGGCTCGCCCGACGCGCTGTCCATGCCGCCCAGGCGCTCGCGCCAGGCCAGCCGGTAGGCGGGCTCGTGGCGGCCGCGCCACCACAGCCGTGCCAGATAGAGCGGCGTAACCAGCCGCAGCAGCGTGGAGTAGGCCGCCCGCGCCAGCGTTTCGCGCAGGCTCGGCGCCATGGCGTGCGGGCTCAAGGCGTGCTCAATGGGCGCTCAAGGGGCGCTCGATCGGCACACGATGGCGCTCAATGGGCTGCCAGCGCCACCTGCGCGTCGGGTTTGACGCTGCGCAGCGCGGCCGTGAATTCGGACTCGATGCGATGCAGCGCCTCGGGCGTATGGCCCTCGAAGCGCAGCACCAGCACCGGCGTCGTATTGCTGGCGCGCACGAGGCCGAAGCCATCGGCGAAGTCCACGCGCAGGCCGTCGATGGTGCCGACCTCGCCGCCGGCGAAGACGAGCCGGCCGTCGGCCACGCGGGACAGCAGCTCGGCCACCACGGCATGGTGTTCACCCTCGGCGCAGGGCACGTTGAGCTCGGGCGTGGAAAAACTGGTGGGCAGCGCGTCGAGCACCGCGCTGGCGTCGTCGTGCCGCGACAGGATCTCGAGCATACGCGCCGCGGTGTAGGTGGCGTCGTCGAAGCCGTACCAGCGCTCGCCGAAGAACAGGTGCCCGCTCATCTCGCCGGCCAAGGGCGCGCCGGTCTCGCGCAGCTTGGCCTTGATCAGCGAATGCCCGGTCTTCCACAGCACCGGCACGCCACCGGCGTCGCGGATGGCCACCGGCAGCCGCTGCGAGCATTTCACGTCGAAGATGATGGGCGCGCCCTTGTGGCGCTGCAGGATGTCGCGCGCGAAGAGCATGATCTGGCGGTCGGGGTAGATGACGTTGCCGCCGCGCGTGACCACGCCCAGGCGGTCGCCGTCGCCGTCGAAAGCCAGGCCGAGTTCGGCCTCGGCCGCATGCACGACCTTGATCAGGTCGGCCAGGTTCTCGGGCTTGCTCGGGTCCGGGTGGTGGTTGGGAAAATCGCCGTCCACCTTGCTGTACAGCGCGATGACCTCGCAGCCCAGCGCACGCAGGATGGCCGGCGCGCTGGCGCCGGGGATGCCGTTGCCTGAGTCGACGACGATGCGCATCGGCCGTGCCAGCCGGCAGTCGCCGGCGATGCGGTGCGCATATTCGGCGCCGATGTCCAGCCGCGCCGCGCGGCCTGGGCGGCGTGCATAGTCCTCGGCCTCGATGCGCTGGCGCAGCTTCTGGATATCGGCGCCGTGGATGGCGCGCCCCGCCAAGACCATCTTGAAGCCGTTGTAGTCCTTGGGGTTGTGGCTGCCGGTGACCTGGATGCCGCTGTTGCAGCCATGCCGCCCGCGCGTGGCGGCCACGTAATACAGCATGGGGGTGGTCACGGGGCCGATATCCACGACGTCGAGACCGGTGGAGACCAGGCCGCGAACCAGCGCCGCCGCCAGCCCCGGCCCCGACAACCGCCCGTCGCGCCCCACCGCCACCGCGCGCTCGCCGGCGGCCAGCGCCTCGCTGCCGAAGGCACGACCCAGGTGCTCGGCGAAGGCCTCGTCGAGCTGGCGGCCGACGACGCCGCGGATGTCGTAGGCCTTGAAGACGGTGGGATCGGTCTGCATTGCTGGGCTCGCTGGGGGGAATGCGGCGGATTCTAGGAGGCCGGCGCCTTCTTGCCGGCCGCCGCGGAAGCCGTCCGTCGCCCTGTCCGTCGATTGGCGCCGCCCGCTCGCCAGGTGTCTCAACCCGCAGGCCGCATATCGGCGCCTCTGCCTACACTGCGTCGCATGAACCCAACCACCACCCTTTGGCCCGCAAGGCCCGGCACCTGGCGCAGTTCCTGGCGAAGCTGGATCGGCAGCGACCTGGACCGCACCGGCCCGGCCTGGATGCAGTGGCTGTGGACGCTGCTCTTCGCCGCCGGCCTGGCGCTGGTCTTCAGCCTGATCGGCCTGGCCAGCCACAGCGACTCCTGGGCCGGGACCTGGCCGGACGCCGGCCTGTGGTGGCGCTGGTACCGCGTCAATTTCGCGATCACGTTCACCATCTCGGTGCTGATCCACCTGATGTTCGCCGCGCTGATCCCGCTCGTGGGCCCGGCGCGCATCCGGCGCTTCGGCAACGGCCAGCGGGCGCTCTTCTTCTCGGGCATCCCCATCCTCGGCGTGCTGATCGGCTGGCCGCTGGGGATGTGGCTGGTCAGCGAGGAGGCGGTCGGTTGGGTCCGAGTCAACCCCGCCGAGGTGGCCAGCAGCGCCGTCGTCGGCGCGGTCTTCAGCTTCGTCGTCTTCCTCGTCTTCAATGCCCGGATGCGGCAGGCACTGGCCGAGAAGCGCGCCACCGAAGCCCAGTTGCGGCTGCTGCAGGCGCAGATCGAGCCGCACTTCCTCTTCAACACCCTGGCCAACGTGGTGGCGCTGATCGACCACGAACCGGCCAAGGCGCGGCAGATGCTCGGCGCCTTCACCGACTACCTGCGCGCCAGCCTGATCGGGCTGCGTCGCGACACCGCGACGCTGGCCGAAGAACTGACGCTGGCCGAGGCCTACCTGCGTGTGCAGTCGGCACGCATGGAGGATCGGCTGCGCTTCCAGATCGAGGCCGGCGACGACGCACGGCGCGCGCTGATGCCGCCGCTGCTGCTGCAGCCGCTGGTGGAAAACGCCGTGCAGCACGGGTTGGAGCCGGCGCTGGACGGCGGCACGGTGCGCGTGACGGCGCGCGCCGAAGTCGGCGAGCTCGTGATCGAGGTGCACGACGACGGCCGCGGCCTTCATGCGCCGCCGCGCAAGCCGCAGGGCAACGGCGTGGCACTGGCCAATGTCCGCGAACGGCTGGCGCAGCGCTTCGGCGCGTCCGCCCGCCTGGAGATCGTCGCCGCCGAGCCCGGCACCGTGGCGCGGCTGCGCCTGCCTCTGGAAACGTCCACCGCCTGAATGCCCACCCGCCAATCCGCCCGAGAGCCGCATGACGACCCGCGCCCTGATCGCCGACGACGAACCCCACCTCGCCCGCGCGCTGCAGGCGGAACTGGCGGCGCTGTGGCCGGAACTGCAGGTGGTGGCCGTGGCGCGCAATGGCGTCGA
>Ga0073899_10004784_pt1 | contig 11828 bp, 10 predicted proteins | sample KloWWTmetaKNB5Ph_FD_88975 | JGI IMG/M metagenome (GOLD analysis project Ga0073899, IMG submission 88975) | Active sludge microbial communities from Klosterneuburg, Austria, studying microevolution and ecology of nitrifiers - Klosterneuburg... | ecosystem: Engineered > WWTP > Aerobic digester >...
GCTTCTTCGCCGTGCCCTGCATGATGCGGATATTGGCCTGGTGCGGGATCAGCCAGTCCAGGTCGGCCTCGGTGCGGCCGGCCTTGGCCAGCACGGCGCGGGCGGCGCTGTCGAGCACGCCCACCGCCAGCTTGAAGACCGCCGGGCCGTCCATCTTGAGCAGCGGGTCGCCCGACACCCGGCCGCCGGCCACCGTGCCCGGCACGCACAGGATGCCGACGTGGCGGCCGTCGGCGTGCAGGTCGCTGGCCAGGATGCCCGGTTGCGGGCTGGCCTCCAGCACCACGGCGCCGGCGCCGTCGCCGAACAGCACGCAGGTGGTGCGGTCGTCGAAGTCGAGGATGCGCGAGAAGATCTCGGCGCCGACGATGAGCGCGCAGCGGGCGCTGCCGGCGCGGATCATGGCGTCGGCCACTGCCAGCGCATAGACGAAGCCCGAGCACACCGCCTGCAGGTCGAAGGCCGGGCAGCCTGCGATGCCCAGCTTGTGCTGCAGGATGGCGGCGGTGGACGGGAACACCATGTCCGGCGTGGACGTGGCGACGATGATCAGGTCCACCTCTTCGGCACTGCGGCCGGCCGCTTGCAGCGCAGCGCGCGACGCGGCCAGCGCCAGGTCGCTGCAGGCCACGCCGTCGGCGGCGAAATGACGGGCACGGATGCCGGTGCGTTCCACGATCCAGGCGTCGCTGGTTTCCACGCCTCGCGCGGCCAGCAGGGCGACCATGTCGTCGTTGCTCAGCCGCCGCGGCGGCAGGTGGCTGCCGGTGCCGGTGATGCGGGAATAGCGAGGGGCCGGGGTGTTCATGCCGCTTGGGCGGTGGCGGCGTCGGCCGCCGGAAGCGCCTGCAGGGTGGGGCCGATGAGGTCGTGCACGCGGTCGAGAAGCCGGTTGCGCGCCGCATCATAAGCCCGCGCCAGCGCCTGCTCGAAGGCGTAGGCGTCGGCCGAGCCGTGGCTCTTGAAGACCAGCCCGCGCAAACCCAGCAGCGCCGCGCCGTTGTAGCGGCGCGGGTCCACCCGGAGCTTGAAGCGGTTCAGCACCGGCATCGCCACCAGCGCCGCCAGCTTGCTGAACGGGCCACGCATGAACTCCTGCTTGATGAAGTCGGCCAGCATCGAGGCCAGGCCTTCGCTGGTCTTGAGCATCACGTTGCCCACGAAGCCGTCGCAGACGACGATGTCGACCGTGCCCTTGAAGATGTCGTTGCCCTCCACGTTGCCGTGAAAGCGGATGTGGCCGCCCTCGCCTGCCGCGCGCAGCAGTTCGCCGGCGCGCTTGATGGTGTCGCTGCCCTTGATCGCTTCCTCGCCGATGTTGAGCAGGCCCACCAGCGGCTCGGCCTTGCCGTCCACGGCCGCCACCAGGGCGCTGCCCATCACTGCGAACTGCAACAGGTGTTCGGGCGTGCAGTCGACATTGGCGCCCAGGTCCAGCACCGTGGTGTAGCCGTCCAGCCGGTTGGGCAGCACGGTGGCGATGGCCGGGCGGTCGATGCCTTCCAGCGTCTTCAGCAGGAAGCGCGCCAGCGCCATCAGCGCGCCGGTATTGCCGGCCGAGACGCAGGCGTCGGCGGCCGGCGCCTGGCCGTCGGCGGCCTTGAGCTGCAGGATGGCCACGCGCATGGAGGAGTCGCGCTTGCGGCGCAGTGCCGTTTCCACCGAGTCGTCCATCGTCACCACGTCGCCGGCGGCGACGATGCGGCAGCGCGGCCAGCCGCGCGCCGGCTCCAGCGCGGCGGCGTTGCCCACGAGCAGCAATTCGGCTTGCGGGTGCTTGTCCAGGAAGGCGCGGCACGCCGGCAGCGTGACGGCGGCGCCATGGTCGCCCCCCATGCAGTCCACGGCAATACGCACCAGGGTCAGCGGCGCGGGGGCGGGGGCGTGAGTCACGGCGGCTGGCGGGCAGCAGCGCAGGTCAGGCGATCAACGGGGTGGCGGCAGCGGGGCGCCGGCGAGAAGGCCGGGCCGGTGCCGGCTTCAGGCGTCGGCCTTGGTCTTCAGCACCTTGCGGCCGCGGTAGAAGCCGGTGGGGCTGATGTGGTGGCGCAGGTGCACCTCGCCGGTGGTCGACTCCACGGCCGTGCCGGGCGCGGCCACGGCATTGTGGGAGCGGTGCATGCCGCGCTTGGACGGCGACTTCTTGTTCTGCTGGACGGCCATGGGAATCTCCTGGAAGCTGCGCCTGGGGCCCGGGGCTGCACTGCCATTCGGGGGCCACGCGGCGGATCGCGGCAATCGCGGTCAAGTTGCGCCGAACGGGGCGCGAAGCGAAGAGGTGTCCTCTCGCAAAGCCCGCCAGTATATCAGCAGCGGTCTCATTCGCCAGCCGGCCCGTCGTCGGGCCCATCTTCGGAGCCGCCTGGCGCGCCCGGCCCGCGCCGGCGCAGCGCCGCCAGCGCGGCAAAGGGATTCGGCGGGGCCGCCTCGGCCACTTCGGCGCCAGCCGGCAATGGCAGGGGCGCAGGGCAGCGTTCGTGCCGGGGCACCAGCGGCAGGGCCAGGATCAGCTCGTCTTCCACCAGCGCATGCAGGTCCAGCCGCGGCGGCAGTTCCAGCACGTCGTCTTCCAGTTCCTCGTCGAGCCGCGCCGCCTCGGCCTCGCCGCGCACGAAGCGAAAGGCGCGGTCGACCTGCAGCGCCTGGGTCATGGGCTGCAGGCAGCGCTGGCATTCCAGCAGCACGTTGGTGCCGGCGGTCAGGCGCAGCCAGACCTCGGCCTCTCCGCCCGTCACCGGCCGCCACTGGCCGCTGGCCGACCAGGCCACGTCGGCGTCACCCGGCGCTGCCAGGCTGCCGGCCAGGCGCACCATGCCGGCCTGCGGCCACGCGCCCTGCAGCGTGGCGCCGCTGCGGCAGAAGGCCAGCAGCTCCAGGGCACAGGGGTCGAAGCGCTCCTTCATGACGGGCAGTGTAGCCACCCGCTGCGGCCGCGATCACGGCCACGGTCGCGGCCGCGAACACGACGACAATCACGGCCATGCCGACGCTGCCGCCACCGTTGATCCTGGGCTCCACCTCGCGCTACCGGCGCGAACTGCTGGAGCGCCTGCGCCTGCCCTTCCTGGTGGAAGCGCCGCAGGTGGACGAAACACCGCTGCCCGGCGAAGCCCCGGCGGCGCTGGCGCAGCGCCTGGCGCTGGCCAAGGCGCGCGCGGTGGCGGCGCTGCACCCGCAGGCGGTGGTCATCGGCTCGGACCAGGTGGCCGACCTGGACGGCCGGTCGCTGGGCAAGCCCGGCAACCACGAACGCGCCGCGGCGCAGCTGCGGCTGTTGAGCGGCCGGCAGGCCGTGTTCCACACCGCGGTGGCCGTGGTGCGAGCCGACACCAGCTTCGAGGAAGTGGCGCTGGCGCCGGTGACGGTGCGCTTTCGCGCGCTGCACACCGAAGAGATCGAGCATTACCTGCGCCTGGAAGAGCCCTACGATTGCGCCGGCAGCGCGAAGTGCGAGACGCTGGGCATCGCGTTGCTTGAGGCCATCGACAGCGACGACCCCACCGCGCTGGTGGGGCTGCCGCTGATCCGCACCTGCCGCATGCTGCGCGAAGCCGGCATCGACGTGCTGCGCGCCTGAGCCTCCGAGCGCCAGAACCAGCGAGCTTGGCCATGCCGAACCGCACCCACCGCAGCGGCGCCGGGCCGGCATGAGCGCGCCGGGCCGCTCCCAAGCGCTCATCCCGGAGCGCGTAGCGCGGAGGGTATTCCAGTGAGCGCGCAGGGTCGTCCAGTGGCCGGCACCCTGCTGCTGGTGCCGGCACCGCTGGACCTGGGCACCGAAGAGACAGCGCTGCAGGACGTGCTGCCGCACGGCGTGATCCAGCGCGCCGCCGGCCTGGGCCACTGGGTGGCCGAAGATGCGCGCAGCGCCCGTGCCTTGCTGAGGCGGGTGCATGCGGTGGCGCCGCTGGCACTGCCGCTGCAGGCGATCCACATTGCCGAACTGCCGCGGCCGCGCAAGGGCAGCCGCGAAGCGGTGCCCGCCGAAGCCTGGCACGCCCTGCTGCAGCCGGCGCTGGAAGGCCACGACCTGGGCTTGATATCGGAAGCCGGCCTGCCCGCCGTGGCCGACCCCGGCGCGGCGCTGGTCGCCGAAGCCCACCAGGCCGGCGTGCCGGTGCTGCCGCTGCCGGGCGCGAGTTCGCTGCTGCTGACACTGGCCGCCAGCGGCCTGAACGGCCAGAGTTTCGCCTTCGTGGGCTACCTGCCGCAGGAGGCGGCAGCGCGCGCCGCGCGCATCCGGGAGCTGGAAGCGTCGTCGCGCCGGCTGCAGCAGACGCAGCTGGTGATCGAAACGCCCTACCGCAACGCCGCGCTGCTGCAAGCCCTGCTGGACGTCTTGGCGCCCACGACGCGGCTTTCGGTGAGCTGCGGCCTCACGCTGCCGGGCGGCTGGACGCGCAGCGACGCGTTGGCCGCCTGGCGGGCGCGGCCACTGCAGATGCCCGACCGCTGGCCGGCGGTATTTGCGCTGCTCGCCGCGTGACGGCGCCGTGAGCGCCGGACCGTTGCCCCGCCCTCAGCCGCCCAGCAGCGAACCGACCTTCTTTTTGACCCGGATGTTGGGCGACAGGCCCGGCACGGGAACGGCCGCGGGCGCCTTGGCCGCAGCTTCCCAGACGGGCGCTTCGGCCGTGCCGGCGGCGGCCGGTTCGTAGGGCTTGTCGAAGATCGGGTCGCTGGGCGCCGCGGCACGGCGAGGCCGCTCGTAGGACGCGCCGGCCCGGACATCGGGCTCGCGCCGGGCGAAGTCGTCGTCGCGGCGGGCATCGTCGCGACGGGCAAAGCGGCGCGGGCGGTTGTCCTCCAGCTCGAACGGCTCGATCTCGATCTTGCGCTTGAGCAGCTTCTCGATCTCGCCCACCAGGCGCAGGTCGTCGCGCGCCACCAGCGTGACGGCCAGACCCGAGGCCCCGGCGCGGCCGGTGCGGCCGATGCGGTGCACGTAGTCCTCGGCGTGGAAGGGCACGTCGAAATTGAAGACGGCCGGCAGGTCGGCGATGTCGAGTCCGCGCGCGGCCACGTCGGTGGCCACCATCAGGTCCACCTCGCCGGCCTTGAAGGCGGCCAGCGCCTTCAGGCGTTCGTCCTGGCTCTTGTCGCCGTGCAGCGCCTGCGTGCGGTAGCCGTCGTGTTCGAAGCTGCGCGCCAGCCGCGCCGCGCCGATCTTGGAATTGACGAAGATCAGCGCCTGCGAGAGCTCGCGCGTGCGCAGCAACTGCTTGATCACCGCGCGCTTGTCTTCGTCGGCCACGCTGTAGAAGCGCTGCTCCACGTTGGTGGCCGCGGCGTTGGGGCGCGCCACTTCCACCAGCACCGGTTCCTGCAGGTAGCTGTTGGCCAGGCGCTTGATCTCGGGCGAGAAGGTGGCGGAAAAGAGCAGCGTCTGGCGCTGCCTGGGCAGGTAGCTCAGGATGCGCTGCAGGTCGGGCAGGAAGCCGATGTCGAGCATGCGGTCGGCTTCGTCGAGCACCACGTATTCCACCTGGTTGAGCACCGCATTCTTGGCCTCGATGTGGTCGAGCAGCCGCCCCGGCGTGGCGATCAGCACCTCCACCCCGGCCTTCAGCGCCAGCGTCTGCGGCTTCATGTCGATGCCGCCGAAGACCACCAGCGAACGCAGTTGCGAATGCTTGGCGTATTTCTTGACGTTGTCGGCCACCTGGTCGGCCAGCTCGCGCGTGGGTGCCAACACCAGCGCGCGCACCGGGTGGCGCGCCGGCGACATGCTGGCGTTCTCGTGGCGCAGCATCTTCTGCAGCAGCGGCAGCGTGAAGGCGGCGGTCTTGCCGGTGCCGGTCTGCGCGGCACCCATGACGTCGCGACCGGCCAGCACAATGGGAATGGCCTTGGCCTGGATGGGCGTCATGGCCGTGTAGCCTGACTCGACCACGGCGCGCAGCAGCTTGGGGTCGAGCGGGAGGGTGTTGAAGAGAGGTGCGGCCTCGGCGACGGCAGGCTCCAGCCGATCTGAATCACTCATGTCGAGCGATTATCCCTCTCCCGCAGCGGCATCGGCCGCGATACGGGCCGATGCATCCACCGCGGCGCCTTGAAGCGCACGATGCGCCAGTACAGAGCCACGTAGGTGAAGCCGAAAAGCGCCAGGAACACGGCCATCAACAGGCTGTTGTCCCAGAACAATGTGGCCGGAATCACCGAGAACATGCACAGCAACCACAGATACGGCGAGGTCATCGAGTTGCGCCGCGTCAGTGCCTTGGCTCCCTTGTCGCCGACGGCCCAGCGCATCACGCGGCGGTAAATCAGCGAGTGCAGGTGGATGCCGTCCGGCATGCTGGGCGGCACGGCGCGCAAGAAGCGCCGCCGGTAGATGGAAAACAGGGTCTCGAACACCGGGTAGACACACACCAGCAGCGGGAACAACGGCGACACCCCGGGGTTGCGCACGAGCAGAAGGATGGACAGTTCGGCCACGAAGAAGCCCAGGAAATAGGCACCGCCGTCACCCAGGAAAATCAGGCCGGCCGGGAAATTCCAGACGAAGAAGCCCAGCACCGCGCCGATGCCGGCCAGCGCCAGCGTGCCGATGACCGGGTCGCCGACCTGGAAGGCCACGTAGGCGACCGAGGCGAGCATGATGACCACGCACATCGATGCCAGTCCGTTGAAGCCGTCGATGATGTTGACCGAGTTGGCGATGCCGGCGACCGCGAACACCGTCAGCAGCGCCGCGCCGGGGCCGAAGCCCACCACCCAGTCCAGACCGGGGATGTCGGTGCGCGTGATCGCCGCGTCGAGAAACCAGACCGTCAGCGCTGCCGACAATGCCGTGGCGAGCAGGCGCAAGCGAGGGCTGACGCCCTTGGTCAAGTCTTCGACCAGCCCGGCACCAACGGCCGGGAGGCCGCACAGCAGCAGCCCGGCGGCAATTCTGCCGGCGGCTGGATCCATGGCCCAAAGCGCAGGCAAGGCGCAAGCCAGGCCCGAAACGATACCGATGCCGCCGACGCGGGGCACAGCCAAGGAATGGAATTTCTGCGGGCCCGACAAATCGTGGTCGAGCGAAAAGCGGCCATGGGTCTTGGCAGAGCGGATCACCATCAAGGTGACCCCCAGCGACACGGCAAAGGCGAAGAGGAGAGGAAGCACGGGCGCGATTGTAGATATCCCTGCGCGGCCGGTTCCCAGGACGTCTTGAATCGGCCCCAAGATCGCGACCTGCGCCCGATTGGCCGGCTGCTCCGTGATCTGCCCACCAGGCGAAGCCACCACCGAGGCCGCCGACCGCCAACCTCGATGCCAACGGGACAACCAATCCCGCCGTCTGGTGGCTCAGCCCTGGTGTCCCGCGACGCCACCATGGTTGGACGGCGCCGACTGGACGAAGTGCGGGTAGAAGCTGCAGCGGGCCCGCGTAGAATCGATTTTTCCACCAGAGCGATGTCGCCTTCGCCCATGGCAAGTCCCGGGCTCCGAGACCTTGGATGCCGCCCGACCGACCGTTACGCTGCAACGCGATGACTCCAAAATGTTTGCGCCGCTGGGGATGTTCCAGCTTGATCACGGGGCTGGTTCTCTGGATGCTGGCTGGCACGGCAACTGCGCAATTCGCGACGCTCGACGATCCGCAAAGACCCCAACCTGCCCAGGATGGGGCCATCCAACTGCGCCAGGCGGACGCTGCACGGACCAGCGAGTCCAAGCCCGCCGATGCGGCCACCGCGCGGACTCGTCAACCGATGGAGAAGCCCGATGAAACAGATGCCTATGTGGCGGGCGAATTCGAGCGTTTCGTGCAGCAGATCGTTGGCCCAGTCGGCCCCAACGTACCGAGAATTCGCCGCTTCGGGGCGGAAGTCATCACCAGCGCCATCGACCGGCGCAGCGCAGACATGGGCTCTGGGGTGCCCTTCGAAGGTCGCAGCCCCGACTTGAGTCCACTCGTACCGCGCGACTACGTCGTTGCGCCAGGTGACGAGATCCTCGTCACACTTTGGGGTTCGGTGGTCGCCGATCTGCGCCTTCTGGTGGACCGCAGCGGGCGCATCAGCGTGCCACGGGTGGGATCGATCCAGGTCGCCGGCGTGCGCAATGCCGATCTTCCTGCCGTGGTGGAACATCGGATCGCGCAAGTTTTCAAGAATTTCCAGCTCAGCGTTTCCATGGGGCAGTTGCGCGGCATTCGCGTGCTTGTCACCGGTTTCGCCGTGAAGCCCGGCACCCACAGCGTGAGTGCGCTGTCCACGGTCGTGAGTGCGTTGATGCAAGCCGGTGGTCCGTCGTCTGCGGGCAGCTTTCGACAAGTGGAACTGAGGCGTGGAAGTACTCTGGTCGGGCGCTTCGACCTGTACGACTTGCTGCTAAGAGGAGATCGTTCGGCCGATCACCTGGTTCAGGCCGGCGACGTGGTGCATGTCGGCCCCGTGGGGCCCCAGGTAGCGCTCATCGGAAGTGTCAATCATCCGGCGGTTTTCGAGGTCAAGCCAGGTGAGAAGGTGGCCGACCTGGTCGCGATGGCAGGTGGGTTCTCGGCTGTGGCCGATCGCAGCCGATTGTCCTTGGAACGACTCGACGACCGCAGCAGTCTGCGCATCCGCCAACTGGGCCTCCCCGTCGACGGCGACATGGCGCTGGCGAATGGCGACGTCTTGCGCGCCTTCAGCGCCATCGACGCAAATCAACCGGTGCAGCGACAGAACAAGCGCGTGGTCATCGAGGGTGAGGTCATGCGCCCGGGCGAGTACGTGTTGCCGCCGGAGAGCTCGACCGCCGATGCGATCCAAGCGGCCGGTGGCCTGACCTCGGCGGCCTTCATCTTCGGCACCGAGTTCACGCGGGAGAGCGTGCGCAAGAACCAGCTCGCCAACTACGAGCGCGCACTGCGCGACCTGGAAACCGAATTCACCCGCGCCACGGCCACCCGGCGCACCAGCAACACCGAAGAAGCCGCGGCGCAGGCTGCGAGCAGTGCGGCGACCGCCCGCCTCCTGGCGAGCCTGCGAGCCGTTCGGCCCACCGGTCGCGTCGTGTTGCAGTTGCCCCCTGAAGGCCGTGAACTGCCCGACCTGGCACTCGAAGACGGTGACCGAATCCATGTGCCGCCACGTGCCACGACGGTTGGCGTCTTTGGCAGCGTGTTCAATGGCGGCAGTTACCTCTTCACCGGCGGCCGCGATATCGATCAGTACCTTCGCCTTGCCGGCGGCCCCACGACCGGTGCCGACGAGAGAAGCATGTTCGTCATCCGCGCCAACGGCAGCGTTGTAAGTGCCCGCCAGTCCACGGGCTGGTTCAACAACAATGGCTTGGCAGGCTTGGCCGCCGAACCCGGCGACACGATCTTCGTGCCCGAGGAAATGGACAAGACCACTTGGATGCAGCACGCCAAGGACTGGACGCAGCTCCTGGCGCAGTTCGCGCTGGGGGTGGCGGCGATCCAGGTGCTGGGCAATTGAAGCGCAATCAAGGATGACGAAAACCCGTTACGTGGCGACCGAGAACAGTGACGGCACTGGTGACCAACGCGGCTTCGATGCTGGCGAGAACCTCAGCCTGCTCGACATGGCCGTCATGCTGGCCGAGCATCTGAAGCTGCTGATCGTTGGTCCATTGGTCGTTGGGTTGCTGGCGCTGGGCATCACCTACGTGATTGCACCAACGTTCACGGCCCGCACCACATTTCTACCGCCACAGCAGCAGCAAAGCCTTGCCGCTGCTTCTGCCTTGGCTTCACTCGGCCCACTGGCCGGTTTGGTCGGCGGCATCAAGAGCGCCGCCGACCAGTACGTGGCATTGATGCAAAGCACGACGGTCCAGGACCGACTTATCGACCAGTACGGGTTGATGCAGATCTATGAGGTCGATTTCCGCTTTCAAGCGCGCGACGAGTTGCGGGATAACGTGCGCATCATCCTGGGCAAGAAGGACGGCCTGATCACCGTGGAAGTTGACGATGAGGATCCGCAACGCGCCGCCGATCTGGCGAACAGCCATATCGACGAACTGCGCCGAATGACCAGCGTGCTGGCCGTGACCGAAGCGCAACAGCGCCGCGCCTTCTTCGAGCAGCAACTGGAGCGCAGCAAGGACAGGTTGACCAAGGCCCAGGAGTCGCTGCAAGCCAGCGGCTTTACGCAAGGCGCGCTGCAGGCCGAGCCCAAGGCGGCGGCGGAGAGTTACGCGCGTCTGAAGGCCCAGGTCACCTCGGCCGAGGTCCGACTGCAGACGATGCGCAGCTACCTGAACGAAAATGCTCCGGAATTCCAGAATCAACAGGCGGCGCTGGCTGCGCTTCGCGATCAGCTGAGTCGCGCCGAACAGGCAGGCGAGCCGCAGTCTGGCCCGGATTACATCGGAAAGTACCGCGAATTCAAGTACGAGGAGGCACTGTTCGATCTCTTCGCTCGCCAATATGAAATGGCGCGACTGGACGAAAGCCGCGACGGCGGCCTGATACAGGTGGTCGACAAAGCGCAAAAACCTGAATGGAAGAGCAAACCGAAGCGTGCCCTGACCGCCGCCATTGCAACCGTCATTGCTTTCGTTCTGCTGATTCTGCTCGTCCTGGTCCGCCACACCTGGCGGCAGACTGCCATGCAACCCGAAACCAGTACCCAGATTGCTCGAATCCGCGCCGCGCTGGATCCCCGCCGCTGAAGCCTGCTCGCGGTCCGGCACCGGACCTCGAACGGGAACATGCCGGCGAGCGACTGGCAACTGGTGGTCTATTGGAATGATCGCCGTGGAGTGGGTGGCGATGCCGATCCGGCCTTCGTCTGCAGGCCTGGCGCAACGGAGAGCGATGGGACTTCCGTCGCGTTCTGTGCCGCCATGGAGTCTCGAATGAATCCCGTGGTGGAGGGCTTGCTGCGGTGCTCCATCGGACCGTCGAGGCGCCGCTGCGCGCGAACGGTCGATCTCTGTGGCCGCACGGTACGCAGGTGCATCCCCCACCAACACCTGAGTCCGTAACGTCGGGCATCAGAGATCGACACTGGATGCCAGATTCACGAAAGCGGACCGCGCATGTTAGCGTTCACTTTGTGTACGGGGCCGCGATTATTGGGGGACGAGGCGAGCCTGCAACGCCACGCGCATTGAGCACTTTCGGTTTCTGATCTGATCGGGGTACCGCAACGTCGGTGGAGTCGCCCGACTTTGGTCGCGGTGCAGCCAGCCACACTTTCCGGATTGCCGGAAACCCTGCTGCATCGACCGTCGGCACGCGATCGCCACAGTCGCCACACGCTCCCGTCTTCGCAGCCGTCCCATGAATTCTTGACTCTCGCAGCGCAGCAAGGTCCAGGAATGTAGAACTAATAATATTGATCGAGAGGTCTCGGCTGCAATTATTTATTAATTTCCGTCAAGATCGCAGTGAATGGGGCAATTTAGAAAAAGTCACAGATTATTATGTATAACGATATTCAATCAAAGAAGATTGGGGCAGGCACCCGGATCTGGCAATATACTGTCGTATTGCCAGGAGCAGAAGTCGGCCGTGACTGCAATATCAATGCTCACTGCTTCGTCGAGAACGACGTGAAACTCGGTGATCGGGTAACGATTAAGTGTGGTGTGTATTTGTGGGATGGCATCGAGATCCAGGACGACGTTTTCATCGGTCCAAACGCCACATTTGTCAACGATCAATACCCGCGATCCAAGCATCATGGAAAGATCGTTCCCAGGACCATTTTAGGCAACAGTTGTTCTATTGGAGCAAATTCAACAGTTTTGGCAGGAAGAAAGATTGGTCGATATGCCATGATTGGAGCCAACACTCTGATCTCCAAGGATATTCCTCCGTATGCACTGGTATACGGTAATCCTGCAACAATCAAAGGCTATGTTTGCAGGATTAC
>Ga0073899_10004785_pt1 | contig 11828 bp, 6 predicted proteins | sample KloWWTmetaKNB5Ph_FD_88975 | JGI IMG/M metagenome (GOLD analysis project Ga0073899, IMG submission 88975) | Active sludge microbial communities from Klosterneuburg, Austria, studying microevolution and ecology of nitrifiers - Klosterneuburg... | ecosystem: Engineered > WWTP > Aerobic digester >...
CGGCCGATCTCTTCGCCCAGCTCGGCGGCACGCCCGATGCGGGCGGAAGCTGGAGCGGGCCCAGCACGCTCAACGGCAGCAGCTTCGACCCCGGCACCATGCTCGCCGGCGTCTACACCTACACCATCACGGTACCGCCACCCTGCACCAGCGCCAGCAGCACGGTGACCGTGACGCTGAGCACGCCGCCCGATCCGGGCGTCGACGGCGCCCTCTTGCTCTGTGTCACCAGTCCGGCCGCCGCCCTCCTTAGTGGCCTGGGCGGATCGCCTGATGCGGGTGGGGTGTGGAGCGGGCCCAGCCCGGTGGTCGGCGGTCTCTTCGATCCGGCGGGCATGACGCCCGGCACGTACACGTACACCGTCGCCGGAACGGCGCCCTGCCCGGCCGCCTTCGCGAGCGTGGATGTGGCTGTGGTGGCCAACCCGGATGCCGGCACGCCGGGCGCGATCACCCTATGCACCAGCGATGCCCCGGCCGATCTCTTCGCCCAGCTCGGCGGCACACCCGATGCGGGCGGAAGCTGGAGCGGGCCCAGCACGCTCAACGGCAGCAGCTTCGACCCCGGCACCATGCTCGCCGGCGTGTACACCTACACCATCACGGTGCCCCCGCCCTGCAGCAACGCCAGCAGCACGGTGACCGTCGCGCTCAGCACACCGCCCGATCCGGGCAGCGATGGCGCGCTCTTGCTCTGCGCCACCAGCCCGGCCACTCCGTTGATCGGCGGCTTGGGGGGAAGCCCTGATGCGGGCGGTGCGTGGAGCGGGCCCAGCCCGGTGATCGGCGGTCTCTTCGATCCGGCGGGCATGACGCCCGGCACGTACACGTACACGGTGGCCGGCACGGCGCCTTGCCCGGCGGAGTCCGCGGTGGTGGAGGTCACCGTGGTGGCCAACCCCGATGCCGGCACGCCGGGCGCGATCACCCTGTGCACCAGCGATGCCCCGGCCGATCTCTTCGCCCAGCTCGGCGGCACACCCGACGCGGGCGGAAGCTGGAGCGGGCCCAGCACGCTCAACGGCAGCAGCTTCGACCCTGGCACCATGCTCGCCGGTGTCTACACCTATACCATCACGGTACCGCCGCCCTGCAGCAACGCCAGCAGCACGGTGACCGTCGCGCTCAGCACACCGCCCGATCCGGGCAGCGCTGGGGTGTTGACGGTGTGCGCGGTGAGCGGTCCGGCCGCATTGATCACGGCCTTGGGGGGCACACCTGATGCGGGCGGCCTGTGGACCGATCCCAACGGCGATCCCCACAATGGGCTCTTCGACCCGCTCGTGGACCCCGTCGGCATCTACACCTACACGGTTGTCGGTCAGGCCCCCTGTCCGGCCCTGTCGGCCTCGGCCACGGTGCAGGTGCAGGCCGCACCCTCCGCTGGAACCCCGGCCGTGCTGAACCTGTGTGCGAGCGGCTCGCCCGTGGACCTGTTCGCCGTGTTGGGCGGCGCCGATCCGGGCGGAACGTGGACCGACCCCAACGGCACCATCTTCACCGATCCGTTCGACCCTGCGACCGACCTCCCCGGCACCTACACCTACACGCTGGCCGGGACGCCGCCTTGCCCGTCCGCCTCCGCCACAGTGGAGGTCCATCTGCTCACCGATCCCGATGCGGGAAGTGACGCCTCGATCACGCTCTGTTCCACCGGTGTTCCGCTGGATCTTTTCGGACAGCTGGGTGGAGCGCCGGATGCAGGAGGCATCTGGCTCGATCCGCAAGGGCAGGCGGTAAGCGCCATGTTCGAACCTGCCACAGGAACGGCGGGGGCATACACCTATGTGCTCGTGGTGCCGGCGCCCTGCGTGAACGACACCGCACACGTGATGGTGAGCGTGGTGCAGGCTGTGGATGCAGGACAGAACGGTGCACTGCTCGTATGCGCCAATGACGCGCCCACGCCCCTGTTCAACCAGCTGGGCGGCACACCCGATGCGGGCGGCACGTGGACGGACCCCATGAACCAGGCCTGGACCGGCCCCTTCGACCCGGGCAGCGACCCGGCCGGCACCTATACCTATCTGGTCAACGGCACCGCACCCTGCCCGAACGCCGCCGCCACGGTGCTTGTCACTGTGGAAGCCTTGCCGGATGCGGGCACGGACGGCTCCACGACGATCTGCCCCGAGGCGGCACCGGTGGATCTGTTCAGCTTGCTGGGCGGAACGCCGGATGCCGGGGGGGCATGGACCGATCCGAACGGCCTGCCGAGCACTGGCTGGTTCGACCCGGCATCGGACCCGCAGGGTGGCTACACCTACACGGTGTTCGGCCAGGGCGCCTGCCCCAACGCCAGTGCCAGCGCCACGGTCAGCATCTACCTGCTCGCACCGCCGGTCGCGGGCCCCGACCTGGTGGTCTGCGACCTGATGACCCCGCTGAACGCGACCGGCACGTGGAGCAGCGGGCAATGGATCGCGGACAGTGCGGAAGTGCTCGATGCGTTCGACCCCTCCACGATGGCGGAAGCGCCCGGCTCCGGGGCGTACAGCTTCGTCTGGTCGGTGCTGTCCACGGATGGCTGCGCGATGGCCGACACGGTCGTGATCACCTTCACCACGCCGATCACCGCGGTGGAACAGACCACGGACGCGATCTGCCAGGGAGCATGCGACGGATCGGCCTTGGTGGAGGCCGCAGGAGGCAACGGAGCCTTCACCTTCCAATGGTCGCCGCTGGTGAACGGCACGTCGACGGCGACCGCGAGCAGTGCACAGGACCTCTGCGCCGGCCTGTACACCGTGACGGTGCTGGACACGAACGCCTGCTCCACCCAGCTCTCCTTCACCATCGGCGAACCGCCACCCTTGGTGATCGATGCCATCGCAACGACGCCCGAGACCTGCCCGGGCACCTGCGATGGGGCGCTGCAGGTGGTGGACCCCGAGGGTGCTTTGTACAGCTTCGATGGCGGGGCCACCTGGTCGCCGAGCTCCGCCAGCAACGGGCTCTGCTCCGGTCCGTACACCGTGCTGATGATGAACGCGGCCGGCTGCCTGGCCGCCTCACCAGCGCTGCTGATCCCACCGGCCCCGGTGGTGGCGGCCTTCGTGGCCCAGCCGGACACCGTGCTCGTGTCAGACCCCACCGTGGTCTTCACCAACCAGAGCGACAACGCCAGTTGGTTCACCTGGGACTTCGGCGGGCTGGGCACGAGCACCCTTCACGACCCTTCGTTCTCCTTCCCCGATGTGCTGGGCGGCAGCTACACCGTGTGCCTCACCGCGGTGAACGGCAACGGATGCGTGGACAGTATCTGCCATCCGGTGGTGGTGCTGGACCTGCTGACCGTGCACGTGCCGAACGCCTTCACCCCGAACGCCGACGGCATCAACGACGACTTCATGCCGGTGTTCAACGAGCCTTCGCTGCTCACCGAGTACACCTTCATGGTCTTCGACCGGTGGGGCGAGCTCATCTGGGAGAGCGTGGTGCCGCACGAGCCCTGGACCGGCGACACCAACGGCGTGCCGGTGCAGCAGGAGGTGTACACCTGGCGGCTCATCTACAAGGACGGGCGGTCCCACAAGAAGGAGGCGGTGATGGGGCATGTGACGGTGCTGCGGTGAGCAAGGATCCTGTCCCCTGGCGCGTTCAACTGCCACATGCGAGCTTGGGTAACTTGCCTGTGCCTCTGGTGTACTGCCGGATCGGACCTTGCGCTATACGCACAGGGATCCGCCATCCGTGGTCCATCATACGGCTGGCGCTGTGGTATCGTGGCAGCCCCTCCAAGGCTCCGGAATGAGATCGAGATGCTCATCACCAAGCAGGACACCTCGGCGATCTAAAGTTGGCTAAACGACTCCAGTCTGGTCTGGCAAGCCTACGCGGCTGAAGCAGTGATCCGCCTTCACAGGGCCGGGATGGAACAACCCGAATGGTCACTCACAAAGGCGAATGCTCTTCGCCGATCAAGGACATCCGTTGAGACCTGCAGAGGTTGTATCAACGGAATGATGCCCTTGAACAAGAACATGCGCGTGTTCTTGAGGCTGGCCGTTCGCGTTCCAGACGGTCGTCCCAGCCACGGCAACGAGAGCATCTACTGAACGGGAACGCCCGGCTCATCGCCGGGCTTTCCCGTTCCTAGGGTCACGGGCAGGATGCCTGTGCGACGCTAGACGTCCAGTTTCGCGTACACCGCGTTCTTCTCGATGAACTCGCGACGGGGCGGCACATCGTCGCCCATGAGCATGCTGAAGACGCGATCGGCCTCGGCGCCGTTCTCAATGGTGATCTGACGCAAGGTGCGGCGGCTGGGGTCCATGGTGGTCTCCCAAAGTTGCTCGGCGTTCATTTCGCCGAGACCCTTGTAGCGTTGCACGTTCACGCTGGTGTCCTTGCCGGTGGCCTTCATGCGCTCCATCACGGCGTCGCGCTCGGCCTCGTTCCAGCAGTACACCTGCTCCTTGCCCTTCTTCACCATGTACAGCGGCGGGGTGGCGATGTACAGGCAGCCGCGCTCGATCAGCGGCTGCATGTGGCGGTAGAAGAAGGTCATGATCAACGTCTGGATGTGGCTGCCGTCCACGTCGGCGTCGCACATGATGATGATCTTGTGGTAGCGGAGCTTCTCCATGTTCAGCGCCTTGGAGTCCTCCTCGGTGCCGATGTGCACGCCCAGCGCGGTGTAGATGTTGCGGATCTCCTCGTTGTCGAGGATCTTGTGCTGCATCGCCTTCTCCACGTTCAGGATCTTGCCGCGCAGGGGCAGGATGGCCTGGAACTCGCGGTTGCGGCCCTGCTTGGCGGTTCCGCCGGCCGAGTCGCCCTCCACCAGGAAGAGCTCGCTCTGGCTGGCGTCCTTGCTCTGGCAATCGGCGAGCTTGCCGGGCAGGCCGCCGCCGGTGAAGGCGCCCTTGCGCTGCACCATCTCGCGTGCCTTGCGGGCGGCATGGCGGGCCTGGGCGGCCAGGATCACCTTGTCCACGATCTGCTTGGCGTCGCGCGGGTGCTCCTCGAGGTAGTTCTCGAGCATCTCGCTCACGGCGATGTTCACCGCGCCGCTCACCTCGTTGTTGCCCAGCTTGGTCTTGGTCTGGCCCTCGAACTGGGGCTCGGCCACCTTCACGCTGATCACGGCCGTGAGGCCCTCGCGGAAGTCGTCGCCGGCGATCTCGAACTTCAGCTTGCCGGTGGCCCCGCTGCTGTCCGCGTACTTCTTCAGGGTGCGGGTGAGGCCGCTGCGGAAGCCGGCCAGGTGCGTGCCGCCCTCGTGCGTGTTGATGTTGTTGACGTAGGAGTGCAGGTTCTCGTTGAACGAGTCGTTGTACACCATGGCGATCTCCACGGGGATACCCTGCTTCTCCCCCTCCATGTAGATCACGTCCTCGATCAGCGGCTGGCGGTTGCCGTCCAGGTACTTCACGAACTCCACCAGGCCCTTCTCGCTGTAGAAGGTCTCGCTCACGAAGCTGCCGTCCTCGTTCGTGCGCCGCTCGTCGGTGAGGAAGAGCTTGATGCCCTTGTTCAGGTAGGCCAGTTCGCGCAGGCGGGCGGCCAGGGTGTCGAAGTTGTACTCGCTGACCTGGAAGATGCTGAGGTCGGGCTGGAAGGTGACGATGGTACCCCGGTAGTCCGTGGCGCCGATCTCGCGCACCGGGAACAAGGGTTTGCCCTCGCTGTACTCCTGCTCGTACTTCTTCCCGTCGCGGTGCACCTCGGCGCGCAGGAGGGTGCTCAGCGCGTTCACGCAGCTGACGCCCACACCGTGCAGACCGCCGGACACCTTGTAGCTGTCCTTGTCGAACTTGCCACCGGCGTGCAGCACGGTCATCACCACCTCCAGGGCGCTGCGGCCCTCCTTGGCGTGCATGTCCACGGGGATGCCGCGGCCGTTGTCCTTCACCCGGATGCCGTTGGTGGGCGTGATGCTCACCTCCACGGTGTCGCAGTGGCCGGCCAGGGCCTCATCGATGGAGTTGTCCACCACTTCGTACACCAGGTGGTGAAGGCCCTTCACCCCGATGTCACCGATGTACATGGCGGGGCGTTTGCGCACCGCTTCCAGGCCTTCCAGCACCTGGATACTGTCGGCCGAATAGCTGGTCGCGGCCTTCTTCTTCTCGCTCATTTCAACGACGGTCTCGGACATGTTCCTTGAGGTTCTTCCTCCCCGGATGGGAAGGGCTCGCGAAGATACCGGATCGGCGGGTGCCGAAGGGGACCTTTTCCCAACAGCGACGCGGGTTTTGTTGATATTTAACATCGGCCCGGCCCTTGCCCATGTCGGGCGGATCTTTATCACAGGCCGGACCCATGGCCTCAGCCTCTGCCCGCTGCCGACCCAGCCCTCGATCAGCACGGCACTTCCGGCCCACACGGAGACGATCAGGGGCCTCTTCCGCTCACGCGTTCGGACCCGCTGCGAGTTTTCCACCACCCTGTCGGAACGCGTCGACCAATGACTAGTTTCGACACACACTCTCCGACCATGAGAACGCCCTTCCGCCCTTCCGCCCTTCCGCCAACCGCTAAGCTGCTGATGCTCGTGGGCCTGCTCGCCCTGCCCAGCGCGCTGCTCACGGCCTTCCGCTCCGGCAGGCCCATGGCCCCCATGGCCGGGGCGACCGTATCGATCGATAACAGTACAGATTGTGCGTACGTCGCGACGATCTTCCACAGCAACAATTGCCCCGCGACCAGCCTTCTTGGTCAAAATACATTGAACATCCCGGCTTCAACCAACGGTTCTTCGATCACGGTCGCGGGAACTATCGTGAATAAAATCGAGGTCAGGGAGACCGGTGTTCTGATCGCCACATGGACCTGCACTTCCGGAACATCAGGATCGTGGGCGCCGAATAGCGATCGTTGCGAGTACGCGCCTCCATCGAATCTGTTCGCTCGTCTGCAAGGCAACGGATACTCGAGCAACAAGATCGATTGGGAGCCATGAAGCGCGCACTTCTCTTTGCGCTGTATACTATCTGCGCTATGCTCAGTTGGGCACAGGGGCGCAACTACAACGTGATCATGGGCAACATGAACTGGCTGAATTTCTTCAATGAACAGGCCAGCATTCTAGCGAGCACCTTTGACGTCACAATACGTAGCGCCAGCATCAGCGAGCCGGACGGCGCTTTGAGCCTGGTGGTGGATGAGACCGGCATCCACAACGCCAACTTCGACCTGGTGCAAGGCGGTTCCTCCCAGGACCTAGGATGGCCCATGCGATTGGCCGGTTTTCTCATCCTTCCAAAACCGAACGCACCGCAACGCTACATGGTTTTTGTGAATACACCGGAGAATGATACACGAGCAGGATTCGTGGAGGTCGATATGTCACTGAATTCAGGTGCCGGAGGTGTGGTCGGTTCCGCGACCACTTGGTACATGACCGAAGCGACGGCCAAACTGGCCGCAACGACCCACGCTAACGGTACGGACTACTGGGTCGTCCAGCACAAGAACGGGTCGGATGAATTTCACGCATTTCGCCTGCATTCTGCTGGATTCGATACACAGCCGGTGATCAGTGCCTCAGGGCCAGACCTTGCACCTGCCGCAGGGAACTCGAACTACTCCAGTGATTACTGGTCTGGAATGACATTCTCGCTGTCGGGCGATAAACTGGCAATGGGCTATAACATTACACCAGACTCCTCTGGCGCTGCGATTTTTGGCTTTGACGATAACAGTGGACAACTGCAAGTGCGTTCGGCTGACCTTCGATCTACACTTCACACAATTGACGACCTCACCGGAGACACCATTGTCAGCGCTTTCAGATCATGCTTCACGAGCGGAGTCGAATTCATTTCGTCCGATGACTTCCTCTATGTAGCCTATCTGGACACAACACACGGCGATGGTGGGTCTGAGGTCATTCAATACGATCTCTCTTGGCCCGACCCTGAATTAGCGTCAAGTTCGACCAGTTCTATGGGCTTTAGTATATCCATGTCCGATCCGATCGGAACCGATACACTAGGCCCGAGTCTCTTAGCAGCACCGGATGGCAGGATGTACCTTCGCTCACCGCATGGATACAATAATGGCGTATTTAGAATATTGACAAATGCGCCACATTCTTTCGGAGAAACGCCTGCGACGACTTTTACATCCTTTTTCAGTCCGGCACTTCATGATACCTGGGGTCTCCCGCTCTTCTGCAAGCGCTACCACGACAGCGAGCCGGCCTGGCTGGGGGTTCCCGAGCGGCAGGCGGCGGCCTCCTTCCGTGCCGTGCCCAACCCGATCTCCGAGCGGGGTGCCTTGGTGTGGGGTGATAGCCCACCTCCGGACCATTTGGTCTGGCGCGATGGCATGGGGCGCATGGTGCGCTCGGAGCCCGCCTTGAACAATGGCCCCACCACGGTGCTACTGCGTCAAGGCCTTGCCGCCGGGCCCTACCTCATCGAAGTGGGCCGCCAGGGAAGGATCCTCGGCACGGCCAAGGTGCTGCTCGAATAGGCTCGGCACCATCACCACGTCGGAACCCCGCCTGCCGCTCTTGCGGAGACGGGGTTCTGACGTATGGCCGACCCGCGCCGAGCCGATCCGGGGGCTCCTCTCTTCACACGTTCGGACCCACTACGAGTTATCAACCGCCGTATCGGAAAGCGACGACCAATGACTAGTTTCGACACAAACTCTCCGACCATGCGAACGCCCTTCCGCCCTTCCGCCTTGTCGTTCACCGCCAAATTGCTCGCCATGGTGGGCATGATCGCCCTGCCCTACGTGGTGCTGACCAGTATGCGACCGGATCGAGCACCGCTATCGCTCGCCGGTGCGACCTTCACCATTGACAACTCCACGGACTGTGCGTACACAGCCGTTATCCACCATAGCGACGCTTGCCCGGCGGTCAGTATTCCAAGCACCTCGAACTTAAGCGTCCCAGCGTCCACCAACGGCTCATCTATCACGGTCAGCGGGAGCCGCATCAATAAAGTTGAACTTAAGTCAGGGAGCACCATCTTCGCCACCTGGACATGCACCACTGGCACATCGGGTTCCTGGGCCGCGAACGCCGATGTTTGTCTACTTAGCGGAACTCCCAACAAATATGCGCGCGCTCAGGGGAATGGATATAACTCGAATAAGATCGAATGGCAGCCATGAGAGCCATACTTGGCGCGGTCGGCATGACATTGATACTCTCTGATTGCGCTGGTCAAGCGCGGAACTACAACATGATCTTCGGATCATCCAACTGGTTGAACTTCTATAACGAACAGCTCACCATTATCCCGAGCTCATTCGCTGTGACCAAGCGCAACGCCACCATGAGTGAACCCGACGGAGCGTTGAGCGTGGTGGCGGATGAGAACGGGATCCACAATGCCAACTTCGACCTGGTGCAGGGCGGCAGTGCGCAGGACCTGGGTTGGCCTGAGCATCTGGCCAGCATCCTGATCCTTCCGAAGCCTGAAGCGCCGCTGCACTACTTCGTCTTTGTGAACACAACAGAGGCTGGAAAGCAGGCGGGGTACGTTGAAGTGGATATGTCGGTGAACCTTGGCGCCGGAGGGGTGGTGGGGTCAGGTACCACTTGGTACATGAGCAACACCACGGCTAAGCTAGCCGCGACTCCGCATGACAATGGCGTGGACTATTGGGTGCTTCAGCACGCCGACGGGACGGATACCTTCCATGCGTTCCAATTCGGATCTGGCGGATTGAACCCGGCACCCATAGCTTCAACCGCAGGCCCTATGCTGAGCGCAACGACAGATCCCGACCGTCTATCATCGGATTTCTGGGGACCGATGAAGTTCTCGGTTTCCGGCGACCAACTCACGCTTGGATTCGACCACGCTACGGATTCCGCTGGCGCTGCCGTATTCTGGTTCAACAGTTCCACAGGGACAGTTGCCACACGCAATTCGTCCCTCGCATATACTGCGTACGACCTGGACGATTTCACAGGAGACACGATCGTAGTGACCCTGCCGATGGACTTCACTAGCGGATTGGACTTCCTGGCGACCGATGACTTCCTCTACGTTGCCTATTTGGACACGAGCACTGACGGAAGTGGGGGCTTCTTCGGCACCCAATATGATCTCACAGTATGTGACGGATGCATACCGAACACATCTTTAGCATCCAACACTTCGTCCGTTGGTGCAGGAACAGCATGGGGTGCCGATACGACCGGTGGGAGTCTCGTGCTCGGGCCTGACGGTAAACTATACCTACGGAATGCCAAATCCAACCAAGGCTATCTCCATTTGTGGGACGACGTACCACATGAGTTCAATACATCCTTGGGTGGCTCCACAGTGATCTCATCACCCGACCTGCATGAAACGTGGGGCCTCCCGCTCTTCTGCAAGCGCTACCACGACAGCGAGCCGGCCTGGCTGGGTGTACCCGCGCGGCAGGCGGCGGCCTCCTTCCGGGCCGTGCCCAACCCGATCGCCGAGCGGGGTGCCTTGGTGTGGGGTGATAGCCCACCTCCGGACCATTTGGTCTGGCGTGATGGCATGGGGCGCATGGTGCGCTCGGAGCCCGCCTTGAACAATGGTCCGACCACAGTGCTCGCGCGCAAAGAACTCCCTGCCGGCCTTTACGTGCTGGAGGTATTCCGCAAGGGCAAGCCCTTGGGCAGCACCCGGGTGATGATCGAGTAGTCCCGCTCATCCAGGAAAGCGGACCCCGCCACGTGCGGGGTTCGTTCGTTCATAGGGTTCGATGGCTCAGAACGCGTAGCTCGCCCCGCCGATCAGCAGGGTGCGCTGCACCGGGTAACGGTACCAGCGCTCATAGCGGCTGGCGCTGAGGTTGCTGGCCTGCAGGAAGACGCTGAGCCGCTTGGTGTAGCGGTACTCCGCCCCCAGGTGCAGGTCCACGAAGCCGTTGAGGTCCACCACCTCGGTGCGGTCCGGGCTGGGGTCCTGCACGCTGCTCCACACGGGGCTGAAGGCCTTGCGCTTGCCCATCAGCACGGCGTCCAGCTTCACGATCAGCTTGTCGCGCAGGCTGTACTGCCCCCCCAGGGTCAGCTGGTACGGGGGCAGGTTCCAGGGCTCGACCTGGTCACCCATGGTGTAGTTGTAGATGTCCAGGCGGGCGTGGGCCCGGATGCCGCGTCCCGCATCGTAGCTGATGTCGCCGCTCACGTCCAGCACCTGCATGTCGTCGTACACCGGGGCGAACTGGTTGCCGAAGCTGTTGAACGCCTCGGTGACGTAGAGCAGGCGGTCCTTCCAGCCGCTGTAGCTCACGCGCACATCGAAGCCCAGGGTGCTGCTGAGGCTGCCGCGCAGGCCGCCGTAGAGGTCGTAGAGCAGGCTGCTGTTGGCCAGCACCGGGGCGGCCTCGGTCCACGGGTTCTCCTGGGTGATGCTCCGCAGGCTATTGCGGCGGCGCTGGCCGTCCACCCCGATGTACGGCACCAGGATGTCGTCGAACAGGCTGTAGCTCAGGTAGGCCTGCGGGAAGACATGGAAGGTGGTCTTCGCGAGCGCGTCCACCGTGATGCCGGCGCCCACACGGACCACGTAGCGCTCACCCCGGGTGCTCACCGAGGGCGTCAGCGTCACCAGCGTGCCGTTCTGGCGGAAGCTGGGCACCGTGTCGCTGGCGAGGCCCGTGTAGGCGTTGTTGTCGATGAGCAGCTGTCCGGCATAGGTCTCCGAGCCCACCTGTTTGCCGGCCTCGGCCAGGAAGCGGATGTTCGTCTCCCGGCTGCCGGTCTTGTTGGTGAAATACCGGGCGTCCAGCCGCACGTCGTGGGCCAGGGCCGCGCTGTCGGCGTAGAGGCTGCGGACGCGGGCGGTGAAGCCCAGGTCGTTGTACACCTGGCGGGGATTGGGCACCTCCAGGCCCAGGGTGTCGAAGCCCTCGGTGCGGAAGCCGTAGTACCC
>Ga0073899_10004786_pt1 | contig 11826 bp, 10 predicted proteins | sample KloWWTmetaKNB5Ph_FD_88975 | JGI IMG/M metagenome (GOLD analysis project Ga0073899, IMG submission 88975) | Active sludge microbial communities from Klosterneuburg, Austria, studying microevolution and ecology of nitrifiers - Klosterneuburg... | ecosystem: Engineered > WWTP > Aerobic digester >...
ATCACGCCACGCTCGCCCTCCTCGTTGGGCGCGGCCTTGCTCATCGCGGCGGCGGCGAGGCGGATCGGGTTGAAGGTGCCGACAAGGTTGATCATCACGCCGCGAACGAAGCGGTCGAGACCATGCGGGCCGTCCTTGCCCACCACCTTCTCGCCCGGCGCCACGCCCGCGCAGCACACCAGGCCGTGCAGGCCCCCGCAGCCCTGCACCGCGGCCTCGACCGCCGCCTGCGTCGAGGCCTCGTCGGTGACGTCGGTGCGCACGAAACGGGCCGCCGCGCCAAGTTCGGCCGCCAGCGCCTTGCCGGCCTCTTCGTTGAGGTCGGCGAGCACCACCCTGCCGCCGCCTTCGACCACCATGCGCGCGGTGGCCGCGCCCAGCCCGGAGGCGCCGCCGGTCACCAGGAATACCGAGTTTGCGATCTTCATTGCGTGTGCTCCTTGTGTCTCAGATTCGTTCGATGACGGTGGCGGTGGCCATGCCGTGGCCGATGCACATGACCTGCAGGCCGAAGCGGCCGTCGCGGCATTCGAGGCCGGCGAGCATCTTGGCCAGCAGGCCGGCGCCGCTGCCGCCCAGCGGGTGGCCGTGGGCGATCGCCCCACCCCAGGGGTTGAGGCGATCCAGGTCGGGCGCGAACTCGCGCACGAAGCACAGCGCCACGCTGGCGAAGGCCTCGTTGACCTCGATCCAGTCCATGTCGCGGATCGACAGCCCGGCCATCTCGAGCGCGCGCCGCGCCGCCGGGATCACCCCGGTGAGCTGCAGCACCGGGTCGGAGCCGACCGCGACGCGGGCGCGGAAGCGGGCGCGCGGCCGGATGCCGAGCGCCTCGGCGGCGGCGCGGCGGCCCACCAGCACCGCGGCGGCACCGTCCGACATCTGGCTGGCGTTGGCCGCGGTCACGCCGCCCTCGCCGGGCTGGCGGAACACCGGCTGCATGGCGCGCATGCGCTCGACGTCGATGACCGCGCGGATGCCCTCGTCGTGCGCGAGCGTGATCGCCCCGCCCTCCTTGTCCACCCCCGCCACCGGCAGGATCTCGCTGTGCACGCCGGCCGCACGCGCGGCCTCGGCGCGGCGGTGGCTCTCGATCGCGTAGTCGTCCATTTCGGTGCGCGAGATCTTCCACTGCCCGGCGATGCGCTCGGCGCTCTCGACCTGGTGCGGGATGGCGAAGCGTTCGAGGATCTTCGGGTGCAAGTTGTCGAAGCCGCGGAAGTCGCCCCGGCCCAGGGTCAGATCGAGGAACATCGGCACCCGGCTCATGCTCTCGACGCCGCAGCCGATGGCGAAGTCGAGGTCGCCCGCGGCCACCGCCTGCGCCGCGGCGTGGGTGGCGTACTGGCTGGAGCCGCACATGCGGTTCATCGACACGCCCGGCACCTCGGCGGGCAGGCCGGCGATCAGCAGCGCCTGGCGGGCGATGTTGGCGCCCTGCTCTCCGGCCTGGCTGACGCAGCCGGCGAGCACGTCGCCGACCTTGTCGCCAGGCAGGCCGGTGCGCGCCAGCACGCCGCCGATGGCGGTGGCGAGGAGCTCGTCCGGGCGGGTCTCGCGCAGGGCGCCGCCGCGGCGGCCGAAGGGGGTGCGCACGGCGCCCAGGATCAGCGCCTCGTTAGGGTTCGATGGATTGCTTGGGTTCATTTCCGGGTCCTCGGGTTCAGGCCCGCTGCAGTTCGCGGGCGATGATGTTGCGCTGGATCTCGCTGGTGCCTTCGTAGATCTGCAGCACCTTGGCGTCGCGGAAGAGCTTCTCCACCGGGTACTCGGTCGAGTAGCCCATGCCGCCGAAGATCTGCACCGCCTCGGTCGCCGCCCACATCGCCGCGTCCGCGGCAAAGGCCTTGGCGATCGAGGCTTCGATGGTGTTTGGCCGGCCCTGGTCGAGCAGCCAGGCCGACTGGTAGGTGAGCAGGCGCGCGGCTTCGAGCTTCATGCGCATCTCGGCGAGCTTGTGGGCCACGGCCTGGTGGTCGATCAGGCGCTTGCCCATGCTGCTGCGCTGGGTGGCGTAGGCGAGCGACTCGTCGAGGCAGCGCTCGATGAGACCGACGCCGAAGGCGGCCACCATCGGGCGCGAGTGGTCGAACACCGCCATCGCCAGCGCGAAGCCGCCGCCCTCCTCGCCGAGGCGGTGGTCCTCGGGCACGAAGACCTGGTCGAGGAAGACCTCGCAGGTGGGCGAACAGCGCTGGCCGAGCTTGCCCAAGGGCTCGCCCACCGTCAGGCCGGCGCTGGCGCGCGGCACGATGAAGGCGCTCATGCCGCGGTGGCCGCCGTCCGGCGCGGTCTTGGCGAAGACGACGAAGAACTCGGCGAGGTTGGCGTTGGAGATCCAGATCTTGCTGCCGGTGAGGCGATAGCCGCCCTCGACGCGCTCGGCGCGGGTGCGGATGCCGGCCACGTCGGAGCCGGCGCCGGGCTCGGTCATCGCGAAGCTGGCGAGCGCACCGCGGGCCGCGGCGCCGAGGTAGCGGCTGCGCTGCGCATCGGTTCCGGCGATGACGATCGGCTCGGTGGCGAGCGCGTTCACGCACAGCGCGGTGCCGATGCCCAGGCAGCCGCGGCAGAAGGCCTCGGTGACCAGCACCAGCTCCAGGCAGCCGAGGCCGCCGCCGCCGACCGTCTCGGGCAGGTTGATGCCGAGCAGGCCGAGCTCCTGCGCGCGCTGGTGCACCTCGGTCGGGAAAGCCTTGTCGAGATCGGCCTGCGCGGCGCGGGGGGCGATCTCGCGCTCGGCGAAGCGGCGCGCCAGGTCGCGGATCTCGCGCTGCTCCGGGTTCAACTGGAAGTCCATGGTTTCTCCATGCGAAGCCGCCGTGCGCAGACGACGGGCAATAAAGGGGCGGGCATGCCTGGGCACGCCGACGGGGATTGCGGGTGGAAGGCGCTCGGGCAGCGCGTCGCGGGCGAGCCTAGCCGGAGGGTCGCGCGAAGCGCGCCGGCCGCCGCTCGCAGAAGGCGCGCACGCCCTCGGCGAAGTCCGGCGTCGCGGAGAGGGCGAGGAAGCTCGCCTTCTCGGCGTCGAGCGCCGTCGCCAGGTCGGTGTCGAGGCCCGTGCGCAGCAGGCGCTTGATGCCGGCCTGGGCGGCGGCCGGTCCCGCGGCCAGGCGTCGGGCCAGCGCCAGCCCGGCCTCGGCCAGCTGCGCCGCCGGCACCACCTCGGCCACCAGGCCGATCTCCCTCGCCTGCACCGCATCGAGCTGCGGGTCGAGCAGCGCGATCGCGAGCGCCCGCTGCAGGCCGACGCGGCGCGGCAGCTGCCAGCTCGCGCCGCCATCGGGCGTGGCGCCGATGGCACCGTAGGCGAGCACGAGGCGCGCGTCGTCGGCCGCGACCAGCAGGTCGCAAGCCATGGCCAGCGCCAGGCCGAAGCCCGCCACCGAGCCGCCCACCAGACCCAGCACCGGGCAAGGCAGCCGGGTGAGGCCGGTGACGGCCTCGTGCACCGCATCGATGAGGCGGCCGATCTCGTCGGTACAGGCGGCCTGCGACTCGCCGAGCAGGGCGTCGAAGCGGCGCACGTCGCCGCCGACCATGAAGTGCGCGCCGCTGCTGCGCAGCACGAGCACGCGCGGCGGCGCGGCGGCAAGTTCGCGCACGGCGTCGCGCAGTCCCAGCCCCATCGCCAGGTCGAGGGCGTTGCGCGCCTGCGGACGGTCGAGGGTGATGAAGGCGAGCCCGCCTTCACGCTCGAGTCGCACGCAGTCGCCGTGGATCGGGTCAGGCATGGGCGGCCCCTCCCCGGTACATGGCTTCGATCACGTCGGCATAGGTCTTGTAGACGCTCGCTCGACGCACCTTCATGGTCGCCGTGACCTCGCCGTCGTCGTGGTCGAGCTCCTTGTTCAGCAGGTGGAAGCGGCGGATGTGCGAGACCTGGGCGAGCTGGGCGTTGCCGCGCGCGATCTCGGCCTCGATCAGCGCGCGCACCTCGGGGTGCTCGACCAGCGAGCGGAAGTGGGTGAAGGGGATCTGGCGGCCCTCGGCCCATCTCGACACCGTCTCGTAGTCGATCTGGATCAGCGCCGAGACGAACTTGCGCCCGTCGGCAACGACGATGCACTCCTTGATGTAGGGGCTGGACTTCATCGCCTTCTCGATCTCGGACGGCGTCAGGTTCTTGCCGCCGGCGGTGATCATGATGTCCTTGAGGCGATCGACGATGTAGAGCTGGCCGTCGCGCTCCTCGACCACGTCGCCGGTGTGCAGCCAGCCGTCGCGGATGGCGTCGGCGGTCGCCTCCGGGTTCTTGTAGTAGCCGGCGAAGACCATCTCGCCGTGGACCAGCAGCTCGCCACGCGCGCCGATGCGGTGCTCGACGCCGAGGATGGGCGTGCCGACCGAACCGAAGGCCACCGCGTCGAGCGGCTGGCCGGTGATCATGCCGGTCGATTCGGTGAGGCCGTAGACCTCGACCAGCGGCACCCCGAGGGTACGGAAGAAGTGCACCACCGCGGGCGGGATCGGCGCCGCGCCGGTCAGCGCCACGCGCGCCTTGCGCAGGCCGATGAAGTTCTGCAGCGCGCGCAGGATGAGGCCGTAGCAGATGGCGTGGGTCAGGCGCTCGCCCGCCGTGCGCTGCGCCGCCGACTTGTGGGCGAAGGGCGCGCAGGCCGCCAGCGCGCGTGCGAACAGCCAGCGCTGCACGGGCCCGCTCTCCTGCATCCGGATCGTGATCGCCGAGTGCAGCTTCTCCCAGATGCGCGGCACGCCGAGGAACATCGTGGGCGCGATCTCGCGCAGGTCCTCCTGCACGGTGCGGATCGACTCGCCGAAGGCGACGGTGGAGCCGAGGTAGATCGGGCAGAAGGTGGTCAGCATCTGCTCGGCGACGTGGCACAGGGGCAGGTAGGACAGGTGCACGGTGTCGGCCGCGAGGCCGAGGCGGTCGATGATGCCGGGCGCGACGCCGCGGATGTTGGCGTAGCGGATCATCGCGCCCTTGGGCTTGCCGGTGGAGCCCGAGGTGTAGATCATCAGCGCGAGGTCGTCGAGCCGCTGCGCGGCCAGGGTCTCCTCGACCAGGTGGCGGTGGGTGGCCTCGTATTCGACGCCGAGCCGCTCCAGGTCGGCGAAGGACAGGATGCGGTCGCGCACGCGCTCGTCGGCGTTGCGCAGGCCCTTGGTCTCCATCACCACGATGGCGCGCAGGTGCGGCAGCTGGTCGAGCGCCTCGATCACATTGTCGGTCTGCTCCTGGTCCTCGCACACCACGACCTCGACGTCGGCGTGATTGAGCACGTAGGCCACCTCGGGTGCCGGGCTGGTCGGATAGACGCCGACCGCGATGGCGCCGACGAGGCCGCAGCCCATCTGCGCCAGCACCCATTCGATGCGGTTCTCGGCGAGCACGCCGACATGGCCGCCGGCGGGCAGGCCGAGCGCGCGCAGGCCGAGGCCGACATGGCTCGCGCGGCGGTAATAGTCGTCCCAGCCGATGGCCTGCCAGATGCCGAAGTCCTTCTGGCGGATGGCGGGCCGCCCGGGTTGCAGCCTCGCCTGCTCGCGGAGCATCTGCGGCAGGGTCAGCGTGGGTAGGTTGTTGTTCATGGCCACCCTCTCGATCACGACAGCCAGCGCTTGCGGCGCTTGTAGTGCTTGATGTCGCGGAAGCTCTTCATCTCGCCGTGCCCACCCATGCCGAGGTAGAACTCGCGCACGTCCTGGTCGCCGGCGAGACGCTCGGCCGGGCCGTCGGTGACGACCTTGCCGTTCTCCATGATGTAGCCGTAGTGCGCCACCGCCAGCGCCACCGAGGCGTTCTGCTCCACCAGCAGCATCGACACCTTCTGCTCGGCGTTGATGCGGGCGATGATGCGGAAGATGTTCTCCACCAGCAGCGGCGCGAGGCCCAGCGAGGGCTCGTCGAGCAGGATCAGCCTGGGGCGGGCGATCAGCGCGCGGCCGATCGCCAGCATCTGCTGCTCGCCGCCCGACAGATAGCCGGCGAGGCCGTTGCGGCGCTCGTACAGGCGCGGGAAGTATTCATAGACGAGCTCCTTGTCGGCCTTCTCGCCCTTGCGCCCGGTGAGTGCGTAGGTGGCGGCGACGAGGTTCTCCTCGACGCTGAGGTCCTCGAACACGCGGCGCCCCTCCATCACGTGGAAGAGCCCCGCGCGCACCAGCTCGTGCGGCTTGGAATCCGCCAGCGGCCTGCCCTCGAAGCGGATCTCGCCGCGCGTCAGCTCGCCGTTCTCCAGCCCGAGGAGGCCGGAGACGGTCTTGAGCGTGGTGCTCTTGCCGGCGCCGTTGGAGCCGAGCAGGGCGACGATCTGCCCGCGCGGCACCGCCAGCGAGAGGCCGCGCAGCACCTGCACCGCCTTGTTGTAGATCACCTCGATGTTGTTCACCTCGAGGACGGATTCGGCCGCACTCATCGCTTACTCCAGCACGATCCAGTCGGAGGCCGGCACCATGCGCCGGGCCTTGGTGTCGGCGCGGTAGATGCGGCCGACCGGGATGGTGTTGCCGCGGAGGGTGACGGGCACGCCGATCAGGCCGCCGGTGTCGAAATTCTCGATCGAGTTGAGCGCCGCCTTGAGGTTGGCCGCGCTCATCTCCTTGCCTGCGGCCAGCGTGCGGCGGGCCGACTCGGCGTACAGCATGGCCGACAGGAAGCCCTGGATGTAGGGCACGTTCTGGTACTCGGGACGCATCGCGCGGATCTTGTCGAGCATCGGCGCCGGTGCGCTCTGGTCGTAGTAGTAGTTGTAGGGCATCACGCCCATGAAGCCTTCGGCGAGCTCGCCCATCTGCATCACGGTCGAGTTGTCCATGGTCCAGAAGGTGCCCATGAACTGGGTGTCCAGGCCCATCTGGCGCGCCTGGCCGATGAATTCGGGGATGGGGCCGAGGATGTAGCCGTGGAAGATGGTGAAGTCGGGCCGCGCGCGGCGCAGCTTGGCGATCTCGGTGGACACATCGACCGCGCCCGGCGGGGTCATGATCTCGATGGCGACGTCGAGCCCGAGTGCCTTGGCCACGCCGCGGCTGGTCTCGATCGGGTCGCGGCCGAACTCGGTGTCGGAATGGACGAAGGCCACCTTGGCGCCGGGCTTCTGCTGGGCGATGTAGCGCAGCAGGATGCCGAACTGCTGGGTGTAGTCCGGGCCGGCGACGAACTGGTAAGGGTACTTCTTCGGGTCGTTGAGCTCGGTGGCGAAGGAGGCGCCCGACATGATCATCGAGCCGGCGCGGTCGAGCTCGGGGTTGATGGTCTTGCTGAAGGCGGTGGAGTCGCCGTAGTAGAAGTTCACCTTGTTCTGGCTGGTGATCTTCTTGAACGCCGCCACCGACTGGTCGACCTTGTAGGCGCTGTCCTCGGGCACGTAGCGCAGCGTGTGGCCTGCGATGCCGCCGGCGGCGTTGACCATCTTCACGTAATCCTGGATGCCGGCGTGGATGCCGATGCCCGCGAAGGCGAACACGCCGCTCATCGGGATGGAGCCGCCGATGACGATCTCCTTGTCGGCCGCCCGGGCTACGGGCAGGCCGGCGGTGGCGGAGAGGATCGCGGTGGCCAGCAGGCTCTTGAGTACGGTTCTTCTCATGCTTGTCTCCTTCTCTTGATATGGGGTGAAGCGGTGCGGCGAGGAAAGCTCAGGCGCGGAACGGCCAGAGGTGGAAGAAGCGGCGGATGCGGCGCCAGATCTCCTGCAGGCCGAGCGGCTCGAACACCAGGAAGCCGACGATCAGCACGCCGAACACGATGGTGCGCACCGGCGACAGGATCAGCGTGGCGTCGGCCGACAGCGGCAGCCAGCCGACGACGAGCTTCAGCGCCTCGGGCACCATGGTCATGAAGACCGCGCCGAGGATGGCGCCGAGGATGGTGCCCATGCCGCCGACGATGACCGCGGCGAGGAAGAAGATCGACAGGATCAGCGGGAAGCTCTCCGGCGTGACCACGCGGAAGAAGTAGGCCCACATCCCGCCCGCCACCCCGGCGTAGAAGGACGACAGACCGAAGGACAGCAGCTTGTAGCGCAGCAGCGGAATGCCCAGCACCTCGGCGGAGATGTCGCGGTCGCGGATGGCGATGAAGGCGCGGCCGATGCGGGTGCGGAAGAGGTTGGCCGCGCCGGCCACCATCAGGATGGTGATCGGCACGAACAGCCAGTACAGGCGGAAGGAGGTGTCGAAGCTGAGGCCGAGGATCTCCGCCGGCACCAGGGTGATGCCCGCATGGCCGCCGGTGACCGCATGCCAGTTGGCGAACACGAAGTGCAGCACCACCGAGGCGGCGATGGTCGCGATCGCCAGGTACAGGCCCTTGACCCGCAGCGAGGGCAGGCCCACCACCAGCCCGCCGAGCATGGCGACGAAGCCGCCGGCGAGCAGGTTGAGGAGCACCGGCGCGCCCAGCTTCTGCTCCAGCGCGGCGACGGTGTAGGCGCCGATGCCCATGAAGGCGGCCTGGCCCAGGCTCACCAGCCCGGTGTAGCCGGTGAGGATGTTGAGCCCGGTGGTGCTGGCGATGTTGATCGCCACCAGGCAGGCGAGGTAGAGCCAGTACTCGTCGGCGAGGAAGGGGAAGCCGATCAGCGCGACGGCGAGGATCGCCAGCCAGGCGTGCTGGGTGCGGCTGTCGAACAGCGCCTCGTCGTGGCGGTAGCTGGAGCGTGCGGTTCCGATGCGCATTACAGCCTCTCGATTTCGTGGGTGCCGAACAGTCCGTAGGGACGGACCAGCAGCACGACGATCAGGATCAGGAAGGTGGCCAGCAGCTTGTATTCACCGCCGAGGAAGCCGCCCGCGAGCGACTCGACGACACCGATGAGGAGGCCGGCGACCAGCGCGCCGAGCACGCTGTCGAGGCCACCGACGATCACCACCACCAGCACCGACAGGCCGAACACCCCCATCGTCGAGGAGATGCCGCCCACCGCGCCGACGATGACGCCGGCGATCGCCGCGATCATCGCCGCCACCGACCAGGACAGCGAGAACACCTTGGGCACGTCGATGCCCATCGAGTAGGCCGCCTGCTGGTCCGAGGCCGTCGCCCGCAGCGCAACGCCGCCGCGCCAGAAGCGGAACACCGCCAGCGCCACGCCGATCAGCACGGCCGCGACGAGGAAGCCGTAGAACACCTTGGGCGGCACGAAGGCCTCGCCGATCATCACCGGCGTCGCGGGCATGAACTCCGGCAGGCGGCGCGGCTCCGAGGTCCAGATCAGCTCGACGACGCCGACCAGGATGGAGGCCAGGCCCACGGTGACCATGAAGACCGAGATCGGCGACTCGCCCAGCATGGGGCGGATCGCCACGCGCTCGAGCAGTGCGCCGGCCACGCCGCTGCCGATCACTGCGACCAGGATCGCCAGCCACATCGGCAGGTTCATGGCGGTGACCAGGCCGAAGCACAGGTAGGCGCCGATCATCAGCATCTCGCCGATGGCCAGGTTCACCACCCGCGTGGCCTTGTAGATCATCACGAAGGCGAGGCCGGTCAGCGCGTACAGGCCGCCGGCGCCGAGGCCGGCGAGCACGATCTCGGCGAGGAACAGCCAGTCGAATTCCAGGCTCATCTCAGGTCCCCACGGCAAGCGCTTGGTGGAGGCGCTGACGCAGCTCGGAGACCTCGCCCGAGCCCAGGTAGGCCTTGATCACCTCGGGGTCGGCCTGCACCTCGGCCGGCGTGCCGTCGGCGATGACCTGGCCGAAGTTGAGCACCACGACGTGGTCGGAGAGGTCCATGACCATGCCCATGTCGTGCTCGACCATCAGCACCGTCACGCCCCACTCCTCGCGCACGTCGAGGATGAAGCGCGCCATGTCCTCGGTCTCCTCGCGGTTCATGCCCGCCACGGGCTCGTCGAGCATCAGCACCTTGGGTCGCATCGCCAGCGCGCGCGCCATCTCCACCCGCTTCTGCAGCCCGTAGGAGAGGACCGACACCGGCATGTGGCGGATGTGGTCGATCTCGAGGAAGTCGATGATGCGTTCCTCGATCTCCTCGCGCAGCTTCATCTCTTCGTGCCGGGCGCGGCCGAAATAGACCAGCGCATCGAAGACGTTGGTGCGCAAGTGGGCGTGACGACCGAGCTTGATGTTGTCGAGCACGGTCATGCCGCGGAACAGCGCGATGTTCTGGAAGCTGCGCGCCAGACCCAGCCTGGCGCGCTCGGGCGGGCGGGTTGCGGTGATGTCCGCGCCCTGGAAGCGGATGCGCCCCACCGAGGGCTTGTAGAAACCGGAGATCGTGTTGAACAGCGAGGTTTTGCCCGCGCCGTTCGGACCGATGACGGTGGTGATGGACCCCGGAGCGACTTCGAAGCCCACGTCGGTCAGCGCCTTGATGCCGCCAAACGACAATGTGAGCCCCTCGACCTCGAGGATCGGACTGGCCTTGCCTGGATGCACCTTGTCTCCTCCTGCCGGCCACCTCTTTGCGGGTGACCTGTGCGTGCTGTGCTTTAATTGCCAGCGAGCGCGACCACACGAGAGGCCTCGAACCGCCGACGCAGACATAAAACTTTTCGCTGCAGCTATTTGCACGCCATACTAGGCAGTATGGCCGACCTTGTGGATGACAGAACCGGCCGATCGATTGACATTTTCTGCCACCAATCTCTTGCACATGAACGAGCGTCAGCACGCACCGGCGGTCACCGTCTCCATCCGCATGGTCTGCCAGATCCTGGATCGGCTGGGTGAGCACAGGCCGCTGGCCCTGGAATGCGTCGAGCGCGCCGGGATCGCTTCCGCGCTGCTGGAACACGAATCGGCCCGTGTGACGGTCGAGCAGTTCGCGCTCTTCTACCGCACCCTCGCGGTCGAACTCGACGACGAGACGCCAGGGCTGTTCTCACGCCCGCTGCGCCCTGGCACGCTGAAGTTCCTGTGCCTTGGAATGCTCGACGCCGCCAACCTGCGCGTCGCGCTGCACCGCTTCTGCTGGTTTTTCCGCCTGGTGCTGGACGATCTGCACTTCGAGCTGGGTGAGGACGAGGGCCTGAGCCGCATCGCGCTCGTCGAGCGCGTTGCGCTCCAACCCCACCGCCCCCTGATCCTCGAATTGATGCTGATGCTGGTGCAGGGCATCGCTTCGTGGATGATCGAGCGCAAGCTCCTGTTCGCGCGCGTGGATCTCGCCTATCCGGCGCCGCCGCATGCGGGTGAGTACATCAACATGTTCGCCGGCCCGGCCTGCTTCGATCGCCCGCTCACCGCGCTCTACATCGAGCCGGCCTTCATGGACGCCCCGATCCGCCAGGACAAGGCCGCGCTGTCGGCCTTCCTGCGCAAGGCGCCGATGGACTGGATCCACGTCTCCGTGAGCGAGCGGCTGTTCACGCACCGCGTGCGCGATCTGCTCGAAGCCGGGCTGGGAAGCCCGCAGTCCGTGGAAGACGTTGCCCGTATGCTGCACATCTCGGCGCGCACGCTCGCCCGCCGGCTCGATGCGGAAGGAACGCACTTCCAGGCGGTCAAGGACGCGCTGCGCCGCGACGTCGCCATCGCGCGGATCTCGCGCACCGACGAGCCGATCGGCAGCATCGGCGCCGATCTCGGCTTCGACGATCCCGCGGCTTTCAATCGCGCCTTCAAGCAATGGACGGGATCCCCGCCAGGCAGCTACCGCAGGGCGGGGGCGGGCCGCTGAGCCTGTGACGTGGTCGCCGAACGGACGGCGGCCGCGTTCGCGCCTTGCGGCGCGCGTACCCGGGGACGGATCCGCGGGGGCTCAACCCCTGCGTTCTGCGTAGACGGCACGACGCCCCAGGCACGGATGTGTGCGTGGGGCGTTGTGTTGGTGTGGTTAGTCTGACGATGACCTACTTTCACGAGGGCGGACCTCACTATCATCGGCGCATG
>Ga0073899_10004789_pt1 | contig 11822 bp, 6 predicted proteins | sample KloWWTmetaKNB5Ph_FD_88975 | JGI IMG/M metagenome (GOLD analysis project Ga0073899, IMG submission 88975) | Active sludge microbial communities from Klosterneuburg, Austria, studying microevolution and ecology of nitrifiers - Klosterneuburg... | ecosystem: Engineered > WWTP > Aerobic digester >...
CGAGTCGGACACCGGAGACTCCAGCTACGGAGGAAACGGCATTTCGTCGACAAGACACGCAATTATGGACTTTGACGGCGATGGCGACTTGGATGCTGTCGTTCGGGGAGGGATGGTCGAAGACGAGACAATTACCAATGACCCGATGGAGTGGATGTTCGTCTATCCGGGCGATGGGACCGGGCGGTTTGGTACGGTGCCAGGGAGCGATGTCCCGTACATATGGCTGACTCCACGCAGTTCGCCCGTTGCGCTGTCCTGTGTTACGGCGCCTGGGCATGACTGTGTGCCCATGCTTGGCGGGAATCTGATTGACAATCTCGATATTCGGTCACTGTCGACTGTCAGTGACCTGACTGGCGACGGGCTGCCAGACCTTGTTTGGAAGTATGCGCCCACACAGTTCTTCTTGACTCGCGCTCGGCCGCCAACATGGACGACCGTGTCGGATGCGCACCCCGTCGTGTTGTATTCAAGCGATGGCACTCAGTTTGAGTATGCGCGCCCGGGCGGAGTAGAGACCCCGCATGGAACTCAGCTCAATAGCCTGCAGCCAGGAATTGAGTACATCGGGAGATCGTACTACGACTCCACCGGTGCACTCCTGGGCAGCAAGTTCTCTACGTCTGGCACTCGTACGTCGTTGTCTCGACTTGTCGATCTTGACAGCGACGGACGTCTCGACCTGCTGGAGGCCGGTTGGACGACAGGTCTCAACTTCCCCCAATGGGAGGGCGCGTCGGCATACATGAACGGGGGAGGGCAGTTCCTGGCTACGGCTGCGCTATCAAGTCAGTTGCGCGCCAGGCTGGCGCAGGAGACCACAGCGTACCAGGTCGGTGGTATTGCTCCCTACGCTTGGGCTACGACGAAGGACCTTGCCGATTTGGACGGAGACGGGCTGCCCGAGTCGTGGCAATTTAGTTCCTCGCCGACGGGGCCGGACAGCGTCTCCGTATATCGAGACTCCGATGCGCAGCCGCTGCGCCTGATGAAGCGAGTTCGTAATGGGCGAGGGCTAACTACCAACGTCACGTATGCGGCGACCACAAACTCGAACGTCGTGACCCAGACGCCGTCTCTTCGTCGGGCGTTGCCGTCGCCTGAGTGGGTCGTATCGACAGTTGTCTCATCGGATCAGTGGGATCCGGATGCGTCGACAACCTCATACACGTACCGAAATCCAGTGTACAGCCCCGACGACGAGGGTCGTTGGGGGTTCCGTGGGTTCGAGGAGGTGACGGCGGTCACGCCATCGCTATCGCGGGTCGTCGAGGCATACGACTTTGCCGTCGACTGGAGCGGTCGACTGCGCTCCACGGTGACCAAGGCTCAGGACCTCTCAGTCGACAAGATCTCCGAGACGACTTGGGGGGCGTTCACCCTCTTCTCTGGCGCTCTGACGACCTACAACGCGACCGCTGTGCGTTCGTGGAAGTGCGCGGCGAATCAAAGCGAGGTAGCGTGTCGCGCGGCACCTGCCGGCTTCACGAAGACGGCGAGTACGTGGGACGTTCTTCTAGATGGGGCCGGCGTGCCGCGCGCGTTCGTAAAACTGGCGAGCACGACGCAGGATGGCGAGGTCTACGAAAACGGGGATCGCAAGAGCCTCTTCACGTACAGCAGACTCATCGGCGACGGAACCTACAGGGTCCAGATGGCCACCGAGTCTCTCAAGGAGAACGTGCTCGGTGTCGATGCGTGGCGAGGATACCAGACCTGGGCCTTCGACGCCACCGTGCGTCAGCCGTCGAGTCAGACCGTGTACTTTGGGGTCACCGCGAGTGGCGACCCAGATGTCACGACCGCCGCGACCACTGGGTGGGAGTACATGCCGGCCGGAATGAGGTACCGGGCGCGTCGTCCAACTCAGTACCCAAGCGGAGACTACGAGCAGTATGCGTATGACTCGACGGGGCGGTTCATCACGTCGTCCACGAATGACTCGGGACACCTTGTCACGGCAGAATACGAGCCGGGCACGGGCGCGCAGGTGTGGCAGGAGGGACCAAATCGGCCGACGTGCGGCGTGGGATGCACGAATCTCGAGAAGGCGTGGACCGACGTCGATGGTCTCGGCCGCCCGATCGCGACCTGGGTGAACCGTTCGACCGGCGCGACCAACTGGGTCAAGACGAAGGTCACGGAGACCATCTACACGGACGCCGTCGTGCTGGGCGCACGGACGAAGGTCGTGGAGAAGGGCTTGATCGCGTACGACCAAAGTCGCTGGACCGAGACGGAGACGCAACTCGACGGCGGCGGCCGTCAGGTGCAGGTCTCAGTGAAGACCGGCCCCTCGACTCCGGCGGCGGTCACGTCATATGACTACGATGGCCGGGGGAAGCTGGTGTCCGTTACGATGCCGGATCCGTCCGCCGCTGCGAATGTTGTGGCAAGCGTCACGTACACTTACGGCTACGATAGCCTTGGACGCCCGTCGTGGATGCGCCGTCCGCTCGCACTAGGCACCAGCGTTGCAAGCGGGGTGAACCTGACATACGACGGGTTGCTGACTCAGTCGGATGAAGTCGCAGGAAGCCAAGGCGGTCCTGTCGCTCGCAAGGTGACTATCAACGACTCCTTCGGGCGCCTCGTGCAGGTGCGGGAGTACACGAACCTGGCGACGCAGAGCTTCTCCTCCACGTATTACCAGTATGACGCAGGCGACGCGGTCAAGCAGATCCAGAACGCCGACGGCGTTGTGACCCAGCTCAATCATGACTTCGGTGGACGCCGTGTGAGCATTGTTCGTGGGAATCGCACCTGGACGTATGGCTACGACCGCGACGGGAATCTGATTAGTGAGCAGCTGCCTCCAAGTAGCCTGGCAGCTCAGGCCGAGTATGTGAATACGTACGTCTACGTGAAGGGGCGACTCACGTCGCATTCTGTTGGTGGCCGAGAGATCGCACAGTCAGACAAGGACCTCCTGGGCATCGGCAGCCAGAGCTACGGGTACGATACTTGTGTGAATGGTGTCGGCCGTCTGTGCTCTGCGTCGACGCATCTTTCCCGGATCTCGACTGCCTATACCTATGACGCGGAAGGGAACCGTGACAGCGAGACCTTGATGTACACACTAGGTACGCTCGCCGGGAGCAGGGTCTCAACGGTGAAGTACGGACCGGCGGGGCGAGTCGTCGAGCAGTCGTATCCTGATAACGCGACCAGCCAGTCGACATACAAGACCAAGGCCAAGTTCGCCTATGACGACCGCGGTCTTCCGAACTCCCTGACCTGGTATCCAGCCCCGACCGCCCCGGCGGGCACGGGCGGTCGCGCCGTGGCGGTGCAGATCCGCAACGTCGCCGGGCAGGTCGTATCGCGGACGGCTACTCTGGCGGGGACTCCCGGAACCACGGGTTGGCGCAACTTCACCAGCACGTGGTCGTACGACAAGCTCAACCGCGTCGCCGCGCAGTCCATTGCTGACAGCGTGACGCCGCTTGTCCCGTACGCGGCGCAGACGCTCACGTACCGGGGGCTCGACGACCCGTGGACGTTGCAGCACCGTCTGGGCGCCGCGACGTACAACTTCACGTTCGACTACTCTCCGCGGCACGAACTCACGAGCGTCGCAGAGAGTGGCGGTCGGTATTCGGCGAGCTACTCGTACAATCCGGGTGGTAAGCTCGGCGTCGCGACGGTCTGTTCGCCGACTGCGTGCCCCGCTCAGACCGGTGGGGCAGTGGTGCCGCGCGACGTAGCGTACGCGTACGGGTCGACGATCGAGCCGGAGGCTCCCACCGCGCTGAACAACCGCAGCGGCACGGGCAGCCTACGGACGTATGGCTACGACTCGGTCGGGAACATGACGTCGATCGGGGCGGGCGGGCGGACCGCGACCGATGGCTTCCGCTACGACGGCGACGATCAGCTTCGGCGCGCTACGAAGTACAGCTCGGGCGTGGCGGTCGGGGTCGAGGAATACTACTACGACGTTGACGGCAATCGCCGCGCCGTGGTGACGCGGGCGCCTCTGAGTGGAAACGCGATTACGGGGGCACGCGTCTTCGTGGGTGACTCGGAGATCGAGCTGACGAGCACGGGCGCGCAAGGGGTGATCTACAGCTACCTTTCGCTCGGCACGCCCGTGGCCCGGGTGACGTCGCCCTCCGGCGGCTGGCTCTCGTCTTCGTCGACGACGGGTGCGTCGGTGGTGGAGCTGCAGTACCAGGGGCTCGCAAACAACACGCTGCTGTCCGTGCAGCCGACGGGGACTGTTCAGTCGGGGTTCGTCTACGGCCCGTACGGCGACATCGTTCAGACCGCCGGGACCACGGCGGGGGTCGCCGGCGAGCATCGACGGTTCAATGACAAGTTCCGTGATGATCTGACGTCTCAGTACTACTACGGAGTGCGGTACTACGATCCGCTCGTGCTTGGCTGGACGCAGGCGGACCCGCAGTATCGTTTCGCGCCGGACGGCGCGTGGGGCGAGCCTCGGCGCGCGGCGCTGTACTCATTCTGCGGTGGAAACGCTCTTCGGTACATTGATCCAGACGGGCGAGAGTGGGATTGGACAACTGCTTTCGAAGTCGCATACGCAAACAACCCGATTGTCGGTCCCACCTACTACTTCGTGAAGACCACTCGTGGCGCCATTCGCGACGGCGTCGGCCTTGGCACGTATGCCAAGCGTGTCGCGTCAGACGTGCTTCGAAACGGAGCGAGCTACGTTAGGAATCCTGTGGTCAGCATAGCATTGGACGCGTCCGCGGACTACATCGACGATCGAGACGATGGTGAGTCCGGACTCGATGCAATGATGAGTGGGCCGGCTCCCGGCGCGTCGGGGGCGGTCCCCACAGAGTACAACCGAAGGAAGGCATACGGCGTTACGCCAACGAAGGCGGATCGAGCCGCGCTCGGGGCCGGGCCTGATGAGGTTGTTGACCACACTCCTCCGTTGGGGATGCGGTGGTTTGATGGAGATCCATCCATTGGCGAGAAGCCTGGATACCAGATGACACCGGCCCAGCGGCGAGCCAGTGCTCGTGACCGAACCCGGATGAAGTTGCAGTCGAAGAAGGATTCAAATCATCAAGGTGGGAAGATGCGCGCATGGGTGCAAAGAAAGACCAAGGCGCTAGGGATTGACAAGAAGAAGAAAAAGAGGTAACGAGCGGCTGAAATGGAAGAGCACTACACCATGTTCTGGGGCCACAGGAGAGATGATATTGGGATGGAGAACTACCCGATAGAGCAAGTGTCTCCCGGGTTCAGAATCTTGGTGTTTGCGAGAGGCGAAGGGCAGTTTGCCTACTGCACGGAGGGTATGTCGCGCAACGGCGATCGTGAGCGGGTGGAGATCTTCTTGCTGTCGCGAGAGTGCGTGTTGGGAGAGACGCTATTGGAGGTGATCGAGGTCCTCGGTTCGATCGCGCACTATCATCGAACTGGCCCGGGGCTATCCATGGGCCATACTGTCAACTTCGGACAGCCGATTGTGGCTGGCGCTTCGTGTGATTACGGTTTGTTGTCGCTGCCCTATCTCGACGGACCTGGAATGGAGTATTCGCGTACAGGCATCAGATGTCTGTGGTTGATCCCGATCACAAAGGAAGAGCGCGAGTTCAAAGCAAGAAGCGGTCTGTTCGAGTTCGAGGAGGCGCTGCAAAGAGCGAATTTTGACTACTTGGATTGGTGGCGGGATTCTGTCGTGGTGTAGTGGGTGTGGTAGGTGTAGTAGGGGGCGGGCGCGAGGCGTTGCTGCATCGTGCCTCGCAGCCAGAGGTCTTGATCGAACTCAGTGTCGCGCCAACGTCCTGAGCGTGTGCTTGAGCAGCAGCGTCCCAGTTGGAGGGGCCACCGCGCCGGTCCGCGTCGAGATGACTGCCCGGCCAACGGAGCCGCCTCCGCCACCCCAGCCCGTGGCGCTGTCGACACCGCGTCCCGGCGGCGTGCTTGAAGTACCGCCAGCGCCACCGAAGCCGCAGCCGCTGCAGGTGACCTCAGGTACGGTAGTGGCCGACAGGTCGGCGTCGCCGTCGATGCCTTGCGCGATGACAGTCACCTGGCCGGCTTTGGCGGCGGCGCCACTGCCGCCTCGACCCACCACGCGGGCCGTGTTTGCGATCTGGACGACCGGCGCCTCGAGGTAGGCGAATCCGCCCGAGCCACCGCCCGTTGCGAAGTTGGCGACCGTCGCGAAGGCGCGGCCCCCACCCCCTGCCACGGACACGATAGCGCCCTCCTCGAGCGAGATGCGGGTGCGACTCGAAAGCTGGATCGCGCCGCCCGCATAGCCGGCCATACCCGCGATCGGGCCGCCGCTACATCCCCCGACGAGCAGCGGTTGTTCCATCGGCTGGGCCATGCCGCCAGGGTCGATTGCGCTGGAACTACCGCCTGCGTCCCAGTTACCGCCGCCGCCAGACGACGTGGACCCGGCGGTTCCCACACACGCGCCGCTGGTGATCCCTCCAGCCGCGTCGGGTACGCCACTCGCATCGAGCCGGCCGGCGATGACGATGTCGAACGCTGCCGCGACTGCGAGGGCCCGGGACCCGACCGCGATGATCCGAGCGTCCCCGCGGATCGTGAGCGAGCGCATCCGCAGTACCAGGAGCTCAGGGCCGCCGGCCTGAGTGACGACCGTGACGGGAACTCGAAATGTGTTGCCGGCCGCGTCTGCGAGCTCGAGCTCCGCTCCGGTCGCGTCGGTGTCGATGGTGATCACGGACCCGGCCGATGTCGTCAGGTCGACGTCCGCGAGGGCATCCGACCAGCGCGGCATGGTGTCAGCCACGCCGTGCGCTGCGACGGGGTCGGCGCAGCGGGTCGCGGCTGCGCAACCCAGCGGGCACGCGAAGTCGTGCATCACCAGCGTCGTCGGGACGCCAACGCCACCACCGTTTGGTACCTCGTAGCGGGTGTAGCGACCGCTGGCGTCGCACTCGGTGTAACGGTCGTTGCTGCAGGTCGCGGTCGACGCGGTGCACTCGAGCGGCGGCGCGTCGAGTTCCCTCGCGTCGACTTCTACGTCCCGCGGCCGCTCGAACTGGCAGGCGACGAGGCTGGTCACAGCGCCGAGGAGCACCCCCTGAAGCGTTGACGTTCTCACGCCGCGACGATATCCGACCGCTCCTGCGTTCGCCAGCGACTCATCGCGCCAGCTCAGCCGCCCCCGCCTTGCCGTGCGCATCGGCGACTGGACGCGCCGCTGGTCGCTGCGGAGGCCCTGCGGCACCAGGTCGCGGCGCGCGGCCCCGGCGGCGCCGCGCCGCGGCCGGCCGTACCATCGGCGCCATGACCACGACGAGCGACGAGGCCGGCGAGCTGCTCATCGGGCTGGTGTCGATCAGCGATCGCGCGTCGACCGGCGTGTACGTCGATCAGGGGCTGCCGGCGCTGCGCGCGTGGATGACCGCGGCGCTGGCGTCGCCGTGGCGCGCCGAGGCGCGGCTGATCGCCGACGATCAGCCGACCATCGAGCGCACGCTGATCGAGCTGGCCGATGACGTCGGTTGCCACCTGATCGTGACCACCGGCGGCACCGGCCCGGCGCCGCGCGACGTCACGCCCGAGGCGACGCTGGCGGTCGCGCACAAGGTGCTGCCCGGCTTCGGCGAGGAGATGCGGCGGATCAGCCTGAAGTACGTGCCGACCGCGATCTTGTCGCGGCAGGTCGGCGTGGTGCGCGGGCGCGCGCTGATCCTCAACCTGCCGGGGCAGCCCAAGGCGATCCAGGAGACTCTCGACGGGATCTTCGCCGCGGTGCCGTACTGCCTCGATCTGATCGGCGCCCCCTACGTCGAGACCCACGACGCGGTGGTCCGCGCGTTCCGCCCCCGCTCGGCGCGCCGCGGTGGCGACGGGGCGCCGGGCGGCGCTGGCTGACGTGGCTCGCGCCGCGACGGTCCGCGCGCCGACGCTCGCCTCCATGCGTCAGTCATTGTCGAGCAGCGAATGTCGCATTGGCGTTAATGACTCGCTTGACCTGAGAGTGCCAATCTGGTAGACGCGCGAGTATGGATGGGATGGTGTGCGGTGATAGGCATGGTGGGGTGGTGGCGGCGGCCGACGGTGGGGGCGGACCAGCGGCCCGCGGCGCGGCCTCAGGCGCCACCGCGCGGCGGCGGGCCCACACGGCGCTGGGCGATCGGATCGCGGAGCGGGCGTTCCAGCTCGACGCGGCGCTGCACCGGCTGTTGACCGACCTGCGCGCGTTCGATGCGACGGGCTACTGGGGCGACGCGGGCGCGGCGTCGTGCGCGAGCTGGCTGGCGTGGCGGGTCGGGTGGGATCCGGGCACCGCACGTGAGCACGTGCGGGTGGCGCGCGCGCTGGGCGAACTGCCACGGATCGATGCGGCGCTGCGCGAAGGGCGCCTGTCGTATTCGAAGGTTCGGGCGATCACGCGGGTCGCCACGCCGGCCACCGAGGCGGCGCTGCTCGAGGACGCGCGCCACACCACCGCGGCGCAGCTCGAGCTGATCTGCCGGAAGCTGCGCGCGGTGCAGCGCCTCGGCGAGCAGTCGGCCGACGACGTGCGGGCGCGGCGCACGGTCACGCGGCGCGATCGCGACGACGGCCTGGTGGCGATCGAGGCGGTGCTGCCGCCCGACGAGGCGGCCGTGGTGTGGGCGGCGATCGAGCACGAGGCGGCGCAGGCGGGCGGGGCGGGCGATGCCGCTGAGCACCAGGGTGCGATCGGCGACCAGCTCGCGCCGCCGGCGCCGCCCAGCCGCGTCTCCGCGGGAACGCCGTGGACGCGCGATCGCCCGGGCGCTGGCCCGCCGCGACGTCACCTGTCGGTTCCCCGGCTGCACCAACCGCCGCTTCCTCGCCGGCCACCACCTGACGCACTGGATCCACGGCGGCGCGACCGCGCTCGGCAACCTGTGCCGGCTGTGTCCGTCGCACCACCGCTTCGTCCACGAGCACGGCTATCGGGTCGAGCTCCGCGACGGCGAGCCGGTGTTCTTCCGCCGCGGTCGAGAGGTGCACGCCGAGCCGCCGCGGGTCATCGACACCACCCGCGCGTGGGCGGCCATCCGCGCCGGCAACGCCGCGGTGCCGATCGACGCGACCACCGGCCAGTGCGCCTGGGACGGCCGCCCGGTCGACTACGCGCGGGTGGTCGGTGACCTGGTGCGGCTCGCGGCCGCGGCTCGGACGCGCCACGGACCGCCCGCGCCGAGCGGCGGCAGCGCTTGATGGCTCCCGCGCGTCGAGCGGCGCGCGGGTCGGCTCAGCCGACGGGCGTCTTGCGGTACACGTCGTCGACCGCCAGCGTGAGGTCGAGGCTCACGACAGCGATGTGGCCGCCGGTGATCGCGACGCGGGTCAGCCAGGTGTCGTCGTCGGCGCGGTGGTGGACGGTGATGCGCCGCTCGCGGTGCGAGACGACGACGTAGTCGCGCAGCGATGGGATCGTGCGGTACGCCTCGAGCTTGGTCGTGGTGTCGTGCTCCTCGGACGAGTCGCTGGTCACCTCGAGCAGCACCCGCGGGTTGAGCGCGGTGTCGCGGGGGCTGGGCGCGTGGTGCTCGAGCGGGCCGCAGATCACGGCGCCGTCGGGGAAGGTCGCCATCCCCACCGCCTCGACGTACAGCCGCAGGTCCGACGTGTGGACCTGACACGGGCCGTCGACCAGCGCGTTGCCGAGGAGACGCAGCACCTCGGCTGAGAGCCGCGAGTGGGTCTCGGTGCCGCCGGCCATCGCGTAGATCTCGCCGTCGATGAACTCGTGCTTGCCCGTCGGGCTGGCGACCTCGACGCCGACGTAGTCGGCGTAGGTGTATCGATGGACGCGTCGAACCAGCGGCATCGCGCGATCACCGTAGCACGGTCGCGCGGGCGGCCGCGCTCGCATGTGGACCGCGCCTCAGCGCCCTCAGCGCCGCGCCCACTCGGCGGCGCCGCCCGACGCGATCGTCAGGTTGTCCGAGGCGAGCCAGGCGTGGGCCTCGGCGCGGTCGCGCAGCTGGGCGTCGGCGAACGCCAGCGCGGCCGACTCGACCCAGGCGGTGTACGCGGCGCAGCGCGCGACGTCGCCGCCGTTGCTGGTCTGGAAGTCGCGGCAGCTCTGCTCCTCGTGGTTGAAGCTGGTGTGGCGCGCCGCGAGCTCGGTGATCCACAGCCGGTACTTGTCGCCGGGCATCATCACCTCGAACGGCACGCGGCGCGGCGGCGCGGTGGCCTCGGGTGTGGTGTCGCCGACGCCGGACAGCGTCAGGTGCGGGCGGGCGATCGGCCGGAACGAGTCGGCGGTGAAGCCGTCGTCCCCCTCGCCCTCCATCGACGCGCCGATGAACGCCTTGGGCCGCGGATCGGGCGCGGTGCGAGCGCCGCCGTAGATGAGCCGGCTGGCGCCCGCGACGATGGATCCGCCGCCCGAGCCGGCGGAGTGGCCGGCGTAGAGCAGCTTGTCCAGATCGGCGACGCCGGCCAGCGGGCCGGTGGCCTGGGCCTCGAGGTAGTCGACGACCTCGCGCAGATCGTTGGGGCGATCCCAGTGCAGGTACTTCACCTGCGCGCACTCGATCGTCAGCGGCACGCCGAAGTGCGTGCACATCTGCTCGCGCGACGCCTGGTCGCGGCCGCGGTGCGCGATGCCGATGAACAGGTAACCGGCGGCGGTGAACGCGCGCCCCCACTCGGCGCCGACGTTCACGGCCGAGGTCGTGCCGTCGGCGCCGCCGTGCGACCAGATCACCACGGGCCACGGCTGGGGCGCGCCGCTGGGGCGGTGCAGCGCGATCTCGACGGTCCGCGACTGGCCGCTGACGTCGGTGTACGTGACGTCGCGCAAGATGACCGGCAGCTCGGCGTAGTCGCCGGGCGGGTCGTACGCGCAGGCGGCCAGATCGCTCGCGCTGCACCCGCCGGCCGGCGCGTCGGGCGCGGTCGATGCGTCGGGGGCGGTCGGCGCGTCGAGCGCGGTCGCGTCGGGGCCGCCGGCGGGGCCGTCGCCGCCGCCGCACGCGGTGGGGGCGACGAGCGCCATCATCAGGGCGCCGAGCAGGCGGCGCGGCGCGCGGCGTTCGATCGTCGAGTTGGGCATGGACCTCCCATCATGCACGCCGCCGGCCAGCGCCAGGTGGCTGGATCCGCACGCGCGCTGGGACGTCGAGGTCCCGGCGTCGAGGGCCGGGGCCAAGTGGCTAAGTGGCTGGTCTCATTGGTAGACACCTCGCGGCCTCCCGCGGTCGAATGACGCGACGCCGCTGCCATCCAGATCGGGTACAACGCGCCCATGCGTACCCTTGCCTCGGCTCGTCGATGGCCGATCGTGTTCGTGTCCCTGGTGGGCACCATGCTGCTCGCCGCGTGCGGCGACGACAGTTCCCACAACCATCCGGTCGATGCGCGGCCGGTCGACGGCGCGGTCGCCGACGCGGCGGACCCGGACGCGGCGTTGCCCGACGCGATGAACCCGGACGCCACGGACGTCGACGCGGCGATGATCGACGCTGGCACGATCGACGCGACCTCGATCGACGCGGTCGCCACCGACGCGAACACCGCGCCGATGACGTCGGCCGAGATCACCGCGGCGCGCGGCACCGCCGATGGCACCGGCCTCAGCCTGCCCATCACGCTCGCCACCGTCACCTACGTGAAGCCGGCGATCGGTTCGCCGACCAACGACCCGATCGGCTTCAACATCCAGGCCGAGCAGGCGGGCCCGGCGCTGTACGTCGCGGTCGACCCGGCGATGCTGAGCCCGGTGCCCGCCGTCGGCGACGTCGTGAGCTTCACGATCACCGAGCTCGCGACGCCCAACGGCCTCAAGATGGCGAGAGCCACCACCGGCTTCAGCCGCAGCGCCACCGGCGTCGACGTGAACCCGCTGGTGCAGGACCTGACCG
>Ga0073899_10004790_pt1 | contig 11821 bp, 10 predicted proteins | sample KloWWTmetaKNB5Ph_FD_88975 | JGI IMG/M metagenome (GOLD analysis project Ga0073899, IMG submission 88975) | Active sludge microbial communities from Klosterneuburg, Austria, studying microevolution and ecology of nitrifiers - Klosterneuburg... | ecosystem: Engineered > WWTP > Aerobic digester >...
GTGGTGACGCTGTGCGCCGCTGCGGCCGCAGCGGTGGCCGTCGCCGCCGTGGCCCGTCCCCTGCTGCGGGCGCCCCGGCCGGCCGAGAGCCGCACCACCCCCTTGGTGCCGGCCTCGTCCTGACCCCCTGACCCCCCTCGCCGGTCGAGGCCACGGACGAGGAGTCACCGCCGCGGGGAGGGTCGGACGGCCGTCCGGGAGCGGCTACGCTCGGCCCGTGCGGTGCTCGGAGGCGTCCTTGGACCGGGGGGAGCCGCTGATCGGCACCGCTCCGGTCGCCACGCGGTTCCTCATGATCGAGCACCCCGGGCCGTGGCCCGCCGAACCGCTGGAGGTGTTCGCCCCCGCGACCGCCGCGGCTCTCGCCGCGGCCGTCGCGGCCGTCGCCGGTCAGGTGTTCCTGGTCCGGCGCCCGCACCGTGGGCCCGCAGCCGCCCGCACGACCACCACCGTGCCGCAGAGGTGGTGGGCGGTCGACACGGCCGGGAGGCGCGAGGTGGTGGGTTCGTGGACGACCGAGGACGATCTCGCGGCAGCCGCTCGGGCGCTCTCCGACGGCCTCGACCGCGCCACCGACCCCGCCCGCCCGGCCCTGCTCGTCTGCTGCCATGCCCGCCGCGACCAGTGCTGTGCCATCGCCGGACGACCCCTGGCTGCCGACCTCGCCGCCTCGTGGCCGGACGACACCTGGGAGTGCACGCACCTCGGCGGGCACCGGTTCGCCCCGACGTTCCTGATGCTGCCCGACGGGGTCTGCTACGGGCGCGTGCCTCACGGAACCGGTCCGACGGTCGTCACCGAGCACCGGGCCGGACGCCCGGCCGTCGACCTGCTCCGCGGCGAGTGCGCCTACGCCGGCTGGGAGCAGGCCGCGCTCGCCCGCCTCCGCCTCACCGCCCCCGACGCCGTGACGTCACGCTCCTCCGGACCCGACGCCTGGACGGTCGTGGTGGCGGTCGGCGCCCGGACCCTGACCGTCGACGTGCACGCGGTCCGGCAGCCGCCGCTGCCCCTCTCGTGCGGCGACGCGCGAGCCAAGCCTGCGGTGTCCTACGTGGCCGAGCCCCAGGCGGCCCACCGGGGCGGCGACAGTAGGGTCGAGGGATGAGCGACCAGCAGAGCCCTCCCGCCGACCCGAAGGACGCACCGAAGCATCCGGTGGACGCCCTCGTCGTGACCCATCACACCCTGACCACCGTCGACGGCGACCTCGCCTACACCGCCCGTACGGGCCGCATCGTCGTGCGCGAGGAGGAGACCAAGGACGACGTCTTCAAGGGGTGGACGGCCCGGGCCGAGATGAGCGTCACCGCCTACACCCTCGACGACGCCGATCCGGCCGGCCGTCCGGTCACGTTCGTGTTCAACGGCGGTCCGGGGGCGAGCTCCCTCTGGCTGCACCTCGGCCTGCTCGGCCCGCGCGTGGTCGACGCCGGGGAGCCGAGCGCCCCCACGCCGCCGCCGTACGCCCTGATCGACAACACCCGCACCCTCCTGCGCGCCAGCGACCTCGTGTTCATCGACCCGATGTCGACCGGCTGGACCCGGGCCGTCGAAGGGGGCAAGGCCAAGGACTTCCACGACTACACGCGCGACGTGGAGCAGGTGTCGGAGCTGATCCGGCTGTGGTGCACCCGGGAGGACCGCTGGATGTCGCCCAAGCTGCTGTGCGGGGAGTCCTACGGCACGACCCGGGCGGTGTCGGTGGCCGCGCACCTGTTCGAGTCGTTCGGCATGCAGCTCAACGGTCTCGTGCTGATCTCGAGCGTGCTCGACTTCGGCTCGCAGGACTTCCGGTTCCTGCGGTTCGACGAGGCGTGCGTCTGCTACCTGCCGACCTACGCGGCCATCGCCCACTACCACGGCCGGCATCCCGGCCGGGAGCTGCGCGAGGTGATCGACGAGGCGGAGGCCTACCAGGACCGCTACCGCTGGGCCCTGTCGCGGGGGCACCGGCTCACGCCGGACGAGCGGGCCGAGACCGTCGCCACCCTGGCCCGGCTGACCGGGCTGTCGGACACCTACGTCGAACGGTGCGACCTGCGCCCCGAGCACTGGCGCTTCTGTACCGAGCTGCTTCGCGATCGCGGGCTGACGGTGGGGCGCATCGACGGGCGCGTCACCGGTCCGCTTCACTCGGGCATCGCCGAGGAGATGGACGCCGACCCCTCGATCGACCTTCTGCTCGGCCCCTACGCGGCCGCGGTGCACCACTACCTGCGGGCCGAGCTGGGTTCGTCGCTCGAGCATCCCTATGCGGTGCTGTCGCCCACGGTGATCAAGGACTGGCGCTACGAGCCGTTCATGGGACGTCCGGTGAACGTCACCGACAAGCTCGAACGCGTGATGCGCGCCAACCCGCACCTGCAGGTGCGCATCGAGTACGGGTACTACGACCTGGCGACCCCCTACGGCGCGGCCGGCGACATGGTCGCCCACCTGCGGCTGCCCGACGAGGCGTTCGCTCGCATCGAGCACGCCTACTTCGAGACCGGTCACATGCCCTATCTCGGGGCGGCGTCGCGCGACGCCGAGGCCGACGGCATCACCGCGTTCGTCCGGCGAGTCGCGGGCCCGACGGCCTGACGGCCCCGGCCTGACGCGGGCCGCCCGTCGACCGCCCGGCTCCGGCCACGCGGGGCCGGGCATAGATTGGGCACATGTCTTCGATCCCTCACCTCACGCTCAACGACGGCCACACGATCCCGCAGTTCGGTCTGGGGGTCTTCCTCATGGAACCCGGGGAGACCGAGCGCATCGTCTCGGAAGCCCTGGAGCTGGGCTACCGCCACATCGACACGGCCGCGATCTACCGGAACGAGGCGGAGGTGGGAGCAGCGATCGCCAAGTCCGGGATCCCCCGCGACGAGCTGTTCGTCACCACCAAGCTGTGGAACTCGCGGCAGACCGACGCCCACTCGGCGATGCGGGAGTCGCTCGACAAGCTCGGGCTCGACCGTGTCGACCTCTACCTGATCCACTGGCCGACGCCCGAGCGGAACACCTTCGTGCAGGCGTGGCTCGACCTGGAGGAGATCCGGTCGCAGGGTCTGGCCACCTCGATCGGCGTGTCGAACTTCATGCCGGAACACCTCGAGAAGGTGCTCGACCAGGGCTCGGTCGTGCCGGCCGTGAACCAGATCGAGGTGCACCCGACCCTGCAGCAGCGCGAGGCGGTGGCGGCCAACGAGGCCCACGGCATCGTCACCGAGGCGTGGTCGCCGTTGGGCCGCGGCAAGGCCGACGACCTCACGTCCCCCGTGGTGACCGGCATCGCCGACGCGGTGGGACGGACACCCGCCCAGGTGCTGCTGCGCTGGCACGTGCAGCGCGGCCACGTGGTCTTCCCGAAGTCGTCGCGTCGCGAGCGCCTCGCCGAGAACATGCGCCTCTTCGACTTCGCCCTCGACGACGCCCAGGTGGCCGCCCTCGACGGCATGGAGGCCGGGTCGCGCGTCGGGCCGGACCCGAGGACGTTCAACTGAGTGGTGCGTCGCGTCCCCGGCTGCCCGGACCGCACCGGGTGACGTGAGGCGTCGCCGTGCGACCGGCGGTACGTGACGACGCGGCACGGGCCCGGGAGATCCTCCCGGGCCCGTGCTGCGTGACAGGAAGCCGTGTCAGCCCTTGGCGGGTGCCTGGGCCTCGGCGGCCTTGCCGGCCGACAGCTCCGACTCGGGCATGTCGACCGCGCCGCGGTTGCTGCCGTCGGTGACGTACTTGATGGCGAACACCGCGGCCACCATCAGGTAGGACAGCGCGATGGTGAGCGAGTTGCCGGCGCCGAACGCCACGGTGGCGGAGTGGATGATGCCGAACGACGAGAGCGCGGCGGCCAGCACGGCAGTGACGGCCCCGTTGATCGACTGGTTGCGAATGGCGAACATGGCGATGCAGCCCCACAGGATCGACGCGAGCGGCGCGCCGTTGCCGAGGGTGGAGATGCCGGCCCAGTCGACGCCCGCCTTGGCCAGCGCAGGGCCACCGAGGGCGGCCGGCGTGGTCCCGGCGGCCTTGAGCACGTTGCCCACCAGCGTGAGCGCCCAGTTGGCGATCCACGGGAAGAGAGCCACGAAGATGACGGGGACCTCGACCCGCGGCGTCTCGCGCACCACCTGGTTGGCGGTGACGATGCCGATGAAGATGAGGATCGGGCCCACCGCGGCCAGCGGGATGATCGAGAGCAGCAGCGCGCCGAGGGAGAACAGGCCGAAGAGGAGCATGGTCGTCCCCGAGGCGAGGGAGTAGCCCAGGCGGGCGCCGAGAGCCTTCCAGCCCACGTGACCGACGTAGACCGTGACCGGGAACGGGTTGCCGAAGAACGCGCCGATGGCCGAGGCGATGCCGTTGCCGAGCATGACCGAGCGGGTGTCGTAGGGGTCGCCGGCGGCATGGGCCGACTCGATGTTCTCGAGGTCGAACACGTAGTTGGCGAGGCCCAGCGGCAAGGCCGAGGCGAGGTAGGGGAGCGCCACGGGGAGGCCTTCGAGAACGCTGGCCACGTGGAGCGTCGGCGGCGCGAAGCCGGCCTGGGCGAGGGCGGCGGTGACGGCGGCCGGGGTCTGGATGCCGAAGGCCCAGGCGAGGCCGGTGCCCACGAGCAGCAGGAGCAGGCCGGTCGGGATCTTCGCGAACAGCGGCTTCTTGCCGAACCAGTTGATGAAGATGAGCACCAGCACGACGAAGGCGACCTGGGGCGTGGCGAACGTCTGGAGCATGGGGTTCATGGCCAGCAGCAACAGTCCGAGGCCGGCGAGGCAGCTCAGCAGGACGGTGCGTGGCACGAGGCGACGCAGCCAGTCGCCGACGAACGACCCGACGATCAGGATCGTGGCTTCGACGAGGCACCAGACCAGAGCGATCGAGAGAGCGAACTCGGCGTTCTTGGTGAGGGTGTAGACGGGCAGCAGCACCAGGAACGACACCGTGAAGATCGACGGGGCGCTGGGGCCGGACGGGAGCACCGTGACGTCGGAGCGGCCGCTGCTCTTCTGCATGCGGATGGCCAGGTAGGTGTACCAGACGGAGGCGAGGAAGACCGCGAGCCCGAAGGCCGGGGCGATGCGGCCGGTCACGATCGAGGCGGGGATGCCGATGCCCAGCAGCACGGCGATCATGGTCAGCAGGTTGGTGAGGTTGTTGACGAGGAGGCCGAAGTAGGCGGCCCAGTCGCCCTTCGCCCACATCTTGAGTGGGGCGGGTGCCACAGCTTGCGCGGACATGGAAGTTCCTTGGTGTTGGTGGTGGTGGATGTCAGAACGTGGCTGCGAGAGCCAGGGTCGCCTGGTGGAACGCCTCGATCGGCGGATGGGTGATACCGGCGCCGATCATGCCGATGCCCGGCTCCTTGTGAGCGATGGCGGTGTTGATGACGGGCAGGATGCCCGTCTCCTCGACCTTGCGGAGGTCGATGCCCGTGGCCACGCCACGGAAGTCGAGGATGGGGATGGTCAGGTTGGGGTTGGTTCCCGTCGTGATCTCCATCATGGACGTGGAGTAGCCCAGGGCGTCCTGGACCGTGCCGCCGACGAGCGGCACGATCGCCGGAGCCGCGGCCATGGCGAAGCCGCCGATGCCGTAGGTCTCGGTGATGGCCGAGTCGCCGATGTCGAGCCCGCGGTCGGCCTTGGTGAAGCCGGCGAACAGCGGCCCCTCCACGACCTGAGCGGGACCGGTGAACCACTGGTTGCCGGCCAGGCCCGACACCCGGATGCCGAAGTCGACGCCGTTGCGGCACATCGTGGTCACGATCGACGAGTCCGCGATGCCGTGGGCCGCGTCCATGGCGGCCTTGGAGGCCGCCATCCAGGTCGGGCCCGAGAAGTAGTCGGAGCTGGCGATGAACGTGAACACGTCCTGCTTGTCCTTGGTCGAGACGCTCGACTCGAGGATGTGAGGAGCGAGCGCCTGCACCAGCAGGACCGTCCCGGCGACGTTGCGGTTGTGTGCCTCGTCGCCCATGTGCAGGGCCTGGGCCAGCATCATGCGCAGGTCGATCTCCTTCGCCGACACCATCGCGTCGCGGAGCACCGGGCCGAGCACGTCGCGCATCCAGTTGAGGCGGTCGATGACCGACTGGTCGTTCGCGCCCATCCGGAGGATTCTCGCGAGCTGCTCGGACAGGTTCGTGTAGGCGTAGTTGCCGTAGGGACGGTTCTCGACCACGTGCATGAACATCGAGGCACTGGTGACCCCGGCCATGGAGCCGACGGTGTTGTGCTCGTGGCACGGCGAGAACTCGATCTCGCCGGAGCCGGCGACCTCGAAGGCCTCGTCGATGTCTCGCGCCAGGCCCTCGAAGACGAGTGCGCCCGTCACGGCGCCCTTCATCGCGCCGGACATGCGCGCGAACTCGATCGGGGGACCGGCGTGGAGGATCGTCTTCCTGGTCATGCCGGGCACCACGTCGATCGCCTGCCCATAGGCCACGAGCACCGGTTGCGACGTGATGATCCGCTCCATGGCCACGGCGTTGGCGGCGTCGATCCGCTCGGCCACGTCGGGCCTACCCAGCACGCCCAGCGCGGCGACCACGTCGGGCCGGCCGCCCCCGGGCGGCGTCCACTCGAGCGACGTCACCCGGGCGCCCTGGCCCGCGATGTCTTCGGCGAACATTCCGGCGCCGACGTTGACGGCCGACAGCGGCTCGGTGAACAGGTCGGTGATGGGGCTCATGCGACGTCTCCCTTCCAGACGAACTCGCGGGCGAGCAGGCCCGTGTTGGTGGACGAGGAGGCCCACGTGACGTCGGCCTCGGTGAGCTTGGCGACCTGCTCGTCGAAGTTCTGCGAGTCCTCCTGGGTGCCGAGCACGTAGGCGAGGATCTCGAGGTGCCTGCCGGCGGCCGCGGCGTCGGCCTTGGCCTTGCGGATGACCGGGAGCATGACGCCCACCGGGTCGGGATGGGCGCCGTAACCGAGGACGAAGTCCATGACGATCACGCCGACCTCGGGGTCGGCCGCCTCGGCGAGGAAGCGCTCGATGCGGTTGGACGGGTCGATCATCGGGTGGGGCTTGCCGTTGGTGAACTCGTCCTCGCCGAAGTCGAGGAACGTGTGCGCCTTCGAGGGATCGGTGCCCGTCAGCTTGTGCTCGGCGTCCTTACGAAGGTTGGAGTACACGTCGTCGTACTTCTCCAGGGCGAGGAACATCGCCTCGTCGCACAGCGTGCCGCCGCAGAAGAGGCCGCGGATGTAGCGCTGCTGCAGGGTCAGCTTGGCGCGGACCTCCTCGATCAGCGGCCAGTTGAGCGAGTGGAGGTCGAGGGTCGACTCGTCGACCCCGGCCGCGACCACGGCCGCCAGGGCGGCGGGCTTGGTGCGGTTGAACACCTGGACTCCCTTGGCCGCGCCGGCGTCGATGAGGTCGTCGGAGGCTCCCAGGAAGCAGACCACCGCGGGCTTGGGAGACGCCGCCAGCCGGTCGAGCACACGGTCGGCCACCTCCCGGGCGGGGGGCTTGGACACCACGACGAGGACGGTGGTGGCGGGGTCCGCCTCGAGGGCGTCGATGGCGTCGAGCATCATGATGCCGCCCACCTCGGCCGACAGGTCCCGGCCGCCGGTGCCCAGCAGCTGGGAGATGCCGCCGGTGAAGTCGTGGATCCGCACGCTCATCTCCTGCGAACCGGTGCCGGAGGCTCCCACGATGCCGATGGAGCCCTGACGGACCTTGTTGGCGAAGCAGAGCGAGACGCCGTTGACGATCGCGGTGCCGCAGTCGGGCCCCATCATCAACAGCCCCAGCTCGTGAGCCCGCTGCTTCAGCGACACCTCGTCCTCCACGGGCACGTTGTCCGAGAACAGCATCACGTGCAGGCCGTTCTCCAGCGCCTGCCTGGCCTCGCGGGTGGCGAACGCCCCGTTCACCGAGATCACGGCGACGTTCGCGTCGGGTCGTCCCTGGACGGCTCCGGCGATCGTCCGGTAGGTCGCCTCGGTCTCCGAACCGGTGGCCGGCTTGCGTACCAGGAGCTCCTCGAGTCCGGCCATGGCCGGCTCGGCCTGCTCCTCGGTCGTGGTCACCACGATGAGGACGAGGTCGCCCGGGGTGGCCGCCTCGATCTCGGGAGTGAGGAGGCCCTGATTGCCCAGGATCTCCTTGTTCATCGGTGTCGCCATGGCGGCCACGGCGTTGGTGACGCCGTCGAGGGCGGCAGCCTTGGTGGAGATCGACATCAGCGACACCGAGTCGATGTAGGTGTTCTTCTTGATGGCTGTTCGGGTGGACAACGTGCTACCTCGCATCGGTCGTGATGGTCATGGCTGCGTGGACGCCGCAGGCCAGGTCGGTGCCGGACGTGTGGCCGATCGCCAGCAGCGCCGAGAGCGCGGCCGCGATGGCGTCCGGGGAGTGCGCGCCGTCGGGGGCGCACACGGCGGCGACGAGATCGAGCAGCGGGTCGACCGCGTCGCCGGTCAGGGCGGCCTGGAGCGCCGCGAGGCTGATGGGATGGGTGCCGCCCGCTTCGACGGCGGACGACACCGCGCGGGTGCCGATCGGCAGGGCGAGATGGTGACACGCCACCGCGAAGCCCACGAGCGCGTCGTCACCGGACGGGGTCAGTCCGACGCCGAGGCCGAGGAGACGACCGGCCGCGGCTGTCGCAGCAGCGAGGTCCTCCCGGCCCACCGCGTCGGTGAGGCAGTGCAGACGCTCCGCCACGAGGGTGCCCACGAGAGCGCCGAAGCCCGAGGTCCCGGTGCCGGGAATCACCCCGCCGGGGGTGCCGGACAACTCGATCAGACCGCGGAGCGTGACCACGGCCGCGGGCGTGGGACGCCCCTTGACGACCCGTCGTTCGCGCGGGACGGCCCGGGAGAGATCGACGGACAGCTCGCCCAGCGCGAGCCGCTGACCGTCGAGCCTCACGGGCTCGCCGGGGCTGAGGCCCCGACCCGGCTCGTCGATGTCGACTCCGAGGGTGGCCGGCCCGGCCGGGTGACGAGGCGACACGACGGACCAGAGGGTGCCGTCGGGGCGCTGCACGTTGACGGCGGTCCGGAAGACGGAGTGCACCGATCCGGGGCACCCGGCGCCGAGGGCGTCGAGCAGCGAGAGGTCGACTGTCGTCGCCGTGGCCGTGGTCATCCCCGAACCTCAGCCGATCGCCGCACGCAGGGTGTCCGCGATCTCGCGGAAGCCCTTCTCCTCGGCGTGCCGCAGGGGCGAGACACCCCATTGGTCGACCATGGTCGGGTCGGCACCGGCGGCCAGCAGCAGGCGAACGATCTCCTGTTGGGCGGGTCCGCCGTCGCGGAGCAGGACGGCCTCCAGCAGGGGGGTCCAGCCGCAGAGGTTGGTGTAGTTGACGTTGATGTCGGTCTGCTCCGCCAGGTAGCGGACGATCTCGACGTGACCCTTCTCGGCGGCCGGATGGATGCCCACGCCGTCGAACCGGGTGTGCCGCGTCAGGTCGGCCCCCGCCTCCACCATCATCGTCACGAGCTCGGGGTTGTTCGAGATGCAGCCCCACAGGAACGGGTTCAGGTTGATCTCGTCCTGGTGGTCGATGTCGGCACCCGCGGCCACGAGCGTACGGACCACGTCGAGCCGGCCGGCTTTGGCCGCGATGAGCACGGCGGTCCGGCCGTGGGTGTCGGTGGCGTCGACGTCGGCACCGCCGGCCAGCGCCGCGTCGATCTCGGACTGGGGGGCCGTGGCGGCCAGGGTGGGCCACTGCTCGGCGGTTTGGGGCTGCTTCCTCATGCTCGTCACCTCGGTGGATCGTGGGGGTCTCGCTGTCGTGCAAAACGGTATACCACATACCGTAGGCCGGAATCAGCGGGGTGGGGTTGGCATCGTGCACCCCTGTGCGGGAGCACTGAAGCACCCCGCGGCGACCGTCGGCTGCGGCATATGGTATACCAGAAGGTATGAGAATCCTGTTGGCCCTCGGCGGCAACGCCATCACCGGCCCCCACGAGTCCGTCCGGCCCGACCACCAGATCGCGGCGGTGGAGAAGGCCGCCACGCAGATCGCGACGATCGTGGCGGCGGGGCACCAGGTCCTGGTGTCCCACGGCAACGGTCCGCAGGTGGGCAACATCCTCACGAAGAACGACCTGGCGTCGGCGTTCCTGAACCCCGTCCCTCTGGACTGGTGCGTCGCGAACACCCAGGGCTCGATGGGCTTCATCATCCTCAACGCCCTCAACCGTGCGCTCGCGGAGGCCGGGCTGTCGACGCAGCCGGCGGTGATCGTCAGCCGGACGCTCGTCGATCCCGACGACCCCGCCTTCCAGCACCCGACGAAGCCGATCGGCAGGTACACCGACTCCGAGACGGCGAGTCGGATGATGCGCATCGGTCAGTCGTGGGCGGACTTCGGTGACAAGGGGTGGCGTCGGGTGGTGCCGAGCCCGAAGCCCCAGCGGATCGTCGACTCGACGGCCATCGGAGCACTGCTCGACGCCGGCTGCCTCGTCGTGGGCGGCGGGGGAGGCGGCATCCCGGTGATCGAGAAGGACGGCGCCTTCGTCGGGGTCGAAGCCGTGATCGACAAGGACCTCAACTCGGTGCTCCTGGCCTCGCAGATCGACGCCGACGCCCTCGTGCTCGCGACCAACGTCGACAACGCGTGGATCGACTTCGGCAAGGACTCGGCCCGCCCGCTCGGCCAGGTCGACCTGGCCACCATGCGGTCGCTCGAGGCGGACGGACAGTTCGCGCCCGGGTCGATGCTGCCCAAGGTGCAGGCCGTCTGCACCTTCGTGGAGCGTACGGGTGGCCGCGGGGTCATCACCTCGCTGGGCCGCATCACCGAGGCGCTCGAGGGGGGTGCGGGCACTGTCGTCGTTCCCTGACACGCTGCCGGGTCCGGCGGCACTAGCATCGCTTGAGAGCGACGGGCTGGGTTGGGAGGTGGGGATGTCGGACAGTGCCCCCCGCCTGGCCGACCTCCAGTTGTCACTCGCCGACGTGGCGCAGGACTACCTGCGCGATCAGATCATGTCCGGAGCGCTGACCCCGGGCGAGCGCATCAAGGAGCGAGAGCTCTCCGACGTGACGGGGATCTCACGGATCCCGATCCGGGAAGCCCTGCAGCGGCTGGCGGCGGAGGGCTTCGTCACTCTGCTTCCTCGGCGGGGGGCGACCGTGAGCCAGATCGAGCCCGACGACCTCGACGAGATCTTCGAGGTGCGGATCGCGCTCGAGGTTCAGGAGTGCATGCTCGCGGTGGCGAAGGCCACGGAGCGCGAGGTCGCGGATCTCCTGGCCACGGTGGCACGAGCAGAACGTGCGCTCGCGGCCGGCGACCGAGCGGCCGTCGACGCCGAGAACGCGGCCTTCCACGACCTGCTCGTGAAGATGAGCCACAACGACGTGCTGCAGTCGATGCTCAAGCCCTTGCGCAGTCGTCTCACGTGGCTGCTGCGTCAGAACGACGACGTCCAGGTGATGTGCACCGAGCACTCGGCCATCGCCCGGGCCATCGCCGACCGCGATGCGGAGCAGGTTCGCGTGCTGGCACTGTCGCACGTCGAGACCAGCAAGCGACTGGCGCTGGCGCAGCTGTTCCGGCGATCGTCGACCCGCTCGGCGCTACCGACGGCCGACGCGCTCTGAGCGCTCAGCTGGCCCAGCCGCCTCGGAAGAACGTCTGGGCCCACCACACCATCAAGGCTGCCGAAACGGCGAGATAGCCCCAGGCCGGCACGGTTCGGCGGCGGCGCGACCGCACCGTCCGGCCTCCGGTGGCGGCCTCGCCGAGCAGGAGCCAGAGCGGGAACCAGAGCAGGACGGCCCGGTTCACCGACATCAGCCAGTACGACGTGGTGAACGCCAGCACCTGCGTGCCGACCCACACCGCCTCCCCCCA